>Ga0154468_116_pt4 | contig 20990 bp, 21 predicted proteins | sample RifGroC2_FD_115947 | JGI IMG/M metagenome (GOLD analysis project Ga0154468, IMG submission 115947) | Deltaproteobacteria bacterium GWC2_42_11 | reverse complement strand
AAAGCGCATACCTGAACTTCGGCTGCAATGTCATGCTTGTCTGCGGCGCCTCTGCATCATACACATGACTTATTGCCTGCATTACATGCATTTTTGAAATCTTCATGCTCCCGTCAAGGAATGCCGCCATCATAGCCCTGGAGCATATGAGGTTTATCAGTCGTGGAATACCTTTTGAGAACTTATACACCATCTTCATCGCCCTTCTTTCAAACAAGGCATCCCCCTTCCCGCCTTTTACCAGCCTGTAGTTTATGTAGTCTATAGTCTCATCCATTGTAAGCGGTCTTAAGGTTGTCCTTACTGTTATCCTCTGGTTCAACTGCTTAAGGTTATCAGACGCAAGCATTCTCTGCAGTTCAATCTGCCCTATCAGAACTATTTGCAATAATTTTTCCTTTTCTGTCTCAAGGTTGGAGAGGAGTCTTAATTCCTCAAGGGTCTCATACGGGAGATTCTGTGCCTCATCAACTATTATTATCACCCTCTTTCCATTTAAAGCGTTTTCAACAAGGAAATCTCTGAAAGTCCTTATTATGTCATGCTTGTTCGTGCTTCTTATCTTAACACCGAGGTCTTCCATTACTGCGAGGAGGAACTCTTCCGGAGAAAGACGCGGGGTGAGTATCATGGCTATCTTTGTTTTATCTTCCCACGAATTTATGAAGGTCTTCATAACGGTTGTCTTGCCTGTGCCTGGCTCGCCCGTTACTAGAAAAAATCCCTCTTTATGCTTAATAACATATTTGAGGGACTCAAGGATTTCCTTGTGTTCGCCTGACGGATAAAAATAAAACGGGTCAGGTGTCAGCCTGAAAGGGTCTTCATGAAGGTTGAAAAATTCTAAAAAGTCCATAAGTTATTTCCCCATCTTTGATACAAGATCATACAAAGGCATCATAAGCCCGACAATAATAACGGCAAAGATAAGCCCTACTATTACTATTACAACAGGTTCTATCATCTTTTCCATCTTTTTTGATACATCGTCCAGCCGTTTCAGATAATGTTCTGACAGGAAGGCGAACTGCTCATCAAGGGTCCCGCTTGTCTCACCAATATTAACCATCCTTATTACAAGCGGGGGGAAGACCGAATGAGCCTTCAATGCATCAGATACGGTGCTGCCAGTTGCTACAGCCTCCTTTGATGCATTTATAGCCCTCTGGAATACGGCATTGTTCATGACTTTTGAGATTATGTTGAGCGACCTGTCAATTGTTATGCCTGCTACTACAAGGATATGCAACTGTTCTGAAAAAAGCACAAGTAGTTTGTTATAGACAATCAGTTTTATCAGAGGAAACTTTAACTTAGCAGCATCTATATAATACATTATGAAATCGTTATACCTCAACATCTTTACTGTGACAAATATTACAATTGGCACAAGCGGGATTAAATACCAGAATGTCTGGGCAAATTCGCTTACATGCAGCAATATCCTTGTCAGCAAGGGCAATTTTACCCCCATCTCCTTAAGTGAAGTCATAATCTTTGGCAGGACATAGACAAGCCAGAATATCAGGGCGCCCCCAGTTGTTACTATGGCAAAGGCAGGATATATGAGCGCCCTCTTTATAGCTGTTGAGAGGTCTTCCATCTTTTGCAGGTGTGATGCAACATCTGACAGACTCTTGTCAAGCCGTCCTGTCTCTTCGCCTACCTTTACCAGCGTCACGAGGATGTCAGGGAATATATCCTTTTGTGTCTCCAGCGCCCCTGAAAAACCCATACCCATTTCTATTGAGTGTTTTACCTCTAAAATCCTCTGATGAAAATGCCTGTTCTCCGCCATATTTATTATGTCAGACATGGCTGACAATAGCGGGACGCCAGCCTTCAGCATCACAGAAAGGTTGTTTGCAAACCCTATAATATCTGTTCTCTTTATATAACTTGCCTTTAATTTCGCACTTATATCCGCAATAATCCTGTTTGAGAGTTTGACATTTAAAACATGAAGACCCTTTGCGGAAAGTTCGTCATAGACTGATGCAATATCAGCGCCTTCAATTGTGCCGCTCTCAATCATCCCTTCATCGTCTATTGTTTTATATGTATAGTAGTTCATTACCCTGCCACCCTCATAACTTCGTCCATAGTTGTTACGCCTTCAGCCACTTTTCTGAGCGCATCTGCCCTGAACGGTTTCATGCCGTTTTTAATTGCTGCCTCTTTAACGGTGTTTATTGATGCAGCAGAATATATCAATTCCCTGATATTGTCATCGACCAGGAATATCTCACCTATGGCAGTCCTGCCGGCATACCCTGTATCATTGCATTTTTCACAGCCTTTGCCTTTGAAAACCTTACCAGCCTCCATACCGAATTCTCTGAAAAACTGCCTTTCCTCATCATTCAGCGCATACTCAGATTTACAAAACCTGCATATCTTACGGACAAGCCTCTGTGCCATGACAGCCAGTAATGACGCTGAAAGCATAAATCTGTCAACATTGAAATCCAGAAGTCTTGGTATGGATGTAACTGCATCGTTGCTGTGAAGGGTCGAGAGCACAAGGTGTCCTGTTATGGAGGCGCGGATTGCTATCTTTGCTGTCTCCTCGTCCCTTATTTCACCTAAAAGCATGACATCAGGGTCCTGCCTCATGAAATTCCTCCCTGCCAGCGCAAAATCATATCCTGCCTTTTCATTCACCTGCGTCTGTTTTACAAAACTCAGCCTGTATTCAACAGGGTCTTCCACAGTAAGGACATTTTTCTCAAGGAGGTTCACCTCTCTGAGCGCTGCATAAAGCGTTGTTGTTTTACCGGAACCAGTCGGTCCTACAATCAGGATTATGCCATACGGTTTATTGAACACAGTTTTAATCTTTCTGACATCAGGCGGATTAAAACCCAGCGCCCCGATATTCAGCATGGAGACAGAGCCTGCCAGTATTCTTATAACAACATTCTCTCCGTGCATTGCAGGCACAGTAGAAACACGCATATCGTATGATTTCTTTAATGCCGCATAACTGAATGAGCCGTCCTGCGGAAGCCTCTGCTCTGCAATATCAAGTTGTGACAATATTTTTATCCTGGATACGATGCCGCTCTGGCATAACTTTGGGAGGCAGTGCCCATACTGGAGCACGCCGTCTATTCTGTACATCACATTGAAGACATCCGCTTCAGGGTTTATGTGCACATCTGTCGCATGCTTTCTTATAGCATCTATTATTATAAGGTCGGTAAGGCTTGTTACTGTTGGTCCGCTTGCAGTACCGCTTGACTTTACAGTATTTATCAGGACTTCTATCTGCTTCTGGATTGGATTTTCGAGGAAGAAATATGCACGTTCAATAACATCACCGATAATCGCCTCGTCAACCAGATAGATAACAGGCGCCTTCTTTGTAAGCCTTGTAACAACATCCACTGCAAGTATATTGCTCGGGTTGCCGACACCTATGCTCAAAATACCATTGTCGATTGAGAGCGGGACAAAACCCGACTTCTCTGCAACATCCTTTGGTATGAGTTTCAGGGCGTCTTCTGATATGGAATATTGATTGATATCAAAAAACTCAAGTCCTGCCTGCCCTGCCATTATTTCTGCAATCTCGCGGGATGATACAAACCCGAGTTTTATTAAAGTATCACCAAGCAGGTTGCCTGTTATCCTCTGCTGGGCAAGGGATATATTGACCTGCTTCTCTGTAATTACACCTTTTTCTTTTAGTAATTCACCGATTCTTATTGGCTTCATATTTCGTATTAGTTTGACACAATTACAGGCTTCAATATCACCACAAGTTCTGTCCTGCTCTCTGACTTGTCCCTGCTTTTGAACAGATACCCTGCCAATGGGATATTGCCAAGAAAAGGCACCTGGCTGTCGCTCAGTTTTTCCTCTTTGGATATGAGCCCGCCTATCACAACCATCTGTCCATCCTTTACCTTTACTGTGGTAGAGAGTTCTCTCAAATCTACTGTAGGAAGAGATAGTTGTGTCCCCTCTGACGCTGACCCTACAGTTTTCTCTTTCAACTCAACAAGGTTAGAGACTATAGGTGTTATAGTCATAGAAATCTCACCATACTCATTTATATACGGGACAATGCCAAGTATTACACCTGAAAGGATACTGCTTGTTTCAACTGTAAATGTTGTAATACCTGCGCCTGTCGTAGTTGAGGTCGTGGTCTCTATCTTTGATATAAAATTGGTAGTCCTGCCTACACTCAAAAGGGATGTCTGCCCATTCATTATATTTACTCTCGGGTTTGAAAGTGTCCTCACCTCACCTTGCTGCTGAAGCGCCTTTAAAAGAGATGTAAAATCACCGCCTGCTATACCTATATTAAATGATGGCAGGGTATCACTGACCGCCTCTGAAAATCTTGCTGTACCCAATGTTGAAATTGACCCCACATTAGTCCACCTGCCTACAAAATCCCAGTCTATCCCATACTTGAAACTATCTGAGAGTTGGACCTCTATTATCCTTGCCTCTATAATAACCTGCCTGTTCATAACCTTTTTAACAACATTCAGGTACTGCTCCACATTCTCAATGTTTTTCTTGGTTGCTGTTACGATTATTGTCCCTGTCAGCCTGTTTACAATAACACCCTGCTGAGGCGCTGCAGTTGTAGTTTGAGCAGTTGTGGTTTGGACAGTTGCTGTCTGCGCTGCTCCAGTTGCCGCGGCAGTTGATGATGCCTGCGTGCCTGAAATTATGCTGGATATAGACTTTTCCATCGTATCCCAGAAATTAAATGCAGTCGCATCACTTTTTGTGCTCTGGGTTACAGTGCCTTTTATACTTGTGCTTCCGCTTGTACCTGAAGAGGATGAACCGCTGAGAATATCACCGCCTATGTCTGTAGAATATGCCTGTGTTATTGCAGGGTGTCCCAGTTCAAATATCCTTGTATCGGTTGCCTTTACAAGAAGCAAGTTGCCCTTTATTGAATAGAAGTAGTCAACAGCAGCAAATACCGTGTTAAAGGCATTTTCTGCAGTAACATCTTTTAAGGTCATTGTCACCGGGGTATCAGGCACAACATCCCTCTCCATGACAAGGTTCATGCCTGTAGCCTCTGCAATCACATAAAGGACATCCCTGAGCGGTGTATTCCGTGCAGATATACTGACAAGCCTTGTTTTAAGCGGTGAAATCTCTTCGGACACAGGAACAAAATCAGGTGTTTTTATTTCAGCTGGCGGCTGAACTGGCTTTACCTCTGTAACATCCCTTGGTATTTTAACCTCTCTCTTTATTTCAGCAGATGCACAGCCAACTATTATAGCAAAGAGCAGTGGGCATAGAGTATAGAGTATAGAGCATAGTTGCCAGTTGCCAGTTTGCAGTTGGCAGTAACTGCCCCCTGCCAATTGCCTGCTGCCTACTCTCTTTTTCAGTTCATCTTTACCCATTTCCCCTCCTTTCCTGCTTCTTTTATCATTACCCTGTCCTTCTCTATACTTACAACCCTGCTGTCCCCTTCAAAGGCATCACCCTCTCTTAATACCCTGCCGTTGATGATTGCAAATTTTCTCCCCGCATTTATAAGGATGAAGGATACCTTTTTTTCTTTCTCCTGCACTTCCTTGTCAGATGGAGGAGATGTCCCCTTCGGGACAACTGCTTCAAGCGGTATGACTGGGAAATCCCTCCCTGTTACAGCAGGCGGTATATCTAAAGGACTTCTTATAGACCCTGTTACAAGGACAGGATGCCTCTCTGTAATGTCCACACTCTCCGGAGCAAAAGTTAAATACTGCCTTTCTGTGGAACTGAGCGCAGGTTTAAATCTTACAAGAGAGCCTGCAATGAACATTATTATAACAGAAATAAACGGCATGAATATAAGTATTATAGTTTTTCTGTCAATCATTGTTTTGTCTCAATGTTAATGGCTAACGGCTCATGATTTATAATTTTTGTCCCGAAAATATCTTTTTGCTGTTGCTGCCTGCCCCGCTGGCAAACCGTTTGATATGAGTTAAAGAGTTATGAGTTAAAGAATGATGGAGTTTTTAACTCCTCAACTCTCCACTCTCAATCCCTAACTCTCAATCCTAAACTCTCAACTCATTGCCCCTTTGTGAGCCGAAGGCTCGTGTGGATTTGCCATAAACTATTTTTTCGGCATCCTGATCATCCCGCTGATTATATATGACACTGCAGTCCCGTCCTTCTCCTGTTTTTTAGATAATGAAATACTGTTTATGCTGAAGAACGGAAACTTAAGCCCTGCCAGGTATCCCACATTATTGGCAAAATCTGCATAATTTTTCAGATTGCCCGTTATATTTACAGGGAGTGCAAAGACATTCCCCTTATCTTCAATATTTGTTACCACAACATCTGCACCTGTAAATCTGGATTTTAAATCATCAACTGCCTTGAATATCTGGTACTCAGCAGGCTTTGTATAAAAGTCAGTTGGCATTAAAGATGTCTTTACTCTGGACAGGAGGATATCAATCTTCTGCGATTCTGCAGCCATCCTTGAAAGGTTAATCTTGACTGTCTCCAGTTTATTTGCTGTATCATCAAGCGAGTTGATGTATTTATCCAGTGCAAGGGCAGAGAACACGACAAGGGATACAAACATCCCTATTGCGAGGTTATATCTGATATATTGTCTGATCTGTTTAATCACACGTTGCTCACTTTTTATATATTGACTCTACCTCTAATATCTTGTCCTTTATAACAAGTTTATTGGACATAACTTCCATGCCTTCCATCTTCTTCATAGAATCAACAAGACCCTGGTAGCGCATTTGTATATCTGAAAAACTTGCAGCGCCAATTGCGCCTTTTATACTTAATTTCACTCCGCCTGCATCAGCCTTCATATCGATACTGTTTATATTTATGTCCTTGATGTCCAGGGAGGGGAGCACAAGCAGAACCTTCTGGATTTCAGGCGCCGAGTTAATCTCGTTCGTAATATTTATAACAGGGATGAACTTTTCAAGTTCTGCCCTTTTCCCTGCATATACAGCACCTGCTGCTTCTATGTTCTTTACCTCAGACCTTAATACTTCAATCCTGTGCTTTGCCGCCCTGACATCAGGTATTTTAACAATGATATACCAGAGTCCGATAACAGATAAAATCAGGAACATGACTGTAGAATACGAAAGGATATTCTTCAAACTTAAAAGGGATTTGTATTTAACAGGGAGGATATTGCTGTGTTTTAAAAATTCCTTTGATGCCTTATCCCTTAAGATACAAGGCATAACTGATATGAATTCCATAATGGTCTTTTTTTCAGCAAACACCTTTGGCTTGTAGTTCACACACACAACAGGCAAAATAACAGTCATCCCGGCGTCATACTCCGAACATGCACTGCCTATAAGAAGAACCTGAAGAGGGCTTATTTTCAATGACTGACGGCAGTGATTTATTGTCATGTTAATATTCTGTATATCAAAGTCATTAATCCCCTTTTCTATGCCCTGTGCAACCCTTATGAATAAAAGATTGCCGCCCTTCAGCAGAAAAAGGTTTTTGTCCATGCCTGTACTTGAGACGCAAAAGACTGTCTCTTCTGAAAACGGGACAGTCTGGGCAAGTGAATATACCACCGGTATGAGATGTGTTACTATCTTACCGTATCGGGCAAATCTAAAGAGTATATTCTCTATATCGCTGTTATCTGCTGCAAATACAAAGACCTCGGTCTTTTTCTTCCCTTCTAAAACCTTGTCGCCAAGCACTGTATAAATAAATGAAAATTCTTTTGCTTCGTGAAATCCTTTTCTTATCTCTGATTCTATAATGCTTTTGAGGTATTTTCCCTTTAAAGGCGGAACATGCAGCAAATCGCTATAAAATGTTTTGAAATCATATACGACTACAAACTCCTTGTTTTTGTCCCTCTGCAGAAATCCCTCAAACTCTGCATTTGTAAATGTCAGGGTTTTCTTGACAACTGAGCCGCTGCTCTTTGACGCAGCATAAACAACCTTGACATCGTCTCCTCCAAAACTTATTACTATTTTATTTGTCAAATTGAATCCCTTATAAATAAACCCTTCTTTAATCTATCAGCAGCATTATCATCGCTACTCATCAACCAGCGACCATGATGCATTTATCCTGACATTTCCGTCCCTGTCGCCTGCCTCATCTACAGGAATGACAGTTGAATAAGAAACAGAAGAGAGTGATGCAGGTGTAGTGCATGCGGCATTTGTATAAATACTTACACTGGATGTATCTACTCTTCTTACCCCAAATGTCTGATTGTTACTCCTTAACGTACAGGCTGCATACTGTCCGCCTCTCACCCAGATACTGCCGCCTGTTAAATTCCTGACATTGTATGTATCATACCTGCCTATGGCAATCGTATAATTCCTGTTTGTTGTTTGCTGTCCTGTTGGACAACTGTCAGTAAGTGTAACTGTCGGGGTATAAACACCAGGAGTTGTCGGCGTACCGCTTATGACACCTGTAGAGGTGTTCAGGGTTAAGCCAGGCGGATTGCCGGTCCATGACCATGTATAGGGCAATACCCCCCCGCTGCCGCTGAGCGTTGTACTTGTATATGCAAGTCCGGAACGGCCGTTCGGCAAAGAAGAGTTGGTTATGCTCGGCACTGTGCACACCCCTGAAATCCCTGTATATACAGTTGTGGCACAAAGGCCGTTACCGTTTGCATTGGATACAGTAAGTTGAAATGTTGTATTGGAACTTATATTAGCAGTAGCACAGTTGCCGCCGTATGAATTTGAAAATGTAGTGCATCCGCCGCTTGTCGGGCTGAATGACCCGTCTGCAGGTCCGTTTGATATATTCCATATAAGGGTTGTAGGATTACCGATGGAAACAGGGTTCGGACTAGCCTGCAATGTGCATGAAGGCGGGATAGTTGTCGGCGGACCAACATATACTGTGGCGGAGCAGTTGCTGGTCCCCTGTGCGTTTGTTACAGTCAGGGTAAAGGTCGTTGTTGCTGCAAGCGCTGCTGTTGTGCAATTTCCGCCGCTTGAGCCTGTAAACGATGTGCATGTCCCGCTTGTTGGGCTGAATGACCCGTCTGCAGGTCCGTTGTTTATAGACCATGTAAGTGTAGAAGTAAGCCCTGGTGTTATTGAATCAGGATTTGCCGTGAGTGTGCATATAGGCATATTTGTAACAGGGGAATCGTCATCAGATATTGTTATTGTAAATGATTTTGATACTGTTGTGCATGTATCTGAAAGTTGCACTGTAAAGTTATACTGCTCCCCTGTGGTATTCGCATCGTTGGATACAGTCCCTGAAATAACACCGCCTGATGACAGATTTAATCCCGGCGGCAGAGAACCCGCTGTAAGTGTCCATGTATATGAACTCCTTCCTCCTGAACCTGAAAGTGTTGCACTGTAAGCGGCATTTTCTGTACCGGCAGGAAGGGTTTGTGTTGTAATCGTAAGCGGTTTTGGACGAACAGGTATTGTGCCGTTGTAGGGAACTGCTGCAGAACCTGCGGTATCTGTCACAGAAGTAGTTACAGATATAGAACCTGTGCACGTTGTAAGTTCTCCTGTACTTGATGCACTGTTTACATTTATAACACCTGATATAAGACCTGACGAATTTAATGCAATGCCGCTGCCAGGTTGTGTTCCTGTATTCCATGTATATGGCGGCTTGCCGCCTATCGCTGCCATTGAATAAGAATAGAACGAGTCTTCCTCACCCTCAGTCAGTGCAGCCGGTGAAGATACAGCCAGCGGCTGCGGACAGCCCATGCCTGTTCGTATCTCATCCAGAGAAACATACAGGACTACATCGTCATATTCATAGTTATTTCCTGCGTCTGTATATGGCGACCCCTGTATTCTGACATAAAACGGAGATGAAGCGCCTGTGCCTGCACCATTTGCATCCTCTCCGATACTATAGACTATAAATGCTATGTTGGATTTAGTATTATATGTTGAACAATCCGAAGATGTACATTCACGAACAACCATTGATGTTGCAGTTACACCGCAGGCATTTTCAGGGGAAGCATCAATTTCAGATGCCCTGTATAACAAAATATCTCTGCCCCATGCGTCCAGTTTTCTGGCGCCTGCTGTTTCAAGGTCTGCAGGCAGATAGCCGTTTTTAACTGCATACCCCAGAACTGCCTCTTTTGCCTGCTTTACCGCCTCCCTTGTTTCAATCAGTTTCGCCCTCTTGGTTAAAGGTCCTATCATGCTGACGCCAATGCCGATAAGGAGTCCTATAACCACAAGCACTATCGCCAGTTCAACAAGTGTAAAACCTCTGCTTCGGTTAATGGGCATATGAGTGGATGGGCAAATAGGACTCATGCTCCCTCCTTAAAGGCATTATTCAAATCAATTTTCAGCGCTTTATATACTGACGGCATCTTTATTAACCTGTTTTGGAAATTAATATAATATTATTAAATGCTTTTTGCAAATATAAAATAAAGAGATAAGAAACTTGACAAAGGTATTGTGATTTTGGTAGAAGAAACCTCTTTCTAGAATAAAATTATAGTCAAAAAGCAGAAAGGTGGAGGTGGTGAATGTAAGTTAAGAATAAAAATCCAAATTAAAGGAGAAAAACAAAATGGCACAAAAGATTAAAGTCAAAAATACTATTGTAGAGATTGACGGCGATGAAATGGCGCGGGTAATGTGGGCGTGGATAAAAGAGCATCTTATTACACCGTATCTGGATGTAAATCTGGAGTATTACGATTTAGGACTGCTCAAGCGTGAAGAAAGCAAGGACCAGATTACGCTGGAGGCAGCCAAGGCTATTGCAAAACACGGCGTGGGCGTAAAGTGCGCTACCATTACACCTGATAAGGCAAGGGTGGAGGAGTATAAACTCAGCAAACAATGGCCAAGCCCGAATGGCACCATTAGAGCACATCTTGACGGAACAATCTTCCGTGAACCTATTACCTGTAACAATATCAAACCTGCTGTACGTTCATGGAAAAAGCCTATAATCATTGGTCGTCATGCCTATGGAGACGAGTATAAGGCGGCAGAATTTACTGTCCCTGGACCAGGCACAGTAGAATTGGTTTATAAACCTGCTGACGGCTCACAATCTACAACATTAACTGTTCATGAGTTTAAAGGTCGTGGTGTAACACTTGGCATGCATAATACTGAAAAATCTGTCCGCTCCTTTGCGCAGGCAAGCATAACCTATGCATTACAGCGTAAAACAGACCTCTGGTTTTCTGCTAAGCAGACCATCCTGAAACAATATGATTCCTTTTTCATGAATATCTTTCAGGAGGAGGTAAATAAAAGGAAAATGGATTTTGAAAAGGCAGGCATCACTTACTGGTATACCCTTATTGACGATACAGTAGCGCAGATAATGAAGCACCCCGGCGGAGTCCTCTGGGCTACAAAAAACCGCGACGGCGATGTGATGAGCGATATGATTGCAAGCGGTTTCGGCTCTCTCGGACTTATGACCTCTGTTCTTGTCAGCCCTGACGGGAAGATGGAGACAGAGGCTGCACACGGCACAGTAACCCGACACTTTCGTCTGCATCAGCAGGGGAAAAAGACCTCTACCAATCCTACGGCAAGTATCTTTGCATGGACAGGCGCTTTAAAGCGCAGGGGGGAATTGGATAACACCCCTGATGTGGTAAAATTTGCCGAGGCTCTGGAGGATGCAAATGTCAAGACGATTGAATCAGGAACTGTTACCGGCGACTTAGCAAGATTGATTCACGAAACCTCTAAACCGCCGGAGGATTCCTATGTAGATACTGAGGCATTTATCAAGGCAGTTGCCAAAAGATTGGAGTCCAGTCTATAAGTGAAAGACAGTCTAAGGGTAAAGGAAACTACAGTCTAAGAGTGAAAAACAAAAACTCTTAGTCTCTTAGACTCTTAGTATATAAGCCAATACAGTGAACCGTGATGCACTCGTAAAAAGTCGTCATACCCGCGAAGGCGGGTATCCAGAGTTGGTGCAACTACTTGAAAAGACTGGATTCCCGTTTTCACGGGAATGACAAATATATGTGTTTTCAGACTTTTTACTAACTCGTGAACCGTGACTGTTATATATTTGGCAACAGGCACGGTTTTTCTTTATCACCAAATATCTCTGCCTCAAATGTATAAATCTCAATATCCTTTTCTTTCCATGAATTTGGCGCAAGCCCTGCCTTCAGGCATGTATGTTCTAAGAATGTGTCCCTGTCCCAGTTATATTCTGTTGCAACCTGAGGCAAAAGCACACCGCGTCTTGAGCCTTTTATAATATAAATCCCATGCCTGCCAACTTCAATTTCTGACACATCATCAATCTTTTTTAATGGCGAGAGTACTGATATTTCAATTGATATGCCAGGCAGTTCATTAACTGTCATAGGATAAAATCTCGGGTCGCAGGACGACGCTGAAACAGCCATATCAACAATTGTTTGATAAAGCGGCTTGTCAGATGTGAATAAGCCGATGCATCCCCTTAAATCATTATTTTTGTGCAGACTCACAAATGCGCCTCTCTTTTCAAGCAATTCTGGCTCGGAAACAGAAAATTCAGGAATCTTTTTAGATTTTGCATAAGATTCTATGGTCTTTCTTGCAATATTCAAGAGAATTTCTCTATTTTCATTATTCATAAGATGGCAGCCTCCCTGTTTTCTTCCATGTAAAATAGTCTGACAGAATCTTTTTGTGGTCAAATACGATTGGTTTGGGCAGGTTGTCTTCTGTAAAAACGCCGATTCCTTTTGTATCGTCTTTTGCCTTTGGAATGCCGTCTGCTTGAGCGACAAATACTGTTGAAATGGTGTGGAAGCGGGGGTCTCTTTTTGGGTCTGAATATGTATGAAGTTGGCAGATGAGTTTTACCTTTAATGATGTCTCTTCTTCTGCCTCTCTCCTTGCTGCATGTTCAAGAGATTCGCCATAATCCACAAACCCGCCCGGTATTGCCCAGCCGTATGGCGGATTCTTTCTCTCAATCAGGACAATGCCACCGCCAGACATCTCCATTATTATATCAACAGTTGGGATTGGGTTTCTGTATTTATTTTGCATGAGTTTTGTTTGGCTTTGAAATATTATATGCAAAGTTGATGCTCAAAAATTGCCCAGATGCGAGACGCCGAGGAGCGAGCAGCGGAGCATACTTTTTTAGGTATGTGAGCAGCGCAGCGACAAAGGCAACAAAGCAGATGGGCATTTTTCAGCATCAGCCGACCCTCTTTTCAATCTGTGTGCAAATCCCCCTTACCATATTAACCTCTTTATGCATAAGCCCTGTCCTGCCAAAGAGCCTCCTGAATGACTTCATTATTACATCCAACAAATGCATTCCTCCCTTTTCTCCGTAGCCTAATTTTCTTAAAGTCTTTTCCAGATGTTCATACATCATGTTTATCTCTTCCATGCTCGCAAGTTTTATTGCCTGCCCTTTTTCTTCTGCTGTATGTTTGAATAGTTCATAGCATACAAGAAACACAGCATGGGAGAGATTAAGAGATGGGTAAGATTTATCAGCAGGTATTTCAACAACATCAGAGCATAGTTCAATCTCCTTATTTGAAAGTCCCTTGTCTTCCCTGCCAAAGAGTATAAAGACATTATTCTTTTGTGCTGTTTCAATTATGCGGGGCAATACATCATAAAATGTCAGAACAGGATACCTTATCCTCCCCTTTCGTCTTGTTGTGCCAATAACCATAGAGGCATCTTTTGTCGCATTCTCAAGTGATGTGAATACCTTTGCACCAAGCAGCACATCATCTGCCTTACATGCCATTTTATATGCTTCATCGTTTTTATAATCTACAGGATTAACAAGGGCAAGGTTTTTAAAGCCTGTATTCTTCATCGCCCTTGCAGCAGAGCCGATATTCCCAGCACCCTGCGGCTCAACAAGGACTATGTGGATATTTTGAAAGGGCTTGCGTTCCATTTATTAATTATTAAATCCCAATAATTCACAAAAAAGTATTAACAAATGGCACTATTCCTCTATCTTATAATTCGGCGCCTCTTTGGTGACGGTAATATCGTGAACATGGCTTTCTCTCAAGCCTGAACTTGTAATCCGCACAAATTTAGCATTCTTCTGCAACTCCTTTATTGTTCCACATCCGCAGTATCCCATGCCTGATTTTAAGCCGCCTACAAGTTGATATATGCTGGATGAAAGTGGTCCTTTGTATGTTACCCTGCCTTCTATGCCTTCTGGCACAAACTTCAGCTCACTTTCAACATCATCCTGAAAATATCTGTCCTTGCTCCCTTTTTTCATTGCCTCAATAGAGCCCATGCCTCTGTATAGTTTATATGTCCTTCCGTGATATAAAACCGTCTCACCCGGGCTTTCCTCTGTGCCTGCAAAAAGTCCGCCTATCATAACGCAGTCAGCGCCTGCTGCAATTGCCTTTGTAATATCACCTGAGAATTTTATGCCGCCGTCTGCTATTACAGGTATATTGTATTTTCTCGCTGCCTTTACGCTCTCCATTATCGCAGTAATCTGCGGCACACCGATGCCTGTTACAATCCTTGTAGTGCATATAGAGCCTGGACCTACGCCAATCTTCACAGCATCAACACCTGCCTTTATTAGCACCTCTGTCCCTTCTTTTGTAGCAACATTTCCTGCAATCAAGCGGCAGTCAGGAAAATTCCTTTTTATTGATTTAACAGATTCTATGACACCCTTTGAATGTCCGTGTGCAGTGTCCACAGCAATAACATCCGCGCCTGCTTTTAAAAGCGCATCAACCCTCGCCTCTCTATCAAATGAAACGCCAACTGCAGCGCCGACCATGAGCCTGCCGAGTTTATCCTTGCATGAGTTTGGATATTTCTCACGCTTTTCAATATCCTTTATGGTTATGAGACCAGCAAGTTCACCTTTTTTATTAACCAGCGGGAGTTTTTCTATCCTGTGCCTGTGGAGTATGTCCTTTGCCTTTTCAGGTGTTATGCCAACTTGTGCAGTCACAACATCTTTTGTCATAACACTTGAAATCCGCTTGTCCAGATTTTCTTCAAATCTTAAGTCCCTATTTGTCAGTATCCCGACCAATTTTTTTCCAATAACAATAGGCAGTCCTGAAATCTGATTTTCCTGCATCACCTTCAGGGCATCTTTTAGCCTCTGGTCAGGGGACATGGTCTTTGGATTAAGGATTATACCGCTCTCAAATTTCTTTACCTTTAAAACCTCCGATGCCTGTTCCCCGACAGTGAAATTTTTATGTATTATGCCAATGCCGCCTTCCTGTGCCATTGCAATCGCCATCCTTGATTCTGTAACAGTATCCATTGCAGCGCTCAAAAGCGGTATGTTTAATCTTATCCTATTTGTAAGCCTTGTTGAAATATCAACATCCTTTGGCAAAATCTTTGAATACGCTGGTGTAAGCATGACATCATCAAATGTAAGACCTTTTTTAAAATTATTTTTTGGCATGTTTTAAACCTCCTATTTGAGTTAGGGAGTTGAGGAGTTTTGGAGTTAAGGAGTTCAACTCTTCAACTCCTTAACTCTCTAAATGTTTTATAAGTATCCCCTCCAGAAGCCCTGCATCACTGACTGTCATACTAGTAAATCCAAATGACTCCATTGCCTTTAAAACAATTGCAGCACCGGGAATTATCAGGTCTTCTCTCCCCTTTTCAAGGGATAAAACCTTTTGCCTTTCTTCTAATGTAATTGCTGTAAAGTAATTATATATTTTTTTAACAGCATTGTATGTAAGAGTATAATTGTTTATCTTTTTCGGCTCATAAACCTCAAGATTTAGGTCTATTGCAGCAAGCGTTGTTATTGTCCCTGCTGTGCCAATAAAAAGTTCGGAGTTCGGAGTTCGGAGTTCGGAGTTAAAAACCTTAAACCGCAAATCATAAATTGTCCTCTCAATTTCCATTTCCATATCTTGCAGTTCTTTTTGAGTCGGCGGGTCGCTTTTCAGATATTTTTCTGTAAGATGCACAACGCCCATCTCCATGCTCCATGAACCAAGCATCTTGCCCTTATCTACTGCAATGAATTCTGTAGAGCCGCCGCCAATATCTATAACAAGACACTTGGGGATAGATTTCAAATCTGTCCCCCATTCTATAACAGACAAAACCCCAAGTAGTGCAAGCCCTGCCTCCTCATCACCTGATATAACATTTATTTTTATCCCTGTTGCATCAAATACCCTTTTGACAAATACATCCTTATTTTTTGACCGCCTCACAACACTTGTGGCACATGCAAATATATCTTTTGCATCATACCCCTTTGCAATGCCTGCAAATACCTTTAAGGCATCCAGCGTTCTTTCCATTGAAGACGCATCCATGCCAATATCTTCTTTAAAATCTCCGCCAAGACGGGTTATTATTCGCTTGACCAAAATAGGCTTGAGTTTGTCTCCCTCAAATTCTGCAATAAAAAGCCTTAATGTATTTGTGCCAATATCTATTGAGGCATAGTTAACCTTTTGCATTGGTTTTATACGTCTCTGAATATTCAATATAATTTTTGGCTGAACGCAAAATCCCTTCAACCTCTTCGCCATTTAACTGCCTTACAACCTTTGCAGGCATACCCAAAACAAGGCTTCTGGGCGGGATTATTGTCTTTTCAGTTATCAAAGCACCTGCACCAACAATACATTCTTCGCCTACTGTAGCACCATCAAGGATTATTGAGCCCATGCCTATAAGGCACCTGTCTTTTATTGTGCAGCCGTGAAGTGTAACATTATGTCCAATAGTTATATCATCACCGAGTATCACTGGCCAGACACCTTTTGTACCGTGCAGAACAGCATTATCCTGAATATTTGTCCTTTTACCGATTTTTATGAAATGCACATCACCCCGCAGCACTGCATTGCACCATATGCTTGAGTATTCATCTATTGTAACATCTCCTATTATCCGGGCAGTATCATCTATATAAACAGTGGAATGGATTTTGGGAAATGTAGATTTGTAGGGTTTGAGCATTTTTGAATTTGAGATTTGAAATTTGAAATTCTTTTATTCCTTCTCTCCCTCAACAGTAAATTCCATAAAATCGCACCAAAAACCTGTATGAATAAGGGACTCATACTCCCACCTTAACAGTTTCAAGTGGTTTTTCTCCATTTCAAGAAGTTTTGTAAGCAAGACCTTTTCACCCTCATCCGATGCTGACTTAAGATAACTGACATAATACACTATAGCATCTTCCTCTGCCTTTATTGCAATATTCAGGGCGTCAATGTCCTCCGGGTTCTTCCCAAGCCTTCTGATTAATTCATTATCTAATGGGAATATTGGAAGTTCCTTCCCGCTGGATATATATACTGTAAGCGCATCCTCATATGTAAGCCATTTACCACCACCCTCAAAAGCGTCCGCAATAGTTGACAAGACCTTTATATGTTCAAGTTCTTCCTTAGCAAGGTGTTTAAATATATTTTTACCATGTTCATCACTCACCATGTCAGCGGCATGGAGGTAAAAACCATACCCTGTAATCTCGGTGTTGACTGCTGTTTTTAAGTAGGCGGCAATATTTTCTTTGTTCACCTTAAAATCCTCCTCTTTCAGTTTTCAGTGGTTGCCTGCCCCGCTGGCAAACCGTCTAGGTGGGGGGCTTTTATGAGGATTTTTCTCTCTTAAGAGAGAAAAATGTTTGCAGGCGGGGCAGGCAACCACAAGCGCCATTATTGCATGTGGGTTCCATATCTTTATTTCCTGCCTGTATCTGTCCTGCCAGCCTTCTCCACTTCATGTTTATGTTCAAGCGCCTCACCCCTGATTTTTGCCTCGCAAGGCTCGCAGATAGTTGCTGGAGAAGGCTTCCCGCAAACCATGCAGACCCTCTTTTTTGCGCCTGTCTTAACCTCCACCTTTTTATTATTCGTTTTTTCTTCCATCAGAATATAACCTCTCTTACCCTGTGTGCATGACAGTCTATGTTGACTGCAACAGGCAGACTTGCAATATGACATGGTGCAGTCTCTATATGGACTGCAATTGCAGTGAACCTCCCACCCCAGCCGCCGGGTCCGATACCCAATCTATTTACACCATCCAGTAGTTCTTTTTCAAGGTTTCTGTAAAAGGGGTCATTGTGTAGTTCCCCTATATTTCTGAAAAGTGCCTTTTTGGCTAGTATTGCACAGCCCTCAAAGTTGCTGCCTATACCTACACCTATAACCACAGGCGGACACGGCATACCCCCTGCCTTTTGTACTGTTTCATATACAAACTGTCTAACACCTTCAACCCCGTCAGATGGTTTAAGCATCTTCAGCCTTCCCATATTCTCACAGCCTGAACCCTTTGCCATAAATGCAATCTTTAGTTCCTCATCCTTTACCACATCAATATGTATGACCGGAGGTGTATTGTCTCCTGTGTTTCTGCGGCTAACGAGAGGGTCGGAAACAATAGAACCTCTGAGATAACCATCTTTATATCCGGAAGCAACTGCCTCGTTTATTACAGTCTTCAAATCACCGCCTGTAAAACGGACATCCTGCCCAATTGTAACCATGAAGACAGATGTCCCTGTATCCTGACATACAGGCATACTTTCATCGCCTGATATTTTATAACTGTCAAGGATCTGTTTTAACACATACTGTCCGAGGGAGGAGTCTTCTTTATCTAGCCACTCCTTTATACTGTCTTCCACCTCTTTTGATGCATAGATATTCGCCTCTATGCACATCTGCTTAACCTTTTCCTTTACAACGTTCAAATCAATTATTTTCATGGACTGACTTCCTAATCGGCAGCAAATATAAATCTGCGGTTGCCTACCCTGCTGGCAAACTGTCTGGGATGGGAGGCTTTTAGAGGACACGGGTTTGTAAGCAGGGCAGGCAACCGCATAAGGGGATTTTCGGGGCAAGTTGCTAAAGTTATGTAATATACCTCTTCATTATCCTGTTGCAGCATTTAGGTTCAAGATTATCCTCATTACCGCATATGACCATTACCTCACTCCTGCACACACTGCAATAATAAACAGGATTGAGGACAGCCTTTAATATCATCTCTGTATTACAGCAGACAGGTGCGAGGTTCCCGTTACCAGCCCTTATTACAGAGACTTCTGCACCGCACACCGGACAAAAATAGACCTGACCCTTCAACACCTTATCTGATTTCATCAGGCATCTTCACCAGTACCATGTCGCTGCCGCAGCACTTTGGTTCAAGCGTCCCGATGCCGCCCTTTGTAACCATAACCATCGTGCCGCATTTACTACAGGCATATGCCCTGCCTACATGGATTGTCCATCCCTTTGTCCACTCATCCATTGACAATTCAGGCTCGCTTAAGAAATCCTTTTGTTCATCCATAGAGTTTTTCTCTTTCGTGATTTCTATTTTGGAATTTGTCATTTCCGACTTGTTCGGATCATGACACCATATAACTTATCTTGTGCTTTCCTATCTCTATAACATCACCGTTCTTCAGGGGGTGTTCGTTTATCTTTTCGCCGTTGACCTTTGTGGCTGTCATCCCGCCTTTATGTACCAGTATAAACTCACCCTCTTTTCCCCTCAGTATACTTGCCTGATGAGTTGCTATTAGGAAACCGTCAATCTTTAATTCCATATCCTCGCCTTTACCTATTGTCATTATGGTAGACTTCAATGGGAGTTCTGTGCCGTCTTCCAGCACAAGCCTTGCCGCACCGGCAGGTTTTTTTACAGGTGTCGCAGCAGGCGGGGCAACATACATCGTCTTTTCCGTATCCTCTGCCACAGGAGGTAACGGATACCTGAACAAGAGATTATACTTCAATATCTGTATGTTATCACCGTCTTTAATCTCCCTCTTTGTTACCCTTTCCCCGTTTATAAATGTGCCGTTTGCACTGCCATTATCTTCTATAATAAATTTGCCGTCCCCTTCCCTTATTATTGCATGATGTCTTGAAACACCGGGATTCTCTATCATAATGTCACTCCCTTCGAGTCTCCCGATAATTGTATCCTTTTTTATAACAGTGTGTGTTTTGATAACCTTTCCCTCAAATATGAGCGCGACCGTGGCGCCGCTGACAGATGACGGGGTAAATGGTTCCACATAATGTTCTGTAAGGCTCCCTGGCATTTTACCCTTTGGAGGGATTGCATCTTCCGAAGGTGTGATATGTATATCTTCGAATATCTCTATAGACTGGGCAGCATCCTTTTCCCCAAAGATATGAAAGAGCAGTGCGTCCCTTGGCTGTTCGGCAGCATGCACCTCTTCGCTAAAATAATTGAACGACGGTCTCCCCTTGATACACAGGGAAAATCCCATTTTGTCCCCGCACCTCGCCACAATTATACTGTCCAGACCCTTTGCCTCCAGTTCCCTCAACACCTTTTCCATATCAACCATGTCTGCCGTAAACTTCTGCACAGGACGCTTTCTGAAATATACGAGTATGCTGAGAAGCAGCTTCTTCTCGACCTTGTAAAACTTTATATCCGCTGCGCCCCTCCTCAAATAGGTTTCAAAAAACTCACGGATATCCAGAAATGACTGTCCATCCCTGTCTGCCCTCCCTGAGGCAAATGGCCTGCCGCCAACCACAAACAGATACACTTCCTCATTATCCTTTGCAGAAAAAACAAAATAGCCGTCTTTTGCCGCCTCCACTGCGTCGTAGAATACTGCATCAAATCCTTTAAAACTTAAATTGTTTTCATCAATCAACTTTATTGCAGATGGGAATATTAGCGCCATACGCCCCCCTCTCACTTAAAATATAGTATGTGTTTACCTATAGTTATCCAGTCATTTGGCTTCAGTGCGGCTGTTGCTATTTTCTTACCGTTTACAAATGTACCGTTGGTGCTGTTAAGGTCTGTTATTGTGAAACAATCTTCCTTGTTGTCTATCCTTGCATGATGGCCTGAAACAGACATATGGTCGATACATATGTCGTTATCGTCTTTTCTGCCAATGGTCAGAGAGGGCTTGTCAAGGTTATACTCTTTTATAAAAACACCCTGAAATTTAAGAATGAGTTTGGACATTGATTACGCACCTTGCCCATT
>Ga0154468_140_pt1 | contig 21021 bp, 16 predicted proteins | sample RifGroC2_FD_115947 | JGI IMG/M metagenome (GOLD analysis project Ga0154468, IMG submission 115947) | Deltaproteobacteria bacterium GWC2_42_11 | reverse complement strand
CAGTATTTCCTGCAAGTTTTTGTATGTCGTGGACAATTACAATTTTTCTGCCGCCAAAGATAACCTCCTTTGGGGGTATATATATCTTTCCTCCAAGGGTATTTTTCAGTCCGTTAATCTCTCCGTCATTATTGCCAAATACAGCAATAAATGGGCATACAAGTTTATTAAACTCGTCTGCTGCAAAAGGTGCAACAATGTCCCCTGCGTGGATTACAGCATCAACCTTTTCCTTATTAAATAATTTAACCGCCTTCTTTATGGCAGGCAGGTTGTCATGTGTGTCAGAGATAAGACCTATTCTCATAAAATCCTGCTAATCTTTACTCCCCGCTGCTGACTGCCTTTAAAAGAGTTTCCTTTATCTCTTTAAGCTTTTCACTGTAATAGACCTTTTGCCCGAATATGTCCTTTACATAGAATATATCCGCTGCTTCACTCCCTCTTGTCGCTATCTTTGAGACATAGATGTAAAGCCCGAGTTTTGAAAGGCTGCTCGTAATATCATACAAAAGCCCTACCCTGTCCTGTGCATGTATGTCAATGACAGTGAACTCATCAGAGACCTCGTTGTCAATCTCAACGGATGAAGGTACAGGGGGTTTTGGTTTCCTGTCCAGTATAGATTTCCTTTTTTTTGCGAGGAGGCTCTCAATATAGACTGTGCCTGTGAGCACATCTGTCATTGCCTTCCTCACCCGTTCCCATTTCATTTCATCCGTTATCATGTCTCCTGAAGGTGTGTTGACCTGAAGCACATCCAGCGCAATGCCGTTCTTGAGGGTATTTATCTGAGCGCCGAGTATATTTATATTGTTCGCTGCCATGACGCCTGTTATCTTTGAGAAGAGCCCGTGCATATCAGGGGTGCATATAGTAACCTCAGTATAGTTCCGTTCTGTATTATGCCTTATATCCATTGTGAAAAGTTTACTGCCCAGCTGCTCAACAACCCTTATATGCTCTGCTATAACCTCCCTTGAGTTTGAAAGGAAATACCTCTGGGGGAGGAGTCTGAAATAGTTTTCAACAATACCCCTGTCAATCTCCCCTGCAAGCATATTGGAGACATTGTCTATTATCACATGTATCCTCTTCACCGCGTCCTCAATCTCAAATGTCCCCCTCTCTATCACTGTAAGCGCCTTGAAATACAATTCCTGAAAGAGTGCTGCCTTCCACTGGTTCCATACATCAGGACCTACAGCCCTTATGTCTGCAAATGCCAGGAGGTAGAGGAGGTTCAGCCTGTTAATATCCACGATTTTCTTTGCAAACTCTATAACCAGTTTTTCATCGTGTATGTCACGGTGCTGTGCAGTGTCAGGGAGGATGAGGTGGTATCTTACGAGGAATTTAACGAGTTCAATATCCTCTTCAGTCATGCCGAACCTTGTGAGAATCCTCTCTATTATCTCTTGCCCTTTTTCGGCATGTCCCTTACCCATTGATTTGCCTATATCGTGCAGAAGGACACCCAGTATAAGGAGTTCAGGTCTGGTTACTTCTTCAAATATTGTTGTAAGGAGGAAGAAATCCTTTTTGTAGTCAAATGTCCTTAGTTTTTCAAGTTCCCTTACTGCAAAGAGTGAATGCGCATCCACAGTATATATGTGATACATGTCATGCTGTACCCTGCATGTAATGTCATTGAATTCAGGTATTATCCTGCCAAGGAACCTCAGCATGTGCATCTCCTGAAGCGTTTCAAATGACATCCCGCTTTTCAATATATTGAGAAAGGATGCGACAGTCTCTTTTGAAGACCGCACACTATCGTCAATGAGGTGCAGGTTTTTAAGTAATAGTTCCCTTGTAAGGTTGTCAAGACCTGTATTGTGCATACAGGAGAGTTCAAACGCCCTCATCATCTTGCATGGCTTTTCCTTGAAGAGTTCATGGTCCTTTACGCATATGAGGCTGCTGCATAATCTGAAGTCCCCGTCAATATCCTTCTCCATATCGCATACATAACCTGAAAAATCGGTCATGTACCCGTGTATGCACCTGGATGTTATGAGGGACGAATAATGGAAGATGTTTGATGCATGGAGGTAGTACGTCTGCATGAACTTTTCCACACCTAAAGACTCTGCTGTGTCCTTAAAGTGAAAAAGTTTTGCAATCCTTTTCTGGTAGTCAAATGTCAACTGGTCTGTCTTTTTTTTACTCTCAAAATGGAGTTCGTTCCTCACCTTCCACAGAAAGTCTATTGAGTCGTAGAGATGCCTGAATTCATTATCTGGCAGGAAACCGTTATCACGCAGCCCTTCCAGCCCTGTAGCCCCGCACTTTATCTTTGCAGTCCATATGGCTGTGTGTATATCCCTGAGCCCTCCTTCACCCTCTTTGACATTCGGTTCAAGTATGTAAACAGTGCCTCCGTATTTTGCATGCCGAAGCCTGCTTTCATCAAGTTTCTCTTTTATAAACCTGTCTGCATCCTTTTCGCTGAACAAACTTTTGCGCGTCTTCAATGCCAGTTCTTCAAAGAGGTCTTTGTCCCCTGCAATATACCTAGAATCAAGCAGCGCTGTCTTTGTCTTGATGTCTTCCTTTGCAAGGCTTATGCACTCCTTCAGCGACCTGACACTGAACCCTATATCCAGCCCCGTGTCCCATAACACATATAGAATCCTTTCTGTAAGTCTTTCTATTGAAGGCGAGAGTTTCTTCGGGTAGAGGAACATCAGGTCTATATCCGAACGTATATTGAGTTCGCCCCTGCCGTAGCCGCCGAGTGCAATCAGGGCATAATTAAAATCATCTCTGAATGATTTTCTGAGTTCAGTTTCCATGTGGGCATAAAGGGTTTTTAAAAAATTGTCTATAAGACAAGTGTAGTCCTTTACAACCTCATGCCCTGATGCGCCGTCCATGTGCCTTTCCCTCAGGGCATCCTCACCCATTTTCAGGTAGTCCTTTACCGACTCAATTACATTATCCCTCTTAAGGACCAGGTTCATTATTCTGCTGTCTCCGTTTCCTTTAAATACCCTTTTATTCCCGATGTTATGCCGTTTACTATCTCACGGATGTAGTTCTCGTCCCTGAGCCTTGCCTCTTCACGGAGGTTGCTAATGAATGACACCTCCACGAGTACACTCGGCATATGCGTGCCTACGAGCACATAAAACGGCGCCCCCTTTACACCATTCCCCTTCACATCACTGTATTTTTTTCTGAGTGAGGATACGAGAGATTCCTGGATATTTGATGCAAGCACGCTGGACTCATTATGCTTTGCTGTCTTCATGAGGTCGTTCAGAATATACTGGAGGTCGCTCATCTTCTTTGTTGACACAGCGTTTTCTCTGGCAGCCACCCTCATTGCTGTTGCATCGTCTGTCAGGTCAAGGTAGTATGTCTCAACACCGCTTGCCTCTTTATTGAAACTCGCATTGACATGGACAGATACGAATATATCTGCATTCTTTGTATTTGCTATCGCTGTCCTCTCTTCAAGCGGGATAAATGTGTCGTCACCCCTTGTCAGCACCACATCAGCGCCGAGTTCATTCTCAATGCTGGACTTGAGTAATTTTACTATCCTGAGCGCTACATCCTTTTCCTGAAGCCCCTTTTTACCTATAGCGCCCGGGTCATGTCCGCCGTGCCCTGCATCAATTACAATCCTGCCTGTTTTTTGACTGGTCTGTTTTTTTACTTTATCAAGGAGTGGTACAGGGGAGATTGTAGTTTCCGCTGCCTTTTTCTGGTGCCCTTTTACATCTACAACCACCCTGAAAGGTCCTTCCATAGGGAATATCTTGTAGTCGTCAATAGACTCTATATCCAGCACAACCCTCACAATGTCCTTTGAATACTGCCCTGCCCTTGCCATCCTCAAAAGTCCGTCATTTATGGGTACCTCTTTAATGTTTGGACTTAATACAGCATTCTTGAAATCAATGTAGAGCCTTCTCGGCTTTTCAATAGAAGGATCTTCTTTCAGGAGCCTTGATTCATATACTGTTTCGCCTGTTAAGTTGATAACCACCCTTGTATATGTGGGGTTTGACCAGTATTTTATTTCAGTAACATGGACAGGTTTGTTTGTATCAACTCTATTAGCATGTTTCTTAATATTATTGGCAGGCTTTGCATCAACCCGACCAGCAGATATAAAAATGAGGAAGGATGCAAAAAAAATAATTCCAGCCGTCTTACTGCACAATGTGAATATGTTATTTTTTATGCCGCACATTTACTTATTCACCCATTTATCCAAACAGGTCTAAAGACCTGTCTCTACGGCAGTAATTCCTTTAATTTCTCAAGTTCCAGCAGCGCCTCAATAGGCGTAAGTTTGTTGGGGTCTATTGCTTTTAATGCCTCTTTAACAGGGTCTTTCTCTGCAAACAGGTTTAACTGCCGTGTCTTAATCACCATGTTCTTTGATGCTGCCAGTCTTGGCATCCCAATTTCGTCAAGTTCCCCTTTTTCAAGGTTCATGAGTATTTCCTTTGCCCTTGCTGTAACCTCTTCAGGAAACCCTGCAAGTTTTGCCACCTGTATCCCGTAACTCCTGTTTGTACCTCCTGGAACAACCTTTCTTAAGAATATAACCTTGTCGTTCCATTCCCTTACTGCAATATTATAATTTTTAACCCGTTCCTTTGTCAAAGGGAGTTCAGTGAGTTCATGGTAGTGCGTTGCAAAAATAGTCTTTGCCCTGATGCACGGGTTGTCATGGATATATTCAACAACAGCCCATGCAATACTCAAGCCGTCGTAAGTGCTGGTTCCTCTCCCTATCTCGTCAAGGATGATGAGGCTTCGTGGTGTTGCGTTGTTAAGTATATTTGCTGTCTCGAGCATTTCCATCATAAAAGTAGAGTGCCCGCTTGTTATGTCGTCAGATGCGCCGACCCTTGTGAATATCCTGTCAACTATCCCTATATCCGCATTGTCAGCAGGGACAAAGCTACCTATCTGAGCCATAAGTGTAATCAAGGCAGTCTGCCTTAAATAAGTTGACTTGCCTGCCATATTCGGACCTGTTATCACGAGTATCTGGCTTTCATCCGGGTCAATGTGTATATCGTTTGGTACAAACCGCTCTGTCTGTGCTGCCTCTATAACAGGATGCCTCCCGTTTACTATATTTATTACCCCGTCTGTATTTACAGCCGGTTTTGCATAATCCATCTCGTCTGCAATCTGTGCAAGCGATGTTACTGCATCAAGCCCTGCCAGAAGGTTTGCTGTATGCTGTATCCTGTCAACATAGTTTGCAGCCTTATTCCTTATACTGTTGAACGTCTCATGTTCCAGAGACAATATCCTGTCTTCTGCTGTCATGACCTTTGTCTCAAGTTCCTTGAGTTCAGCAGTTATAAACCTTTCTGCATTCGTGATAGTCTGCTTCCTTATGTAGTGCGGCGGGACTGAAGAGAGGTTTGCCTTTGTTATCTCAATATAATACCCGAAGACATTGTTAAACCTGACCTTAAGGGAATTTATCCCTGTCTTTGCCCGTTCTTCAGTTTCAAGTCTTGCTATCCATGCCTTACTATCCCTCCTTATCTCACGGAGGTTGTCCAGTTCGGCATTATATCCTCCCTTTATTACACCCCCCTCTTTTAATGAATTAGGCGGGTTATCAGCAATGGCTGCGCCGATTAATTCAACCACTTCCTCTACTTTGTCAAGCCCGAGGTGTATCCCCTTTAAAAGCGGTGAATTAAAATTGGAGAGGTTTTCTTTTATTGCAGGGATTTGCATAAGAGATGCCATAAGTGAGGTTAAGTCCCGCGGCGCTGCAATGGGCATTGTTATCCTGCCTGCAAGCCTTTCCATGTCATAGACCCTTGTCAGGATGGTCTGGATATTTTCTCTTGCACCCCTGTCCCTGACAAGTTCAGAGACAGCATCAAGCCTTTTGTTTATTTCAACTGTATCAAGGAGCGGGCAGTCCAGCCATGTCCTTATTTTCCTTGCACCCATCGCAGTCCTTGTCCTGTCAAGGAAGTCAATGAGTGTGTGTTTTCTTGACCCATCCCTCATGTTCTCTGTAAGTTCAAGGTTCCTCTTTGTTATGGAGTCTATTACCACAAACTGATCAGGGTAATATGGCGATAACCTTTTTATGTGAACAAGTCCTGACCTCTGTGCACCTTTAACATAACGGAGGAGTACAGCGCTTGCGATAAGACCATGAATCAGGGAGGTGCAGCCGAACCCATCCATTGATGAAACCTTAAAATGTTCCAGGAGGAGTAATGCTGCTTCATCAGAGGAAGGCAGATGGTCAATATATGTTATCCTGTTTTTCCATGTAGAACTGATTGCCTCCCAAAAATCAGGATTGGAGTTGCCTGCATTCTCGGGGATAACCAATTCCATCGGGTTTATCCTTTTTATCTCCTCTGTGAGTTTTATAATATCGTTAAATTCTGCAACTCTGAAATCACCTGTTGTGGCGTCCATGTATGCGAAGCCGCAGACCTCACCGCTGTAAACGACAGATGCAATAAAGTTGTTCGCCTTTGCATCAAGGAGTTCTTCGTCAAATGCCACACCCGGTGTAATAACCCTTGTGATTTCTCTTTTTACAATCCCCTTTGCTGTCTTCGGGTCTTCTATCTGTTCGCACACAGCGACCTTGCAGCCGTTCTTTATCAGTTTTGCTATGTAGTTGTTTGCAGAATGATAAGGGATGCCGCACATCGGAGGTGCAGACGGGTCGCCTTTGTCCCTTGTTGTAAGTGTGAGACCGAGCAGTCTTGATGCTATTTGTGCATCCTCAAAAAACATCTCATAAAAATCCCCCATACGGAAGAACAGGATGGCGTCCTTGCAGTTTTCCTTTACCTCAAGGTACTGACGTATCATCGGCGTCAGTTGACAGATTGGTTGAGATGTCACCCCCTGCATAGAGGTTGATATTAACAGAATAGACTTTTATTTGCAAACCTTGCGGAATGATGCGGTTTATGTTATCTAAATAATATGTATTCCCGCCTTTTGTTCCGAAAATATCTTTTTGCTGCTGCTGCCTGCACCGCCTGCAAACCCGTAGCCTCTAAAAGCCTCCCACCCAAACGGTTTGCCAGCAGGGCAGGCAGCAGCAAGATTTTCATGCCACTTTGTGAGCCTATGGTTCGTGTGGGTTTCACCATTACCTTTCTGTTATTTTTTTTCAGCGCCGATGCGTATGCATATGATGTTACACGTTCTCCGGATTTCTGGATATCACGGTTGGATAACCCTGATGCAGTATTGATGGACGATTTCCGGATAAAAATGTTCAATGAAGAGATTATCGCATCAATTGACCAGATGGCAGATGTCAGCAGGATGGGCGAGACAATCGCAGGAGATATAATAAAAGGATATATACTGGAAGACCCCCTCCCGAAAGACAAGGCAATGTTTGACAGGAATGGCAGGAAGGTAAGAGAGGCTTTTTACAGGCAGGTGGAGAAAAATTTTAATCTCGATGGTGTGGGTAATGAGGTAAGAGTAAGATTCGGTGTTATGGTTAAGAGGGCAGATATAAGGGCATTCCCTACTTTAGATCCCTTATTTAAATCAGCAGGGTCAAAGGGTTTTGATGCGGTGCAGTATTCATCAATATACCCGCCTGAAGTCGTTGCACTCCTCCACATAAGCAAAGACAGGGAGTGGGGATTCTTCCAGACTGGCTTTGTAAGGGGATGGATAAGGCTTGACAGTGTTGCATTCGCAGAAGGCAGAGGGATGATAGACCCTTACGGAGCGGAGGGCAAGGAATTCCTCATTGTTACAGGAAGTTTTGTAAATATCTACAAGGATAGAGAACTCAAAAAGGTTATTGAAAGGCTCCCGATGGGTGCCAGACTCTCCATTTCAGGGGAATATAAAGACAGATGGGGTGTTGCATTTCCGCACAGGGTTAAGGATGGACTGCTTAAATGGGGGAGTGCATATATCAGCAAAAAATCCGATGTAAGTATTAGATTCCTTCCTTATTCAAAAAAGAATATCATCAGGCAGGCATTTAAGGTTCTTGACGAAGAGTATGGGTGGGGTGGAATAAACAGGAAAAGGGACTGTTCATTGTTTATCAGGGATGTGTTTGCAACTGTTGGCGTTAATATCCCGAGGAATTCAAGACAGCAGGCAGTTGTCGGCAGTGTGCTTGTGAACACTGGCAGCAGCGGCTCTGCAGAGGAAATAAAATCTGTCATCGGGTCATCCGCGCCTGGCATAACCCTTCTGGCTATGGACGGGCATATAATGTTGTATCTGGGCAATATTGAAGAAAGGCATTATGTCATACACTCGGTCTACCGTTATGAGGATGTTGAAGGTATTAAGGTTGTTAATAAAACCACTGTCACTGATTTAAATACCGGAAGTGGAACAAAAAATGGTGCAATTATGGACAGGATTAAAGGTGTGACACTTTTAATACCAAACGGATATATATCTGAAGCAAGCCGGCCGTGAACCCAATCCTGTTAAAAAAACATCTTGATAAACTCTATATATCCTTTGACAGGAGGTCTGTTTCACCTGACCCCCTTGAATTCCTGCACAGGTATAAAAATCCTTTAGACCAGGAGATTGTTGGACTGATTGCATCGTCGCTCGCTTATGGGAAGGTGGAAATCATATTAAGGAATATAAGTCATGTCTTAAGTGTAATGGGTGCCTCACCTTATAAATTCACAATAAATTTTGACCCTGTGGCGCAGGCAGGGTTATTCAGTGGTTTTTCACACAGGTTCAATAAAGGGAGAGACATCGTATGCCTTATATATTTTGCAAAACAGATTATAGATGAGAACGGCTCAGTATATAATTTTTTTTTAAAAGGATATAACCCAGGTGATGAAAATATAAGACCTGCCCTTGTAAGTTTCTCCAGAAGGGTCCTTTCACTTTCTCCGTCAACAATCTATAACAAGAGGGGGACACTCCCTGAAGGTGCAGGGGTGAGGTTTTTCTTTCCATCCCCTGAACAGGGGAGTTCGTGCAAGAGGCTGAACCTCTATTTGAGGTGGATGGTGAGGAGAAAGGATGTTGACCTGGGTCTGTGGAAGGGTATAGAACCTGCAAAACTCATTATCCCGCTAGACACGCATATTGCCAGAATATCAGGGAATATCGGGCTTACAAAAAGGAAGAGTCCTGGCTGGAAGATGGCAGAAGAGATAACAGATAATCTCAGGAAACTGGATTTTAGCGACCCTGTTAAATATGATTTCAGTCTCTGCAGGCTCGGAATTCTGGACAGGTGCACAAGGAAGAAGGATAAAGAAAAATGCAGTTTCTGCCTTATAAAGAGGGTATGTGTCTTATAAAAGTTATTTCTTGCCAAAACAATTTACTTTAGATAAAATCCGAAATGTTTTCAGCGGGCATATCCTGCCTGTAATTATAAGAATAAGGGGTGTAATATGTTCGGTATAGGTCTGCCTGAACTTATTGTAATACTGGTTATAGGACTTATAGTCATAGGTCCGCATAAGCTGCCTGAGATAGCGACGGCGCTGGGGAGGGCGTTCGGGGAATTTAAAAAGGCGACAGATGAATTAAAGAGCAGTGTGCAGAATATAGAAAAGGACATCAATATAGATAATAAGCCCCCGCAGCCGCAGAAGAAAGAACCATCAAAACCACCTGCCCTTTCAAAAGATACAAATGGTACAGCAGCAGTAAAAGACACAGCGAATACCGCTGAAGCAAAGGGCACGGGAGATAGTCCAGTTGATAAAGTCTGAGGAGAAACTCCCGTTTACCCATCACCTGGCTGAACTCAGGAAAAGACTGATTGTTTGTTTCATTGCAGTGGGCATCGGGTTTGGCATATCATATTACTTTTCGCTGGAACTATTTGCCTTTCTCTCAAGACCGCTCTTTGATGCCATGCCAGAGGCTTCTGTATTCATGGTATTCACCGGTGTCGTAGAGCCATTCTTCACATACCTCAAGATATCGCTTCTGGCAGGTATATTCCTTGCAAGTCCTGTCTTAATACATCAAATATGGTTGTTTATTACACCTGGCTTGCACGAGGGTGAAAAGAAGTGGGTTATACCGATTGTTGTATCAGGCTTTATCCTGTTTATAGGCGGGGCGATGTTCGGGGATTATCTTGTTATACCTATTGGTTTTAAATACTTCCTGAGTTTTGCAACAGATTCTCTGAAGCCCATGCTTTCAATGAACGAATTTTTTTCGTTCATGATGAAGTTCCTCCTTGCCTTTGGTGTAGTGTTTGAAATGCCTTTGGTCATCTTTTTCCTTGCAAGACTTGGCATAGTGGATGCGAAGATGCTTTCCAAATACAGGAAATACTCCATCCTCCTCATATTCATAGCGGCTGCAATCTTAACACCTACACCTGATGTCTTCAGCCAGTTCCTTATGGCAGCGCCGATGATGGTATTATATGAGATTGGTGTTATACTGGCGAGGCTCTTCGGAAAGAAAAAGGAGACTGAATCGTAAGGTTAAGCCCTGTCCTTATCAGGCTGCGGCATCGTCTTTTACAACCATACCGTCCCTGAAATAGATGCGCCTTTTTGCATATCCTGCAATGTCTGCCTCATGTGTGACCATAACAACTGTTATGCCATTTTCGCTGTTCAGTTTTTGAAACAGTTTCATTATCTCGCTGCTTGTCTGTGAGTCCAGGTTCCCTGTCGGCTCATCTGCAAAGATGAGGGACGGGTTGTTTATAAGAGCCCTCGCTATTGCAACCCGCTGCTGCTGTCCGCCTGACAGTTGGTTTGGTCTGTTGCGTGCCTTTTCTTCAAGCCCTACTATCTTCAGTGCATTAAGTCCCCTTTCGTGCCTTTCTCCTGCACCAGCGCCACTATATCGTATTGGCAGCACGACATTTTCAAGGGCAGTCATCCTCGTGAGGAGATTGAAACTCTGGAATACAAAACCTATTTTCTTGTTGCGGATTGCTGCAAGTTCATCCCTCGTTAATCTGCTTACATCCTGCTCATCCATGGTATAAATACCTTCAGTAGGTGTGTCGAGGCAGCCTATTATGTTCATGAAGGTTGACTTGCCGGAGCCTGACGGTCCCATTATTGCAACGAATTCACCTTTTTCTATCTTTAGCAATACGCCCTTAAGTGCAGGGAAATCAACACCTCCCATGCGATACACCTTTGAGAGCCCCTTCACCTCTATAAGTGGTGCCATACTATCTTATAAACCTCGGGATACCTGGCTGCCCGCCCTTCCCGTATTCAGGCTTCTTTGCAACTGTCTCTGTGATAACCTCATCCCCTTCTTTTATATCCCCTTCTGTTATCTCTGTATAATTACCGTCGCTTATGCCTGTTTTTACAGGAATGGGCGCAGGTTTGCCGTTTTTGAGGACCCATACCTTTTTCCCCTGCCCGTCTTTATGCATCTTTTCCTTGTCCTTTGGTCTGAACCTCAGTGCGGCATTCGGGACCTTCAGGACATTTTCCTTATGTGAGACAAGGAGTGTCACATTGGCAGTCATGCCGGGTTTTAACAGGAGTTCCGTGTTGTCAACATCTATCAGGCAGTTGTAGGTAACAACATTCTGGACTATTATGGGTGAGTTCCTTATCTGCGAGACCTTCCCCTTAAAAGTGTGGTCAGGATAGGCGTCCACTGTAAATACAGCGTCCTGTCCTGAAAACACATTCCCTATGTCAGCCTCGTCAACATTCGTGTTGACCTGCATCTTTGTAAGGTCTTTTGCAATTGTAAACAATGTGGGGGTCTGGAATGAGGATGCGACAGTCTGTCCCACATCCACATTGCGTGATACAACAATGCCGTTTACAGGGGAGATTATCCTTGTATGTTCCATGTCAAGTTTTGCGGATTCAAGGGATGCCTGGTTTTGCTTTGACTGGGCAATGGATGTTTTGTACTGTGCCTCAGCGGCATTTAACTGTGCGGTAACAGAGTCAAAATTTGCCTCTGCTGATTTCACCTGTGTAACCTGCGAGTCATAGGTAAACTGGGCATTGTCCATATCTTTCTGGCTGACAAGCCCTTCGCGCCACAGTCCTGTTATCCTGTCAAGATTCCTTTTCGCATCATTTACAGCAAGTTTTGCCTTGTCTATGTCTGCCCTTGCTGCCTCCCGCCTTGCCTTCAGGTTTGCTATGTTAGCCTTTGCATTTTCTATGCCTGCTAAAGCAGCCTCAAGGTTCGCCTCTGCCTGTTTTACCCTTGCAATAAATGGCGCGTCGTCTATCAGCGCTATTACCTGCCCATTTTTTACAGGGGAATTGAAATCAGCATAAAGTTCTCTTATCATGCCTGAGACCTGGCTGCCAACCAGTACTGTCGTAACTGCGTTCAGCGACCCTGTCGCTGATATTGAAGACTGTATATCACCCCGTTCGGCACTGACAGTTCTGTATTTTATGTCTTTGGTATTTTTGTTGATTACAAAAAACCATGCCCCGCCAAGCACAGCAGCAATTATCAGGAATACGATTATTTTTTTTATCATGTGTTTATATTAAGGCATCTGCAAATTCTTTTGCATCAAATTCCTGCAGGTCTTCCACTGTTTCACCAACACCAACATAGCGGATGGGTATCTTTAGTTCATCTGCTATCGCAACTATTATCCCGCCTTTTGCCGTGCCGTCAAGTTTTGTCAGGACGATACCTGTGATGCCAACCGCATCATTAAACATCTTTGCCTGATTCAGTGCATTCTGTCCTGTTGATGCATCAAGAACGAGCAGTATTTCATGCGGTGCCTCTGTTATTTCCCTTTTTATGACCCTCCTGATCTTTTTTAATTCTTCCATCAGGTTTGTCTTTGTGTGTAGTCTTCCTGCAGTATCCAGTATCAGTATGTCAACATCCCTTGCAACAGCAGCCTTTACAGCATCAAATGCCACTGCAGCAGGGTCTCCGCCATGGGCATATTTTATAACATTGCAGTTTGTCCGTTTGCCCCAGACATCCAGTTGTTCTACTGCTGCTGCCCTGAATGTGTCGCCTGCTGCGAGGAGGACACTTTTACCCTCTTCCTTAAATCTGGCAGCGAGTTTCCCTATCGTTGTTGTCTTGCCCGCACCATTTACACCAACAGCCATTATTATGCAAGGTTTTTTGGAAATATCCAGAGGCGACTGGCATCTTTTGAGGATATCCCTGACAGAATCTCTCAGGAAACATTTGAGTTCTTCAATATCCCTTGTACGGGCATTTTCCTTCAGCCAATTCGTCATCCTCATTGATACATTGACACCGACATCAGCAGTTATAAGAGATTCCTCAAGCGAATCCATAATCTCCTGATATGACGCGCCTGATGAAAATATATCCTCTATTTTATTTGTTAAACTCCTGTGAGTTTTGGCAAGCCCTGTTTTAAGTTTGTTAAAGATATTTTTCATGTTCGTATTAGTTCAGTTTTACTGATACGACTTTTGAGACGCCTGCCTCTTCCATTGTAATACCAAACAAGGTGTCTGCTATCTCCATTGTGCCCTTGTTGTGCGTTATCAGCAGGAACTGTGATTTCCTTGTCATCTCTTTTAAAAATTCATTAAACCTGCCGATGTTTGCGTCGTCGAGCGGGGCATCTACCTCATCTAGCAGGCAGAACGGGCTTGGCTTTATGAGGAATATTGAAAAGATTAGCGCTGTAGCGGTCATCGCCTTTTCTCCGCCTGAAAGAAGACTTATATTCTGCAATCTCTTGCCTGAGGGCTGGGCAGCGATATCTATACCGCTCTCGAGTATATCACCGTCATCGGTGAGCCTTAACTCTGCCCTGCCGCCGGGGAAAAATACCGGAAATACCTCCTGGAATTTAGTATTGATTGCATCAAATGTTTCCCTAAACCTCTGTCTGGTTGTCCTGTTTATCCTGTTTATTGCCTTATGGAGTGTTTCAACGGATTTGTTCAGGTCGCTCTGCTGGTCAAGGAGGAACTGCTGTCTCCTTTCCAGTTCTGCATACTCCTCAAGTGCAGACATGCTCACCTCTCCGAGGGATTCTATCTGCCTCTTGAGTTCTTCATGTCTTGCTGTTATTGCTTCATCCCCCATTAACTTTGTCTCTTCAGACGGGATGTGGATGTCGATATGTATGTGATATTTCTCTTCAACCCTTGCAAGGAGGTGTGTGATATTAAGTTCCATTTCCTTTAATGCAAGACTTGCTGCATTTATGTCTGCACGCAGGACATCCAATTCCTGTTTGGATGCCCTTATCCGATCTTCAAGGCTTTTGATCTCCTGTGCAAGTGCGTTTATTGTCTCTTCCTTTATAACATCTTCCCTGCTTATTGCATCTTTCTCCTTCAGGAGTTCTTCAATCTCCCTTTGTGTTTTCAGGATGTTTGACTCGTGGGTACTTATCTCTCTCCCCCCCTTTTCTATTTCCAGCATCTTTGCATCTGTCTGCCTGCTAACCTTTTCAATAAACTCTTCCTTTTCTGTTTCTTTAAGCCTCATCCCGTCAAGCCTCTCTCTGGAAGACGCAAGGCTCACCTTTATGTCAGTTACAATATTTTGCAGTGATTCTTTTTCCTTTAAAAGGACCATGACCTCCTCTTCAATGGTTTTTATAAAGGTTTCAGTTTTACTTCCGCTGACCTCAAGGGATTCTGCTTCTTTTACTAATTCTCCTCTTTTGCTGCAAATCTCGGAGAAATGCCTTTTTGCTTCATCTGTCTCAAATTCAAGTATATTCATTCTTTCTTTAAGCCTGTTTAGTTCAGATTCTTCCCTTTTAAATACCCCGTCAAGGTTCACGAGTTCTATATCCTTTGAATGCCTGTCTGCCTTTAATGTCTCAAACACCTTTTGTGCATCATCCATCTCTTTTTTGATATTATTTATCTCTGCATCCAGTCCTGCGATTTTGTGCTCCATGTCAGAGATGAGGACAGAACTCTCCTTTATCTCCCTTTTTTTCTGCAGGATGCCGCTGTCCTTTAAGCCGGAGGTCCCGCCTGTTATCACGCCGTGAAGGTCAATGACGTCTCCATTCATGGTGACAATTGTCCTGTTACCTGCGTTTGTATTCCATGTTTCAACAGCGCTCTTTAAGTTATCCGTAACAATGACATTACCGAGGAGATAGTCTGCTATATGAGAATAGCCTTCCTTAACCTTTACAAGATTGAGTATTGGCAGTGCATTGGCAACAGAAGCATCAGGAGCAGGTGCGGTACTGTTTATACCGTTCAGCGGCACGAAACTCCCCCTGCCCATCGCATTTTCCCTGAGGTATTCTACAGCAAGTATGCCGTCGTTCTGTCCGTCAACGATGATATACTGAAGTTTTTCACCCACAGCAGCCTCAACAGCCTTTTCATATTCAGACGATGTCTCTATAATATCTGCAACAATATCGCGGATGCCGTCTTTCCTGTTCTGCATTATAGCCTTCACACCTTCTTTGAATCCCTCGAAATTCCTTTCCAGTTCCTTAAGTGTGGAAAGACGGGAGGATGTGACTGTCAGATTTTCTTTAATGACTTTCTGTTCTGAGTCCTTCTGTGCAAGCGTCTGCTCAAGCGCCTTTATCCGTCCTGTTACTGTCTCTTCTATCTTTTCAATATCCTGTTTTTTATATTCTGCCTCTCTTATCTTTGTGCTTAACTCATCCACAGCCTTGCCTTTTGAAGATATGAGCGCTTCTATCTCATTTTTTTCTTTTTCAGCCCTTTCGGATTTTAATTTGATTAACTCCTCTTCCCTTGAATAGAACTGCATTGAATTTCTTATTTGCATCAGCCTTGCTGCAGTATCGGCGAAGAGTGCCTTTTTCTCTTTAAGGTCTCTGTCCTGCTGAGAAAGTTTTTCCAAAACAGATATAAGGACATTCTCTCTTTCAGAAAGTTGCGTCTCCCCGGCATTTATAATAACAGAAATGTCGGCGATATTTCTGTTCAGGTCTTCAATCTCTCCTGACACCCTTTCATTCTGAGCGGTAAGGTCTTCTGTTTCTTGTCTCAGCCGCTCTTCGTTCTTCTTCAGTTCAGCGGCCCTTATACGGCTTATTTCTATATCCTGTTCGCTTGTCTGTATGGAGTTTACTATGCTGAATGCCTTTGACTTTATCTCTTTTAACAGAGACTCCTCGTTCAGGTATTTTATCCTGATATCTTCAATTTCACTCTGCTTTGTGCTTATGGCGGAGGTTATCTCCATATCCCTTTCTTTTAATGACCCTAGGTTATTTTCAGTTGCCTCCATGTTGTTTTTCAGCCTGCTGTACTCCTCTTTTGCCATGAACAGTTCTATCCCCTTTAACTCGTCCCGCAGTATTTTGTACCTTTCAGCCTTTTTTGCCTGACGGTTCAGGGAATTCAGTTGTCTGTTTACCTCGCTTATAATATCGCTCACGCGGGTCAGGTTCTCTTTGGTTGCCTCGAGTTTCCTTAATGCCGCCTCTTTCCTGTGCCTGTATTTGTTTATCCCTGCCGCTTCTTCAAATATTATGCGCCTCTCTTCAGGCTTTGCAGTTATGAGCCAGCCTACCTGTCCCTGTTCAACTATGGAATATGCCCGCGTGCCTATACCTGTGTCAGTAAACAGTTCAACGACATCCCTTAATCTTGCGTCTACCTTGTTTATATAATATTCGCTTTCGCCTGAGCGGAAGAGTTTTCTTGCAACCTCAATCTCTGTAAAATTAACATATTCGGCAGGTGCAAGCCCTTCCTCGTTTGAAAGAGTTAGTATAACCTCTGCCATGCCTATCGGCTTCCTTGTCTCACTCCCTGTGAATATCACATCCTCCATGAGTTTGCCGCGCAGGTGCCTTGCGTTCTGTTCTCCCAATACCCAGCGTATGGCATCGACAATGTTGCTCTTTCCGCAGCCGTTTGGACCGACAATGGCTGTTATGCCTTTCGGGAAATGGAGCGCTGTCTTATCAACAAATGATTTGAAACCCTGCATCTCTATCTTTTTTATCTTCATTTCGGCTTATACTTTATATATCTTTTTAAAGATTATCAAGTTTTTATTGAAAGGGGTTAGGGTTGTTCAGATGACTGCTTCCCTGAAAAGGAATAAATCTGATATGCTCATTTTATCAATAAAAAAGGGGAAGGTTTTTGAGAACCTTCCCCTTTATAGTTTATAGAAAACTGGTTCAGTGCTGTTATCTCTTTGAGAACTGGAAACGTTTCCTTGCACCCTTCTGCCCATACTTTTTCCGCTCCTTCATCCGCGGATCCCTTGTCAGAAACCCCGCTTTTTTAAGGGTTGTACGCAGGTCAGGGTTCAGTTTAAGGAGCACCCTTGCAATACTATGCCTTATTGCGCCTGCCTGGCCGGAAACACCGCCCCCGCTGACATTTGCGCTTATATCATACTTACCTGATGTGTTCGTCAGTTGCAGAGGCTGCCTTATTATCATCTTTAATGTTTCCCTGCCGAAGTAACTGTCCATTGGTTTGCTGTTAACAACAATATTCCCTGTCCCCGGTCTGAATATGACCCTTGCCACTGATGTCTTCCGCCTGCCTGCCCCGTTTAAATTTGCCTCTCTCATAATTCTCCTTATCTTTATATTGATAGCGTTTCAGGTTTCTGAGCCTCATGCGGGTGATTTGTACCTGCATATACCTTTAGTTTTTTTAACATATCCCTGCCGAGCCTCCCTTTTGGAAGCATCCCTCTTACAGCCTTCATTATGACCTTCTCAGGTTGTTCTGCGAGCAGTTTGCCTAACGATGTTGCCCTGAGGCCTCCCGGGTACATTGTATGATGGTAATATATCTTATCCGTATCTTTTTTACCTGTAAATGCCACCTTTTTGGCATTGACAACAATTACAAAATCACCCATGTCAATAAAAGGTGTATATGAAGGTTTGTGCTTGCCCCTGAGAACAGTTGCAACCTTGCTTGCAAGCCTGCCAAGAACCTTTCCGCTGGCATCCACCACCAACCATTTCTTTTCATTTTCTTTTTTTGCAAAAGTTGTTTTCATTACTCAATTACCCCTGATTTTAGATTTTTTCGCATAGGCGCTGCTGAGTTATGGTTCAGTGGTCAATAGATTACTGTATATCAATGGCAAAATAATCTAGTAAACTTTTGAATTGTTGTCAAGTGTTTTGTGCCGCTGGGTTTTAAAAACCTGACATAATTTCTGATATTCGCAATAATTGTAATTATCTATGGAACAAAAGGGTAATGACTGGTCAGGTTTTGAGAAATGGGATTTTTGAGAACCATTCAGAACTCTGTAAGACCTTCTTCGGCATCAAAAATATCACCTAAAACCAGATGCTCACCCCTTTTTTTCATTAATAAATCTTCCCTTCATCATATATAAAGTAAGAATCGGTATCCACAGCCAGGCAATGACTGGAACAATGCCAACTTTTACAAGGGGGATGAGAGGCATATATTCATTATATGCCCAACGTTCATAGTAATACACATTCTTTATCTCACTAAAGATGGTATAAATGACACCAAGAAGTGTATATAAGAAGAGATACCTACCCTCCCATTTCAAAAACCAAAGTCTGCTCTTATTCAGAAGACTAATCACCTCAAAAATCCCTAAGGTGATTAGTGCATCACCAATGGTGCAATGGATGATACCATAGAAAATCGTCCCAGGGTTGTCATCTCCTTCAAAGGTGAATAGAGGAATCTGTGCCAACTCCCATACTAGATTCAAGGAGAAAGAAAACATGAGGAGATAATACTCCGGGGTCTTTTTAAATCTCTGGATATATTCAAATACCAATAGTTCTCCTCCCCTACCCAACGGCATACTGCTGGTTCATCAACCCAAAAAATGCAGTTGCATTTTTTGGCAAACACAATCTTTGGTCAAATACGGCGTCAAATTGGGCTGTCCAAATACTCACATACTTAAAATAGTATGCTCCGTTTTGTCCAGCCCTCTTTTCCTTGTCCCCTGATAGAAACTTTCAGGGGCAGGCTTTGGCTCAAATCTTGCGTTTGTCCCGAAAAATAAAAACCAACCGCATTTTTCGGGTCAAAGACTTCATGTCAAATGGTTCGTTCCAGCCTGCCAGTTGCTATCATCCGTAGAGTTGAGATATTAGTGTCTGAATATCGTGTGGCAGGCATTACAACTTTTTATCAGATGGGAAAGGCTTATCAATGTCTTTTTCCTGTTTCCAGCGCTGGCAAAGTTCGCAACTTCATCCGCCTTCTTATGCATTGCCATTCCCAATTTCCGAAAGTCTTCTTCCCCCGACATCTTTACGACCATTTCACACATCTGTTCCATCTCGGGCTTCCAGCCAAGTTCTCTTGCAGATGTAGCGGCCTTCTTCATATCATTTGTTGCCAGGGCTGAGGTAATTTCGCCCAATGCATCCATGTAAAAACGCATCATACTTTTTTGCATAACCTTCATTGCATCGGGTATCTTAATCTGTCTCCTGGAATCAAGGCTTGACCCTTTCTGGTCCATCATCATCTCATGGGTTTTTGAGCGGTCTGCAGAAACCGATGGGCCCGACTCAGAAGACCTTGCCTTGAAGCCGACCTTTTCAATGGCCTTTATAATCTGCTCAACAGTTACCTTACCCTCTTGATAACTCACCACAGCCTTTGCCTCTTTGTAATTTACATCCACCTCAATTACCCCTTCAAGATTCTTCACAGCCGTCTTAACCATTAACGGACACATGGGGCATGTCATCCCTTCTACATTCAGGATAACTTTCTTTAAGTTATCCTCTGCACCCCCTGCACTGTTTGTCAAAAGGGTAAGGGAAAACATGCCCACCAGAATAAAGATTGAAAAGATTACTCTAATAAAGATTTTCATGATAAAACCTCCTCATTTAATTTAATATATTGACCTTATCCTGCCTGTCCTTTTATCCACTATAAAGAAATATGGTATTTATTTAGCCATTTAAAGTAAACACTGGCATTGACAATATGGGGAAACCCCTTTGTTCCTGAGCGGAACTCGCCGAGAGCATTGGGGACACATCTTGGGTGAGCAGGAAGGGGAAAGCCCGACCTTTAGAGTCGGGAAGGGGCAAAGTATTCCCCACCTGCAAACCCATTAGATGGGTCAATGCGGAGGCGGTGGAGCGAAGGGACAAGGGGTTTCCCCTATATTTGGCTAAACAGTTGCGAAATATGCTATTACAATATGAAAGGAGGATTATACCCATGGACAAGAGATTATCAAAGAAGTCAGAGAAAGTCATCAGGAAAATGCTTGCAAATGTCTTGCAATTTAGGTTAGAAAGCCTTAAAATAATTTACTAGGAGACACAAAGGGTGGATAGACAATCGGGTTTGGACAGGAAGGTATTTGAGCTCCATGCAGACCTCTGTAAGACCTTTACCAACCCCAAGAGGCAGTTTAAATGAAGAAACTCTCCAAAAACCTTATCCTTTTCTTACTTCTATTTCTCATGCTGATGCTGCCCGCCCCATCGGCTGAGGAAAGGGATGCCTCCAAAAAAAAGGTTGTCAATTTTGCTTTTATCTCCCTCTATAGTCCCAGGATAATGTATGAGAAGTATCAACCCCTTATGGACTACCTCTCGGAGAATACCCCCTACAGGTTTGAGTTGAAACTTGGATGGGATTACAAGGATATTATAAACTATCTAAAAAATGGTTCTGCTGATATAGCCCTTCTGGGCGCTGCTACCTATCTTGAGGCAAAAAAGGAATTTGATGTGATGCCTATCCTTGCCTCTCTGGACTCTGACAGGATGCCCACCTACAGGAGCGCTATCGTAACCCGGAAAGACAATAATGATATAATAAGCCTTTCCGATCTGAAGGGGAAGACCTTTGCCTTTGCCTCAAGGAGGTCTACCTCAGGCTATTTGGTGCCCTTATATTATCTCTATAAGGCTGGGGTAAGGCTGGAGGACTTTTCTGGTTACTGTAATCAGGATTACCATGATGCCGTTGCCAAAGAGGTGATGAAGGGGCGGTGCCGTGTCGGGGCTATGCTTCATTCTGTGGCGCTCAGATATTCCAAAGACCTTCGAATTATCTTTATATCGGACCCTATCCCGGGACTGCCAATAGTGGTTAGAGGAAATACCTCCCCGGAATTTGTGAAATCAATCAA
>Ga0154468_131_pt1 | contig 21383 bp, 21 predicted proteins | sample RifGroC2_FD_115947 | JGI IMG/M metagenome (GOLD analysis project Ga0154468, IMG submission 115947) | Deltaproteobacteria bacterium GWC2_42_11 | reverse complement strand
GGGACAGATAAAGAGAGGGATGAGGGATGAAAGACGAAGGACGAAATATGTAGCATTTACTGGCGCATATCACGGTGATACATTCGGCTCTATGAGTGTTGGCGAGATTGATGTATTTGTAAAAAAATATAAGCCCTTATTGTTCCCCACATTCAAGGCATATTATCCATACTGCTACCGATGCCCGATAAATAAGACCTACCCTGACTGCAAAATCTCATGCATTAAAAGATTTGAAGATATTTTAAAAAAACATCACAGAGAAATAGCAGCATGCATTATTGAGCCGATTGTTCAGGGCGCTGCGGGCATCATCGTATCACCACCGGGATTTTTAAAACAGGTAAGAAGACTCTGCACAAAATATAATGTCTTACTCATTGCAGATGAGGTTGCAACAGGCTTTGGAAGAACAGGCAGGATGTTTGCCTGCGAACACGAGGATGCAGCGCCTGACTTTTTATGTCTTGCAAAAGGGATAACAGGTGGCTATCTGCCTCTTGCAGCAACACTTACAACAGAAAAGATTTACAGGGCATTTCTTGGAAGATACGAAGAATTTAAAACATTTTTTCACGGACACACATATACAGGAAATCCCCTTGCCTGTAGTGCAGCCATTGCAAATCTTGAAATATTTGAAAAAGAGAAAACCCTTGAAAAACTAGAAAGCAAAATAGTTTTATTTGAGAAACTTCTGGAAAGATTTAATGATATACGATTTGCAGGAGATGTAAGACACAAAGGGCTTATGGCATGTATAGAGATAGTTAAGGACAAGAAAACAAAAGAATCTTTCCCAATGGAATTAAGGATAGGTTACAAAATATGCATGGAGGCAAGAAAACACGGGCTCATTATAAGACCGCTCGGCGACACCATTGTTATAATGCCGCCGTTGAGTATAAAAAAATCTGAACTCAAAAAAATTATAAGCACAATCTATAATTGTATAAAAAAGATAATAGAGAAAAATGTCTAAAAAGGGAAATAAAGGCTTTTTTATCACAGGCACAGATACTGGTGTTGGCAAGACATTTGTTGCAGGGCTGATTATCAATGCCTTAAAAGAAAAAGGCATTGATGTCGCTGTTATGAAACCTGTTGAAACAGGATGTGCAGAAAAAAAGGGTATACTTATGCCAAACGATGCCCTTTTCTTACAAAAGACCGCTGGTGTAACTGACGACCTTAATCTGGTAAACCCTTACAGGTTCAAAGAACCCATTGCACCATCTGCAGCAGCAAGATTTGAAAGGAAAACTATTAAGTTATCAAAAATAAAAAATTGCTATCAAAGGCTTGCATCGAAACACGATTTTATAATTGTAGAAAGTGCAGGAGGTCTGCTCGTCCCGCTCAACCGCAAAGAAACTATTTTAGACCTCATAAAACTCCTCAAACTCCCTGTTATAATCATTGCAAGTATAAATCTCGGTGCGATAAACCACACGCTTTTAACCGTTAAATATGCAAAAGAGGCAGGGATTAAGGTAAAAGGTATAATATTCAACCATCCTGAAGAAAACAAAAAAGGGTCAGCAAAACTTGATGTAATAAAGGAAGTAAAAAGGTTTACAGATGTGCCGATAATCGGGGAGGTGCATTTTTCAGAAAAAAAACTGCCAGAGCAGGTCATAAGCCGGATCTTGTATCTGTGAAATTTTCACAGGTGATGGTCATTCATCTAGCCCTTATGTTGCCATAAGGGTCAAGCGACCTACCCGCTTTGCCTTCTGTTTTAAGAAAAGAGCGGGCAACTCTTTAAGCAAAGCCTATTCGGTCTTGCTCCGGGGAGGGGGTTGCCTAGCCTCCTGATGTCGCCATCAAGAGCGGTGGGCTCTTACCCCACCGTTTCACCCTTACCTCGCACAATTAAATTATGCGGGGCGGTTTTTTTTCTGTTGCCCTGTCCCTGGGGTCACCCCCGGTCGCTGTTAGCGACCTCCCTGCCCTTCGGAGTCCGGACTTTCCTCCGTAAAGGATAACCTCTACGGCGACCATCTGCTCTGCTCTGGCAGTTAAATTTAGAAACGCAAATCTATTGCCTGATTAGCCAGTTTATCAGCCTCTCTGTTATCTTTCCTACCTACATGAATAATATCATACAACCTGAACCCTTTCAAGAGGCTTATAACCTTATTGTACAGCGGCTTTAATCCTTCATCTCTTACACGGTATTCACCATTAATCTGTTTAACAACAAGTTCAGAGTCTGCATATATATTAACCTCTTCTGCACCCATCTCCCTCGCCGCTTCAAGTGAAAAAATAAGCGCCGTATACTCAGAAACATTGTTTGTTGCAATGCCTATATATTTGCTTCCCTCTTTTATAACACCACCATTTTTGTCTCTTATAACATAACCAATTCCTGCTTTTCCCGGATTACCCCTTGATGCACCATCAACATTAATAGTAAATCCCTTGCTGGATGCAGGTGCAAAAGTCCCAGCTGCCTCAATGAATAGGCATCTTATGTCTTCACTTGAAAAACAGGGGTTTCTTTTCAGGACTTCCTTAATATCCAGTGTGTCTGCGAGGTCCACGAACACCTTATGCTTATGGATATGCTTCATTGGCTTTCAATATCATCAGGCAGGTTCTTTTTGTCTTTGTTCTTCTTTATCAGTATGTTCAAAATAAAGGATGCGGTGGCAGTGGGGACAAAATATCAACTCACTTGAACCTTTCATTATCTGGATATATAATTGCGGCGGGATACTCATATAACAACCCTGACATGCACCATGCTTTACCTTTACAACAGCGATACCCTGTCTTTTCTCTCTTATGGAGTCGTATCTTTTAACAACGGCAGGCGGAAGTTCGTTTACAATCACACTCCGCTCGTCCTGCAGTCGGGATAATGTTTCAGCCCACTTATATTTCTTCTCTTCAAACTCTTTCTCCAATCCCTTTATATTGGCTTGTCTCTGTAGGACACCCTCTTCTTTTTCAGTTTTAACTCCACTCTTTTCGTCTATCCTGCCCCGTAGTTTTACCAGTTCGTTTTCCTTGTTTACCTTTTCCTTCTTCGCTGCATTTATTTCTTTTGTAATAGCATTAAGTTCTTTTTCGTTCTTTACAATATTAAGCCTTTCTTCGCCTCTCCTTACCCTCTCAACACATACTGCTATATCATCCGTAGTAGCCTTCTTCGTTATTTCCATTTCGCTCAATTCACTGTCTATTGCCTCAAGTTCCTTCTCACCTGCCTGAACCTCTCTTCCAACTTTTTCTATCTCAAGCGGATAGTAAAGTTTTTCCTCTTCAATGGAATCTATCTCAAGGTCTATCCTCTGTGCCTTTTCTAAAAGGTTTATCTTTTCCTGCAAATAGCCTCCTTTCCAAAATATGGTGGGCCCACCTGGACTCGAACCAGGGACCGACCGGTTATGAGCCGGTGGCTCTTCCAACTGAGCTATGGGCCCGATTAGTATTCTTATCTGTTCAAGAGAATTTTTAAATATTAAAGATTTGGACTGGCATTGTCAAGAATAATGTGATATTCAAATTAACTTTCCCCATCTGACTTGTATTTATATCTCATTTATGATATATAAAACACATGCCGTTTATATTGAGTATACTGGGATTGATACTCGTTATTGAAGGTCTTCCGTATTTTGTCTTCCCTTCAAAGGTAAAGGAATGGGCGCTTACAATACAGGAGATACCTGACAGAGGGCTTCGTGTTATGGGGTTTATTTCAATGATAGGCGGACTTTTGCTTGTGTATATGGGTAGAAGGGTTTTACAATAAAAACCTCTCCTTTCTTTGTAGTTGAGCCAACCAGGCAAGGAAATCAAAATAAATTTAGCTGTAGGAAGGGCATTGCCCTTCCTGCGGACTTTCAACTTTTAACCCATTTACTCATTCACTAAATCTTAGGAGCAAAAATGTCAAACACCAATATCAGAAATATAGCAATAATCGCGCATGTTGACCACGGAAAGACAACGCTTGTTGACGGTTTATTAAAACAGAGCGGGACATTCCGTGCAAACCAGGAGGTTCAGGAGTGCGTAATGGATTCAAATGCACTTGAACGGGAAAGGGGCATAACGATTCTTGCAAAAAATACTGCTGTAAATTATAACGGATACCACATAAATATCGTTGACACACCCGGTCATGCAGACTTCGGCGGCGAGGTTGAAAGGATATTAAAGATGGTTGACAGCGCACTTGTGCTTGTTGATGCAGTTGACGGACCAATGCCGCAGACAAAATTTGTTGTGTCAAAGGCGCTCAAACTCGGTCTCAAACCAATTGTTGTTGTAAATAAGATAGACAGGGAAGGTGCAAGGCCTGATGTTACTATTGACCTGACCTTTGACCTCTTCTGCCAGTTGGGCGCAACTGATGAGCAATTGGATTTCCCGATTATCTATGCATCAGCAAGAAACGGCTATGCTGTTAAAGACCTGTCTGAACCAAGGGAAAATCTGACACCGCTTTTTGAAACCATTATTGCCCATGTGCCTCCGCCGGGCGGCAATCTGGAAGCGCCTTTACAGATGCTCGTAACAAACCTTGAGTATGACAACTATATCGGCAGGATTGCGATTGGAAAGATTTCAAACGGCAGGATGACTCCAGGAAGCAATATTGCAAGGATTAAGCGGGATGGCGGAGTAGAAAAAGGCAAAATAACAAATATCCTTGGCTTTCACGGATTGAAGCGGTTTGATATGGAGACAGCATCAGCAGGAGAGATTGTTGCTGTTGCAGGGCTTGAAGATATAGAAATAGGCGAGACCATCGGTGATGCAGAAAATCCAATCCCTCTCCTGCCTATTGATATTGATGAACCAACCCTGAATGTAGAGTTTGTTGTGAACAACTCGCCTTTTGCAGGCAGGGAAGGTAAATTTATTACCTCAAGACACTTGAGGGCAAGGCTCTTAAGGGAACTCCGCACAAACATTGCCTTAAAGGTTGAAGAGACTGAAAACGGGGACGTATTCAAGGTGTCAGGAAGGGGTGAACTCCACCTCTCTATCCTCATGGAGACTATGCGAAGGGAAGGGTATGAGTTTGCAGTATCAAAACCGCAGGTTATACTTAAAAAGATGGATGGACAGACCCTTGAACCTTACGAGCAGTTGACAGTGGATGTTGACTCACAATATCAGGGCGTTGTCATAGAAAAACTCGGAATGAGAAAAGGGGAGATGCTGAATATGGCTGTAGTAAGTGCGGATGGAAGGGTCAGGATTGAATACAAAGTCCCTGCCAGAGGTCTTATAGGGCTTCAGACAGAACTCATGACAGAGACAAAAGGGACATGCATCATGCACCACAATTTTGATAAATACGGTCCATACAAAGGCGAGATACCTTCAAGGGCAAACGGCGTCCTGATTTCAATGGAAGAAGGTGAGGCAACTGCATATGCATTCTATAATCTCCTTGACAGGGGCAAATTCTTTATTGAACCTGGGACAAGAGTCTATGAAGGCATGATTACAGGCATTCATGCAAAGGACAATGACATTGTTATAAACCCAATGAAGTCTAAAAAACTTACAAACATGAGGGCATCAGGGAGTGATGACAGTATTATACTTCCGCCTGCAATACGATTATCGCTTGAACAGGCGCTTGAATTTATTGCAGAGGATGAACTGGTTGAAATCACGCCAAAGTCAATAAGACTAAGAAAAAAGATTTTGTCAGAAAACGAAAGGAAACAGGCAGGAAAGAGATAAAAAAAGCGGGGCAGGTTTTAAGACCTGCCCCGCTTTTCAACTCTCAACTCCTTACTCCTAACTCCTCACTCCTAACTGTCTTTAATGTCCTTTCTTCAGTTCAGGCTTTGGCAGTTTGTCCCAGTCAATCTTAACTTCTGGATGCATTTCTTTGTGCTTACTGCCTGAATATGCATACTGCATACCCTCTTTGAAGAACTCAACATGCTTCGCATTATCAACCTTGCCATCGCCGAATTTATCTCCGGACTGTGCAGGTGTTACCTTAACAACTGTGTCAAACCATGTTGCTGAACCGCCTATCGGATCTGCAACTGCGGGGATTATATCATTGGGGTTGACACCCTCTACCTTCCACCAAATGTTCTTGATGTCCGCGTCATCTGCAGCACCGTACTGTCCTGTTCCGCTCATCTTGCTGGCTGTTGCAAATCTGCCGAACTTTGTACCCAGTGTATTTGAAACTGCAACTACCATTGGATGGATGCCCTCTGTAGTCCTTGCCTTTATTACAATATAACCAACACCGCTTGTAATTCTGATAAGGTCGCCGTTCTTAATGCCAAGTTTCTTTGCAGTCCCGGCATTTATCCATGCAGGGTTTGAGTGAATCATTTCTGTAAGCAACTTGACATTGGGCGTCCTTGACTGGACATGGACATTCCACTTGAATGTGGTAAGTACCATCTGTCCACCGCCAAGTTTGGATGAGCCGTCCTTGTTCCAGTGCCATGGATGCGCCTTGAACACAGGCAGAGGATTGAAACCTAACTTTTCCCATGATGCCACATGGATGTTAATCTTTCCATCACCTGTGCCAAACCCTGCCCTCTTCTTGCCATCAACTGTAACCTTGCCCTTCGGGTCTTCCTTATACGGGAGACCGAACTCGGCAACAATAGGATTACCGTCTTTGCCTGTAATCTTGCCTGTTGCAGGATTAAGTTTACCATAGATAGGCCATACGCCGTTCTTCTTGAATGTCTCCCAATCAAGCCCTTTTACACCTGCAAACTGCTGTTTTACATAGTCTTCTCCATCCTTAAAGTTCCAGGACTTTTTCATGCCCTTACTGCCGTCCGGGTCTATCTTATTAATTATCATCTTACAAATCTCTCGGAACTCTATTGCCTCTCCAAGTGGTTTTACAACAGGCTGTCTAAGTCCTAGCCATGGCCAGAGGCTTGAAGGCATGCTTTCCGGATCCCACCTTTCAAGGTAACTGCAGTCAGGCAGGATTATGTCAAAGAGGGCAGTATCCTCGTTCATCTGGTTGTCTATCTTGAAGCTGAACGGGATGAGTTTCTCATCCATCTGCACCTCTTTCCATACGCTGGCAGCAGGGAAGGTATATGCTGCAGAGTTCATGTATCTCATAAGCACCTTTATCTTCTGCTTGCCTTCCTTAATCCAGAAAGGAACAAGATGAGATACTTTATGTCCTGCTAATGGATAATCAGGCGGTGAAGAAAGGAAACTCGGCTCTTTGCCACCCTCTGGCCCATCGCCTGGCTGACCATAACCCATACCTCTCGGCAGACAATAGCCACCTTTTACTTCAATGTTGCCTGTGATTATCGGCAGGAGCATTGTGCATCTTTCATTGTATGAGCCGTAGAGGTGCTTTGCTGGCCCCCTGTAGGTGTATGTTGTTGCAGGCTTTACACTTGCAAACTCAATGGCAATCCTTCTGATGTCTGCTGCCGGCATGCCTGAATACTTCTCAGCCATCTCTGGAGTATACTGCTTTAAGTATGCAGCAAGTTTGTCTGCAGGATAGTTTGTCCATTTATTGATAAAATCTGTATCTGCAAGACCTTCGCTCATTATTACATTTGCCATTGCAAGCGCAACAACAGCATCTGTGCCAGGGAAAATCGGGAACCACTCATCTGACTTTGCTGCAGTATTTGACAGCCTCACATCAAATGTAACGAGTTTTGCCTTGCCTTCCACAGTGCCCTCTACAACCCTCTGTGCATACGGATTATGGAAGTATGCAGACTCCAGGATGTTAGAGCCAAAGTTGAGGATGTATTTTGTGTTGGCAAAATCAGGGGTTTCAATGTCAGGCCCCCATGTAGGCTCCATGCCAATCTTCTTTGAGGATTCGCAGGTAGATGTGTGGTTTACACCTGTGTTTGTTCCGAGTGTCTTCATAAACCTGCCATAAGCGCCGCCGCTTCTGTCCCTGCCCCAGTGGACCATGGTTTCATTTGGATGACCGCTGTCTATAACAGCCTTTAACTTGCCTGCAACCTCTGTTATAGCCTCATCCCACGAAATCCTCTTATACTGCCCGCTTCCTCTTGGTCCCGTCCTCTTTAATGGATAGAGAATTCTGTCTGGGTCATATACATGGCCTATGCCAGCATTGCCTTTTGCGCAGAGTCTCCCCCTTGTTGAAACATGCTTGTCATTGCCTTCAAGTTTCTTTACCCTGCCGTCTTTTATATAGGCAAGACCGCCGTCTTCAATGTTGCACACAAGACATGTGTAGGGAACAACTTTATCAAACCTGCTGCCCTTGTTGTCTATACCCATACTTTTGTCAACTGCAACGCCACTGCCGCCAAGTTCAAGCTCCATTGCATCTGAATGAGAGAATAGACCTTCTGCGGCTAAAACAGCGCCTGTGGCAGCGCCCAACTGCATAAATCTTCTTCTGGTTAATTCCATAAGTTTTCCTCCTTATTTTCATTTTGTTGGTGCTAATTTTTTACTTCCCACCAAGACTGTTTACAACCTGGTCTATCTTGCCAGAATTTAAGTCACTGGTCTTTACCTGTGCAAAACCTTCCAAAGCGCCGCGGTCAACAAGGCTGCCCTCAAGTTCAATATAGAATACATAGGGGTCGCTGCAGTCATTCGGAGGCGCTGGTCTGGCAGAATTTCTACCCAATACCTGGGAAACCTCGCTCTTCGGGTCTGACGCATCACCATATATCCTTGCCCTGCCAAGACAGGTCTGGGCGCATGCCGGGACAAGCCCTTTGTCAACCCTGTGTGCGCACTGTGTGCATTTTTCTGGCATCCCTGTTACCGGGTTTCTTGAGAATGCGCCTATCGGACACGCCTCTATTGCAGCATCTATCTCTGTATCAATCTGCTTTTTGGTTCTGCCCTTTGTGAGTTTTTCATAGTCAACCAGGACGATACCATCAGCCCTTCTGGAAACAGCGCCAACACCATTATTCTGCGATGCCTCAACACAGTTTCCGCACTGGGCGCATATCCACTGATAGAAGTGTCTTCTGACACTTGGATACTTACCCACTTCCTTTGACCTTATCTGTGTCCTCCAGACACCAAGCGGCACATCATTTTCCGCCTTACACGCTACTGTACATGCCTGACAGCCTATACAGCGTCTTGCATCCATGACAAATGTCATTCTTGCCATAATTTAACCTCCTCTGAGATTTTACATCCGGAGTCATCTCCGGTATGTTTGAGTTGTTGGTATCATCTCCGATACCTGCAATAAAACTTAGCACCACCTCCGTTCTAGTTATTTTTATACAACCAATTGTCTGCTCTTACAATCAGGACAATATTCAATATAATCAGCAGGTAGTCCATGAGCAGTTAGTGCAGCCTTAATCTTTGCAAATACAGCATCTGTTATCATCGGCTGTCCGCATCCTTTACAGGGCAGCATTTTATGCTCACACTTTATATCTGAAGAAAAAAGTGCGTCAAGCCGTAATCTCCTGTCTATTGTAATACACCTTTCAGGGCATGCCTTCTCACAAGCAGGACACCCTTTGCATAAATTATGCTCATAAACAAGCGAAACCTTACTATCTTCTCTTTTTATATGAAGCGCGCCTGTAGGGCATACATTTGCGCAGTTCTGACAGAGTGTGCATTTGCTGCCTATATCCACCCATGCTGTGCCGGGAAATGCAATTTTGTCTTTTGATGAGGCTATCAACTGCTCCAGGGTTTGCTCCGAAAATGTCTTCTTGTGGCTGACTGCCCCGCCTGCAAAACCGTTGCCTCTAAAAACCTCCCACCCAGACGGTTTGCCAGCGGAACAGTCAGCCACAAAACTAACAAGATTTTCGTAAACCCTTAATACCTCACCATAACCATGTGCCTCAAACATATCCGCCAGTTTTTTAAGATGGTCTGTCCTGCTGCAATCTTCACAGGCAACGATACTTACATGAACTCCCATTGATATGATTTTAAATAAATCCCTCCATGCAAGTATTGAAACATCAGGGATAAAGATAAGTTCAGAGTTCAGAGTTTGGAGTTCGGAGTTGTTGAGGGCTGTGGTAAGTCCTGTATGCGTGCAGGCAAACACTATATTTTTACCTTCACCTGCTGATGGAAGAGCCTCTAACATATAAAAAACCCCTGCATTCTTATCCTCTATCGCACCTGTTGGACATACCTGATAACAAAGACCGCACTTCGTGCATAATTCAGTTTCTATAAATGCAGATTTTCTTAATGGGTCGTCTTCTCTCTTGACAGCAGTGATTGCCCTTTCAGGACAGATTGATATGCAATTTACGCATCTGCGGTCCATGACACAGTATTCCTCTTTAACTACAGGATACACTGCTGCGACACCATGACTGACCCGTTCTTCTGTAACTATATGTTGATTAAGCACTTCCATCCTGTTTTCATTTGTTGGCGCTAATTTTTGTGGATAGCCGCAGGCTTTAGCCTGCGAATTAACGCACCCATAAAGGGTGCGGCTACAGACCTATGTCAATTTTAATGATGTATACTCTCAAACAGACCTTTCTTCTCAGCCACCGAATAAACAATTCCTATAATAGACAAAACAAATATAACCACAAATATTTCAATAGGCGCCGGTGTATAAGGAAGGACTGGCGGCTCCCATACGCCCTGCAGAAGAGGTATCTTCTGGATGCCGACTATAAGCGTATTCCTGTCAATAAACTGGATAACAAGGGTAATTAAGGACGCAGCAGCAAGAAGAATACCGGGTTTTTTCTGTAAGGCAACAATAATCAGTGGAACAACCATTCCGATGAGCACACTGCATAACCAAAACTGTTTGGCGCCTATTTTAAACAGGTCGTAATACGGGTCTGAAACCCACACACCGACCATATACCTCCACAATGATGCAATAAACACAATCACCATTGCCATTATAAAAACCTTGCGGAGCATAATAATAGCGCCCTCTAATTTTTCGTCCCCGCCTTTTACCATGTTTATAATACAGGAAACAAAAAGGATAAGTGATGCCCCACCGAGAAATGCCATAATCAAGAAGTATATGGGGGTGAATGGACCAAAGCCGTATGCCCTGCCCTCAAGCACACCAAAGACACCGCCAAGTGAACTGACAGCGGCTATTCCGGATATTAAACCAACCCAGTTTATTATTCTATCCAACTTCTCATTATGAAACTTTAGCATTATAAGTTCAACTGCAAGGACACCCATCTTGAGGCTGTAAAAAACTCCCATCCACCACATTGCTGATGTAAGGTTTGGATTTACTGCAAACTCTATTGGCAGCCTCTCAAGCCTTCCTATCTCTAAACTTAAGGACGCAAACCCTGCCACTACTGTAAGAAGTGACAGGAGTATTGCCCTCGGGACAATTGCCTTGATCTTTTCAACCCCTCCCAGGGTTCCAAGATAAGAAACAAAACTGCACCCTGTACTTGTAAGCGCCAGAAAAATATATGCAGAAACCTGAAGTCCCCACGGCAGGAGTTGTGTTGCATTTGCCAGTTCGCCATGCCCTATTGTGAATATCTGAAAGACTGAATAAAGTCCCAGTAAAATACCCAGCGATAAAAGCGCTATCCATACTTTAAATAGATTGCCCATAGGTTATAATCTCCTTTTCGTTTCTATTTCATTATTTCACATAAAAAACCTGCGGTTTTGTGCCAAGTTCCTCACGCAGGCGGTAAGCTCCTTTTCTCTGAACCCTTTTGCTGACTTCGCTTTCAGGGTTGTCAATATCTCCAAAATACCTTGCTGCCGCAGGGCATGCTATAACACATGCAGGTGTAAAATCCCTGTCCTTTACTGGGTCCCTGTCAGGTGCCATCTCTTTCCTGTCTGTCCTGTGGGCGCAGAATGTGCATTTTGTTACAACACCTTTTGGCGGTATGCCTGTGCCGCGTTTTCCATCCTGTTCTTCCCTTGACAACTGATAAGGAGGATCCCACAACTTGGCTCTCCTGTGTCCATGATAGACTTCTCTTAAGTCAGGCTCAAGCAAGGGTTTTGTCTCGGGATAGCACCTTACTCCATAGGGACATGCCAGAACACAATACCTGCATCCAAGGCATTTATACCAGTTTATAAGCACCACCCCGTCTTCTTTCCTCTTCCATGTTGCCCTTACAGGACATACCTTTGTGCAAGGCGCATCTGTGCAGTGCTGGCAGGGACGCGGATACCATGTAAACTTCTTTGTGCCGCCCTCTCCCTCATTCATAAATATAACCTTATGCCAGTTTTCTCCCGGAAGCCTTGTATTTTCCATGCTGCAGGCAGCAGAACATGCCTGACAGCCCACACATTTTGATAAATCTATTGCCATCCCCCATCTTGACATTTTTTAATCCTCCTGAAACCACCCCTCACCTTTCTCCTCTCCCCTGAGGGGAGAGGGTAGGGTGAGGGGAATTTTATTTTCAAATTTTTTCAACCTTGCACAAACTTGCATTATAAGATGCAAGTCCTGATATAGGGTCAGAAACATTTTCTATAATCTCATTTGAATTGCTGGAGCCTCTGCCTTTAGCCCATCTGCCCATTGCCCAGTGTCCGAATTCAAAAGGAAGAACTACCACATCCTCCTGACAGCCTTCATAAAATCGGACCTTTGCCTCTATTGAGCCGAGTGACGTTGAAATTTTAACTTTGTCTTCTTCATTTATCTTCCTTGCCATTGCTGTCTTTGGGTGCATCTCAAGGTATGTGCCTTTTCTGCCTCCAACATAAGGCTGAAACTGCTCTATACTTAAAGGAAGATTTGCGCCCCTGCCTTCTGCATGGAATGCATATTTAGGAACTATGAGGTGAAGGTCGCCGCCTCCGGTATATTTTGGCGCCACCCACTGCGGGAAGCCAACCCTGTCAGCAGTAATACCGTATTTCTTGCTAATATATCCGGCATGCTGTATCAGCAGATTGGACTTGACCTCAAATTTGCCTGATGGTGTTTTGAGGAGTCTTTCCTTTACCTCTGCCTGCGTCATCTTTTTGTTATAGTCTTTGCCATCCCATTCATAGAATTCACCTTCTATCTGCTTCCAATGATAAGGCTTTTTTGCCCAAAAACCCTTTTCTTCCCAACCCTTGAAGTCTTTGACACCATTATCACCCGGCTCTTTTTCAAAACCTTTGGCAAGATGCTTCAGGACATTTACAGAGTCTTTAATTGCATTGAAATACTCTCCTGTCTTGCCGCCCAGCCGCTTACCTATCTCTATTATTGTGTCGCCAATGTATTTTGTATCATAAAGAGGCGGGATAACAGGAGTCCTTAAGTTTGTTGTCGGGTAGCCGTATGTCGGGTATATGGGCGTATCCTGATACCTCTCCAGATATGTGTGGTCAGGAACAACTAAATCCGCATATATTGCGGTCTCGCCTGGGAATGGCGATGTATCTATTACAAAAATGTCTTTTAACGCCTCTTCCCATTTCTTGCAGTCAGGCGCAGAAAAGATTGGGTTGGTGAGATAAAACATAACTGTATCCAGTTTATACGGCTTGCCTGCAAGGTGGTTCTTTGCAACCTCCTGCAGCATTGTCCCTGCAAGGGGCCATTCGGATGTCCCTGCCATATCAACCCTTGGAATACCCTTGCCTCCAATTGCCTTTGCATAATCATCCATGTAATCGTCTGCATTTGCAGGAAGCGGCCCGTACGGGGGCTTCATCTGATACATCAAACCGCCTTTAGCAAACATGCTCCCAACAAGTGCATTAAGAGAATGGATTGCCATGCCGTTATAAACACCATTCGGATATGTTGTAGCGCCCCTTTCCATAAGGGCAATAGACGGACCGCCTGTTGCAAACTCCCTTGCTGCAATAGTTATATCATCTGCAGAAACCCTGCAAACCTCGGCTGCCCATTTAGGCGTCCTGTCCTTTAATTCAGCATTCCACCACTCTATAAGCCCTGATACCCATTTTTCTGTAAACTGTTTTGCATCAATCGTTTCTCCTGTTTTAAACTTGTTTGTCTTATCCTTGAAATCTCCAACAAACTTTTTGTTCCAGAGCCCCTCTGTAAGAATCACATGGCTTATTGCTAATGCCAATGCGCCATCTGTGCCGGGCTTTATTATAAGCGACCTGTCTGCTGCAATCGCAGTGGTTGATTTCCTTACATCCACCTGTGTAATCCTTGCTCTTGGTGATTTATCCCTGAGTTTACCCCACTTCTGGATAACATAGTTTAATGGTCTGAACGCCTCCAGAAGCCCTGCGCCAAAACTCAGGATATAATTGGCATTATCATAGTCATAGGCGCTGTAAGAATCATTGCCGTCTGTTGCCCGTTTTGCCCTTTTTGAGCCCTCAGAACACATAGAGGCATGACCTATTGGAATATTAGGCGAGCCGTAGAGTTTACCGAATGTCTCTATTGTGCCGACATCTGATGCACCCCAGCCCCTGCCGAAACATAGGGCAAAACGATGCGATTCGCCTTTGCCTCTTAATCCTTTAAGACGTTTGGCTATTGTATCAAGCGCCTCATCCCATGTAATAGGCACAAATTTAGGGTCTTCGTTTCTCCCCTTTTTCGGATTTGTTCTCTTCATAGGCGATTTAAACCTGTCAGGGTCATATAGTATCTGGGCGCCAAAATATCCTTTTGGACATAGTTTACCATTGGCAATAGGATGATCAGGATTGCCGAATATCCTGTGAACCTTGCCGTCAGTTACATACACATCTATACCACACCTGCCGGGACACTGATGGCAGACGCTCTTTTTTATTATAGTTTCCGGTATCGGTAAATTTACAGGCAATAATTTCTTTTCAGAGGCAGGCGGTGTAGAAGCAACCCCCTTCTTAGCCGCAGCACCTAAAAGACCTGCAGCAGCCACTCCGCCGCTCACCTGCAAAAATCTGCGTCGGGATACCGGAAAACCCTTTTCCCTCTTTTTATCTTTATTTGAACTGCTCATAGTAAGAAAGCCTCCTTTAAAATCTGTTATCAAAAAGTAGGGTGGGCTGTGCGCTGTGCCCACCAAACCTAAATGGCGGGCACAGCCCGCCCTACTATTCCATTTACTCTAATTATATTCCCAATTTCTCTTTCTTTGCCTCTTTTTCAGGCCATGGCGACCCTTTATGGACAAGGTTAAAATGACATTCTATGCAGGTCATCTTTTCCTTTTTTGATATTTGGTGCGCCTCCAAATCCCAGTCTATCTCCTTATGACAGTCCGTGCACATCTTATCAGACTTTAAAAAGCCGTCTCTTACCTTTTTATCCCACTCCGGTTTTACCTTTGATTCCCATTCACGGCTTCCTATCATGGCATTTTCTGATATGCCTTTTGCGCCTAGAAAAGGAGATGTTGCAAACATATAACGGGCAGCATTTGCAACACTGTGCGGTTCATGACAGTTCGGACAGCCCGGCCTTTCGGCTTTTTCGGTCTTGGAATGGTCTGAATTTTTAAATTCTATAAATGAACTGCGGTGGCATTCGGCACAACCGTATAATACCCCGCGCGGCATAGGCGCTGCTACAGCCTTTGAGTTAAATGAATATTCGCGGTAATCATAATAAGTGCTGTGGCAGAACTCACATAAATCAGGACTTGTAATCCTTGCAAAATGGGTAAGATAAATAAGAGATATGATAACAACTGCACCAACGCCGCCTAAAACAATTAACAACCCCTTTTTGTTAGCCATTTATTTCCTCCATCAAATCCTCACTCACAGCCCCCTCTCTTGCGAGAGAGGACCATAAGGGGGATAAAATCACTACTTTTCTTCTTCTCCACCTGCTGCTGGTTCTTTTGCTGTCTTCTGGAATTCTGCCCTTATCGCAGGAACAGGGTCTCCTTCATATACACCCCTGAGTTTAAAGTGTTCATGCAATGCCTTTTTATCTTTTACTGCCTTTGAAAAATCAAATTTATATTTTGCATCTACCTTTGGAGTAAACGGGGTGTATGGCTCTTTTGCGCCCTTCCATGGAGAGCCTTCATAGTTCAGATGGCATTTTGCACATGCCTCCTCATAATCAAAGTTCTCACCAGCATCAACAAGTTCCTTTCTCGGACTTGGCTTCTGAGTGGCTTTGAAAGCCTTGCCTGCATCACTGTGCTTTTTCCTGTAAATACTGCCTGCCCCATGACATGATTCACAGCCTATATTTCCAAAATACTCTGCATCTTTTCCAGACATACTTGCCTTATAACCACCTCTATCACCAAACCCTGTTGTATGACAGGTAAGACAATCTTTCTCCTGAGTATAATCCTTTTCTGTATCAAGTTTTGCCTTTTTCTTTTCTTCCTTGCGCTCTCCGGGTTTCAGTGAGTGCATTGCCTTAGCATGTTTTGTCTCTAACCATGCATCTTTCTGGCTCTTGTGACATCCTCCGCATTTTTTGTAGCCCTCAAATGAAGCCTTTTCAGCAGCATGGACTCCCTGTGCAGCAAAAAATACCACTGCAGCAAAAACTAAAATAAATAATCTTTTCATTAAACCCCTCCTGATTGTATTAAGTTTTTTTCTGCATTTTCTTTAATTACTGGTGCGAAACCAAACATCATTTCATCTGCATGCTTCCTCTTTCTGCAGATATTACACTCTTCTGCCCCATCCTCAGGGAAAAATGTCCTGTTGCAGGACGGACACTTCTCACTCCCCTTTTTAAAAAGGGTCTTTACCTCATTATTTAAAAGTGCAAGGTCTATAATTTTTTCCTTACTCATAGCGCTGTCGGGGCAGAGTTCTGTGCATTCAAAACAGTCCATGCACAGGGCAATATTGAAATCCAATCTGACTTCTTTATCCCCTTCAAACCTTATTATCGCGCCTGTTGGGCAGAAGAGACTGCAAATTTTACAGAGAGTGCAGTTGCTCTCTATCTTTATCTGATGGACAGGAAACATCCCCTCTTCAACTTGAGCAGGCTGAAGGGTGCTCATATCCCTGCCTGAAACTTGCAGGGACAGGTTTAGTGCATCCATCAAAATTGTCCTTCTTTCAGGAATACCGTGCTCTCTTTTAATACCTCCTTCATTGGTTTTTTTATTCCCTGTAACCCTTTCAACTGCCTTTTCAACAGCCTTTGCCCTAAAAAAAGAGAGAAGTTCACGCCTTGAATATTCAGGCTCAGGGATTATGTTTTTCGCTTTATTTTTTCTGGTCTTTCCTGATAATAACCTTGATTTTGTTTTGCCTTCGCTGCCCTGTTTAGAGACCTCTTTAATGTAATCATGCTTGCCAACAGCATCAAGCATATTTCTGGCATAAAAGGTAGTTCTCTCAATGGTTTTTTTGCCGTGTTTGAATGAACACTCACTGCATCGGGCTAAATCAAGGTAAATATTCTGTATGCCTGAAAGTATTAAAGAAATAAGATGAGATTCTTTGAGTATGGCAAGGCAGGGAAGATTGATATGATTTGCGATTTGCGATTTGCGATTTGCGATGTCATCAACCTTTGTGCCAAGTGTGCAGCCGAAAACCATATCAGAAGGGTTATCTGTGCTACGTTCAATGCCTGCTGCATTAAGTCTCGTCAGGAGTTCAGAATCAGAAAGGTTATCCATAACAAGGGCAGAGGTTGGACATACTGTAGTGCAAATGCCGCAGCCAATGCAGTCTTCTGTTTTCACGGATACCAGATTATTTTCAAACCTGATACACCCTTCTACAGGACATACATCAACGCACAAACGGCATTGCGCCTTCTTGTAAAGCCACGGCTGACACTTGTTTGCGATTATCTTAATCATTGACAGATTCGTAAAAAGTTTGCAAAGGTTGTAAAATTTAAAAGGACTTAAACGGTATCTATAATTAAAATTACAGAACCTTTTTACTTTTTTATAACCTTATCAACAATTAAGGGATTTTCTTTCTAACAGATTCCTTGTTTCATGTCAAGAATTTGTTTTACCCCAAAATCTTCCTTTTCTACATCCAGAAAACTCCTGGTCAATTTGGACACTTCTTTGTAAAAAGGGTGAAAGGCACATTTATCCATGTCTTTCAGAAAAGAAAAAACCCATTTATCCAGATGGCTGGCAAAAAATTCTTTTTGCATGCTGCTCCACTGTCCGGCAGTTTTTTCACCATTACTCTTCCATGCATCTGCCTCTTTATCTGCCAGATAAGCCATGAACTCAAGTTCCATGCCCAGGTGGTCGGAAAATATTTTTGTGTCTTCTTTTACAGTGAGACCGCACCTTTTGTAGAAATCCCTTACCTGCCATTCAGGTTCCTGACAGAGCATACCTTTGAGCCTTACTGACTCATAGGGAGGGATACCGCCGGGGACAATAAAAAGCGCTGCATATTCTGTTGCAAGTTCATCAAGTAACTTGTCTTCTGATTTATCAAATAGTATTTTACTGAAATCAACACCCAACTCATTGAAAGCGTCAATTATCTCTTCAGACTTAAGAGTTTTCAGAAACTCCTCTGATACCTCTTTTAGATACATCATGGAAAGGAGGCGGTAAATACCTGCCCTGCTTTTTGCGATGCTTGTATTATCTAACTCGTCTATCCTGTCATTATTCGTCATATAAACCCCTTTTATAAATTTAGCAACATGTCCTTTTTGATGCCTTTCTGATGTCAATGTCCAGTTCCCGCACACCTTTTCTCAATTCTTTAAATGACTTTACTATAGAATAGGATATCCCATCTTTTGATAGTGTGTAGTAAACCCGTAAACCGATCTTCTCGCTCTTTACAAGTCCTGCTGTCTTAAGATAGTTAAGATGCCGCGACACCTTCGACTGCCTCACCCCGAGCACCTCTGTAATGCGGTTAACACAGAGGTTTTTGTTATGAAGGATATTAGCAATCCGGAGCCTGGTCTCATCTGAAAGCGCCCTGTATATCTTAGCAATCTTTTCTACCGCAATTACATCTGTCATATCTGCCTAGCCATATATCCGGTTAGGCAGATATAAATCTTTTCAGCAACACTGTCAAGCAATTTTTTGGGGTAAAAAACTATTTTACAGTCTTCTGAATATAATACTGCTGTGCTATAGAAATAACATTGTTCACAAGCCAGTATAATACAAGACCAGAAGGGAAACTTAAGAACATGAATGTAAATATGACAGGCATAACAAGCATTATCTTTGCCTGCTGCGGGTCCATTGCAGAAGGCGTCATCTTCTGCTGCCAAAGCATTGTCGCACCCATAAGTATAGGGGTAACAAGATACGGGTCTTTTGCAGACATGTCTTGAATCCAGAGCATAAAAGGTGCATGCCGCATTTCTATTGAAGCAGAAAGGACATTATAGAGTGCAATAAATACCGGTATCTGCATTACCATTGGGAGACAGCCGCCGAGTGGGTTTACCTTGTTCCTCTTATAGAACTCCATAAGTTCCTTGCTCATCTTTTCCTTGTCATTCTTATATTTTTCGCGGATGGCAAGCATCTGCGGCTGCATCCTCTGCATCTCTTTCATAGAGTTAAGTCCTTGTCTTGTCAGTGGGTGGAATACAATCTTTATTAAAACTGTCAGAAGGATTATTGCAAGCCCGTAATTGTGTATATATACATAAAAGAAATTCAGCAGAAGGAGCAGCGGTCTTGCAAAAAATGCAAACCAGCCAAAATCAATAGCCTCTTCAAGGTTTGCCCCGATATTTTTCAATATGCTGTATTCCTTCGGCCCTATGTAGATTGTATACTTTTTTACAGCCTCGCTGTTGGATGAAAGATTTAAAGGCATATCCAGCCTGGAACGAACTATGTCCTGATGAACTATTAACGATGACCAGACAAGACTTTCCTTATCTTCAGGAATGACAGCCATTATAAAATATTTATCCTCAATCGCAGCCCAGCCTATTTTGCCTTTTGCAATCTCCTGCTTATCCTTTATAGTCTTCCTTTCAACATTTCCGTTGACATGGGCGATTGGTCCATGGTGGTATGATGCCTCGTCTTCCTTTACACTGCCGGCATGGGAAAAGAGGTCTGTTGAGAGCGGTGAGGTTAGGTCTTTCCCTGATTTATTGAGTATGCTGACCTCTGCCTTTATATTATATGTATCTGCTGAAAATACAAACTTCTTTTCAATTCTTATCCCATCCTGGGATTCCGATGAAAGGACAATGCCTTTGGTTTGACCAGATGCGTTAAGCAGTACAGCCTTTTCAGGGAGGATAAACTGCAAAGCATCTGTGTTAGAGAAGCCTGTCTGGAGAGGATATAACGGGGCATTGAGGGACTTTACTATCTCAATATTCTTTGATGAATCAGCAAGTCCCTCTTTATACTTTTTTAATTCAAATCCCTTTAATCCGCCTCCAATGCTTGTAAATACCGCCCTGTAAAGAGGGGTTTCAACAGTAACAGTCTTTTCCTTATACTCCTGCGGCTGGAGAGATATATTTATGCCTGAAGTATCCCCTGCCGCATCCGAAGAGGATGCAGCATTGGATGATATTATTTCTTGTTTCTGCAGAGGCTGACGGGGTTCCGCTTCTTTTTTTAGAACGGTCTCAGGGGGACTTATCCACCTGACCATTACCTGCTGATAGGCAAGCAGGATAAGTATTGATAGTACTGCTGCTATTAGAACTCTTTTTTCCATTTTTAATTTATGGGGTCGTAACCACCGGTGTGAAATGGGTGGCACTTAAGAATTCTTTTGATTGAAAGACTTGTACCTTTAAAGACGCCATATTTATCTACAGCCTGTTCTGCATAATGAGAGCATGTCGGGTAAAAGCGGCATGAAGGCGGTTTCATAGGTGAGATATACTGCTGATAAAATGAAATAATGTATTTTAATATATCTTTAACCACCATTGGTAATACTCTTTAACCTTGTCAAAAATTCTGCCAGTTCCCTGGCAGGTTCACTTAATCCTGCTGGTGAATATCCATATCTCACTGATATAGATATATCAGATGATGCCGGGAACATCTCCTTATTCTGCCTGAAAAACTCCCGAATGAGCCGCTTAATCCTGTTTCTCTTGACAGCAGTCCCCACCTTCCTGCTAACCGACAACCCCAGTCTTTTTATCCCCCTGTCATTTTGTTTTATAAATATTGTAAAGTTCTTTGTGCGGAACCTTCTTCCTTTACTTACAGCCTCTATAAAATCCTGCTTTTTTAACAGCCTCTCTTTTTTAGTAAAGGAACAGGGCTTCATAATACCCCTATTTTGCTACGCTGACTGATGGAGTAAGTCTTTTCCTCCCTTTCGCCCTCCGCCTTTTTAACACAAGCCTTCCACCTTTTGTAGATGAACGAGTTAAAAAACCGTGAGTCCTTTTTCTTTTCAGATTACTTGGTTGATATGTCCTCTTCGGCATAATAAATCCCCTTTTGCAGTAAAAAATTTAAGGGATAATTTTAAACATAACAGATATGCTTATGTCAAGTTTAAAAATGTGTTTGTTTAAAATGTGTTAATAACAGAGGTGGGTTCGCGGAAATGGA
>Ga0154468_130_pt2 | contig 21925 bp, 26 predicted proteins | sample RifGroC2_FD_115947 | JGI IMG/M metagenome (GOLD analysis project Ga0154468, IMG submission 115947) | Deltaproteobacteria bacterium GWC2_42_11 | reverse complement strand
TGCAGCAATAAAGACAATGAGTGCATTATTCTCCTCATACGACTTCCTTACTAACTCATATTTGTCCATTATGCCGTAGAATTCTAATACCGGAAACCCCAGAATATCCATCAACTGATATCCGATAAAATAACCAAAAAGCCCGCCGATTACAGAACCAAGTGAGCATATAAACGCAAACCTGAACGCCTTTAGAGGAATTGATAGTGAAAGGGCAATTAGCAGCACATCAGGCGGTATAGGAAAGAATGAAGACTCTGCAAATGCCAGAATAAAAAGCGCCCACCTGCCATACGGGAGATGCGCCCAGTGGAGTACCCAGTCATAGAGTCTCCTTATTATATTTCTTCTTCTGTCCATCCGTACCTACCTACTAATTTAACAAACCTGCAGCCGCCCATTTCAAACCTCTGTATGCCGTCCTTTGTCTTTACAACCTTTGTCAGCATCTGTGAGAACATATCGCCTACAGGTATGACAAGCCTCCCGCCTGTCTTTAACTGCTCTATATACTGAGAAGGTATGTCAGGAGAGGCAGCGGTTACAAGCACAGCATCAAATGGCGACTCCTCCTTCCACCCTTCTGTCCCATCGCAAACCCTTATAACAACATTTGAACAGTGCAGTTCGTCCAGAAGTTTCCTTGCCCTTGAAGCAAGCATGGATATACGCTCAATAGAATATACCTTTTCTGCGAGTTTAGAGAGTATCGCTGTCTGATACCCTGAACCTGTACCTATCTCAAGAACTTTCTCGCTGCCTTTCAGTTCAAGCGCATCAGTCATCAATGCCACAATGTACGGCTGTGATATTGTCTGTTTTTCGCCTATCGGCAGCGGGTAGTCATTGTATGCCTGTTCCCATAATGCCTTCTCTACAAAAAGATGCCTCGGGACAGACAGCATCGCATCAAGCACCCTTTTGTCAGTGATGCCGCGCGGGATGATTTGCGTCTCTACCATCCTTTTGCGTGATTTTAAATAGTTGTCATGGCGTGAGAACATAAAGGTTAGTATTTCAGAATTTCCACGAATGTATCTCTTTGAGTGCAGAATAGTTTGTCAGGTCAAGGTGTATCGGGGTTATTGATATATACCCATTTGCAATCGCCTCAAAATCTGAATCCTTGCCCCCTGTCCATTTCATATTGTTACCACCGACCCAGTAATATTTCTTCCCCCTCGGGTCTGTCTTCTCAACTATTGCATCCCCGTAAACCCTTTTGCCAAGTTTAGTTATCCTGTAAGATTTTATCTCACTGTTATTTAACCCAGGGACATTAACATTAAGGAGTGTATCTTTAGGCAGATTGTGTGAAATTACATATTTCACAAGTTTTGATGCAAACCTTGCGGCATATTTAAAATCAAAGTTATCATGGCCAACAAGCGACACTGCAATTGACGGGATACCCATAAGCGTCCCCTCCATTGCAGCAGATACTGTCCCTGAATATGTGACATCATCACCGAGGTTGCCGCCCTTGTTTATTCCGGAAACAACTATATCAGGTCTTTCAGGGAGGATGCCGTTAATAGCAAGGTTTATGCAGTCCGTAGGGGTGCCGTCTACTGAATAAATATTATGACCGACTTTCTCAACCCTTAAGGGACGGTGCAACGTTAGGGAATGGCTTGCAGCGCTCCTCTCCCTATCAGGCGCTACAATAAAAACATCACCCAGTTTCTTCAAAACCTTTGCAAGCCTCAAAATCCCATCCGAGTGCACACCATCATCGTTTGAGACAAGAATTGTCTTATTCAAATATCACCCCTCAAAATAATAAAGCCCTTTCTGGAAGCAGGGCTTTATAAAGTAAACTTCCTGATGAGTATTACCTCCTAATCCTCTTTTGCCATTTTTACGCTCTAACTCCCTAATTCGCTAACTCACTAACTCACTGTCTTAAATGGTCGGGGCGAGAGGATTTGAACCTCCGGCACCCAGCACCCCATGCTGGTGCGCTACCAGGCTGCGCTACGCCCCGCTATGGCAAATAAGTTTAACCAAGCATACCCCTTATTGAAACCAATTCGTTCCGTATGTTCCCGAGGACATCCAGATATTGTCTGCCCGTCTTTTCCGCCAGTTCCAACGTCATCTGTCTGTCCTTCATCTCCTTTATTATCTCTTTTATCTTCTTCTTTGCACCTTCAAGCGTATATCTTTCCTTGTGCAAAAGCCTCTTTATCTCTAGTATCACTTCTACATCGCTCCTCTTGTAAACCCTCTGGTTTGACATTGATTTCTGCGGCTTTATTATCTTGAATTCAGACTCCCAGTACCTCAGGACATAGGGCTTCACCCTTGTTATCCTGCTTACCTCTCCTATCCTGAAATACAGTTTGTTCGGTATCTGGACTTCCATTTCAGTCAACGGTTAATCATATTATTTACGGTTCATGTTATCTCTCATGATGTGACTGGACTTAAACGAAAGCACCTTTCTTGCTGTAATTGTAATATCACCGCCTGTCTGCGGGTTTCTTCCCCTGCGGGGTCTCTTCTGTTTGACCGTAAAAGTGCCGAAGCCAGACAGTTTCACCTGCTCACCACTTGCAAGTGCATCCTTTATCGTCTCAAACACAAGGTCAACAACCTCGCCCACATCCTTTTTCATGAAGCCGACCTTTTCAAATATATTCTCCACAATTTCCGCTTTAGTCATAGTAATACCTCCTTGCATAAATGCAATCACCAATCATCTTACACCCCCCTTACCTCACCGCCGAACTTTTTTAAAATATTTGCTACCACATTATTATGCAGAGCGCTTACCTCCTCGTCTGTCAATGTCCTATCCAAAGACCTGTATATTAAGCGGAGTGCAACACTCTTTTTACCCTCAGGGATATTTGCCGCATAGTATACATCAAATACCTTTATATCTTCAACAAGTTTAATGCACATGGAATATACTGCATTAACAAGGTCTGAAAATGGGATGTTTCTGTCAATGATAAGGGCTGAATCCCTTATAACAGACGGATAACCAGGAATCTTTTTAAACACAAATCTGCCTGCCTCTGCCCTTACAATACTATCTATGTTAAGTTCAAACACATAGGCAGGCTGTTTTAAATTAAGTTTATCTGCAGCAGATGGATGAACCTCCCCCATAACACCTATATCAACACCGCATGCACTTATACTGCATGCCTTGCCTGGATTAAGATATGCAATATCCCTTTTTGCATTAAACAGAGGAGACCTTACACCAGCAGCCATCATCATTCCTTCTACCACGCCTTTTATATCAAAAAAATCTGCCTCTGTGTTATCCCATACAAGAGAGTCTTCTGACACCCTCAGCCCTGATATCAGTCCTGAAACAAAGGCATCTTCTCTGTATGAATTTCCATCCTGTCTGAATACAGGACCTGTCTCAAATATCCTTATACCTTTATTATTGTGATTCAGGTTGTATTTCAGTACAGAAAGGAGTCCGGGCATAAGGCTCCCCCTCATTATAGACTCATCTTCAGAAAGCGGGTTTGACAACCTTATCGGACTTAACTGATCCATCATACTAATATTCAAAATCTGCGGTGATATGAAACTGTAATTTATACTCTCGCAGAAACCCATGCTGGCAAGAAACCCCCTGACCTTGCTGATGACAATATCCTTCTTCTTCCTTGTTACTGTAACAAGCCTTGCCTTCGGGAGTGTTGTCGGTATCTTATCGTAGCCGTATAACCTCGCAACATCTTCAATCAGGTCTATCTCTTTTGTAATATCAACCCTGAAACTTGGCGGGAATACCATTACAGAATCATTGACCTTAAGAGACCTTACAAATGAAAAACCAAGCCTTGTAAGATATGTTTCAATATCCTCTTTATTAAGGTCTGTCCCTAACATCCTGTTCACCCTTTCCCATCTAAATGCTACTGATACAGGTTCGTATCTATCAGGGTAATTATCAATAAAACCCTTTGCAGTTTTTCCTCCTGCAAAAATGTTTATCAGCTCAGCCGCCCTGTCCAGTGCATTTGCAGCGCCATTTTTATCCACACCCCTCTCAAACCTATACGAAGACTCTGATGAAAGACCCAGTGCCTTTGATGTCCTGCGGATACTGGCAGGAAGGAAGTATGCGCTTTCAAGGAGTATATTTTTTGTAGAAAGAGAGACTGCTGTATCCTCACCGCCCGTGATACCTGCAACTGCTACAGGCTTTTTTGAATCACATATAACAAGGACACCTTCATCAAGTTTTCTTTTAATGCCGTCAAGTGTCGTTATACCTTCACCTTTTTTTGATTTTCTGACAACTATCCTCTTATCTGATATTTTATCATAGTCAAATGCATGGAGGGGTTGACCATATTCAAACATCACATAATTTGTAACATCAACAATATTGTTTATGGGTCTTACACCAAGCGCTGTCAGTCTCCTTTTAAGCCAGTCAGGTGATTCCTTGACTGCAACCCCCTCAATTACCCTTGCTGTATACCTGTGACATTGTGCCGGCTCTTTAATTGAAACTTTTATAATGCCGTTTACATCACTGCCTGTTTCATTTAAGTTAACAGACCTTTCTTTTAACTCCTTTCCAATCGCTGCTGCGACCTCTTTTGCAATCCCTGAAATACTCAGACAGTCTGGCCTGTTCGGCGTAACATTTATCTCAAGAACAGCATCCATTATCCCAAGTGCAGATGTTATATCATCACCCAGCGTCAAACCCTTTTCTAATATCATTATGCCGTCAGATGTATCTTTAAGACCTAGTTCCACCTCTGAACACATCATCCCTTCTGAAACTACACCCCGTATCTTTGTCTTACCTATCTTTATATTACCGGGAAAGGCTGCTCCGGGGAGTGCAAGTGCAACATAATCACCTGCCTGCATATTACTCGCACCGCACACTACCTCATGGACACCCCTGTCTGTCTTTACCCTGCAGAAAGAGAGTCTGTCCGCATTGGGATGTTTTTCCATGGAAAGTATCTGTGCAACAACAACACCTTTAATATCTTTGCCTACTTCAGCAACAGATTCAACCTCCAGACCAGCCATGGTAAGGATATCTGCAAGCGCTGAAGGCGGGATATCTATATCAATATATTCTTTTAGCCAGTTGTAACTTATCTTCACCTGAAAATACCTTTCTGCTGTTGCCTGCCCTGCTGGCAAACCGTCTGGGCTGGAGGCTTTTATGAGGATTTTTCTCTCTTAAGAGAGAAAAATGTTTGCAGGCGGGGCAGGCAACAGCACTAGAACTGCCTCAAAAACCTGACATCGTTTTCAAAAAATAACCTTATATCATCTATGCCAAACTTAAGCATTGCTATCCTCTCCATGCCAAGACCAAATGCAAAACCGCTGACCTTCTCAGGGTCGTAATTAACAGCCTTAAAAACATTGGGGTGAATCATCCCTGCACCCAGTATCTCAAGCCAGCCGCTCATCTTGCAAACACGGCATCCTCTGCCGCCGCATATCACACACTGTATATCAACCTCTGCACTCGGTTCTGTAAACGGGAAAAAACTCGGTCTAAACCTTACACGGGTATCCTCAAAAAAGATCTTATGCAGAAATAATGTAAGGATACCTTTCAGGTCTCCGAATGTGATTTCCTCATCCACCATAAACCCCTCTACCTGATGGAACATGGGTGTATGGGTTATATCAGAATCCCGGCGGTAGACTGTTCCAGGTGCAATAACCCTCAAAGGCGGCTTATTCTTTTCCATCACCCTTATCTGAACAGGTGAGGTGTGCGTGCGGAGGAGGAAGTTATTGCCTATATAGAAGGTGTCCTGCATATCCCTTGCAGGGTGGTCTTTCGGCATGTTAAGTGCCTCAAAATTGTAGTAATCAGTTTCAATCTCAGGACCTTCTGCAATGTCAAAGCCCATACCAATAAATATCTCTTTTACCTCATCCATTACCAGTGTTACAGGATGTATATGCCCTGAGGGCAGGTGCCTCCCGGGAAGTGTGACATCTACACTCTCTGCAGCAATCCTTGCAAACTGCTCTTCTTCATGGATTTTATTCAGAAGAGAGTTTATCTTCTGCTCTATTTCAGCCTTAATACTGTTTGCGATATCTCCTATTACAGGACGGTCTTCAGGCAGAAGTTTGCCCATCTCTTTAATTACTGAAGACAACTCACCTTTCCTGCCAAGATACCTCGTTTTTATATCAAGGATTTTCTCCTTGCCGGCAGCACAAGACAGTTCTTGTAAGGCTGACTCTTTGAGTTTTAGGAGATTTTCCCTCATGCAGCAAGATTTGTCTTTGCTATGGATACAATCTGAGAAAACGCATTGGGGTCATTTACCGCTATATCAGCAAGTATCTTCCTGTCAATTCCAATGTTCGCCTTTTTTAAGCCATTTATAAACTTGCTGTAGGATATATCGTTCAACCTTACTGCTGCATTTATCCTTGCTACCCAAAGGTTCCTGAATTCCCTCTTCTTAACCTTCCTGTCCCTGTAGGCATATGCCATCGCCCTGTCAACTGCCTCAATGGCAATCCTGTAAAGTCTCCCCCTTGCACCCCGCTTTCCTTTTGCAAGTGTAAGCACCTTTCTCCTCTTTTTCTTTGCGTGAACGGCTCTCTTAACCCTCGGCATATAAAAACCTCCTTGATTATGATAAATTAGATTTTAGACCCTAGACATCAGACTGTCGGGTGTTTTAACCTTTTGTCTAATGTCTAAAGTCTTTTTTTAACTATACGGCAGAAGTCTCTTTATCTGCCTGGCATTCGCACCTTCCACATAGGCAGCCTTCCTCAAAACCCTCTTGTTTCCAGATGACTTTGAAGTCAGTATGTGCCTCAGGAAAGCCTTTTTCCTCTTTATCTTCCCTGTTGCTGTTATACGGAAGCGCTTGGCAGCACCCCTGTTTGTTTTAATCTTTGGCATATTTTCTCCTTTCGTTTTATATGTCTATTTAGGAATCGGGGCAATAATCATTGTCATACTTCTCCCCTCCAGCCGCGGCTGTTGTTCAATAACCCCGGTATCTTTTATCTCAGCCGCTACCCTGTCAAGCATCTCCTTACCGAGTTGCGAATGAGTTATCTCTCTCCCCTTAAAAACTATATTCACCTTTGCCTTATCGCCGTTTTCAAGGAACCGCTTTATGTGTTTAACCTTGAACTGAAAATCATGGCTGTCTGTTTTAGGTGTCATCTTGACTTCCTTAAGGTGTATGACTGCCTGTTTTTTCCTTGCATCATGAGCCTTTTTGCTTAACTGATACTTGTACTTGCCGTAATTTATGATGCGGCATACAGGAGGATCAGCGTTAGGCGATACCTCAACAAGGTCAAGCCCCTTCTGTTCTGCTATATCAACTGCCTCCCTTACAGACATTATACCTACCATCTTTCCATCAGTATCAATTACTCTTACTTTCTGTGCCCTTATACCCAGATTTATCCTTTCCCTCGCCTCTTTTATAAAAAATCACCCCCTTTTAATATTAAATTCTAATCTCTAAATTCTAAACAAATTTAAAATTGCAATGTCCTAATTTCAAAATACCCATGCAGCAAACAATTACAAGGCAGGGGACTGCCTGATGAGAAGTCCTTTAAACCACCCTATAAAATCTTTAAAATCTGCAGCCTGCGGCACACCTTCAATACCCTTTATCCTTGTCCTGACAGCAACCGTATTATTTTCTGCTTCCCTGTCACCAACTACCAGCATAAACGGAATCTTCTGCATTTCAGCCTCTCTTATCTTCAAACCCAACTTTTCGTTCCTTATATCAATCTCTGACCTTACACCCTCAAACCGAAGCCTCTCATATACCTTCATGGCATATGCCTCGTTCTTTTCAGTAATAGATAGCACAATTACCTGCACAGGTGCAAGCCATAAAGGGAAAGAGCCTGCATAGTGTTCTATAAGACAGCCAAAAAACCTCTCAAGCGAACCCATCAGTGCCCTGTGTATCATTATCGGCTGATGCTCCTTATCATCCTGCCCCCTGTATTTGACATTAAACCTTTCAGGGAGGTTGAAATCCACCTGAATAGTTGAGCACTGCCACGCCCGTCCCAAAGTATCTTTTATCTTTATGTCTATCTTCGGACCATAAAAAACACCTTCACCTGCATCAATCTGAAATTTAAGACCTGACTTTTCAAGGGCAACTTTTAATGCATTTTCAGCCTTTTCCCATTTATCCAGCGTCCCAACATATTTTTCTGGTCTTGTTGAAAGATAAATATCAAATTCATTAAATCCAAATGATTTTAAAATATAAATAGTAAAATTGAGGACATCCCCTATCTCTTCTTCTAATTGCTCAGGCCTGCAAAATATATGCGCATCATCCTGAGTAAAACCCCTTACCCTCAAAAGCCCGTGCAGCACACCTGACCTCTCAAACCTATAGACTGTGCCAAGTTCAGCATATCTTATCGGGAGTTCACGGTAACTCCTTAGATGACTGTTATATATCTGGATATGGAACGGACAGTTCATCGGCTTTACTATAAAACCCTGTCCTTCAACATCCATCGGTGAATAAAGGTTATCACGGTAGAATGCCCAGTGCCCGCTTGTCTTCCATAAGTCCACCTTTGCTATATGCGGCGTATAAACAACCTGATAATCGTGCCTATAATGTTCCCTCTTCCAGAAATCTTCTATTATACCCCTTACAACAGCACCTTTTGGATGCCAGCAGACAAGCCCCGAACCAATCTCATCACTTATACTGAAAAGGTCTAGTTCTATGCCGAGTTTTCTGTGGTCTCTTTTCTTAGCCTCTTCAAGCCGGTTTAAATACTCATCAAGTTCTCGTTTTGTGGGGAAGGCTGTCCCGTATATCCTCTGGAGCATTTTGTTCTTTTCATCGCCCCTCCAGTATGCGCCGGCAATACTTAAAAGTTTGAACGCCTTTATCCATCTGGTTGACGGCAAATGAGGTCCCCTGCAGAGGTCAGCAAAATTATCATGCCTGTATATACTCACCTTCTCATCGGGTATCTCTGCTATAAGTTCCTGCTTGTATGTTTCACTCTTTTCACCGAAGAATTTTATGGCATCTTCTTTACTCATCTCCTCCTTTACAAACGGTCTGTCTCCCCTGATAATGTCCGCCATCTTCTCCTCTATCTTTTCAAGGTCAAACGGTGTAAATGTGTGCGGCGAATCAAAGTCATAATAGAAACCGTCCTCAATAAAAGGACCTATGGTAATCTTCACACCGTCAAAGAGTTCCTTTACAGCCTGTGCCATAACATGGGATGTCGAGTGCCTGTATATGTCAAGCCCTTCCTTTGAATCTATAGTAACAGGCTTTACACGGGCATCTTCATTAAGTTCATAAGTAAGGTCAACATATCTGCCGTTAACCTGTGCCGCTGCGGCTTTTTTAAAAATGTCTGCAGCAGTATCCTTTAAGACAGCAGCAGCCGTAACCCCTGCTTCATATTCCTTAACCTTCCCGTTATTCAATGTTATTTTAATTTGATTCGGCATAACCTGATAAAAACAACAAAAGGCACCACCCCTATTAAAAAAAGAAACCCGTACTGGCAAACACAATAGGGGTGACACCTTTAAAATTTATTTACTCCATTCCTCTCCGCTTGTTTTTACTGGTAGGCACGGGCGGTCTCGAACCGCCGACCCCTACCGTGTCAAGGTAGTGCTCTAACCCCTGAGCTACGCGCCTAAAAAATTCACTGATTTTAATATGTTGGTAAATTTAATATATATTGCATAAGCCTGTCAAGAAAAAATAATTTCCGGCACTCAGTTAACAAAAAAATAAGGTTGCTATGCAACTTATTGGCTGGTAAACTTTTATGCAAGGCAATAATTCGAGATTAAAAAGGTTTATATGTCAGCGATACCTCTTTCAGATAATGCCCTTATAGTCCTTGGAAAAAGATACCTCGCCAAGGATGAAAATGGGAAGGTCATTGAAACACCTGAAGAGATGTTCTGGCGTGTGGCAAAGAATATCGCCTCTGCAGAAAAATACTATAATCCTCATGCAGATATAGAAAAGGTAGAAAATGCCTTCTTTGAAATAATGGCAAACCTGGAGTTCCTGCCAAACTCACCGACATTAATGAATGCAGGCAGGAGACTCCAACAGTTATCAGCATGTTTTGTCCTCCCTGTGGATGATTCACTGGATTTAATATTTGATGCTGTTAAAGAAACTGCGATGATTCATCAGAGCGGCGGCGGGACAGGCTTTTCATTCAGCAAACTAAGACCAAAGGATGATATTGTAAGTTCCACAGGAGGGCTTGCAAGCGGACCTGTGTCTTTCATGCGGGTTTTCAATATGGCAACAGATGTTATAAAACAGGGCGGCACAAGAAGAGGCGCAAATATGGGCATATTAAAGGTAGACCATCCGGATATTATAGAGTTTATAACAGTAAAGGATAATCCAGATGAATTCGCGAACTTTAACCTGTCTGTTGCTGTAACGGATTTGTTTATGGATGCCCTTGAAAAAGATGCGGATTATCCTTTGATAAATCCGAGGACAAAAAACATAGTTTGCTATAAAAGCGCAAAAGAGATTTTTGATTTAATTACCTTGTGTGCATGGAAAGGCGGGGAACCGGGCGTTCTATTCATGGACAGGATAAACAAGGCAAACCCCACGCCGCATATATGCGAGATTGAAGCGACAAATCCTTGCGGCGAGCAGCCTCTTTTGCCTTATGAATCCTGCAATCTCGGCAGTATAAATCTGGCAAGGATGATAAAGGGCAAAGAGCAGAGGGCAGAGGGCAGAGGGCAAACATCTTACCCTATGCTCCATGCCCCATGCTCCATGCCTTATAAGATAGACTGGGAAAAATTAGAAAGGACAATAAGGCTCGGCATAAGGTTTCTTGACAATGTTATTGATGTAAACAGATACCCTCTCCCCCAGATTGAAGCCATAACAAAGGGGAACAGGAAAATAGGTCTCGGTGTTATGAGTTTTGCAGATATGCTTGTGAGATTGAGGATTCCATATAATTCTGAAGAGGCACTTGCTACTGCCTCCAGTATCATGTCATCTATAAATAAAACAGCATGGGAAACTTCCAGAGAACTTGCCAAAGAAAGGGGTGCATTTCCGAATATAAGGGGGAGTGTCTTTGATAAACCTGGTATAAAGCCCGTCAGGAATGCTACTACAACAACAATAGCACCAACAGGCACCCTGTCCATAATAGCAAACTGTTCAAGCGGCATTGAGCCGATATATTCATTGAGTTATACAAGAGAGATACTGGATGGAATGCACCTGCCCGAGGTCTACCCCCTTCTGCCAGAGATAGCAAAAGAAGAAAACTTCTATAGTGAAGAATTAATTGAACATATATCAAACGGCGGCAGTATTGATGCAAGGGTAGATGTGCCTTCTCATATAAAAAAGGCCTTTGTAACAGCATTCCAGATACCAGTGGAAACCCATATAAAAATGCAGGCAGCATTCCAGAAATATACTGATAATGCAGTAAGCAAGACAATAAACCTCCCAACCGATACCTCACCAGGTGATGTAAAAAACGCATTTCTTCTGGCATATAAACTGGGCTGTAAAGGAGTAACTGTCTATAGAAGCGGGACAAGGGAAAAGCAAGTGCTGACATGCAAGGAAACGCTTTACTGCTGAAACTCCTTGACCATTGCAGGACTTCCTGATAAAAGGGATACATGAAAAAGATTGCTCCATCCATACTCTCTGCCAACTTCACAAGATTAGGGGAAGAGATAAAGGCTGTAGAAAAGGCAGGCGCTGATTATATCCATATAGATGTTATGGACGGGCATTTTGTGCCGAATATAACTGTTGGACCTCTGATTGCAGAGGCTGCAAAGAGGGCGACGAAACTCCCTCTGGATGTGCATCTGATGATTGAGACGCCTGAAAAATTCATCCCTGATTTTGCAAAGGCAGGGAGCGATATAATAACTGTCCATGCAGAGGTATGCAAACATCTGCACAGGACTATCCAGCAAATCAAGGAATTCGGCATAAAGGCAGGGGTCTCTATAAACCCTGCAACACCTGTTTCAGCAATTGAAAATATCATTGAAGATGTGGACTTGGTTTTGATTATGAGCGTAAATCCTGGGTTCAGCGGACAGGGTTTCATAAAAGCATCTATACCAAAGATAGAAAAGGTCAGGAGAATGATAGACAAAAGCGGTTTAAATATTGAACTTGAGGTTGACGGCGGGATAAAAGTTGAAAATATCGGTGATATTTCAAAGGCTGGCGCGGATGTATTTGTTGCAGGCTCTGCAATATTCGGAAGCAAGGATTATAAAAAAACAATAGAGATGATGAGGACTGAGATAAACAGGTCATAACCGCACTTAATCACACCTACCCACCACTGCCTCACTTTTTATCCCTGATATGAAATCAAACGCCTTTTTTACTCCGCTGTTGCTGCCCTCAATTACTATCACTACAGAACCTTCTGATCCTGCAACACCGCCTGATGCAACATGGGCTGCCGTAATACCATCACTACCGAATAAAATATCTATTGCCTGAATCTCTGTCACAACCTTTGCATTTACAATGGGCATCATGCCGACCTTATCGCCCATTGCATATTTAATCCTCCCCTGTCCGCATTTTGCTGATGCAAGAGGAACAGAAGGAATAAGTTTTTCAAGACCCACAGGGACAATAAGGTTACTGCCCCTCGCATTTATTATCCCCATTGCAGCGCCTATTGTCCCGCCCTTGTCATTACTCATCAAAACACCTGCATAGCCATTTATGTCAACTGCATTTGCACCTTTTATATAAACATCATGTGCTGTGAACTCATTAAGCATCTCATTTGGATGTATATCCACGATTTTACCATTCTTCAAGACAAATGGATTTATCCTTTTTTGTGAGTCATTTGCCCCAAGTTTTCCATATGCAATCCTTCCTGCTGCATACCAGAATTTATCTACCTTTTTGCCAATTATCTCCTCTGCAGTAAATGCAGTAGTTGTGCCGCCGATTATAATTATCCTCCCCTTTTTAAGAGCCTTCTTTACACAAGGCATTTCTTTTACAGCCTTTGCAATGAGCCTTTTTGACTCAGAAGGTGTAAGGACTACTACCCCTCTTTCTTTTCCAAAATCATCTCTTTTGTAAAACATCTCATCCCTCCTGTCTTTTGTATATTAGCAGATATTACATACTTTGTGAAGATTAAGCCTTCAATTGACTATCATAATTTCTTCTGCTACATTTGTTTAGTATGACACAACAGTTTCTAACAGCAATCTACCTCACCACCCTTGCCGGACTCGCCACAACCATAGGAAGTATAATAGCCCTGTTCTACAAAGAACCCACCCCCAGATACATGGCTTTCACAATGGGTTTTTCAGCAGGCGTGATGATACTGGTTTCATTTGTTGAACTCCTGCAGCAGGGGATAAAGAGCATCGGGTTTACATACGGTCATATTGCGTTCTTCTCAGGGATGGGGATTATGTACGCAATAGATGTCTTGTTCCCTCACGACTATATAATGGAAAAACATAACCTTCACAGGCATGATGATGCTGTAAAAGACAGACTGAAAAAGGCATCTGTTTTTGTCGCTGCCGGTATTGCAATACACAACTTCCCTGAAGGGATGGCAACATTTGCAGGCACAATGAAAAGCACAGACACAGGGATTGCAATTGCTGCTGCAATTGCCATACACAATATCCCTGAAGGCATAGCAGTATCAGTGCCTGTTTATGCCTCAACAGGAAATGCCAGAAAGGCTTTTTTATGGTCAACGCTTTCAGGTATAAGTGAGCCCATTGGCGCACTCATAGCAGGATTTATACTGCTCCCTTTCCTGAACGATACGGTTACAGGCTTTTTGCTGGCTGCGGTTGGAGGTTTAATGGTCTTCATCGCATTTGACGAACTACTGCCAATATCCCATTCTTACGGCAAGGAACATCTATCCATTATCGGCGTTATAACAGGCATGATGGTCATGGCTTTGAGTCTGGCAATGATTTACTAATACGAACTTTCGTATGATGTCAACTTACTTAATGCGTTTGTATCAGCCTGCATAATTATTTAATATTATGAAAAATAGGATTTCACTTGGATACGGAAGTGGAGGGAGACTCACGAGAGATTTGATAAAGGATCTGTTCCTTAAAAATTTTGACAACCCTCTGCTTTCCAAACTTTCAGACTCTGCTGTATTTGATTTGCACGGGGAAAAAGTGGCAGTAACAACCGATTCATATGTTATAAACCCGATATTTTTCCCCGGCGGTGATATAGGCAAACTATCCGTATGCGGCACAGTGAATGACCTTGCAGTTGTTGGCGCGGCGCCGCTTTATATTACTCTTGGCATGATAATTGAGGAGGGCTTTCCTTACAAAGACCTTGAAAATATTACAGCATCTATAAAAAATGCAGCAGAAGGCATCGGCATAAAGGTCATAACAGGCGATACTAAGGTAACTGAGAAAGGAAAGACCGACGGCATATATATCAATACAACAGGCATCGGTGTTGTTGACACTGATATTAAACTGGGTATGGATAAAATAGAAAAAGGTGATAAGATAATATTAAGCGGTAATATCGGCGACCACGGCATCGCAGTCCTTTCAAAAAGAGAGGGCTTTAAGTTTGAATCAGATATAGAAAGCGACTGTGCGCCGCTTAACACGCTTATATACAGTGCAATCAGGGCAGGGAGAATAAAGTTTATGCGGGACCCGACAAGGGGTGGTCTTGCAGCAGTATTGAACGAAATAACAGAGGAAGGGAATTTTGAGATAACTGTTAAAGAAGAGGAAATACCTGTTGATGACAGGGTAATGGGCGCATGCAGCATATTGGGTCTTGACCCTGTTTATATTGCAAATGAAGGCAAGGTTGTTATGGTTGTAAAGCCTGATGACGCTGCCAAGATATTATCTGCTGTCAGAAGAGACCCTCTTGGTGCAAATGCAGCAATAATAGGGGAAGTTACTGACAGCAAGGGAAATAGTGTTTATCTGGAAACCATATACGGCAGTTTGAGGAGGATTGACATGCCTCTGGAAGACCCTTTACCGAGGATATGCTGATATGCATGATATACTGATAGGGAAAAAGATTCTTGAGAGGAATGAAGAGGTCGCAAATGAAAACAGAGGTCAGTTCGAGGAACTCGGCATATTTGTAATAAATATGGTGAGTGCCCCCGGTGCAGGAAAGACCACTATCCTTGAAAAAACTATTGAAAGGCTTAAAGACAAATTCCAGATTGCTGTTATAGAAGGCGATATCCAGACAGACAATGATGCGAGGCGCATAGAGAAATGCAGGGTGCCTGTGAAGCAGATAACCACAGGAAGGACATGCCACCTTGACGCACACATGATAAGCCATACACTAGACTGGCTTAAAGGTATCAAAGGTCTGAAACTTCTATTCATTGAAAATGTTGGCAACCTTGTGTGCCCTGCTGAATATGACCTCGGTGAAGACTGCATGGTATCTGTGATTAGCGTAGCAGAAGGGGATGACAAACCTTTAAAATACCCTGCCATATTTCATGCCTCAGATGCATTAATAATAAACAAGATAGACCTCCTGCCTTATATAAATTTCAATATGAAACTGGCAAAAGATAATGCAATCGGCATAAACCATAATTTAAAAATATGTGAGATGTCATGTACTACCGGGAAAGGGCTTGATGAGTGGTGTGATTGGGTTAAAAAAGATGTATCACGCTAATCGTAATGTAAGTTTATTTGGTCAATAAACTTTATATGATAATCTGAAACCGTGTCGCTGCTTAACATAAATAACCTGACAAAGACCTTTGGCGGGCTTACTGCTGTTGACAGTGCTGATATAACAGTCAATAAGGGTGAAATAGCAAGTATTATCGGACCGAATGGTGCAGGCAAGACAACACTTTTCAACTGCATAACAGGGATATATAAGCCGTCTGATGGAGAAATTATCTTTAAAGGAACAAGGCTGAACGGCTTGAAACCCCATCATATAACCTCCCTTGGCATTGCCCGAACATTCCAGAACATAAGGCTTTTTGCAGAGATGACAGCGCTTGAAAATGTTATGGTAGGCAGACATACAAAGACAAAAACAGGTTTTTTAGGTGCTGTTATAAAGGGTAGAAATGTTGTCAGAGAGGAAAGGGATACTTCGTCAAGTGCAATGGAACTCCTTAGATTTGTCAACCTGAGGAAGAAGGCAAGCATATGGGCGAGGAACCTTCCATACGGAGACCAGAGGAGGCTTGAGATAGCAAGGGCGCTTGCAAGTGAACCCGAACTATTACTCCTTGATGAACCTGCGGCAGGAATGAACCCTAATGAGACTGAAGAACTTATGGAACTGATAAAGTCAATAAGGGAACAGGGAATAACAATAATCCTGATAGAGCATGACATGAAGGTTGTAATGAAAATATCTGACAGGGTTATGGTCCTGGACTACGGTGTAAAAATTGCAGAAGGAGTGCCTGCAGATATAAGGAAAAACCCAAAGGTGATTGAGGCATATCTGGGTAAGGAATCAAATGCTTAAACTGGACAACATAAGGACGAATTATGGGAATATTGAGGCATTGAAGGGTATCTCAATGCATATAAAACCGGATGAGATAAGCGCAATCATTGGCGCCAACGGCGCAGGCAAATCGACTATCCTTAATACAATATCAGGTGTCCTTCATCCTTCATCAGGCACAATAGGATTTATGGGTGATATGATTCACAATATGCCGCCGCACAGGATTGTAGAGATGGGGATTTCGCAGGTGCCGGAAGGGAGGAGGATATTTCCGAGGATGACTGTACTGGAGAATCTGGAGATGGGGGCGTATATAAAAACAGGGGCAAGGGGCACCCCGCTAAGCGGGGGCAAGGGGCAAGGGGGAAAAACAATCAAAGAGGATATGGAGGGAATATTCACATATTTTCCGGTATTGAAGGAGAGGCTTAAGCAGTTAGGCGGGACACTATCTGGCGGAGAGCAGCAGATACTTGCCATAGCGCGGGCGCTCATGGCAAAGCCAAAACTTATTATGCTGGATGAACCGTCACTAGGTCTTGCACCGATTATGGTAGAAAGGATTTTTGAAATTATAAGGAAGATAAACAAGGATGGTGTTACTGTCGTAATTGTTGAGCAAAACGCAAACGTTGCACTCAGACTTGCACATACAGGCTATGTTATGGAGACAGGCAGGATTGCATTACATGATAAGGCAGATGCACTCATTATAAACCCGCATGTAAAAGAGGCGTATCTCGGAGGATAGACAGGGATTACCTTCTAGTTTTTATCCTCCCAGTCCTCATCCCTTCGCCACCTGAACGGCAAATCTATTATTGTCCCTGGTTTTTTAATTGTCTTTAATGCTTCAAATGCCTTTCTAATTACAGCATTATGCTGCCTGACCTTGAACGGCTCACCGAACGGATGCCCGAGCGGCCACTTCACAAAAACAGCACGGGAAGGCTTTACCTCTTCAGTGAACTTCCTCATAATTGATATACTGACGCATGGAATCCCGCTCTTTTCTATCTCTCTCTGTATCAGCCCAACTGACCGATTGCATGTCCCTCAGCCAGGTGTTAAAAGGACAGCATCAACTTTAGCATCTTTAAGACTTTTAGCAATGCATTGTGATGTCTCATTTATGAGTGTATAAATGTGTCTGCCGCTTATATGCCCCATGAGACCAAAATTTATTTCACTTATTTCTGCAATCTCGCCGCCATCCCTCATCTCTTTAAGCCTGTCTATGGGGAAAACAACATTCATATCCTTATCAGCGTCTCTGTGGTCATAGTAATCGTGGGTTATCATCAGGTCTTCTTTCGGTGTGTCAAGAGGTATTTCGCGGAAGGAAGGGTCGCCGTCAGGGTCTTTCATGTCAAACGGCTTCTGGGTCTTTAAATGCACACCTGCTGTTGTTACAAGGGCTATCTTACAATCCTTTAAGTCCTTATTAAAGGGCGACCATGGGGTTCCCTCAACCTTCCATGGTGCAATTTTTTTAACCCACAGTTCTGCAAGGAACGGAAACCTTGTGAATATTTTTGCAAGAAGTTTATTCTTGAGTCGGGACATTTATATCCTCAGGATGGATATTTGTGGGCAGTTTAATGTCATGCCCGGGACATTCTAGGGCATCCTTCCTTGCAATGGGAAACCCTGGGGATCATGAACCGCTTCACATTTATCACCCCCCTTTTAGGATATGTTCTGAAAGAATGAGTTAATGGCTGAAAACTCATCTACCCATCAACCCTTTTAACCACCCTTTAACAACATTGAATAGGAGTTTAAATCTGGGATAACTCTTTATCTCCTGCACGAATTCTCTGTAACTGCTGTTACCTGTTATGACATCCAGGTATTTTTTAATAAGTCCCGGCTCTGCTTCCACAAGGCTATACCAGACCTTTGGGTTAGAGTATACCATATCTGCAAGTTTTTGTGCAGCACTAAGTTCGGCATATAACTCTTTTTCCAAATCTGTTTCGTATGCACTGAAATCGTCTTTACCAATGCCGTCAACAACTGCACGGGCAGCAAGTTGTGCACTCCTTACAGCATAATATATACCCTCTCCTGTAAATGGGTCAACAATATGCCCAGCATCTCCAACCAGCAAAATCCTTCTGCCTGCTATCCTCTTCGTGTTACTGTTAAACTCAGGTATTATCCAACCCTTCTGGTTTCTTACCTCTCCTCCTTTAAGGATGTCATGATAACATTTCAGGAAATCATTGAAATATTCCTTTATACCCCTGTCAAGCCGTGATTTGACGCCTGCAATGCCTACAGAAAGATATTCCTTTTTTGGGAATATCCATGCATAACCCCATGGTATGCATCCGAAATCAATTATGATTTTATTCCTTAACTTTTCAAGACTGTTTCTGTCTGCTGACATCTCGCTTTCTATTGTTAAAACAGTTTCTCTCAAATCTGCGCCCAAGTCTGTGCCATAAAGAGTCCTCCATACAAAACTTGATGCACCATCTGCTGCAATAAGCACCCTTGCCCTGAATTTACCCCTGTCTGTTTCAACATAAATGCACGATATGTCCTCTTTAAAACCCGAAACCCTGATACCTTCCATAACAACAGCACCTGCCTTTTTTGCCATATCAACCAGGAGATTATCAAAGCGGTCACGCATAACCATTGAGGCTATAGGGGTGTCATTTTGTATAAACAGGTTTCTTTTAGAGCGGTAGGTAAATATGGCGGCATCCACCACATCCTCAACAACACCTGAAAAATCAAACTTCAGTATCCTGTTGACCTTTGCTGATACAGCGCCTCCGCAAGGCTTGTATCTGGGGAACTTTTCCTTATCAAATGCCAATACCTTCTGACCACTTCTGGCAAGTTCATATGCGGCAGTTGCACCTGCTGGACCAAGTCCCACTACTATTGCATCGCATTCAATTGACATATGAGGTTATTCTTTTAAGGGAGGATATAAATATTATTGAAGCAATTCATACAGTCTTGATTTTTTTACTGCACCGTTTCAGCAATGTATTCCTTATTATCTCCTTCTTCAGTATCCTTCTGAACTCTGTTTCATCTATCTTGAATTTGAATATTTTTTTACCGTTTATAAATACAGTGGGGACATCTTCTTTATACCGCCTGAAGAGTTCCTCGTTTGCTGTTATATCTATCTCTTTGCAGCAAAACTGCATATCTTTGCTGACACGGCTTATAACACCCTTCACCTCTTTGCAAAGACAACAGCCCTTTCTGGAATATATCTCTATCAGAATCATAAAAGCCTTCTTTTTTAAAAATCAGTGTCATGTCTCATATTGCCATTGCGAACGAAGTAAAGCAATCTGGTGTTTTTAGATTGCTTCGGGATTTCATCCCTCGCAATGACAGTGCAAATAACTGCCCGGGACAGGACTAGAAATTGAGAAATGGAAACAAACTGTTCAGAATGCCTGTGATTATAGCAAAGTAGTTTGTGTAAATCAAGAAGCCTATTACAATGAGGAAGGAACCGGTTATAAACGAAATCAGTCTCATGTGCTTTTTAAGACGGTTGAAGTGCTTCATGAATGCGTTTATGCCAAAAGAGGTGAGGAGGAAAGGTATTGCAAGACCCATTGAATAAATAACCATCAAGAGCATACCGAATAAAAATGTATCTGAACCTGCAGCGATGATGAGTATTGAGGCAAGTATAGGTCCTATGCACGGCGTCCACCCTGCTGCAAAACCGATACCCACCAGAAATGAACCAAGAAGCCCTGCAGGCTTTTCCCTGAAAAAGTGGAGCCTCTTGTCCTGCTGCAGCATTCTTATATTAACTATACCTATGATATGTATGCCGAGGAGTATTATTACTATGCCGCCGATCTTCCTTATGAGGTCTTTATATGTTATCAGCACCTGTCCGAGAAAACTTGCAGACGCACCCAGTGAGACAAAGACTAAAGAGAAGCCGATGATGAACATAATTGAGTTGACGATAATTACCTTCTTTATCTCTTTCTCATTTTCCGGACTTGTCAACTCTTCAAACGAAATACCTGTGATAAACGAGATATAAGATGGCACCAGCGGGAGAACGCACGGTGAGATAAATGATAATAAACCGCCGATAAATGCCCAGAATATGCCTATCTCATTTGTATTCACTTAAGTAACTCCTCCATAAGATTGCTTATGGGACTGCTCCCCCACTCCCTTGCACCTGCTGCCTTGCCTACAAGTCTGCCATCTTTGTCTATAATATAAGTTGTGGGGATATAGACGACACTATATACTGCGCTCACATCACCGTTTGAATCAAGCAGCACAGTGAATGTATAACCGTTTTTCTGGACAAACCTTTTAGCTGTATCAGCACTCTCCTGTACATTAACAGCAACCAATGCAAAACCCCTGTCCTTATATTTCTTATAGAGATTTTCCATGTCAGGCATTTCGGACCTGCACGGCGGACACCATGTTGCCCAGAAGTTTAAGAATACAACTTTACCCCTGAAGTCCTTGAGCGAAACCATTTTACCATCCGGCGACTTGCGTGTAAACTCAATAGCAGGCGGTGTGCCGTTTATCCGCTCAATACCTGCCTTTACAAAAAGTTCGTTGTTGAATGCATATGCAGGACCTGTTAATAAAACAAAAGAGAAAGAAAACAGGACAAACATGCGCCTCATCTAATAAACCCTCCTGCCAGTCACCTTGTATTCATCTGCATCTTTCGGTCCCTTTTGTATCAGTTCCATAATGACCTTTGTGCTTTCCTCTGCACGCCACTCTCTCGGTCCCATAACCTTTTCTGCAATTACGCCGTTCTGATCTATTATCAATGTCTCTGGTACACCTGTTGTTTTATAAATTTCCTTTATCCCGCCTTTCCTGTCATGCAGTATTGGAAATGTAAGACCGTACTCCTTTACAAACTTTTCAACAACTGGAGGACCGTCTCTGTCCACACTGACAGCAAGCATCTCAAAATTATAATTCTGCTTTTTAAGGACATCATATAGAACCTGCATTGAAGGCATCTCATCCCTGCACGGCTTACACCATGTTGCCCAGAAATTCAAAAATACAACCTTCCCCCTGTAATCCGAAAGTTTCACCATTTTACCCTTTAAATCAGGCAGCGTAAAAGCAGGTGCCTGCGTACCTGCCTCTACTGGCCTGAATCTTTCACTTCTGCCAAAAACTATAACCAAAACAACAATAAGTAAAATACCAACAAATATGCCGACGAACACAGACGTTGGAAGTCCTTTAGTTTCTTTTTCTATGTTTTGTTTTTCCACCATAACTTTGAGTTTTAAATATTGACGCTCAAAAATGTTCCAGATGCAAGGCGGAGCAAGGCTTCAAGCAAGGCATACTTTACAGTATGTTGAGCGAAGAAGCCGCAGCGACAACGCCGCAGA
>Ga0154468_133_pt1 | contig 22554 bp, 18 predicted proteins | sample RifGroC2_FD_115947 | JGI IMG/M metagenome (GOLD analysis project Ga0154468, IMG submission 115947) | Deltaproteobacteria bacterium GWC2_42_11 | reverse complement strand
GTTAATTGACAGCAATGAAACCATGCCAAATGCCGTAGATCTTTTTGCTGAAATTGACGGGAAAAGAATTTTGAATGATACACTGGCGGCAATGTATAGCATATCAAATGGATATTGGGTAATGCTACGACCTCTTGCTCAAGGTAAGCATATAATTAAATTCGGAGGCCGTTTCCCGAAAAACGGGTTTTCGCAAAATATTCAATACAACATTACCGTAAAATAGCATGACTGAAAAGCAGGTATATCTTTTACAACAAAAATACACTGATTGTAAGTATGGAAGCCTGCCGGAGATATAAAAAAGTCTCATTTGGGGTCAAACCTTCAAACTTCATTTGACATGTTTGATATGGTAGTCGCACCCTTTATGGGTGCGTTTGCGCAAGTATAAAGCCTGCGACTACCATGAGTGGTTCAGGCAGCCGAATATATTGGGTGGTCTGTCAATATCCATCATAAGTAAAATCCATAAGTAAAACCTTGTCAAACCTTATAAAAACCTGCTATTATGGCAGCAAAATCAAGTAGGTAGAAAAATCATAAATACCAAAAAGTTATAACAAGTCAAAGACTTATGAAGGTTTGGCAGAGGCTGTCGTGTCTCTAAAACAAATAGAAAATATACTAACTGAAAAACTCAATGACCTGAAGGCTAAAGGAACCCTGAAGGGAGAGGAAAAGGTCATTACTGGCATCAAAGAGGCAAAGAATGGCTTTGGCCCGCGCTATCTGCTCGTTGGACAGGGGCAGAAAGAGTTTTTAAAGATGAACTCCAACTCTTATCTGGGCATCTCCTTAAACAAAGATGTTATACAGGCTGAAGAAGATGCTGTCAGAAAATTTGGCACAGGTCCGGGTGCAGTCCGTTTTATAAGCGGAACATACAAGTCTCATGTGGAACTGGAAGAGAGATTGTCCCACTTTCACAATCGGGAATCAGCAATGCTCTTCAGTTCTGCATATTCCACAGTAATGGGAATCCTGCCGCCTCTTATAACCGAAAATAGCCTTGTGTTGAGCGATGAACTTAACCACAACTGCATTATAAATGCCATAAGACTTGCCAGACCTGTAAAAAAGGCTGTTTACCGGCATCTTGATATGACGGAACTTGAGAAGATTCTTAAAGAGAACTCTGGCAAGGCAAAAAGGGTTATTCTGGTTACAGACGGCATATTCAGCATGAGGGGAGATTATGCGCCGTTAGACAGGATTGCAGAAATATGCAAAAGGCATGAGGCAGGTTATGAGGAAGGGGTTATAACTATCGTTGATGATTCACACGGCGTCGGCGCATTCGGCAAAACAGGCAGGGGCACAGAGGAATATACAGGGGCTAATGCTGATATACTTGTAGCAACACTTGGAAAGGCATTTGGCGTGAACGGCGGATATGCAGTGTCAGGCAGGACAGTAATAAACTATTTAAGGGAGACAGCGCCATTTTACATCTATTCCAATCCTATTACCCCTTCTGAGGCAGCAGCAGCGCTCAAGTCGCTTGAAATCCTTGACAGTTCTGAGGGAATAAAACTTCTTGAAAGATTAAGAAAACTTACAGAGCGATTAAGGGATGGACTAAAAAAACTAGGATATGAAACAATTGCTGGCGAACATCCGATTGTTCCGCTGATGATAAGGGATACCAGAAAAACCTCTGAAATGGTCAGGCACCTTTTTGATAACGGTATTTTGGTTACAGGACTTAACTTTCCTATTGTCCCAAAAGGTGATGAAGAGATAAGGTTTCAGGTGTCAGCAGCACACACTGAAAAGGATATAGATTGTCTGCTGGATGTTTTAAAGAAGTTTCGCGCATGATACCGTTATGAGATTAAGCACACCTGCCAAAGATGCCATCCTTTCAGCAAAAAATGTAGTAGCGCTTACTGGTGCTGGCATATCAGCTGAAAGCGGTGTTCCGACTTTCAGGGGTAAAGACGGATTATGGAGAAATTTCAGACCTGAGGAACTTGCCACGCCAGAGGCATTCAGGAATAACCCAAAACTGGTCTGGGAGTGGTATGAATGGAGAAGGCAAATAATAAAACCGCTGAAACCAAATAAAGGACATGAAATAATAGCAAGGTTTGAAAACAGATTTCATCAGTTCATGCTAATCACACAGAATGTAGATGGGCTTCACCAAAAAGCAGGAAGCAAAAATATATTAGAACTACACGGGAATATCTGGAGGGTAAAGTGCACAAAGGAAAACAAGACAAGTATTAATACTGAAGTCCCATTGCCATCATTACCGCCTTACTGCGAATGCGGCTCAATCTTAAGACCTGATGTTGTATGGTTTGGTGAGCCTCTCCCGAATCATGCGATTCAGGCAGCATACGATGCAGCAGGTGCTTGTGACCTGATGATAGTGGTCGGGACATCTGCTGTTGTCCAGCCTGCAGCGTCACTGCCTATTATTGCCAAACAGCAGGGAGCATTTATTGTTGAGGTGAATGCCGAAGAAACACCAATATCACATATAGCAGACGAGTTTTTGATAGGCAAAGCAGGGGTTATACTGAAGGAGTTTGAGATATGACCTATGCAGGCAGAGACCTTTCAATTATCCTCTTTTTAAGTTTCTTTAATGCGGTTTCTTCAATCTGACGGACTCTCTCCCTTGATATGCCGAGTTTATCGCCAATCTCCTGAAGAGTAACAGGATTATCCGATGTAATCCTGTTTTCTATTATAAATCTCTCTTTTTCATTGAGAGCCTGTATTGCATATTCAACCTGCTCTTTATTGAGCCTGCTCTCTTCCAGAGTCGCCAATGCCTCTTCCTGATTTGGTGAATAGTCAGACAGCATATCAAGATGGGTTGCTCCATCCTCACCTATGTTTTCATCCAAAGAAATATCGCGACTCAATTCATTATGCGCACCTATATCACGCAGAGCAATATCAAGTATCTTATCGCTATTATCACCTAACTCACTAATTTTATTTCTATTTTCTATAAATCTGCAAAAAAGTTTTCGTTTCAATTCCTTTGCGTTGCGGCTGACAAGACTCCATGACTTTAAAATAAACGCCTGTATCTGTGCCCTTATCCACCAAACTGCGTAGGTTATAAGTCTCAACCCTTTGTAAGGGTCAAACTTTCGGACAGCCTTCATAAGACCGATGTTGCCTTCCTGAACAAGGTCAGCGAGCCTGCAGCCGTAGTCCCTGTATTTCATAGCAATCTTTACAACAAACCTCAAGTTTGCTGTTATGAGTTTATGCGCTGCATCAAGGTCATTGTATTTCTTTAACCTGACAGCAAGATCAAATTCCTCATCCTTTGAAAGGAGCGGGAATCTGTTTATCTGGACGATATAAGACTGCAGCGAGTTAGATAATACTGGTAAAGACATTTATTCCATCACCTCACAATTTAAAAGTTTCTTCAATTATATACCATTTTGCATCTCTGAGTGGAAAGGAGTTCTGTGCAGAGGGCTTTTAATCCCCCATCCCCTTGTTGCTAAAGGGGATGGGACGGATAATGCGCTATTGGAAAGGGAGGATGTTTTATTTATCAATAACTTTGACTTTTGCATTTTGAATTTTGAACTTTCTTATGTCCCCATTTCCCAAGATGTAAGATATTTTTTCTGCTCGGCTGTCAGGGTATCTATCTTAATGCCCATTGAAATAAGTTTCAGTCTTGCTATTTCTTTGTCGATCTTTGTAGGAACAACATAGACCTTCTTTTCCAACTTTTTATAGTTTTTAGCAAGGTATTCTGCTGCAAGCGCCTGATTTGCAAAACTCATGTCCATAACACTGGGAGGATGTCCTTCTGCTGATGCAAGGTTTACAAGCCTGCCGTCTGCAAGCAGAAATACCCTCTTCCCATTTTTCAATCTATATTCTTCAACAAAATCCCTGACAATCCTTCTTCCCTTGCTTATTGATTTTAAGCCGTCTATGTCAAGTTCTACATTGAAGTGCCCTGAATTTGAGACTATCGCGCCGTCCTTCATTATTCTAAAATGCTCTTTCCTGATTACATTGATATTGCCTGTTACTGTGCAGAACACATCTCCTATTTTTGCAGCATCAGCAATAGGCATTACCCTGAATCCGTCCATTACAGCCTCTATGCCCTTTAATGGGTCAATCTCTGTAACAACAACATCAGCGCCCATTCCCTTTGCCCTCATTGCAAGACCCTTGCCGCACCAGCCGTAACCGCATACTACGAACACTGACCCTGCAAGAAGTTTGTTTGTTGCCCTTATAATACCATCTATCGTTGACTGTCCTGTGCCGTACCTGTTATCAAAGAAATGTTTTGTCTCTGCGTCGTTTACTGCTATGACAGGGAACATCAAAACATTGTTTGCTGCCATGCTTTTTAATCTTATTACGCCTGTTGTTGTCTCCTCTGTAGAGCCGATTATATTTTTCACAAGGTCTTTTCTCTCGCCGTGGATTGCTGCAACCAAATCAGCGCCGTCATCCATGGTAATATGAGGTTTCTTGTCCAGCACGGCATTTATATGCTGATAATATGTCTTGTTATCTTCGCCTTTTATAGCAAATACAGGTATACCAGAGTTTTTAACAAGTGATGCAGCGACATCGTCCTGAGTTGAAAGGGGGTTTGATGCACACAGATAAACATCTGCACCGCCTGCTTTGAGTGTAACAACAAGGTTTGCTGTTTCTGTTGTAACATGAAGACACGCACCAAGCCTTATGCCTTTCAGCGGTTTTTCCTTTTCAAACCTTTTTTTAATAAGCCTTAGCACAGGCATATCCTTTTCAGCCCACTCAATCCGCAATTTGCCCTTCTTTGCCAAACTAATGTCTTTTACATGATGTTTCATTAAGCCTCCCTAATGTGCAGAGGGCATAGAGCAGAGCGCATGGGGTAAAAACCCTTTGCCCTATGCCCTATGCTGTTTTTTATTCTACTGCCTTTTTCAATGCCTCTGCCTTATCTGTCTTCTCCCATGTAAATTCTGGTTCATTCCTTCCAAAATGTCCATATGCGGCTGTCTTTTGGTAAATAGGTCTGAGTAAATCAAGCGTTTTTATAATATCAGCAGGTTTCAGTTTAAAGTTCTCTTTAACAGCCCTCACTATTTTCTCTAGTGCTGCCTTCTCTGTGCCGAACGTGTCAACCATAACTGATACAGGTTCAGCAACACCTATTGCATACGCTATCTGTATCTCACATTCGTCAGCAAGTCCTGCTGCAACTATGTTTTTAGCGATGTAGCGTCCCATGTATGATGCGCTCCTGTCAACCTTTGAAGGGTCCTTGCCTGAAAATGCACCGCCGCCGTGGCTCCCATGTCCACCGTATGTATCAACGATTATCTTCCTCCCTGTAAGACCGCAGTCACCCTGAGGACCTCCTACAACAAACCTGCCTGTAGGGTTTATGTAATATTTTGTGCCCTTATCAATAAACTCTTTGGGTATCGCCTTCTTAATAATCTCTTCTACGACAGCATCTCTTAATACTTTGCTGTCAACATCAGGTGTATGCTGGGTTGAAATGACAATAGTATCAACCCGTTTTGGTCTGTTATTTTCATACTGGATTGTAACCTGTGATTTGCCGTCAGGTCTTAAAAACTTCAATGTCCCGTTCTTTCTTGCCTCTGCGAGCCGCTTTGTGAGTTTATGCGCGTATAGTATCGGCATTGGCATAAGTTCAGGTGTGTGGTTGCACGCATATCCGAACATAAGCCCCTGGTCCCCGGCACCCTGCTCTTTACTCTCTTTTTCATCAACACCCATTGCAATATCAGGGGACTGCCTGTCGAGCGTTACCATGACTGCACAAGTATCTGCATCAAAACCTATTGAGGCATCTGTGTAGCCGATACCTTTTATGGTGCGCCTGACTATATTGGGATAGTCAACCCTTGCAGTAGTTGTTATCTCACCTGCAATGAGCGCCAGTCCTGTTGTAACAAGTGTTTCGCATGCAACCCTGCTTTTTGGATCCTCCTTCAAAAGTGCATCCAGTATTGAATCTGATATCTGGTCAGCAACTTTGTCAGGATGTCCTTCTGTTACTGATTCTGATGTAAACAAAAAATCTTTTAATGACATGGTATTTTATCCTCCTTTATTCCCAGTAAGATATACTTCCTGTTTTTATGGCAGCGCCTTTAAACAGCCATTTATCCTCACTTATTGAGACAGTTTTTAATGTTTTTATAATATTTTTGCTGTGAACTATAGTTATAAGGTATGTAACCTTTTTTATGCTCCTGCCTTCGTGGACAAAGGCAGTTTCCTTCTTTGTATACTCTGCATCCAGTTCAACAGTTGCGTTTATCCTCTTCCTGTAGAATGCTGTAGGGTTATCCACATCCATTTCCATAACAACCCTTTTTATGCTGTAATTCATATCTGGTATAAATATAGTCTTTTCAGACCACCAGGTAATCAATTGAGAGGCAGGCTGTGCCGAATCGAATGACAACTTCTGTTCTTCGTATGCCTGTTTTAAATGTCCTTCTGCACCGCCTTCAGGGTTGCTTTTTAAAATAAAATACTTCCGCTTTTGAGATAAATAATTAAAGTTATAAATTACTTCAAAATTTTTAGTCTGTACCGCCTGTATGTATCTGTAAACTGTATCATCTACTTCTTTTTTGTTGTTCCCGGCAAGAATTAAATATCCTGCAACAATCAGCAGAACGGCAGTAGTTACATATATTGTGTTTTTTTTGCCCTTTACCATTACCAGACCTCTGTCGGATAATACCAGTGTTTCATCATCCACTCATTATCATCCAGAAGCGGAAGTTTTGAGCGGTCTTTAAAGAACTTTGGCGGAATGCCTATCCTCACGCCCTTTGAAACATTATGACATGAATTACAGCCGAATGTAGGGGAATTCCAGCTCCCAAGATAGAGTAAACCAACAACTATAAATGTTATCATGGTTACAATAACACCTGTTGCAATCTTTTTCAAAGCAGTATTTCTCATTATCTTATGCCATAAAAGCCTTATCCCTTTTGCATGATGGTGAGGTTTTTCTTCATAAGATTCTTCTTCACTACCTTCTTTGCCCTTTAGATAATACGGCATAAATGCAACTAAAAAAAGCACAATAAGCGGCGCAAAGATAGATATAAAAGGTATCCAAGGAGAATCTTTAAGATACATAAACGGCAATAAAATTATCAAAAAATACCATTCAGGCACAATGATATTTGCCCCTTCCAGAGGCATAGGCACATCAATAGGGTCGTTGGACGGAATTTGCATTGTTGTTGAAAGATAAAACAGAAGCATCAAGAACGGAAGCGCAATTATTGCGTGCTTTAAAAGATATTGGAAAATCCCTCTCTTCCGCAGTTTAACAAGCAAGTGATAATCAACAAGCACAAATGTAATTATTGGAAACACAAGTATATGCAGGACATAGTATCTCGGTATTGTATATGTATCCATAAAAAATAATTTTAATGAATCACCAATAATCGGAACAGTTCCAAAATAATTCGGGACCATCTCCATAAACCAATAGCCCTTCCATTCCCATGGCATTGTCAGACCTGTGGCTATCAGGAGAAATATCGGAAGGAGGAGCAAAACACCTGTCAGCCACAAGACCCTTTTCTGCTGATTTGAAAAGTCTTTTCTCAAAAAACTTCTTATTGTATGGACAAGTACAGCAATAAACAACAGCGCAGGTATCCAGCGGTGCAGGTTTCTAATCAGTGCACCGCCATAAATCTCATTTGATATCCTCTGGACTGTCCTGTATGCATCATTAAGCGTCGGTTCATAAAAAAAGATCAGATACATACCTGTCAGCAGCTGGAGTATCAGCATTATAAACGATAGACCGCCAAAGTAATGCCGCCAGTCAGCCTTTTCTGGTTTTAATTCATCCAGCATATTCTCATTTCCTTTTCATCAGAAATCATATTTCCTCACAAAAAAAACCCATAACCAGATTCTATTTCAGATAGTTCCGGCTATGGGGATATTATAAAAACAAGCAGTTACTGTCTCTGAGAGATATTGTCCTGCATCATCTTTTTCACATTAGGCTGGTTCGGGTTTATCGCAAGGGATTTTCCCCATGCCTTTTTCGCATCTGCCTCCCGCCCTGCACCCCTGTACGCAATACCGAGAAGATTATATGCCTCTGCATCACCCGGAGCCGCCTTGGTTAGTTTTTCGAATACGGCTGCCGCCTCTTTTGCACTGTTTGCCTTTAAATATACCACGCCAAGATTAAAGAGAGTATTAACATCTTCAGGGTTATATTTAAGGGATTCTTTATATTCTGTTATTGCGTCATTAAGTTTCCCATCGTCCTCTAATATATTACCTTTAGTTTGGTGTTCTATTGCCTTTTTTGCTGCTTCTTTTGGTATGCCTGGTGAATTATTTTGTCCTGCACTCGCATAACCAGCAGTAACAAGGATTATTATCACAGCACCTGTTAATAAACCTTTTACCAAATTTTTCATAAAAATAAACCTCCTTGAAAATCTTTTTCGTTCATATAATTATATTACTTTAATATGCTTAAGGTCAATAAATTTAATCAGATAAAACCTAACCTTTTTTTTGACTGTTTCTGGCAGTAAGAATGCACCCGCCTAATACAAGCAATGCTACAATAACAGGCATTGCATACACATATACACCTGCCTCTGGCTTAAGGAATAACCAGTACCATGTTGTCATTGTATGTTTTGAACCCTTTTCACTGTTTGTGCCATCCCAGACAGCAAATGCAAGCGGGATAAATTTACCTTCTACAAACTGTATATCCTTATCTTTTTCACTTGTTGTAATAGGACGCTTCATAACAACACGCCATGTCCCTTTATTATAAACACCCTCTGCCTTAAGACCTGCTTTCGCAGCATTCCTCTCTTCCTTTTTATCAAAACCTGTGGCATTTAATAGTTTAACTGCCTGAGGTGCGTCTTTTGTCCCGCTCTTCCAATACCACATATTTACAGGCTTTGCTGCATCACCCATCCCGAAATATGGTTTTTCCATCTCCTCTGGTATCGTAACAGGGAACTGCATTGCAGCACCGTCCTCAAAAACCTGTCCGTCAAGCGATACCTCTGCTGCCTTTTCATCCCCCGGTATGCTCTTTGTCCTGTCATCCCATTCCAGAAGTATTGCAATCTCTTTGTCATTATAAAATGCCCTTGCCCTTATGCTGTTATTAGAAGGCGTGAAAAACCTTTCCTTTGCAATAATCTGCGGGATAAGATAAAAGTTTGTTGGTTCAGCCTCCTGCCATTTTGGGTCATCTGCCTTTTCAGGCAAACTGCCTGATACCCTTTTTGCCTTAACAACTGTACTGCCTTCTTTTATTGTCTTTGAAGCATCTGCCAGAGAGGCAGCATAGTTTGCTACATCCCATCTCTCTTCATCTGAAAGTTTTTTCTTACTTGCGGGGTCTGCGAAAGAAGGCATCTGCGTACCCGCTATCCCTGCAGTAATTCTGGCAAATATCTCCTTTGGGTCATTATTTACCCTGAATGACCACGGCTTGCTAAGGTTTCTTGGCCATGTCCGTGCTTCCCAGTCATCCTTTAATTTCTTCCCCCCATCTCCCCTGCCCTCTTCGCCATGACACTCTGAACATCTGTCTATAAATAATTTCTTGCCCCTTTCAATACTTTCCTTTGAAGATTTAACCTGCTTTGAAAAATCAATCTGTTTTTTAGGCTTGCCCTCTAGTCCTGCGAAGGTCTTTATAAATGCAACTAAATCCCACATCTCTTTTTCTTTTAATATATCCTTCCATCCCGGCATTGAACTATCCGGCATACCGTCTGCTATCATCCTGAATATATTTTCATCGTTTGGTAGAATTTCATCAAACTGTGTTGTCTTGAATTTATACATGCCTGATGTAAAATCTCTTGGAGGAGGGTTTAAAAAAGGCGCAGCAGGACCATTGCCTGTGCCATCCTTACTGTGGCACCAGACACACCTTTTTTCATATATTTTTTTGCCGTTCTCCTTATCACCCTGTGCTGCCATAGCAGTAGAGGAAACCATCAAAATGGCTAAAACAACTAATATGGAATTTTTAATCTTCATTATTATAACCCCTGTCTGTTAAGTTTTAACATTAACTAGATACTGAAAAATGTCTTTATAGACAAGTTCACGCTCAAAACCTGCCCAGATGCAAGGCGGAGCAAGCCCCCGATTGAAACTGTCGGGGGGAAGCATACTTTTGCAGTATGTTGAGCGCAGAAGCCGCAGCGACAACGCACGGGGCACCCATTGCGGAGCAATGGGTCGGGGCAGTTTTCAGCGTGAACAAACTAATGCTTCTCCCACGACCTCGGCACATAACCAGTATAATCATAGAGGAAGAGTATGACCTTCCATATCTCCTCTTCTGATAAAAAATTCTGCCATACAGGCATTGATGATAACCACGGTGCCGCCTCTTTTGGAAGGCCTGGTCCACCTGTGGCTATCCTCCAGAAGAGGTAAGACTCCTGCAATTGTGCAATGGTTCCTACATCCATAAAATTTGCAGGTAACGGATTAAATCCATGGGCATAGTGTCCCTTCCCGTCAAGTTTATCTCCATGGCAGTAGAAACAGTTCTTGAAATATACCTCTCCGCCTTCATAGATAAGTTGTTTGAACTTTTCAGGGTCTTCCTTCTTATATTTCATGAACGGATTTTCAAGGGTCAACAGGTTATAACTTTTATTATACGCAGAAATATTTGACGGCGGCGCTGGGTGGATTGTTCTCAGTTCCAAAGGCGCCTCAAAACTCGGCTTTACCTGCTGGTATGTTATAAAACCTGCAAAGATTGTAACGATACCAAACACGACATTCCGCATCATCATCTTCTCTGGATTTTCAAGCAGGTCTTTTATGGGCGACATCAGTTCCTTTGCCCCCTGTTCTGTAAATGAAAAGACCAGCAGAACACCGATGATAATGAAAAACATATACATTGTGAACAGGCTGCCGGGGATAGGCTGTTTCAGGATTATGCCAAAGAATATCTTAAAGAAACTGTAAAATATCCCTATTACTATTACAGCCAGAAGCAGTCTTGATATCTTCATCTTTATCTTACCTCTTTATTTTGTTTTACGATATTCACGCTCAAAAATCGCCCAGATTGCAAGGCGGAGCAAGGCTTCAAGCGAGGCATACTTTAGCAGTATGTTGAGCGCAGAAGCCGCAGCGACAACGCAGCAGATGGGCGTTTTTCAGCGTGAACTATTATTTTGAATTAGCCATAAACTTGACTAACATCTCAAATTCGCCTGCTGTCATCTTGTCCTTGTAATCCTTTGGCATCACCCCGGGTAGACACGGTCCTGTCGGACACTGTTTGGCTATATCTGCATCAGGGTCAAGTACAGCCCTCCTGATATAATCTTCTTTCCTTGCTGCACCTATCTTTGTTAAATCTGGTCCTAAAACACCAGGCTGCCCGGCAATCTTGTGGCATACGCCGCAACCAAGTTTTGCAACCAGTTCCTCAGGTTTCTTTGCCGGTGATGCAGGTGCTGTTTCTGCTGCCTTCTCATCTTTGCCGGCAGGCGCACCTGTTGGTATCTTTACAGTAACCTCCTGTCCTGCCTTTTTCTGGAGATATGCAATAACAGCATCAACCTCTGCCTCATTCAAACCGATAGCGCCTGTTGTAACATTTGGCATAGGACTCTCGGTATCGTTTGTCCCTTTTACGCCAAACCCAGCAACAACAAACGCAGACGGTATAACCATAGACTCTTTTATATATTCTTCAGATGTCTTTGCCTTACCTTTATATCGCGGGTCTTTCAAATGTTCCATTGCCATAGATGCTACTGAATCAAGAATAGGTGCCCTGCCACCAACTGGATTATGGCACAACGTGCATGTCCCCTTACCATTAAATATCTTGTCACCGAGTGCTATGAACTGGTCCATGGTCATGCTGCCAAGATTCAATTTCTCCTCAACAGGCGGTGCCTCTGGCTTCACCTGAGGTATGCCGTAACTGGCATAAAGTGCATAGAATAAAATAACACAGAAACTGAAACCAACAACTTTAAGAAAGGTTCTCATATCTTACCCCTTTAAGCCTTTTTACTGCTTATCTGATTAAGCCAGAATATAAATATGACTATTGCCATAAATATTATAACGCCTATAGAAACTATCTGGGCAGAATAGCCGATCGTTGGTGTAAATGCATCCGCTGAATTGTCCCTCATTATTGCATAGACATGCCAATGCTGCCTTATACCGCTCCTTATATATCCCATAAGTCCCATAAGCCATGTAAAAGAAACAGCAAGAAGGAAGAGCGCATACTGACTCCTGTCAGGGACATTGCCCCATTTTAAAGGGGCTACATCCTTTGCACCCTTAAACATAAGGACATCTATGATAATGCAGAATATGATAACGGAAAGTGTTGATGCAACCTGCGGCACAGAAGAACCAACTTTTAGAACAGTATTTGTGAAATAACCATAATACACACCGAGGAATACGATATTTATTATCGCACCTGCAAATATCGCTGTCTGCGCGATATTTCCGTACTTCGCCCATGAAACAGTGGCAACCTTATTTGCCCTCCTGTAGAGGAGGAAACTCAGGAATGTAAAGAGTATCATTATGTTTACTGCTGTATTCTTTGCAGGCATGATGCCAAGGGGACCTAAATATTTATGATACGGACCGCCAAGTGCCTTTAATTCTGCCTGTGTCATAACAAGTGTATGGGGTGTAAACCAGACGAGGAAACATGCAATAATTACAAATGCTATATACTTGATGTATTTATTATACCTGACAGCGCCTTCACTCCTGCCCATGCCGCACCAGAGGTAATAATTTGCTGAAAGAAAGAGTGCCCCGATAAGGACAGCCTGTATGATAAACAACCATGCAAATACACCGCCCATAAGGGTAATGCCCATCTGCTGGCTGTATGCATAAATTTCTGCTGTAAGCCAGTAACCTGCAAATGGCAGCGGGAGGAGGGCTGCAATGGCTATAAAGTTTGCAGTGTATCCCATCCAGTCATAGTGTGCCTTTTCATCTCTGGTCTGTGCACTTAAGAACCTGTATGCTGCGTAAGCGCCAACAACAGAGCCGCCGTAGGCAACATTAGCGACAAATCTGTGGAGGTTTATCGGATTCCAGAGAAAGTTATGGATAACTGCCCAATCGTTGCCCTGAAATACGCCTGCTGCATCAACCCCGCCCGGGCTCATCATGAATGTAACCCATGCATTGGCAAGGAACATGAGGGTAGTTCCGACAGCATTCAATATAAGACCTATTGTAAGGTGCACCCATTTTTTAAACCCGTGTTTCAGCCAGTTCCAGCCGTAGTAGTATATATATAACGAGGCGCTCTCTGCAAAAAACAGAAATGCATACGCAAGCATTGTTGAGCCAAAGATATTTGCCATGTATTTAAGGAAATCAGGATAGAATACTATGAGAGAAAATGCCAGGAGACCTCCGAATACTGCTGTAATAGAGTATGCAGTAAGGCTTATCTTTATAAATTCATAAGCCATCTTGTCATATCTTTCGTCTTTTGTGGCAACGCCGATACCTTCAATAATCAAGACGAAAATCGGTACCGCCAGAACAAATGCAGCAAACCAGAGGTGCAGTTGTGCAGCGAGCCATATAACTATCCTTCCGTTAAAACCCTTTACCTTCGGATAATCAGATTCCTTTAGTTTTGGTGCCGGCGGGTATGCTGGTTTTGCCTTATCTTCTTTTACAGCAGTCTCTTCAGCAGGTGCAGCAGCAGCATCCTGCTTTACCTCTTCTGCCAGTACAATGGATAAAGGCTGAAGACTGAAGACTGAAGACTTTGATGTAATATTTAATATTATCGGACTTGCTAATACCAGGAACAGGATAATAAAAAAGGTCAATGTAATCTTTTTGGAAAATTTCATCTTGCAGGCTCCTTAAAAATCTTTTAATTAGCGGTGAAAAAACAGTGATAAGCCCTGCATCTTCATCAGTCCAACATCAAGCAACAGGAAGTATATTAAACTCACTGCAAGAAACACAGTAAAGACGATTATTGATTTCATAAAGGATACCCCCTTATTTTAAAAGCCAGATGAAAAATACCATGACAATGATGGAAACTGCAATAAAGAGTGCCGGACCTGCTATGCCTGACTGCCCTTTTTCATGCATTTTAACCCCCGTCTATTGACAATACCTGAATTCTATAGTAACAACACTGTCATGAAAATTGAGAAGAAAAATGCCGTTGATATGCTGATTGCGGTTGGACTTATTGTAAACATCCTTACAATATTAACCATCCTGATTTTCTATTTTTCAAAGTAAAACGCTGTTTTTCTTATCAGTTTAGAAAAAACTTGTCAAGGCATTTTTTACCCGCGTGTAAACCTGAAATTTCATAATTTTATCAGGTATTTTTATGGCAATTAAAAATAATCCAACAAAATTAAAAAATGATATACGTTTTCTCCTCAAAGAAAGAAATGCAATACTTCTTGCCCACAACTACCAGCGTGACGAAGTTCAGGAGATTGCAGATGTGTGCGGGGATTCTCTGGGACTCTCGCAAACCGCCCGGAAATCAGATGCCTCTGTAATAGTCTTTTGCGGTGTGCATTTTATGGCAGAGAGTGTTTCAATCCTCTGCCCTGACAAGACTGTTATACTTCCAAGACTCGATGCAGGCTGTCCAATGGCAGACATGATTACAGGAGAAGATTTAAAAAAGGAGAAGGAAAAAAGACCCGGTGTTCCTATTGTTGCTTATGTCAATACAACCGCAGAGGTCAAGGCTATAAGCGACATCTGCTGCACATCAGCAAATGCTGTAAAGGTTGTAAACTCCCTTGAAGCAGAAACAGTCTATATGGTTCCGGACAGAAACCTTTCAATGTATGTGGCAAGGACGGCAAAAAAGAAGATGGAGTGGTGGGACGGGTTCTGTCCAACACATGAGAGATTAAAGCCGGCAGATGTATTAAAGTGTAAAGAAAAGAATCCTGACGCCATATTTGTATGCCATCCTGAATGCAGGACAGAGGTCATAGATTTAGCAGACCATGTATGCTCCACATCAGGCATGTATAAATTTGCAAAAGAGACAAAGGCAAAGACTATAATCGTAGGAACAGAGATGGGTATTTTATACAGACTTAAAAAAGAAAATCCTGATAAGAAGTTTATCCTTGCCTCAAAATCACTCATCTGCCCGAATATGAAACTCATAACATTGGAAGATATTCTTGAAGCGCTTGAAAAAATGGACAGGATTGTCAAAGTTCCAGAAGAAATCCGCATACCAGCAAAAAGGGCTCTGGACAGGATGCTTGAGGTGCCGAGGGACTGATGACACAGTGAATACTTATCAGCGTTCAGCAGTCAGGGGGCGGAAACAGCAAGTTGAATTTTACGCATAACGCATCACACATTACAGCCTTTCAAAAGGCATTAGAGGGCATCTCTTCTTTATGCCCCGGGCAGAGGTACGCCTTTTCCGGGCTGTTCGGCTCATCAAAGTCATTCCTTATATCAGAATTCTTCAGAAACACATTAAAGCCGTCCATAGTATTGGCACCCACGCAGGACGATGCTGAAGAATTGTATAAAGAATTTCTCTTCTTTCTGGGTGATAACACTGCAGCGATATTCCCATCTTGGGAAACCCTCCCTCTTGAGATACAAACCCCACACCCTGATATAACTGCATCCCGCCTCGAAGTCATGTACAGGTTGATCGGAAAAGATATCGGAATATTAATAGTTACACCACAATCACTTATGCAGAAGACCGTACCTGAAGGTATATTAAGGAAATATATCAGGCATATCAGACTCAATACAGAGGTCGGACTGGAAAAACTGATAGAAGACCTCATCTCAATGGGTTATCTGAGGACTGGCATTGTTGAAGGTCTTGGTGAGATGAGCATACGGGGAGGGATTCTGGATGTATTCCCGCCAATGTATTCAAATCCTGTAAGGATGGAATTTTTTGGAGATGAGGTTTCATCAATAAGGTTCTTTGACCCTGATACACAGAGGTCTCTGGACACAATATCTGATAAAGGCTGTAACACAGGAACAACACATATACTGGATGAGGTAGTGATTATTCCGTCAAAAGAGATAATCATCAATAGTGATACAAAACAAAAGGCTGCACAGAAGATAAAGGCAAGGTCTAAAGAAATTGAAATTGCGGGTAATACAGCAGAGATTTTTTCCGAACGGATAAAGGAAGGGATAATATTTTCAGGGATTGATTCTTTACTGCCTGTCTTCTTTGACCATGCCGAGAGTATCCTTTCATATACAGGGACAGATATGCCTGTGTTTATAATAAACAGCGGCAGGGTTAAAGATGAGATAAAAAGGTTTTCAGGAGAGATAAAAGAGATGGAGGCAAGGATGAAGGATGGGAGGCAATTCTTCCTTGAGCCGTCTCTACTCTATTTACCAGAAGAACTTCTGTTTACCTGTCTTGATAATATGGCTGTAATATCTTTATCCGATATCGGAACTCACAGCAAAACCTTTACTTCACATGACGCAGAAGAGATAAGATTAAATGCAATGTCAAACATGGACATAAGACAGGACATGGCAGCCATTGCCCTGCATATTTCTGGCAGGGAAAGGTCTCAAGCAAAAAATGAAGGGATGCTTCTGCCGCTGTCGAGCAGGATAAAGGAATGGCAAAAAGAAGGGTGGAAAATATTCATCACAAACCACAATATCGGGTCTGCTGAAAGGCTTAAGGAATTACTCGAGGGTTATGACCTATCTCCTGAAATAATAACAAAAAATAAAAGTATATACGAGTATCTGTCAGATGATACTAAAAACGGGTTATGGCTGGCAACAGGGAACATCCCATCTGGCTTCCGCCTCCCCGAATTAAAACTAGCAATAATAACAGAGGATGAGATATTCGGTGCAGGTGTCAGGAGGAGGTCACCGTCATTAAGGAAAACTGAAACATTTTTAACACAACTGAGCGACCTCAATACAGGTGATTATGTAGTCCATACCATGCACGGCATAGGCACATATCATGGATTAAAAAGGATAAATATAGAAGGTATTGAAAACGATTTCCTCATTATAGAATATCAGGGCGGAGATAAACTATATCTCCCTGTTACAAAACTTAACCTTGTAGGTAAATACATAGGCGCCGAGGGGATGATACCTGCCATTGACAAACTTGGCGGCGCTGGGTGGGAAAAGGTCAAAAGCAAGGCAAAGAAGGGTATAAGGGAGATGGCAGGTGAACTCCTGAAACTCTATGCAGAAAGGGAAATGCGCACAGGATTTGCATTCTCAAAACCTGACAGGTTGTTTGCTGAATTTGAGGCATCGTTTGAATATGATGAGACCCCTGACCAGTTAAGGACAATAGAAGAGGCGCTGAAAGATATGCAGGAAGACAAACCTATGGACAGGCTTATATGCGGCGATGTCGGCTACGGTAAGACAGAGGTTGCTATGAGGGCTGCATTCAAGGCTGTGATTGATAATAAACAGGTCGCTGTGCTTGTACCAACGACAATACTGGCACAGCAGCACTACCTGACATTCACAAAGAGGTTTTCTGCATATCCTGCAATAATTGAAGTTGTGAGCAGGTTTAAAAGCGTCAGGGAACAGAAGGAGATATTAAAAAGACTTTCAAAGGGCGGGATAGATATTATCATCGGGACACACAGACTTCTACAGAAAGATGTATCTTTCAGGGACCTCGGTCTCATAATAATTGACGAAGAGCAGTGGTTCGGGGTTGCGCATAAGGAGAGATTAAAACAACTGCGCAAGGAAGTTGATGTACTGACTTTAACAGCAACACCTATCCCAAGGACGCTGCACATGTCGCTGTCAGGCATAAGGGATTTGAGCATAATAAATACACCTCCTGAAGACAGGCTTGCAATCAAGACTATTGTTACAACATTTGACGACTCTGTTATCCGTGACGCAGTAATCAGAGAAATCTCAAGGGGCGGACAAGTATTTTTTGTCCACAACAGGGTTCAGAGCATGAACGTTATACAGGACTATCTGAAAAGGGTTGTGCCTGAAGTCAAAATTGGAGCTGCGCACGGGCAGATGGAAAGACATGCGCTTGAAAATGTTATGCTGGGTTTTATAAACAGGGAATTTGACATACTCCTTTCAACAGCAATAATAGAATCAGGGCTTGATATACCGTCTGCAAATACCATTATAATAAACAGGGCAGACCGCTTTGGTCTTGCACAACTTTATCAGTTAAGGGGAAGGGTCGGAAGGAGCAAACACCGTGCTTACTCATATCTCCTTATACCGCCAGAGAGCGCTATTACTGGTGACGCTTCCAAACGGCTTCAGGTTATTCAGGAACTGAGCGAACTTGGCTCAGGTTTCAGGATTGCCGCCCATGATATGGAGATACGGGGTGCAGGCGAACTGCTTGGCACAGTACAATCAGGCAGGATCGCTGACATAGGATTTGAACTTTATACACAGATGCTTGAAGAGGCTGTTATGGAGTTGAAAGGAGAAAAAAAGGAGCCGGAGACAGAACCAGAGATAAACCTGAAGGTATCGGCATATATACCGGATAATTATATCCCTGATATGAAACAAAGGCTCAATACCTATAAAAGGATGGCATCTGCTGCTTCCAAAGAAGAGATAGAAGATTTACGATATGAAATAATTGACAGGTTTGGGAAATGCCCGCCTACTGTAACCAATCTATTCAGAATAATGGAATTAAAATTATTGCTGAAGATTCTGCGCGCCAGTGAACTATCCTTAAAGGGCGAGAGACTCTACCTGACATTTGCAAAAGACGCGGCAGTACCGCCTGAAAAGGTATTAAACCTTATTAAACAAGCGCCAAATAGGTTTAGAATAATGCCTGATTCAAGGGTTGTTATGTTTGTCGAACACGGCAGGGATATTTTTGAGGATGCAAATTGTTTATTGCAAAAATTCTTGTAAGCAGTTTATAATTGAGGTAGATTAAATTTTTTGAGGGCTGGATATATCAATTATGGTTTATTTCAGAATATCAGTAATAATCTTATTATCAGTCACCATAGCCATTATCGGGTGCAAGAGCCAGAATCTTGAGGACATACTTCCACACAAGAAGGTACTTGTCCGTATAAACGATACAGAAATTACTGTGGAGGAATTCCAGAATACCATTAAAAGACTGTTATCGGATTCTGATACAACATCTTGGCAGGATAACAGCATGGAAAATATTGAATTAAAGAAAAATATCCTCTCTCAGATGATTGAAGAGAAACTTATACTGGATGAGGCAAGGAAGAAGGGGATAACGGCATCAGACGCAGAGGTTCAAAAAGAGATATACGGAATGGGTAAAGATTTGCAGAACAATGACTTTATTAAAACTGTAACAACAAGGTACGGGAGTCAGAAAAAATGGGAAGAAGAGATACAGAGAAAGGTCTCAATCAGGAAAACAATGGACATGATGGTGTTTTCAAAGGTGGCGGTACAGGAAAATGAGGTCTCCGCATACTATAACGAGCATAAAAACGAATTCAAGGCGCTGGAAAAGGTAAAGGCAAGAATGATTATACTGCCTACAGAGGATGAGGCTGACAAAACACTCAAGAGGTTAAGGAGAGGGGAAGACTTTACGAAGGTCGCAAAAGAGGTTTCAGCAGACAAAAACATATCTGATGCAGGCGAGTTTAATTACTACAGCAGAGGTGAACTCCCGAGGGAGTTTGAGGATGTAATATTCAATATCCCTCTTTCCAGGGCGAGCGATGTGGTAAAAACATCATACGGATACAATATATTCAGGGTAGATGAAAAGACTGCTGCACGAAATTTGGCATTTCAGGAATCTAAAAATTTAATTATTGAAAAACTCAAAAGGGAGAAGGGCGAAAAGGCATTCAATGAGTGGATAAAGAGGTTGAAAGAGAATGCAAAAATAGAAATAAGGGAGGAACTGTTATGAAGCAGGGGTTAGAGGTCAGTCGGCAATCGGCAGAAAGTAGGGTGGGCTCTGCCCACCAAAAAAGAAAGGTATACGTATCGGTGGGCATTACCCACCCTACAACCGGAAACTGCAAACTCGGGACAAGGGTCTTGAGTCTGATGCTATTTTTACTCATTACTCATCACTCATCACTCATCACGGCTTCTTATGCTGCTGTAACAGATAAGATTGTGGCTGTTGTAAACGACAGTATAATAACATTATCAGACTTAAATGCTGCTGCATCAATCAGGCTGGATGAACTCAGGAAGATAGGTAAACTCCCTGAAAAGAAGAAGATAATGGAGGCAAAAAGCATTATCCTCGACCAGTTGATTGAGAGAAAACTCGTTGAACAGTCAGCGAACAAGGCAGGGATAACAGTCAGCGAGAGAGAGATTGATAATGCAATAGACGATGTAAAGAAACAGAACAACATAGCACAGGATATGCTGCTGAAGGTTCTTACGGCAAACGGTATAACATTCAAGGAATACCGAAACCAGTTGAAAGACCAGATAAGGCAGGTGAAGTTCGTAAATAAGGAATTCCGTTCCAAGGCGACCATATCTGATGAGGACATAGAAACGTACTATAAACAGAACATGGACAGGTTCTACGAACCGCTTACATTCAGGATCCGCCAGATATTTCTGGCATTGCCCAAAGGCATAACAAGTTTACAGAAACAGGAAATTGAAAAGAAGGCGCGGGAAATACTTGTGAATATCAGGAACGGAGAAGATTTTTCTAAACTCGCATTATCCTACTCGCAGGGTCCAAACCCTGAAAACGGCGGCGACATCGGGCACATCAAGGCAGGTGAGATGGACCCCATTCTGGAAAAGATTGCATTATCTCTGAAGGTTGGCGGGACAAGCGATGTAATTCAGACGACAGCAGGTCTGCATATAATGCAGGTTACTGAAAGAAAAGAGCAGCATCCAAAACCCTTGGAGGCTGTTAAGGCTGAAATAAACAATATATTGTTTCAAAAGATCGCAGATGAGCGGTACAGGTTATGGGTGGAGGAACAGAAAAGCATATCTTATATAGAGGTAATGCTATAACGGTTACTGGAACCCAAAAATAGACATTGATTTTTGGGGAAACCTGCAAGTTGGCTGCCAGACGAGGCAGCGGACAATTTTTGAGACGAGCCGTATGTTCACCGATACGGTGAGGAACAAAAATTGGCCGATAACGAAGTATGGCAGCCAAATCGCAGGTTTGTAAAATAGCGAGGTTTTTAATCGCTATTTTACGGTGGAAATAGAATATTTTCATGAAGCCAACTATCGGTATAACAATGGGGGACCCGACAGGGGTCGGACCTGAAATAATTTTAAAGACAGTTTCAAACAAGAAGATTAAAAAGATTTGCCGAATTGTAATATTAGGCGATGAAGCAGTTCTTAAATATCAAGACTCAAGATTCAAGACCCAAGACTCAAGATACAGCATAATAAACCTCTCTGTATTAAACCCAGAAAAACTCAGACCCGGCAAACCTGCGAAAGCATGCAGCAGGGCAGCCATGTCTTATATTGAAAAGGCAGTAGAGATGGCATTAAAAGGCGATATAGACGCCATTGTAACAGCGCCTATAAACAAGGATGCAATAAACAGGGCAGGCTATAACTTCCACGGGCATACTGAATACCTTGCCCATCTTACACATACAAAAGACTATGTTATGATGCTTGCAGGGAAAAGTCTTAAAGTTTCCCTTGTTACAATACATGAGGCAATAAAAGATATTCCCGGTTTATTGAAAACAAAGGATGTCTTAAAGACAATACGGATAACCAACGATTCTCTAAAAGCATATTTTGGGATTAAAAATCCAAGGATTGCTGTTGCCGCACTAAACCCTCATGCAGGAGAAAGAGGGCTTTTTGGAGATGAGGAAAAAAATATAATCCTGCCTGCTGTTAAAAAAGCAATGGCACTCGGTATAGATGTCTCCCCTCCCCTCCCCTCTGATACGGTTTTTTACCGTACTGTTGTAAAAAAAGAATTTGATGCAGTTGTATGCATGTACCATGACCAGGGGCTCATACCATTAAAGCTCCTCCATTTTAAAGATGGCGTGAACATAACACTCGGACTGCCTATAATAAGAACATCCGTTGACCACGGCACTGCCTATGACATAGCATGGAAAGGGATTGCAAACCCTCAAAGCATGACAGCAGCAATAGAGACAGCAGTGGAGATGGTAAAGGCTAGAAAAACAGGGGCTGGGGGCTAGGGCTCGAGGGGCTCTGCTGGTTCAATCTTTTAGATTGGACCTGAATGTTTTGCTTCAGACTGTAAGCCTGAACCAGCAAAGAGTAAATGGTCGCTGTCCCTATTTTTTTTGGGGATTGCTCAGAATGAAGTTGCCGAGAATTGCGGTGTAGTGCTCATACCCGCAGACGATGGCGAGGTTCGTCAGAGGCGAAAAGTAGTGGCGAGAGCGCTCATTTAAGCGGTCAATAAGCTCGTGCACGACATTCTCGAACCCTTGCTTTTCCAAGACGGCGTTGTATTGATCGTGTTGG
>Ga0154468_105_pt4 | contig 22727 bp, 18 predicted proteins | sample RifGroC2_FD_115947 | JGI IMG/M metagenome (GOLD analysis project Ga0154468, IMG submission 115947) | Deltaproteobacteria bacterium GWC2_42_11 | reverse complement strand
CGGATTGCAATTGCTCTTTATTGCGGGCTTGTTAGCCCTGAAAAAAAGATGGATAGCCAGCATAATCATTATCGCAGCTCTCATTCTGACCGGCTCTCTATATGTAGAGAAAAAGATGTTGAGGGATTTGCACACAGCTAATCTTCTTACCCTTCAGGATTTCCTCAAATTATCTCCAGACGAAATATATGCAAAATCGTCTGATGCCGCAGGGCAAAGATTTACCATGTGGAAGGTAGCTATTAGTCATATAGCGAAAAGTCCGTTTCATGCAAATGGCTTTGGACGGTTCAGCTTCGGTGAAATCGTGCGCACTGAAAAAAATAAGAATTTCATTATCTATCCTCACACCCATAACACGTTCATCGGGATAGCCTTCGAGCTCGGGCTGCAAGGACTTATTGTCTTCCTGTGGATGATTATTACATTCTTTGTTGTTGTATGGAGAAAGTGGTATGGAAGCACCAGCGGCTTTTCTCATTATTTTACTGCAGCGCTGCTCACGATGATGGTCGGCTATTGGTTTGCCAATTGCTTCGAGAACTTCGATGCCGATGATATCAAACTTTTGTTTATGATGCTCCTCGGTATCGGGATGGCGGTCTCGCATAGAATCCCCAAAGAGAAAGAGCTGCAGAATCTGAAACCAATGAAAAAAATCCTCTTCATCCGCCGTGACAATATAGGCGATTTAATCTGCACCACTCCTGCAATACATGCTGTAAGGGAGAAGTATCCTGATATAAAAATAGGAATACTTATAAATACCTATAATGCCGATGTTGTGGCAAACAATCCTGATACAGATGAAGTCTATATCTATGAGAAGGCGAAGCATACAGAATATAAAAACAGGTTTTCTGTATGGTTTTCAAATGCAAAACTGCTGCTGAAGGTACAAAAAGAAAGATACGATGTGGCAATAGCCTGCGGAAATTATTCCCCGCACCTTGCAAGGTATGCCTTTTTAACAGGCGCAAGGACGCGGATAGGCTATGCCCCAAGGGATAAGAAATCTTTTTACTATAATCTTCCTGTTGATGAACCAAAAGAAACTCTGCATGAGGTTGTTGCCTCATTTAAACTCCTTGAACCTCTCGGCATAGATGGCGAGCCTTCCAGCCTTGTTTTAAAACCATCTGCTGATGAAATGGAAAAGGTTTTTACAAACATTCTGGGACAGGCATCACGCCCCCGATACAAGCATTCGGGGGCAGGCATCACGCATCACGGTCTCATAGCAATGCATATAAGCAGCAGAAGAAAGGAAAACAGGTGGGGCGCTGAAAAATTTATTGAACTCGGCAATAAACTGGCAAAACTGTATAATGTAAAACCTATGATATTATGGTCACCGGGTGACAGCAAGAATTCTTACCACCCCGGCGATGATGAAACGGCTAAAGAGATAGAAGAAAAAATGGAGACAAAACCTTTCCTCTGTAGAACCACTAGACTAAGAGAGCTCATATCTGCATTGAGTATATGTAAATTGGTTATCTGTCTTGACGGTGGTGCAATGCATATTGCTGCTGCACTTGGTAAACCGATACTCACAATATGGGGGTCAACTGACAGGAGAAGATGGACACCGTGGAAGGCAGAAAGTATTATCCTCCAGAAAGGCAGAAATGCTGATGATGTGTGTGTAGAAGAGGCGCTGGCTGGATTTGATGAGTTATGGAGAAAATATCATGAATATTTAAAGACGCTCACTACTGGAGGTTGTAGTTGAACATAGGACTTATAAGAATGAAATATGCCCCGTATGGCGGGGCAGAGGTCTTTCTCTCAAGATTTATTGATGAACTTATTAAAAAGGGGCATACCTGCCATCTGTTTGCTGCAAAGTGGGATGAAAAATCAAAAATCAAAACTCAAAACTCAAAACTAATATGGCACAGGGTAAAAACATTTGGTCCATCGTTTTTCAAGATATGGTTTTTTGCATTTAATGCCTTTCTTGCTGTAAGAAAAACACCACTTGATGTAGTAATAAGTTTTGACAGGACACTATATCAGGATATCTACAGGGCAGGGGACGGCTGCCACAGGGAGTGGCTTTTTCAGAGGCAAAAGGCATGGAGCATAGAGCATAGAGCATGGGGCAGAAATACTATAAAAAAACTTATTACCTCGCTTAACCCATTGCATTTAACCATCCTTTATCTGGAAAAAAGACTTTTTAAAAGCAAAAAACTGAAATTTGTTGTTGCGAACTCAAGGCGCGGCAAGCAGGAGATAATCAGGCATTATAATTTGCCTGAGGAAAAGATTTATGTTATCTACAATGGTATTGATATAAACAGGTTTGACCTTAAAGAAAAAGAAAGGGTCAGGGCTTATTACAGAGAGAGGTTTGGCATATCTGCAGATGAAACCGTGCTCTTGTTTGTCGGTTCTGGTTTTGAGAGAAAGGGGCTTGAGTTTCTTATAAGGGCATTTGGTTTACTTAATGCAAGAGGATACGATAAGATAAAACTGCTCGTTGTCGGGAAGGGGAATGAAAAGAAATATTTGAAACTCGCAGGCAGACTCGGGATAAAAACGGATGTTATATTTACAGGGCATTTGAAAGATGTACTAAGGTGCTATTTTGCAGGCGATATATTTGTCCTCCCATCCATATACGAACCTTTCAGTAATGCCTGCCTTGAGGCGATGGCTGCAGGACTTCCTGTTGTAACATCAAGTATGAACGGGGCATCTGAGATACTAAATAATGGAAAGGATGGGATGGTGATTGAAGACCCTTTGAATCATCATGAAATAGCAGAAATGATAAAACCTCTCCTCGATTCAGACAAAAGAAATGAAATTGGTATGGCAGCAAGGAGAAGGGCAGAGAATTACACCATAGAAAACAATGTTGAAGGGTTTTTAAAATTGATAAATAGGATGGGGGTCGTATGAGAAAGATTATAAGTTTTAAAAAAGGGGTATCTATATTAAACAACTTTAAAAAGAGAAATGTCCTTGTGGTGGGGGACCTTATGCTTGACCATTTTATATGGGGAAGGGTATCAAGGATATCCCCTGAAGCGCCTGTGCCTGTGGTCAAGGTCATCTCAGAGAATGTAATGCTCGGCGGTGCTGCAAATGTTGTTAATAACATAAACTCACTTAACGGGAATGTTTTGGTATGCGGGGTTATAGGTAATGATGAAGGCGGCAGGTCTTTTGTCAGTGAGTTGAAGAAAAAAAATATCCCTGCCGACGGGTTGATCATTGACAAAAAGAGGACTACCATCATCAAAACAAGGATAATTGCACACCACCAGCAGGTTGTGAGGTTTGACAGGGAGGACGATGAGTCTGTAAACCTTGGTACAATGAAATCAATACTTGATTATGTGAGGAAAAAGATTAACTCGGTAGATGCACTCCTTGTCTCTGATTACGCAAAAGGTGTTGTGTCAGAAGAACTGTTTGATGAACTTGTAAGCCTTGCAAGGAAGAAAAGGAAGATAATAACGGTTGACCCCAAGGTAAGACATTTCGACTTCTATAAAAATGTAACCATTGTTACCCCCAATAATGATGAGGCATCCAGGGCATCCGGGGTTGAGATTAAGGATAATGCAAGCCTTCTGCGTGCAGGTGAGATACTGCTTAACAGGCTTGGGAGCGACGCCATGCTCATAACAAGGGGTGAACATGGGATGAGTTTGTTTGAAAAAGACGGAAGTATCACACACATACCTACAGTTGCAAAAGAGGTTTATGATGTAACAGGCGCCGGTGATACGGTTATAAGCGTGCTTGCACTTACCCTTGCAGCAGGCGCAACATTCAAAGAGGCAGCGGTTATATCAAACTTTGCAGCAGGCATTGTTGTTGGCAAGTTGGGAACTGCAACGGTTACGCCTAAAGAATTGAAGGATGCATTAAAAGAAGGATTGAAAAGATAGTTTTTTATTTGTTGCCTGCCCTACGTGCAAACCCGTTGCCTCTAAAAACCTCCCACCCAAACGGTTTGCCCTGCAGGACAGGCAACAAATAAATGCAAACTAATAACTTATTGCTGGCAACTATATTTTTTATGGACTTCCTTAAAAACCTAAATCCAAAACAGATTGAGGCTGTAAAAACAACAGACGGCGCTGTGCTTATACTTGCAGGCGCAGGAAGCGGCAAGACAAGGGCTTTAACTTGCAGGATTGCCTATCTAATCAAGGAAAAGGGTATAAAGCCTCATCAAATCCTTGCTGTCACATTTACAAACAAGGCTGCGCAGGAAATGAAGGAGCGTCTTGAAAAGATACTTGGGCAGGCAGCACAAAACCTCTGGCTTGGCACATTTCATTCAACAGGGCTTCGCATATTAAGGCAGGACGGCTGTTGCATTGGCTATGACTCTAATTTTGTTGTTTATGACGACAGCGACCAACTCTCTCTTGTAAAACTCTGCATGACAGAACTCGGCATAAACGAGAAGTCTATAAGCCCAAGGGCTGTCCTGTCCCACATAAATCAGGCAAAAAATGAGGTTATATCCTCGCAGGATTATGCCCTTTCTGCAAAGGATTTTTTCACAACAAGGACATCTGCTGTTTACACACTATATCAGGATAAACTTCGCGCTAACAGGGCGCTTGATTTTGGAGATTTGATTTCAGAGCCGATTAAACTTTTTAATCATTCGCAGGATGTCTTAACAAAATATCAGGACAGGTTTAGATATATACTGGTTGATGAGTATCAGGACACAAACCGCGCCCAGTATATCTTAATCAATCTTATTGCACAGAAACACAGAAACCTCTGCGTTGTCGGGGACGAAGACCAGTCCATCTACGGATGGAGGGGCGCTGACATAAGAAACATTTTAGACTTTGAAAAGGACTACCCTGATGTCCAGATTATAAAACTTGAGCAGAACTACCGCTCGACAAAAAATATCCTCCTTGCTGCAAATTCTGTGGTTGAAAAGAATGCAAACAGAATCGGCAAAACCCTCTGGACAGAGAACAAGGAAGGGGACTTGCCTGTATTTCAGATGGCAAGGGATGAACATCACGAGGCAATGATTGCAGCAAGCAGGATTGAAAACTTAAGACTCAACTCAAGATATTCCTACAAAGATTTTGCCATATTTTACCGCACAAATGCCCAGTCCCGAATATTTGAAGAGCATTTTATAAGAAGCGGCATGCCTTATACCATAGTAGGCGGTTTAAGATTCTATGAGAGAAAAGAAATAAAGGACAGCCTTGCATATTTAAAGGTTCTGGCAAACCCTGATGATTCCTTGAGTCTTATGCGTATAATCAATACGCCTGCCAGAGGGCTCGGCAAATCAACCATTGATAAGATTGCAGGTCTTGCAGCAGAAAAGGGCGTATCCATATTTGAATGTATTAAGGCGTTTGATGCTTCCCTCGCCCCTGCCTCTCCCCAATTGGGAGAGGTAGATTTTCTGATAAAACCTGCTCCCCTTCAAAAACTAATTGGGTTTGTATCATTATTCCAGCGGTTTAAAGGACTGCTGGACAAGACATCTGTACATGAGGCGGCAAAAGGTCTCCTTGAGGAGAGCGGTTATATAAGGTTCTGGGAAGCAGAAGATACAGACGAGGCAAAGGAAAGGGTTGAGAATATCCATGAACTCATATCAGCAATCAAGGATTTTGAGATGGCAAGGCGGGATGCAGCATTGTCCGATTTTCTAGACCATGTCGCTCTCATAAGCGATATAGATTCATTTGAAGACAAACATAACCGAATAACAATGATGACACTTCATTCTGCAAAGGGGCTTGAATTTCCTGTTGTGTTTATGGTTGGCATGGAGGAGGGACTTTTCCCGCATTCAAGGTCAATGAACTCTGAAAGAGAAGATGAACTTGAAGAGGAGAGGAGGCTCTGTTATGTCGGCATGACAAGGGCTATGCAGAAACTCTTTATGACTGCCGCAAGGGAGAGAACGATTTACGGCGATTCCCGTTTCCGGAGACAGTCAAGGTTTATAGATGAGATAAACCCTTCATATATAGAAATAGCAGAAGCAGAACCAAAACAAAAGGGTCAGGGCGGGTGCCCTCTGGGCAGGGTCACCCCGATTAGCGGGGTCAGGAGTCAAGAGGCAATGAATGAGGATGCACGATACAGGATACAGGAAACAAGATATACATCTGAAGAGAGCCATGCAGACCAGTATGAATATTCTGACGAGTCTGCACCAAGGGTCGGCATGAAGGTAAGGCATCCAAATTTTGGTGTCGGCATTGTAAAGGCAACCGAGGGGTTCGGACAAGACATGAAGGTAACTGTTGCATTTAAGAATACGGGGCAGAAAAAACTTTATTTAAGGCTTGCCGGACTTACCCCTATCTATCCCTAACTGTTTCATCTTCCTCCAGAGCGTTGTCCTGCTTATCTTAAGTTTGTCAGCACAGTTTTTAAGTTTCCAGTCTGACTCCTCCAGAAGCCGCAGTATTGTTTCCTTTTCAAGTGCTTCAAACGGGTTCTCAGTCTTTATAGCCTTTTCAACCAGGTCCTGCAATGGTTTCTGTATGTCTTTTGGAAAGTGTTCAGGCAATATAATATCCCCTGAACATCTTACAAATGCGTGTTCTATAATATGCTCGAGTTCCCTTATATTGCCAGGATAGTTATATTCCAGAAGGGTTTCCATTGCATCAGTAGATACATCGGTTATATTTTTACCCATCTGTCTGTTAAACTTACTGATAAAATGTGAAACGAGGAGTGGTATATCATCTTTTCTCTCTCTGAGTGGAGGCAGTACGATGGGCATGACCTTAAGGCGGTAATAAAGGTCTTCGCGGAACTTTCCCTCATCAACCATTGCCTTAAGATTTTTATTTGTCGCAGTGATAAGCCTCACATCAACCTTTATTGTCTTTGTACCGCCTACCTTCTCAAATTCAGACTCCTGCAGTACACGGAGCAGTTTTACCTGCGTATGCGGTGTTATATCACTGATTTCATCAAGGAAGATTGTCCCGCCGTCTGCAAGTTCAAACCTCCCCGCCTTATCAGCAATGGCGCCTGTAAATGCACCCTTTACATGACCGAAAAGTTCACTCTCAAGGATACCTTCTGCAAGCGCTGCACAGTTGATTTTTATAAAAGGTTTGTCTTTTCTAGGGCTTGCATGGTGGATAGCGTTTGCAATAAGTTCCTTGCCTGTCCCGCTCTCGCCCTCTATAAGCACAGTTGTCTTCGTGGGTGCAACCTCTTGGAGTAGTTCATATATCTCGTGGATTTTGTAGTTTTTCCCGATTATCCCTTCAAATGAGTATTTATCCCTCAACTCCTGCTTTAACTCCTTAAGTAGAGATATGTCCCTGAATATCTCAACGGCGCCTATGACATCATCCTTTTCGTCCCTCAGAAGTGCAGCGTTCACACTGAGTGTGACCGTCTTATCACCCTTGCCGATAAATACCTCTCTATTATGTATCACTTCACCTGTCTTAACTGCTGCAGCCATAAGGCAGCACAGTGAGCAATTGCTGTGGTGAATCACCTCCCTGCATATCTTCCCTTCCATATTTTCATCACCTGCGCGGCTGAAGAGTTCTTTAGCAGCGCTGTTCATATAAAGTATCCGCCTTGAATTGGATATTACAACAACCCCGTCTGTAAGGCTGTTTAGGATGGTGTCACTATTTATTATTACCTCTTTTGGTGCAATTTCTGGTCTTATCATTTTAAAACCCCCATTATCTTTATTAGCATAGACATATGCTATCTTAACATTCATGCCAAGTCAAGCAAATGTTTCATATATGAAATGTTTCAAAAATAAAATATGTATTTAACTTGTTGATTTTAAACATATTTAATCTTTCAAGATTATATTAGTTCAATTATGAAACATTTGCTTAAAGCATTATAACTCGCGCCTCCTTTTAAATTGCCCTTTAAAATCAATCAGTTAAGGTAGTATTGAAATCTGGCATAGATATTGAATATACAATTAATCAAACAGGTTAAAAAAGGAGGGATATAACATGAAGGCATTTGAGACACTAGTAAAGGCATTCGGGCTGGTAATTGGTCTTTTCCTGGTTATTGGATTAACATTAACAGTGTAACCCTACAAAACCATTTTACAAACCGTTCATAATCTGGTAAGTTTCTCGGCAGTATGATGGGATCAAGAAAGTTAAAGGAAAACATATTCTGGGTTGGGGCAGTTGATTGGGATAGACGGGTCTTTGATTCGCTTATACCCCTGCCGGATGGTACAAGTTACAATGCCTACCTGATTAAAGGAACAGACAAGACAGCCCTGGTAGATACTGTTGACCCCAGCATGGTCAGTATCCTGATGTCACACCTCAAGGATGTTGACAGCATAGACTTTATCATATCCAATCACGCAGAACAGGACCACTCCGGCGCTATCCCTCATATTCTTGAAAGATACAAAGATGCAAGGGTAATAACAACACCAAAAGGAAAGGGGTTGCTTGCAGAACACCTCCATCTTGATAATGAAAGGATAATCACGGTCAATGACAGAGAAACCCTCTCGCTTGGAGATAAGACACTTGAGTTTATCCATACACCGTGGGTCCACTGGCCAGAGACCATGGTTACCTATCTAAGAGAGGACAGGATACTATTCAGTTGTGACCTCTTTGGCTCACATCTGGCAGTCTCTGATTTATTTTATCACGAAGAATGGAAGGTATGCGAGGCGGCGAAGAGATATTATGCAGAGGTCATGATGCCGTTCAGGACGACCATTAGAAAACATATTGAGAAGATCAAAGAATACAAAATAGATATGATTGCCCCGAGTCATGGACCAATACATAAATGTCCTGACTGCATTATCCAGTCTCATGCAGAATGGGTTTCTGACAGCGTCAGCAATAAGGTAGTCCTTCCATATGTATCAATGCATGGAAGCACCCAGTTGATGGTTGACTACCTTACCGAATCTCTTTCACTAAACGGAATTACTGTGGAGCGCTTCAACCTTGTTACAACCGATATAGGCAAGTTAGCAATGGCACTTGTGGATGCGGCAACAATTGTAATAGGCACACCAACCGTACTTATAGGGGCTCACCCCCTTGCTGTATATGCATCTTTCCTGTCGAATGCCTTAAGACCAAAACTGAGATTTGCATCCATAATAGGTTCATTTGGCTGGGGTGGAAAGGCTGCTGAACAAATTACAGGATTACTTTCAGACCTGAAACTTGAGATACTCAAACCGGTCATTGTAAAGGGTAAACCAAAATACGAAGGCTACAGGGAACTGGACAGGTTAGCCAGCGAAATAGCGAACAAGCACAAAGAGCAAGGCATAAGTTAATAACCCCAACGTTTATCCCCTTTTAAAACCTGATAAAAATAATTCTGACAATGGCATCAATATCACTGTATCACCCAAAAATAGACATTGATTTTTGGGGAAACCTGCAAGTTGCCTGCCAGATGAGGCAGCGGACAATTTTTACGACGAGCCGTATGTTCACCGAGAGGGACAGGCTACTTTTTTTGTAAAAAAGTTGCCTGTCCCTTTAGGAGCCAGGTTTGTAAAATAGCGAGGTTTTTAATCGCTATTTTACGGTATCAATATATTCTTGACAAGTTTGCAGGGGTGTTGATAGCATTCAAGCCTTAAAAATGTCCATTTGATTGATAAGGGGGATTTGTGGCAGAGGTAGTGCCTTTCAGGGGATACCTATATAATCATGAAAAGGTCAAAGATATATCAAATGTTATGGCGCCGCCATATGATGTCATTTCACCCCAGTTTCAGGAAACACTGTACCAGAGGCATATAAATAATGTTGTCAGGCTTATCCTTGGCAAAACCCATCCTGATGATACACCCGAAAGTGACAGGTATTCAAGGGCTGCCAGAGATTTCAGAGACTGGATAAATCAGGAAATCCTTATAAAAGGCAGAATGCCTGCTGTCTATTATTATACCCAGACATACAGGTTGAAGGACGGCGCTCAAAGAACCAGAAAAGGTTTTATAGCGCTGGCAAAACTTGAGACATTTGATTCAGGTAAAATACACCCTCACGAGAGGACGCTCGCAGGTCCAAAGGCAGACAGGCTAAATCTTATGAAGGCATGCAAGGCTAATTTCAGCTGTATATTTTCACTATATTCAGAACCAGAAAAAGGTATAAATGCAATGCTGGAAGCAAATACAGCAGGAAAACCCTTAATAGAAGCAGCGGACGATGACGATGTTATAAACAGGATGTGGGGGATTGATAATACAGAAGTAATAAAAAATATAATGGATAAAATGGCTGACAAACTTCTGTTTATTGCAGACGGACATCACAGATATGAGACAGCGCTTAACTACCGCAGCATAATGGCAAGCAGTTCAAAAGGATATACAGGGAAAGAGGCTTTTAATTATGTAATGATGTATTTTTCAAATATGGACGATGAGGGCATGACAATATTCCCCACGCACCGCATAGTACACAGCATTGCAGAGTTCACCCCAAATGCCTTCCTTATAAAATGTTCTCACTTCTTTGATATAAACGAGATTAGGTTTAACAAAGATAAAGAACCTGAAATAAGAAAGATGTTTCTTGAAAAATTTGATGAAATGGAAAAAGAACCTGTCCCCTCATTTGGTCTTGCAATAAACGGTATGGATTCTTACTTCATCCTTAAACTCAAATCAAATAATATAATGGGGCAGGTCTTTGGCTGCACAATCCCTGATGTATTTAAATCACTTGATGTGACAGTGCTTCATTCCCTAATCTTCGGAAAGATTCTTGGGCTGTCAGCAAAGTCTCAGGAGGATCAGGAAAACCTCATCTATGTAAAAGGTGTGGATGAGGCAATGAAAGCACTTGGGCAAGGGAAGTGCCAGATGGCATTTCTTCTCCATCCTACTAAGATAGAACAAGTAAAGGCAGTTGCACAGGCAGGCTATGTAATGCCGCAGAAATCAACATATTTTTACCCCAAACTCCTTACAGGTCTTGTCATAAACCCAATTGACGATGAAGAGGTCGTTACCCTTCCATAGTATGCGTCAAGCCGATACAACCGAACGGATTATTGATAATATCGGGCACTTCAGAATTATACAGAGTAAAAAGGGCTGCCGCTTCTCTGAAGCCCCATTCCTGCTTGCAGACTTCAGTCTTCCAATAACAGAGGATGATACGGTTCTGGACATAGGTACAGGTTCGGGCATAATACCCCTAATCATTGCATACAGAACCCCTGCAAGAAACATAGTCGGCGTTGAAATACAGGAAGGCATTGCAAGACTTGCCATAGAAAATGTCAGAGTAAACAGCCTTTCGGAGAGGGTAAGAATCCTGCATCATGATTACCGTGCATTAAAAGATATATTTGGGAAAGGGGAGTTTTCAGTCATATTAAGCAATCCGCCTCATATACCGGTTAATTACGGAAGGATCGCACCCTACATAGAAAGGGCTGTTTCAAGACAGGAGATATTCGGTACATTAAGGGAACTTGTGCATGTATCAGGCTGCCTGTTAAAACCAAAGGGGAGAATTTTCTATATATATCCTGTTTCCAGACTTGATGAGGTAGTTTCCGCAATTAAAGACGAGGGGTTAAAGGTTAGACGGTGCAAACTTGCCTCTTTAGGAAAAAGGTCAAAACTCTTTCTTATAGAGGCATGTAAGGACTAACACCTTCCTTATTTATATAGTCTGTTTTCCATAATATACTGTTCCACATCATGAGGCACTAAATATCTGACTGACCTCCCTTCTCTAACCCTCTTCCTTATATCAGAGGCTGATATATCTATAAGTGTTGTTGCCATGTATGTAACTGTTTTTCCATTATCATGGACATAGACATTTCTGGCAGCATCATAGCCAAACTTACACGCCATCCTATCAGGGAGTATTTCATCAATCTTTTTTACAGGATAGCCTGGCCTTGTTACCACTATAAAATTTGTAAGTTCAAAGAGTCTTTCATATTCGCACCATATAGTTATTTCATTAAACGAATCTGTGCCCACTATAAAACTTATTTCTGTATCAGGCATCTCTTCTCTGAGGGTCTCAAGGGTCTTTACAGAATAAGATGTGCCTCCTCTTTTTATCTCGACATCTGATGCCTGAAAATCAGGGTTATCACGCACAGCAAGTTTTACCATTTCTAATCTGTGATTAGGAGATATTAAAGAACCATCCTCTTTATGCGGAGGGAGATATGACGGGATGAAGATAATCTTATCTATGTCCCTGCAGGCATTAAGCAGGGATATGTCAAGATATTCTTTTACCTCTTCCGCAATCCGTAAATGCCCGAGGTGGATTGGGTTAAATGTGCCGCCCATTATTGCAGTGTGCATAATTTAAAAGATAGATATGGTGGCGGTGCGTGGACTCGAACCACGGACAAAGGGCTTATGAGACCCCTGCTCTGCCGCCTGAGCTACACCGCCAATTAACCTTAAGGGGCATGGGGTTAGTGGCATTTTGGTCAAGTTAAATTTAAAATGCAAATAGTGAGCCATTGACTCATGTGAATTTTATCTGATATTCAGTTTATATGCAATAAGGTAACTGGTTTTTGCCGTTGACATTGCACTTCCTTCCACTATAAGCATTACCAGTTCCTTTTGTCCGTCATTATCAATATCTTTTATCTGAAAGTCTGCAATATAGCCATCAACCTTCCTAGTTTTCCAGTTCTCCTCAAAACTCCCTTTTTCCCACGAAAGATCAACGACCTCACCTCTCTTGTATGAATCAATCCGTGCAAAATATCTACTGAGTGTACCCGGCTCGTTCTTGTTGACAACAACCTCTATATTACCGTCTCCATCAAGGTCGCCGTATAATATCCTGCTTTTGATGTCCACAAATCCCATTGGTTCGGGCGGTCCTGTAATCCCGCCTGAAAAATCCTGAAGATGTATTCTGTTAAGGCTTCCGCCAAAATAATCCTTGCTTGTCCAGACATCAAGCCACTTGCCCTTATCATCCTTTGTGTAAAGTTTGAGATTATCTTTGTCTGTATAGGCAAGCACATGCTCGCTCCTATCTTCACCAAAGGACAATTTTACAAAATTGTATATGTTAGATCCCTCAGGTGTATCAATTTTAGCCCCTTCAACAAGTTTGCCCTCTTTCCATGCAATATTTTTTATCTCCCTGAAGAATACACCATCTGAGAACCGCTGGATAAGGAGAACATTGTCCTTATCATAACCCCCTGCAGTGCTAAAGAACCAAGGCAGGTTCTTAATCGTCTTTACAAACTCACCGCTTTGATACTCTATTACAAAAGAATCAACCTTCTTGTTTGTTATCCTTGATACATATATTTCAGGTATATTATTCCCGTTTAAATCAATAACATCGACCGCATAATTAAACTCATATATCGCACCCTTAAACTCTCTCACAAGGTCCATTACCTGTCCGCGCACCCTGTAGATATAAAGGCTGTGCTCGTCTATCAAAATAACTTCGTTTCTGCCGTCTCCGTCAATATCACCCACAGCCATCCTTTTCATATCTTTTGAAAATGACTGGCTCCTCCACAGTTGTTTCTCTCTGCTTTTGTCCCTTGTTGTTATTATAAAATCATCCTGTTCTACCGCCTTTTTTGATTCATCCTTTCTTGTAAACCCACCCGTATATGTAGGTGCAGCACCAAAACCTGCAACAGTAACCTCCAGCCCCTCCCTCTCAAGGATTTTTGCATTCAGGTCAAGTGCCAGATGACTTGTGATCAGCACAATGCTCTCCAGACCCTTCCCCTGAGATGTTGACTGTATTGGAGGCTCATCCCGCCTTGTGTTTACAACCTTTGCATCTATACTGACCGTATCAGCGATTACAGTCAGACTGCCGTGCAGGACATAATCTGCACCAAGTTCATTCCCTATCTTTTTCAGGAGGTCGTCTGTAACCTTTTCATTCGCATACCTTGAAAATACATTCCTTACCAATGATTCTTTTAATATAATTATATTTTTCTCAATTGCCATCCTCGATGACATCATGTCATAAAGGGCATCCCTTACATAATCAAGTTTTTCTGTACTGTTTATCTTCCACGGCAATACTGCGATTTTTAACTGGATGCGCTCCTCTGCCATCCCTGAAATCGGCGCCATTAAAAACAATGCAGTAAGAAAATATTTAAAAAATCTGTTTTTCATTCTTTTCACTTTAAGTAAAAAAAGTGGGGTTAATTAACCCCACTTCAGGTCATTTCCAAAAAAAACTATATACCAACAGAGAAAACAAAGTCAAGGGTTTTTAGGCATCGGAATCCTACATCATCGGACATTTACTGCACAAGGGTTTTCTGTTCCTGCAGAAGTCCTTTCCAAGTTTTACAAAGAGTGCATGATATTCGTTAAATATTTTAACATCGTGCGGCAGGTTTTTCATAAATATGTCCTGAATCTCATCATAGTTTGCATCCTCTGATATAATCATATGTCTTGAGAGTATCCGCTTCGTGTATGTATCAACAACAAATATCGGGTGACTGCCTGCATATAAAAGTATAGAATCTGCTGTTTCCATGCCTACGCCGTTTACTAAAAGGAGTTCCCTGCGAAGTTTATCTGTCCTTTTCTTGAAGAGTTTATCAAGCCTTCCGCTGTATTTATCAAACAGGTAATTCAAGAAATGTTTGAGCCTCTTTGCCTTTATATTGAAATAACCAGCGGGTCTTATGAGTTTTGCAAGTTCCCTTTCGCTCAAATCATGCATTTTTCTGGGATAAAGGACTTTAGCCTTTTTTAAGTTTTTGATTGCCTTTTCAACATTTGTCCATGCAGTATTCTGCGTGAGTATTGCACCTACTATAATTTCAAACTGAGTCCTGCCGGGCCACCAGTATTGCCTACTGAAGGCTTTAAAAAGTTTTTTGTAGGTCTTTTTAAGAGTGTTTGATAAGCCAGAACCTTTCATATATCTTTAACCCTCAGTATCAATCACTTAATCTTTTAAGCCCATCCATTTCTCTGTCTGTCAAAAACCTGTATTCACCAGGTTTTAAATTACCCAGTTTTATTCCAGCAAATTCTATCCTCTTCAATTTCAATACAGAATGTCCGATTGCAAAACACATCTTCTTTATCAGCCTGTTTCTGCCTTCATAAACCGTTATTTCAAGCCACGAGTTTTCTTTTGTTGCCTTTATAAATTTTACATCAGCAGGGAGTGTCCTCCCATCCTTAAGGTAGACCCCTTTCCTGAGTTTAGATATATCCTTTTCATCAGGCACATCGCTTACTTTCACAAGGTATTTCTTGGGGATTTTATACCGCGGGTGTATTAGTTTATTCGTAAGTTCACCGTCATTTGTAAGGAGGAGAACGCCCTCGGCATCAAAATCAAGCCTTCCTACAGGGAAAACCCTCTGCTTCATTTTTTTTACAAGGTCAATAACTGTCTGTCTGTTTTGCGGGTCATGGGCAGTGGATATGCACCCTTTTGGCTTATTTAAGAGCAGGCAAACCTTTTCTGAATCAAAACGGATCCTTTTCCCATCAACTTTAATCGCGTCTTTTTCAAGGTCAGCCTTTGTCCCCAGTTCTGTCACTGTCTTCCCGTTGACTGTCACTATCCCCTGCAGAATCATCTCCTCTGCCCTGCGTCGGGATGCTATCCCTGCCTTCGCTATTATCTTCTGTAATCTCTCCTGCAATTTCTTCCTCCTCTGGTATTACAATCTCTTTTAATGTTGGCAGACACGACAAATCCTTTAAATCAAAAACCTCAAGAAACTCTTTTGTAGTGCCGTAAACAGCAGGTCTGCCCGGAACTTCCTTCCTTCCAATAACCTTTATAAGCCCCCTGTCCATGAGTGTTTTCAGGACACCGCCTGAATCAACTCCTCTCAATTCTTCAATCTCCATCCTCGTTATAGGCTGCTTATAGGCAATCATTGCAAGGGACTCCATAGACGGCTTGCTTAATTTATGAGGGCCCATCTTAAGGAGTTTCTTAATCCATAAACTGAAATCAGGTCTTGTCCTGAACTGATACCCGCCTGCAACCTCTTCAAGGAATATGCCTCTGGTAGAATTACTGAATTCTTCCACCATCTCCTTTAACGTCGCCTTGACCTCATCACGTCTTTCACCCTCCAGAACGCCCATAATCCTTTCAATACTTACAGGCGGCTCAGATGCAAATATAATTGCCTCTAATAGTGGTTTGAGACTGTCTTTGTCCATATCAGTTATATCGCCTCCGTTTGTGGTATGTACAGCCTTATTACTCCGTCCTCTGACTGAAAAACCCTCATCATCCTCATCTTTGCCAGTTCAAGCATTGCAAGGAATGTTACTATAATTTCGTGGCGGGTGCTGTTTTCAGGGAATAGAGAAAAAAATGTCACACTTTTCCCTCTGCCGAGGACTTCCATTATAAAATTTATCTTATCAGTAATTGTTATCTTTTCCAGAGATACATCAAAACTTATTGTTTTGGGAGCCTTTTCAATAATAGTCTTAAGTGAATCAAGGAGTTCAAATATCGACATATTTACAAGTCCGCCTTCGTCCCCCATGCTGTCCATTAAGAGGTCTCCCCTTCTGAAAATGTCCCTGCCGAGTATCTGTCTTGAATCCAGCTGCCCTGCAGCCTCTTTGTATTTCTGGTATTCAAGGAGTTTCCTTATAAGTTCAAGCCTCGGGTCTTTGCCCTCCTCAGTTTCTTCTGCAGCCTCTTCTGAAACAGGGAGGAGCATCCTGCTTTTTATATGCACAAGTGTTGCTGCCATCAGGAGAAATTCACCTGCAATATCAAGGTTGAGTGTCTTCATCATCTCAAGATATTCAAGATACTGCTCTGTGATTTTTGCAATCGGTATGTCATATATATCCACCTCATTTTTTTTTATGAGATGGAGCAGCAGTTCCAGAGGTCCTTCAAATATTTCAAGTTTTATTTTGTATGCCATAGACTAAACCAGTTTCAATGCCTTCCTTACCTCTTTCATTGTTGCCTGTGCTATTTTTCTTGCCTTTTCATTTCCTTTAGCAAGGACATCTTTTACAATTGCAGGGCTTTTTTCCAGTCCCTTCCTCTTTTCCTGTACCGGCTTTAATTCATCTATTATCTTCGGAATAACAAACCTCTTGCACTCTATGCAGCCAATATTGGCGCCCCTGCACCCCTCATCAACTTTTTTTATAACATCAGGAGGTGAATATATTTTATGCAAAGAGAACACGGGACATATCTCAGGGCTGCCTGCATCAGTCCTCCTTTTTCTTGCAGGGTCTGTCATCATGGGTAAAATCTTCTTTTCTATTACATCAGGCGGGTCTGATAAGAATATTGCATTATTATAACTCTTGCTCATCTTCCTGCCGTCTGTGCCTAAAAGTTTTGACGCATCTGTCAGTATAGTCTGCGGCTCAGGGAATACATTCCCGTACAGGAAGTTAAACCTCCTTGTTATTTCCCTTGAAAGTTCAAGGTGTGGCGCCTGATCAATGCCTACAGGCACCGCATCTGCCCTGTAGATGATTATATCAGCGGTCTGAAGCACAGGATAACCGAGAAATCCATATGTGTGCAAATCTTTATCCTTTACCTCCTTAATCTGCTCCTTGTATGTAGGGTTCCTCTCAAGCCATGGTACAGGTGTTATCATGGATAAAAGCAGGTGCAGTTCTGCATGTTCCTTAATCTCTGACTGCAGGAACACAACACTCTTTTCAGGGTCAATCCCTACGGAGACCCAGTCAATTACCATTTCTTTTATATTTTCCTGAATATCCCCGGGACTATTGTATTCTGTTGTAAGTGCATGCCAGTCAGCAACAAAGAAAAGACATTCGTCCTCATTCTGAAGTCTTAACCAGTTTTTAAGCACGCCGTGCAGATGTCCGAGGTGGAGTTTGCCTGAAGGCCTCATCCCGCTTAAAACCCTTTTTGTACTCATTTAAAAAGATCCTCCAAGAAGTAATCTAACTAGCGAAAGGACTATGGGAGACACAACAAGACGTATGAAGTCTGTAAATATGAGGACTACCAGTATTATAAAACCATAAGGCTCTATCCTTGAATATGCCTCTGCCATGCCATGAGGTAATAAACCTGCCATTATCCTGCCGCCGTCAAGTGGAGGTATAGGCAGGAAATTGAATACAGCAAGACCGATGTTTATTATAACACTATAATGAATCATCAAAATAAGAGGAGTCATTATAAATGAAATAGAGGCATCAAAAGGCAGACTTGTTTTATAGATAAGTCTTAATATGATTGCACTTATCGCTGCAATAAAGAAGTTTGTTACCGGCCCTGCCATAGCAACCCACATCATCCCCTTCCTGTGGTCTTTCAGATTTAATGGATTGACTGGCACAGGCCTTGCCCAGCCTATCATGCCAGTTATGATAAATGCCAGTGTGCCGACAGGGTCAAGGTGCTTGATTGGATTAAGCGTAAGCCTCCCAAGGAGCCTTGCTGTTGGGTCGCCGAGTTTATCAGCAACCCATCCGTGTGCAAGTTCATGCAACGTTACTGCAAGAAGTATCGGGAATGCCAGTATGGCTATTTTCTGAATGATCTGTTCCAATTACCCCCCCGCTTTAATTTCTTTTCACCTGTAATTTTTTCTTAAACCTTTACAGGAACTCCTCTCCTGAAATAAAATTATTTCTTTACCTTTTCCCTTCCCATTTCAAGGGCAGCAAACGGATCCCCTGCATTTATATCCCTCCCCCAAATCCCATTATTCTTGTATAAATTTCTCTTACCATTTTTGAATAACCGAGATATTGCCTTATAAGTTTGCCGCCTGCGTCCTCCCCCTCAAACCCACTCCTCTTTGCAAGCCTTGAAACATCACTGGAGCCCTTTATAATCACCTCATCTGTTCTGTCATGGACAATCCTCATCCTGTTTTCCATCAGGCGGTAAAAATTGTAAGCCTCTTTGAGTAAATCATAATCACTAAAGTTTATAATCCCTTCCTCTGCAAGATTTTCAAGACCGTGCATTGTATTTGGAGAACGCACGTTGATAATATCCTTCCCGTATCTCATTTGCAGCGCCTGTACCGCAAATTCTATGTCAATCAGCCCACCCTTCCCGGTTTTGATATTATATCTATCTGGAGTTTCTTTGGCAATCTCTAATTCCATCCTTTTCCTTATCCGCAGGAGTTCGGTTATATCTTCATCATTCAATCCTTTTTTATATATGATATTATGGAGCGATGCAACAGTTTCATTGCCGAAATCTATATTCCCTGCTGCATGCCTTGCCCTTATCATAGCCTGCCTTTCCCATACGGCTGCTTTAGACTCATGATATTTTAAAAAAGCCTCCTGCGTAATAACAATCGGACCGGAACTCCCTGAAGGCCGCAGCCTCGTATCAACCTTGAACACAAAACCTTCCCTTGTAACAGCGGCAAGGACAGAGATAATCCGCTGGCAGAGTTTAGCATAAAATTCATGGTTTGAGACCCTCCGTTCACCGTCTGTTTCTCCTGCACCGCCATATACAAATATGAGGTCGAGGTCAGAACTGTATGTGATTTCCTCACCGCCGAATTTACCAAGGGCAAGCACAGCAAACCTTTTGTCGCCCGGCATACCGTATCTCCTGCTTACCTCATCCAGTGCCATCTGGTATGCCTTTTCAAGACCTGCCTCTGCAAGGCAGGTAATCTGTCTTGAAACTGTTGAAACATCCATGCCTGCAGACTCTCCCCCAAAAACATCGTTTATACCAATCCTCAGGATTTCAGTATTCTTATACCGCCGCAGCGCATCCAGTTTAGACTCATAATCCTCTGCACTTTCAACTATAGAAGTGATTTCTTTATACATCTCTTCCCTTTCTTTATATGTCTTATTGACTTCGGAAGAAAGGAGGTAATCCATAATTTCAGGGTGCTCTATAAATTGCCTTGATAAAAAGGCGCTGGTTGAAAAAAGTTTCACAAGGAGTTCCATAACCTTCCTGTTTTCTGCAAGGAGAGAATAAAAAATACCCCTTCCGCCTATTTTTGCTGCAAATCGTTCAAGATGGGCAAGCGCCATATCAGGGTCAGGGGATGCGATTATCCTGGAAAGGAGGAACGGCAGGATCCTGCCGAGCACAACCCTTGTCCTCTGCGGAATGTGTGAAAAGGGCTGCCCATGTTTTATGAGTTTCAGGTTTTCAAATGTCCTTTCAGGTTCATTAAAGCCGAAACCTTTCAAAATCTTTATCGCATCGCACCATTCTGTCTCATCACTTAGAACAATAAAGACCTCATTCTGGATACCTTCCTCCATCTCTCTTGACGGTTTATAAAAAAGCCTGTCATATATCTCATGGACACGTTCTGTAATAATCTTGTATCTCTCCCAGAAAAGTTCTCCTGCGCTCTTTTGCTGGGTGTTTTTAAAACCTAACATCTTTGCAAGCCTTTCAACCTCTTTAGCCCTTTTGGGTATTGCCTGTGTCTGTCTTGCCTCGACAATCTGTATCCTGTGCTCAACATCCCTTAAAAAGAGATATACTTCTATGAGTGTATTGGCATCATCGCTTGCTATATAACCCTTTTCCTCAAGCGCCTTGAGTATCCTTAATGTATTCTGCCCTCTTATGCTCCTGTCTTTCCCTGCATTTATAAGTTGGAGTGCCTGAATAAAGAATTCAATCTCCCTTATACCGCCAAACCCGAGTTTTACATCTACAGCATCAGGGTCCCGCCTTAGCAAACTAAAGTCTATCTTTTCCTTCATCCCTTTTATTTCCTCAATTGCAGAAAAATCCAGGTACCTTCTGTAGATGAATGGCTCAAGCATCTTAAGAAACTCTTCGCCGAGTCTTAATGAACCGGCAACAGGTCTTGCCTTCAGCATCGCTGCCCTCTCCCATGTCTGCCCCCACGACTCATAGTATATCTCTGCACTCCTTAAAGAGTTTGCGAGGTCTCCGCTTCTTCCCTCAGGTCTCAAATCAAGGTCTATCCTGAATACGAGTCCGTCTTCAGTAACCTGCCCTATCAGTTTTGTTACCATCTCAGAGAGTTTTACAAAAAAGACGTGGAGGCTGATTACGCCGCTCAGCCCGCCGTTTTTTTCTACCCCGCTTAGCGGGGTCACCCCGGTTGTCTCGCCATTGTCTGATGAATATACATAGATTATGTCTATATCTGAACTGAAATTCAGTTCCCTCCCGCCGAGTTTACCCATGCCTATAATAACAAATTCAGATTCTCGTTTAGTCCCATCAAAGTCAATATATACAGGTATTCCATAATCCCCTTTGAGTTTTTCAAGACAGAACCTGCACGCAGCATCAAGACATGCACTGGCAAGGTCAGACAGTTCAAGGGTGGTTTCCGCCATTGATGCAATATTCAGGATGTCCCTTGCTCCGATTCTTAAATATTCCCTTTCCCTGTATAACCGGAGCGTCCTTGCAATATATTTAAGGTGGTCGTTACTTCCGTAAGACCATTTAGATTCTTTTATTGCCTCTTCAAGTTCTGCAGAAAATGCTTCCAACTCCTTTTTTATATACAGCCCCTTCCCTTTAAAAAGATAGTCTGTACCTGAGCCATTTTTTGCAAGTATGTTTGAAAGGAAGTTTGAAGAGCCAGAAATGAATACAAGTTGACGGAGACTATTATTATCCCCGCACAGCAGCCTGATTACATCCTCCCCTGTTTTAGACGCAATCTTTTCAAAGTTATTCAGGCTGTCTGACGGAGACGGGGATAATGCAGAATAATTTATAATGTCCTGTATGTATTGTTTGAAAGGTGTCTCTGCAAGAAGTTTTATATCCTTAATCGCTTTTACCTCATCGGAAAAGCCTTTTGCCCTAAGATAAGCAATGGCATCACCATCTTCCATGTGCAGTATATCTGCTGTCATCAATTTTATTACAGATTAATCTTCCCTTTCCTGCATCAGTTCCTTAACCTTCTTTTCAAGGTTGTGCACCCTTTTTTCCAGTTTGACGAGGTCTCCCCTTGTCGCTATATTCATCTTTGCAAAGGAGTTTTTCAATGCCGCCGCCATCCTATTTTCCACTGCCTTTCTTTCTTCCTCTATCTTTTTCAAGAGGTCTTTGATGATCTCCTCGCCTTCCTTTTTGCTCACCTCTCCCCTTGACTCCATCTCCTTTATTACCTCTTTTAATTTTTCCTCGGAGAGACTCATAATCCCGAGCCCTACCATCGCTGCATTTTTTAAAATCTCTTTAATCATAGAGACCTCCTGTTTAAATTTTGTTCATTCCAAATTCTTGTTCCGAAAATATCTTTTTGCTACTGCTGCCTGCCCCGCTGGCAAACCGTTTGGATGGGAGGCTTTTAGAGGCTATGGGTTTGCAGGCAGGGGAGGCAGCAGTAAAACCAACAAGATTTCCATGCCCCTTTGTGAGCCAATGGCTCGTGTGGGTTCATCCCCCAACCATCTCCCACACCCTTTTCAATGCCTCATCAAGTTTTTCGGGTTTGTCGCCGCCGCCCTGTGCAATATCTGGCCTTCCGCCGCCCTTGCCGCCGATTATCGGTGTAATTTCTTTTATGATATTGCCTGCATTATATTTTGATGTAAGGTCTTTTGTTACTGCTGCAAGAAGCATTACTTTACCGTCCTTTTCAGCGCCCAGCACAACTACACCTGAACCCATCTTCTGCCTTATCCTGTCTGCCATCTCACGCATGTCCTCTATACTCTCTGCAGCAGCCCTTTCTGCAAGGACTTTTACACCGCTGACAGTTTTAACCTTATCCATTATATTACCTGTTTCAATCCC
>Ga0154468_108_pt2 | contig 24642 bp, 27 predicted proteins | sample RifGroC2_FD_115947 | JGI IMG/M metagenome (GOLD analysis project Ga0154468, IMG submission 115947) | Deltaproteobacteria bacterium GWC2_42_11 | reverse complement strand
TTTCTACAACTGTCCCGAAAATACCTTAGTTGCTGTTGTCTGTCCTGTTGGCAAACCGTCTGGATGGGAGGCTTTTAGAGGCCACGGGTTTGAAAGCGGGGCAGGCAACCGCAAATACTAACAAGATTTTCATGCCCCTTTGTGAACTAACGGCTCATGTAGGTTTAGTCCTAAAAAGCCTCTCTTTTAAGGACAGATTCATCAAGTATGGTGATTTTCCTTCTGTTTATCTTTATACACCCATTACTCTGAAATTCCTTTAATATCCGTGTTGCTGTTTCCCTGGATATGCCGGCAAGGTTTGCCATAGTTTCCCTGCTGATGTTGAGGTCAAATACAATGCCGTTATTTTTTTTAACCCCGCTTTCTGCAGAAAAGTCTAAAAGAACCCTTGCCACCTTTCCGTATGCATCAGAAAACCTTAGACTTGCAATCTTCTCGTCTGTCTTCCGCAGCCTCCTGCTTAGCATGGCGAGTATATCCAGAGCAACATCAGGATGTTCTTTTATCAGGTTAATAAAATCTCCCCTCTGGATAATAAGTGTTGTAGAATCTTCCATAGCAGTTACAGTGGCTGACCTGTGCTGACCGTCCAGAAGGGACATCTCCCCGAAACAATCATAAGGGTGTACAATCTTTAATATATCTTCCCTGCCTTTCTTATCAAATATGGATATCTTTACCATCCCGGATTTCAGGATAAAAAGTGAACTCCCCTCATCATCAGAATGGAATATCACCTCACCCTTTTTGTAAGTTTTTTCAAAAACTATATGGAGAAATTTTTCAAGGTCTTTTTCATCCAGGTCACTAAACATCTGTATCTTTTTCAGGGACACCTTGTTTATCATCTAAAACCTTGCCTCTATGCCAATACTTACAATATTTCTGTCATAGTCATAAACCGTTATATTTGAATTAGATTTTATGTGGGAATACTGCGCCTGAATATCAATATCTTCATAGATTGTGTAAGAAAGCATTGTGTTAAATGTATAGGTCTCGTCTTTCCTTTTCTTGTCAAAGGCTGTATGGGTTTCCTCATATTTCTGGAGATACGCCTCTAATCCAATGTTGAGTTTAAGTTTTTCCATAACAGGATAGAGAAATCCTGCGCTGAACTTGTTGCCGTGGTATTCCCAGTTTTTGCCGTCTGTATTTTCTTTATTGAATTCATATCTTAGATTTAAAAAGCCTTTATTTTCAGCAAAAAGATAAAACCATGACCCGCCGACCGCATAGTCATTGCTGTCTCTGTTCTCATCGCTATTTATCGCTTTTTTTAAGAAATCCTTAAACTGATATCTTACAAAAGCCTGTGCAAACTGATTTTGATTGATAACAAAACTGTATTGAGGCAGGACTGTAACTGAGTGCACATATTTAAAATCATCAACCAGGGTGTAATTGTAACTTGTAAGGAGGCTTATTGAACTGTCTTTGAAATTGTAACTCGGAATAAGCGCAGCTGTATGGCTTTGGATATCATGTGTCTTTAAATCCTCATGGATATTATAATAGAGTGAATATTGCAATTTCATGCCCCATGGACCTGTGAGTTTAGGGACATACTCAGCCCTAAGTGTCGCTACTCCGACACTATCGCCTTCTCCTGTAATATCCCCTGCTGCTGCTGAATCGCTTGGTTTCAATAAGACATTATCATCATACATATACTGGATGCCAAGTGTAACCCTGAAAGGCCTTTCTTCCTTAAGCCTCTTTGCTATGGCATTTATGTACTGGTTTGCAAACTGGGCAATGTCTGCATTCGGGTCGCGGACAACTACTTCTTTAAATACTTCCCGTGCCTCGCTCAACTTCCCTTCCTGAAGGTTTGCTATCCCTATTTGGTAATCTGCTGAGCGGCTTAATTTCTCGTCAAGGGATTTTGCCTTCTTAAATGCCTCAATTGCCTCAAGGTTTTTTCGGGTTTTTAAAAGAACAAGACCCTTTAAAAACACAGTTTGTGCAGGTGATATATCCTCCCGTTCTGCTATTTCAAGTGTTTTTAAAGCGTCTTCAAGTTCACCGAGTTGATAAAATGTGTCCGCGAGTTCAACAACACCTTCTTTTACAGCAGGTTTTAAGGTTATTGCGTCATTTAAATGATGTTTTGCCTCTTTATAGTCTTGTACCTTTTTGTAGGCAATGCCAAGAAAATATGCTGCAACAGAGGAATTAGGGTCTTCTTCCCGCGCTTTTTTTAAATCCGCTATTGCCTCCTCGTAGTTTTCTTCTTTCAGATTGGTGATGCCGCTTTTCAGATAATCAGGTTTTTTATCCTGCGGGTATGCATTTTCAGGATATGTGGATACTGCAAGGAGAAATATAAAAAGGAGAAACGGTAAAACGAGATTTTGTTTTGACATAAACTTCCTCCTTTATATGTCAATAATATGTTAGTTAGGATAATGTTAAGGTGAGTTTATACTTTAAGTCTACTTTATGTAATGACACCTGTCAAGCAATATTTATATGAAAAATATCACTCAACTCTTTAATAAAATGGAATATTTTTATTTTGAAACATCACCTCCAATAACTATTTCCGGTATTCTGAGTGTGGGCTGTGCGTCAGAAACAGGCACGCCCTGCGTATCCTTTCCGCATGTGCCTATGCCAAAGCCAAGGTCGCTCCCCACCATATCAATATCCCTTAATGTTGACGGACCACTGCCTGTTAATGTGGCGCCCCGTATAGGTTCGGTAACTTTACCATTTTCTATAAGATAACCCTCTGTAACCTCAAACACAAAATCACCATTAACAGTATTAACCTGTCCTCCCCCCATTTTTTTTACCAGAAGTCCATTTTCAACAGATGAGATTATATCTTCAGGGTCTGTTTTACCCGCGGCAATGTATGTGTTTGTCATACGCGGTATCGGTCTATGGTGATACGATTCCCGCCTGCCGTTGCCTGTTGACTGCTTTTTGTCCTTCATTGCAGTCAGCCTGTCATACATATAATTTTTTAATATGCCGTTTTCAACCAGAACTGTCTTTTGTCCCCTTGTTCCCTCATCATCAAAGAAGTATGAACCCCTTTTATTCGGTATAGTTGCGTCATCTATGACTGTTATAAGGTCTGATGCAACCTTTTCTCCAATCTTGTTTGAATAAACAGAAAGTCCCTGCTGCGCCAAATCAGCCTCAAGTCCGTGCCCTATTGCCTCATGTATCATTGTGCCGCCTGCCTCACTGGAAAGTACAACAGACATCTTACCCCCGGGCGCCCTCCTTGCCTTGAGCATGGTAATCGCCCTTTTCCCTGCTGTTTCTGCAATCTTTTCAGGCGGTAATTCGTCAAATATCTCCATGCCGCTTATGCCGCCTATTGGTTCATATCCTGTCTGAAGAATTTCTCCTTCCTGTGCAACCGCACTCACAGCAAAAAGTAAACTTGTCCTCCTGTCTTCAACCCACTCACCTTCACTGTTTATGACAGCCATTTCCCTTGTCCCATCACCGTATATAACCTTCACTTGTCTTATCCTTTTATCCATGCCCCATGCTATTTTATTTGCCCTATTTACAATATCTACCTTTTCCGGGAGGAGGGTTTTATCAGGCGGTATCTTTATGAAGAAACCATTAGAAATGCTTTTATTTATAACAGAGATGTCTTTGCCGGTTTCATGATTTTTTACTGCATGACTTACTGTTTCTGCAAGTGCTGCAAGCCCTTTTTGTGAAAGGTCGTTTGTATATGCATATGCAGTTTTGTGGTTGAATATAACCCTTATGCCGCAGCCTTTATCTATCCCTGCTATTATCTTTTCAATCCTGTTTTCTTCGCATATAACAGAGGTGTTTACAGTCTCTTCAAAATAGATGTCAGCAAAATCGCCGCCATTTTTGAGAGCCTTTTTCAGGATTGGGAGGGGGTCAATGCATTTAAGAAGTTCCATTTTTTGACCTCGCAAGATTTAATGATTACTGCCGTGTTTCATAACATATCTTGTGAAAAAAGTTAAACAGATTCGTGTGTGAAATAAAGACTTTGTCAGGTGCGGGTTTTTTGTTATGATTGCTTTTATGCCATTTAAAAAAATATCTGGATTTTACCCCATTATTGATACCTCCCTTATTGCAGTTTCAGGGGTGGATAATGCTGCAAGGGCTGTTGTTGAAGGCGGCGCTGAGATAATCCAACTCAGATGTAAGGAAATCTCTGCAAGGGAGTTTATTAAAATAGCGATGGCAATAAAACTGGCTGCGTGTAAAAATAATGTCTTACTTATTATAAATGACAGGGTTGATATTGCGATTCTGGCAGGTGCAGACGGTGTGCACCTCGGTCAGGATGATTTGCCGATTGAAGATGCAAGGAGGATTTTAGGGGAGGGGAAGATAATAGGTGTTTCAACGCACAATATGGATGAGGCTGTTATTGCTGCTCAAAAGGGCGCTGATTATATTTCATTTGGTCCGATATTTTCTACAATAACAAAAAAGGATGCACAGGAGCCAAAGGGTGTTGAAAAACTCATGGAGGTAAAAGGTAGGGTAAAGATACCGGTTGTTGCAATTGGGGGGATAACACTGGAAAATGCAGCAGAGGTTTATAGGGCAGGTGCGGATTCAACAGCGGTTATTTCAGGCCTATTAAAATCTTCTGATATTAAGGGCAGGGTTAGAAGGTTTATAACTATCTATGAAAAGTGTACTAACAATAGCAGGCTCTGATCCATCCGGTGGTGCAGGGGTGCAGAGGGATTTAAAAGTATTTACAGAATTTGGCTGTAATGGTCTTTCTGTGATAACTGCACTTACTGCACAAAATTCAAAAATAGTAAAGGGTGTAGTCCCTGTTTCAGGGTTATTCGTTAAAAGGCAGATAGAAGCATTGCTTGAGGAATATACTGTAGGTGCTGTAAAGACAGGAATGCTGGCAACTGATGGAATAGTCAGAACCCTTGTCATGTTTTTCAGGAAACACAGCGATATTAAAAAGAATTTAGTCATAGACCCTGTGATTACCTCAACCAGCGGTTATCTGCTTCTTGAAAAGAAGGGTATTGCCCGATTGAAAGATGAACTCATACCTCTTGCAAAGGTTGTAACCCCTAACCTGTATGAGGCATCCGTACTTTCGGGTGTAAAAATCAGAGGTATTGAGGATGTTTATAATGCTGCGGGGGAGATTAAAAAATTAGGCTGCAGGAGTGTGCTTGTAAAAGGAGGACATTTGAATACAAGAGGCAAGGGTTATGGGGGCAAGGTGCAGGGGATGGCAGTGGATGTTTTTTACGACGGCAGGGAATTTAAGGTGTTCATAGCAGAAAGGGTGAAAAAGGATTTGCATGGTTCAGGCTGCATATTATCAGCGGCAATTGCGGCAGGGCTTGCAAAGGGGGATGATATTAAGGGTGCTATCAGAAGTGCAAAAAAATATATTACAAGGTTGATAAGGGATGACTAGACGGGGTAACCCCAAATACAAGAGGATTTTCAGCGTGAACTAACCATCACTTAATATCTCTATTCGTCTGATGTTTTCATCTGTACAGGAAAATTTTATCAAAATGTATTTTGGTGGTAATAAATCCAGTGCGGTTTCTGCCCATTCTATGACTGTTACGCCGTCTGTATAGAAATAATCTTCTATGCCAATAGCAGTGAGTTCGTCAGGGTTCCCGAGCCTGTATAAATCAATGTGGTAAAGTGGTATATTGCCGTGGTATTCGTTTACTATTGTAAATGATGGGCTTCTGACATGACCTTTTATGCCGAGTCCTTCTGCAATCCCCTGCACAAATACTGTCTTGCCTGAACCAAGATTCCCGAGGAGTGCGACTACATCTCCGCGTTTTAATGAAGAACCAACCCTTCTGCCGAGTTCCTTTGTCTCTTCAGGGGAGTTTGTATAAAAGGTTTCAGTTTTCACGACGGGTTTTTTAAGAGAGAATTTAAAACCTCAGGCAGGATAGTTAGGAGGTCTGTTGCCATCATTCCTATTTCGCCGCTTTTTCTTGCAACTGTATCACCTGCAAGACCGTGCAAATACACTCCGATTCGGGCAGCATCAACAGATAAATAACCCTGTGCCATAAAACCTGCAATCATGCCTGTCAATATATCACCTGTGCCTGCGGTTGCCATGCCTGCATTTCCTGTCATATTTATGTAGACCATTCCGTCAGGTGAGGCAATTACAGTCCTTGCGCCCTTCAGTACAAGGGTAACATTATTTTCAGTTGCAAATCCTGATGCAGTATTGATCCTGTCTGCCTGAACATCTTTTGTTGATAAATCCAGAAGCCTTGCCATTTCACCCGGGTGGGGTGTCATAACTGTCGGTACATTTGCCTGTTTGAGAACATATAGATTACCTTTTAATACATTTATGGCATCAGCATCTATTACTATTGGTAGATTTGTTTCCTTAATAAGTTTCAAAACCAAATCCCTTACATCATTAACTGCTGTCATGCCGGGTCCTATTGCGATTGCCTGTTTATTTTTTAAAACCTCTTTTACCCTGTCAAAGGATATGCCGCCAAGTGTCTTTGATTTTGTTTCTGGCAAAGGCTCTGTCATAACCTCTGTAAGTTTCTCTTCCATGATTCTGTTTAAACTTTCAGGTATGCCGAGTGTAACAAGTCCTGTCCCGACCCTCATTGCACCAAGGCATGTCATCGCTGCAGCGCCTGTTTTTCCTGTAGAACCTGATAAGACGAGGAGATGCCCGAAAATTCCTTTATGCGAATCCTTTGGTCGTTTCTTTAATAATTTTTTTATGTCAGCATCTTCTATTGTCTCACACTTAATACTTTTATCTTCTATTATCTCCAGCGGCATTCCAATATCAACAACATCTAACTTTCCTGCATATCCAGCGCCGGGGTATGTGATTAGACCTATCTTTGGAAGAACCATTGTGATTGTTGCGTCTGCCTTTATACAGCAGCCGAGCAACCTCCCTGTTGATGCATCAATGCCTGACGGCACATCAATAGAGACAACCTTTTTGCCCGCACCGTTTATAAAATCTATAACGTTTTTATAGATGCCGCTGATGTTGTTCACAAACCCTGTTCCGAATATCGCATCGATTATAAGTTGCGAATGCTTTACCTTTGATGCATGTTTTTCAATATCCTGAGTTTTTGTGATGCCATAAATTTTTCCGCCCATCTTTTTCCAGATATTCATGTTTGTCCCTGCATCACCTTTTACATCTGATTCTTTTGCAACCAGATATACAATGACATCCATACCTTTATTTTTCAGGTGCCTTGCGATAACAAAGCCGTCGCCGCCGTTATTCCCCTTGCCAGCAAATATTGAAACCGTTTTGATTGAATTGGAGGTGATATGCTTCTTAAGAATGATTTCGGCGGCACCCTTGCCGGCATTTTCCATAAGCACAATGCCGGGAATGCCATAATCTTTTATTGCCTTTTCATCAAGGAGTTTCATGGTTTTGGAATCGACCACTTTCATGCATTTGAAAATATCACACAACCTATACATTTGTAAACCTAGTTTTCTTGACAAAGACATCGGCAAGGTGTTAAGTAAACAACCCATAAAACATTTGACAGAGAGGTTATAAATGCACTTCTTTAATTACAAAGGCAATAAATTATATGCAGAGGGTGTGCCAATAGAGAGGATCGTAAAGAAGGTTGGCACACCGTGCTATGTTTATAGCAAAAAGACACTGGTTAGGCACTACCATGCCTTTGATGATGCCTTCAGGGATGTACCCCACCTGATATGTTATTCTGTTAAGGCTAATTCAAATATAGCAGTTTTGAAAACATTTATAAAACAGGGGAGCGGTGTTGACATTGTTTCAGGAGGAGAACTTTTCAGGGCATTAAAGGCAGGTGTAAATCCAAAGAAGGTTGTATATTCAGGGGTTGGTAAAAGAGAGGATGAGATTGAATATGCCTTAAAAACAGGGGTACTCATGTTTAATGTTGAATCACCAGAAGAACTGCGCGCAATAAATAATATTGCAAAAAGACTTAAGAAAAAGGCAGGTTTCGCAATAAGGGTAAACCCTGATGTTGAGCCCAAAACACATCCATATATCTCAACAGGTCTTAAGAAGAACAAGTTTGGGATAGAGACCAATCAGGCAATAAGGGAATATATTTATGCAAAGAATAATCTGAAAAATCTTGTCCCTATAGGTGTTGACTGTCATATCGGTTCACAGATAACACAACTCACTCCATTTGTTAATGCGATTAAAAAAACAAGCGATATTATAGAGAACCTCCGCAACGAGGGGATTGATATAAAATATCTTGATATGGGCGGCGGGCTTGGTATTACCTATGATAAGGAAGCCCCGCCCCATCCGGGCAAGTACGGTAAGGCAGTTATAGATGAGACAAAAAAACTTGGTATAACCCTTATATTTGAGCCGGGGAGGGTGATGGCAGGAAATGCAGGGATACTCGTGACAAGGGTTCTGTACACAAAGAAAGGCACACAGAAGAATTTTATTATTGTTGATGCCGCGATGAACGACCTTGCAAGGCCCAGCCTTTACGGCTCTTACCATGCTATAAAGCCTGTGAAAAAAAGTAACTCAAAGAAAGAAATCACTGTCGATGTTGTGGGCCCTATCTGCGAATCAGGCGATTTCTTTGCAAAGGACAGGGAACTTCCAGTGTTTAAATCAGGTGATTTGATGGCAATAATGAGCGCAGGCGCTTACGGGTTTTCTATGTCCAGCAATTATAATTCAAGGCCAAGGGCAGCAGAAGTTATGGTGGATGGGAATAAGTTTTTTATAATCAGAGAGAGGGAATCCTATAAGGATTTGATAAAGGGTGAGAGTTTTTGACTGAGATTTGTCCTGCAAATAATAAGGGGGGTTATCCCTAAAAATAAAAAAAGGCGGGATTTATATCCCGCCCTTTGCTTTGAGGAGATACTAAAACATATGATTCATAGACGCTATATAGGCTGTCAGGCATGTACACTGCGTCTATATACCTCAAGGAAAACGATTATTCCTTAAAAAGAATATGCCTTGTATGCCTCGCTAACCAAACCAGTGCCAGCATTACAGGAACTTCTATAAGTGGTCCTATAACAGTAGCCAATGCCACTGTTGGATTAAATGCTGTGATTGCAATAGCAATGGCTATTTCAAAATCCCTTCCTGTTGAACTGAATGCCACAGCAGCAGCATCTTTGTAATTTAACCCAAGTTTCCAACTTGTAATATAAACAACAGCAAACATTGTCCAGAAGAATAATGTCATTGGCACAGCCATCTGGATAATGAAAAACGGGTTTTCAAGTATCAAATCACCTTTTAGTGCAAACATTACAACAAGCGTAAAAAGGAGTCCAAGAATTGATAGGGTGTCAAGATAAAGTTTTAGTTTATAAAACCATTCCTCACCATATCTCTTTACACCAAGAAATCTCGTGAGTATGCCTGCAATAAGCGGGATGCCGAGATATAGAATTACACTTTCGCCTACAACCCATACATCAAATTGGTGCAGTTCCCCAAGTAGAATCTTTGCATATACAGGGATTAGGAGCATCTGGATGATTGAGTTTACAGCAACAAGGATTACAGCAAGCGGACTATTGCCATGAGAGAGATGGGTAAAGACAATCACCATTGCAATGCATGGGGCAAGACCATAAAGTACAAGCCCTGCATGAAGGTCAGGTTCATTCTTTAAAAATAGATTGGCAAGGAGAAGCATAAAGAAAGGAGCAACAGCATAGTTGAAGAATATTACTATAAGAAACTGTTTTGGCGATTTTACTGCCTTCCCCAAATCCTCAAATCTTATGCTTGCTATTGCAGGATATATCATCATAAAAAGTCCGACAACCACGCCAATCGCCAGGGTATTTGGTATTGTGAATTCATAAGTTCCGTGAAATATGGATTTAATGGCATCAATGGGCGGTGTAATCTGAAAATTTGAAATCCCGTACCACTTGCCGACAGCAATGCCGACTATCATGCTGACAATGACAAACACGGGCAGGAGTTTGAAGTTATGAAATTTTTCAAGAAATCTCTTCATCTGTTATTACCGGCAATTCTTATTTTTAGGCGCTGCGATTGTCCTTATCTTTTTTTGTTTAGAAGAAGTATCACCAGAAATCCTTTCAAGTGCAGAGAGTATTAAGAACCTTCTAAACATATCCGAATCAGCAATGCTGTAATGAATCCATTTCCCCTCTTTCCTGTCCTGTATTAACCCTGCCTCTTTCAGTATGCCAAGATGAAAAGATACCTTCGGCTGGGTTAATTTTAACCCTGTTACTATATTGCATACACATAGTTCCCCATGCTCAAGGAGTTTTAATATCTTAAGCCTTGTTTCAGCCGATAATGCCTTGAAAATTTTTGACAGTTCCTGCATCTTTTAGACTCTTGTGATTACATGATATAGATAATTATTTATATGAAAATATAAATCGTGCATACAAATCGCTATTCATATAAAATAATTTTGATATGTTTGTCAAGGAAAATAAGCCTCTGCGGTGCATATAAATGAAGGCGGGAAACGAGGTAACGCAGGAAATGCAGGAAAAGTTATTGCAACTATATAAAAAAAAGGTATAATAAATTCTATTTCGTCGGGGAGTTCTATAAAATATGAAAATCAATTTTACAAAGATGCACGGGCTTGGGAATGACTTTATTGTCATTGACTGTAGAAATATTGATATTCCGAATCTGCCTGATGTGATGAAAAAACTCTCTCATCGGCAGTTCGGCATTGGTTTTGATCAGGCGCTTATTTTGTTTAATTCAAGTATCGCAGATTTCAAAATGGACATATACAATGCAGACGGCGGCAGGGTTGAGATGTGCGGGAATGGTATAAGGTGTTTTGCAAAATATATCTGGGACAGAAGATTGTCGGATAAAGATGAACTTGCAGTTGAAACCCTTGCAGGTATAATAAAACCCAGAAGAATTGCGGAACTTGTTCAGGTGGATATGGGCGAACCTATACTTGAAGGAAGGAAGATACCTGTTGACATGGATGGCAGAATTGTTGATTATAAATTGGATATCGGCAGCGAGAAGTTTTTTATTACCTGCGTTTCTATGGGTAACCCGCATTGTGTTATATTTGTAGATAATGTAGATGGATTTGATGTTCGGAAGCATGGTCCTTTAATAGAAAACCATGCGCTATTTCCGAAGAGGACAAATATTGAGTTTGTACAGGTGTTGAATAAGAAGGAATTAAAAATGCGGGTGTGGGAGAGGGGCAGCGGCGAGACCCCTGCCTGCGGGACAGGTGCGTGTGCATCTTTAATTGCTGCAAGTCTGAAAGGATTTTCTGACAGGGAAGCAGTTTTACATCTGGCAGGCGGTGATCTGGATATAAACTGGTCTGAAAGAGATAATCATGTTTATATGACAGGTCCTGCTGCAGAGGTTTTTGAAGGTAGTGTTAATATAAATTAAGGTGGAGGAGTATATGTTTAAAGGTTCAATGGCGGCAATTGTTACGCCATTCAAAAACGGCAAGGTTGATGAGAAGGCATTAAGAAACCTGATAGAGTTTCAACTCAAAAACGGCACAGATGCCATAGTCCCATGCGGGACAACAGGGGAATCAGCAACACTATCTTATGAGGAGCACGACAGGGTTATTGAACTTACGATAGAGATTGTTGATAAAAGGGTGCCTGTGATTGCAGGGACAGGCTCAAACTCTACAAGCGAGACAATCATGCTTACAAAACATGCTGCAAAGACAGGCGCTGATGCAGCACTTCTGATTACACCATATTACAATAAGCCGACACAGGAGGGTTTGTATCAGCATTATAAGGCAGTTGCTGAGGCAGTTGATATACCGCAGATACTTTATAATGTTCCCGGGAGAACCTGTGTCAATATGCTGCCTGAAACGGTTGCAAGACTTTCAGAGATTAAAAACATAATAGGCATAAAAGAGGCAACAGGTTCGCTCCAGCAGGTAAGCGATACAATAGAGAAGTGCAGGAAGGATTTTATAATACTTTCAGGTGATGATTTTACAACATTTCCGCTATTTGCGATAGGCGGGCATGGTGTGATATCAGTTACTGCAAATATTGCACCAAGGGATGTGGCAAATATGTTTGATGCATTTGAAGTGGCGGACTTTGAAGAGGCAAAGAGGCTGCATTATAAACTTCAGCCTCTTCACAGGGCAATGTTTTATGAGACAAACCCCATCCCTGCAAAGACTGCCCTTGCAATGATGGGGATGATTAAAGAAGAGTTCAGGCTCCCTCTTGTAAAGATGGGAAAGAATAACAGAGAAAAACTGAAAGGTGTGCTGAAGGATTACGGGCTGATATGAAGATACTGCTTGAAAAAAGCAAATACATTGTTATTGTCGCAGTCATTGCCCTGCTGATTGCCTCTGTTTCCACATTTATATGGGCGGCAATAAATATGTCCTCAACCATCTTCCATATGTTTTATGATATATCTGCTCTTGAGACATCTGAGGTTACTGCACATACTGTTGCAATTCTTGATTCATTCATACTTGCTGTGATTCTTTATATTTTCTCAATTGCACTTTATGAATTATTTATAGGCAGACTGAATATGCCTGAGTGGCTTGATATAAAAGACCTTGATGACCTGAAGAAAAAACTTTCAAGTGTTATTGCACTCATGCTTGCAGTAACATTTTTAGAGCATCTTACAAAATGGGAAGACCCTTTAGGCACAATGATGTTTGCCATAGGCATTGGCGCTGTAATCTTTGCACTTATATTTTATATGAAGACAAAGGAAAAGGAATAATACATGATTAAGATAATTGTTGCAGGTGCATTGGGGAGGATGGGGACAAGTATAATCAATGTCATTAAGGAAACCGAAGGGGTTTTTCTTGCAGGCGCATTGGAAATGCCTGACCATCCTGCAATTGGTAAAGACTTAAGTGAGTTTTTAAACTTTGGCAGAAAGGGTGTCAGGATAACCGATGATATAGAGGGCATTGTAAAAGATGCTGACTGCATTATAGATTTTTCTCATCCCGAGGCTTCTATAGACAATCTTGAGATTGCAGTTAAAGATAAAAAGGCTATAGTCATAGGTACAACAGGTTTCTCACATCAGCAGAGAGACAGGATAAAGGAATTATCACAGAAGACAAGGGTTGTTCTGGCGCCGAATATGAGTGTTGGCGTAAATCTTCTGCTTAAGGTTATAAGTGATGTAGCAAGGGTTCTGGGTAAGGACTATGATGTTGAAATTATAGAGGCACACCACAGGCTGAAAAAGGATGCGCCGAGCGGAACTGCCATGAGGATTGCAGAGGTCATTGCAGATGCCCTTAACAGGGACTTAGACAAGGTTGCAGTCTATGAACGGAAGGGGATAATCGGTGAAAGAAAGCGGGATGAGATAGGGATACAGACTGTTCGGGCAGGGGATATAGTTGGCGACCATACAATTATATTTGGCGGACTTGGGGAAAGGCTTGAAATAACACACCGTGCCCATTCAAGGGATACATTTGCGAGGGGTGCTGTCAGGGCAGCAGTGTGGATAGTTAAACAAAAAGACGGCATTTACGATATGCAGGATGTGCTTGGGTTGAAAAGGTAATATTTGATTCTTACCGAGGCAGTTCAGGTTTACCTCTTTTAAGATGCTCTCTTTTATTTCGCATCTCTTCATGCGGCAGTTGTTTTCGTTGCTGCGGGTATTGTTTTTCCAGTCTTTCTGTCCCGTCTTGCGTAAGTTGCTGCCGTCTTTGGAAGTTTTCTCTTACACGTCTTTTCTCTTCAGGCGGAAGTTGCTTCCATCTCAAGAAGTTTTCCCGGACACGTCTCCTTTCCTCTGGTGCAAGTCTTTTGAATTCCATATACTTCCTTTTCAAAGCCCCCTGTTTTTCGGGCGGGAGTGCCTTGAACCTCCTGTAATTTTCTCTTATAAAAGCCCTTTCCTCTTCGGACAGTGACTTCCATTCCCTGAACCTCTTTTTTATATCTTCTCTCTCTTCAGGGGTCATCGCCTCCCACCGTTTAAGTTTTTCATTAGTCTCTGCATCCTTACCATCTTCACCAAAGAGATAGACAGGGTGCATAATCATAAATATCAGAAAAAATATCAGTGCAATGTACCTGTTCAAGCCTATCACCTCCTTAATATTCTGTTTTACCTGTCTCTTGTTTTTTTAGATTTACCCTGTTTCCCATCATTCATCGTTTCTACCATCTCCATATTTTTGAGCATTTCATAATCCTCCATGAGTTCCAGTATCTGGATAATCTCCATCTCCTCTTCGCTGTTTTGTTTATTCTTGTATCTTTTATTGTCATCAGCGGTTGCATTGTTGAGGGATATACAGATACAGGATAAATAAACAAGAGTGGTTAAGGAAAGCAGAAATTTTTTGCAGTGTCCCGTCATGAGATTTCCTTCATTGATTCAAGGGCATCAAGGTTTATCAGCATATCCATCTTGTCCAGCATTTCCATATCTTTTATAATTTCATAGTTATCTGCAATAAAACTGTTTTCTTCATACAGTTTGTATTGATATACTCCGATGGATATGATAATCAAAAGCGATACAGCAGCAGTTGCAGAAATCAGAGGTTTTAACAGCAAAAAATCCACTAACTTTTTCTTCTTGTCTATCTTTTCATACACACCTGCCATGTATACGTTGAGTGGTTTTATTTTTATGGGCATTCTTTCATGTTTCAACTCGTCAAGGACGGCAGTTACTTTCCCAAACTCCTTATTACAAACTGCACACATATTCAGATGGGATTCAAACCCAACCTTTTCTTTTGCAGAGAGGTCATTATAATAATATTGGTGCATAATCCTCTTTGTCTTACCGCACCTCATTCCAGAGACCTCCTAACTTTTTTCTGAGACTACCAATTGCACGAAACAGATGACTCTTTACAGTGCCTACAGAACAGCCGGTAATCCCGGCAATTTCAGCCAGGCTCATACCTTCATAATGCCTCATTACAAAGACCTCCTTCTGCCTGACAGGAAGGTAATTCATTGCCCTTTCTATCTTATCCTTAATCTCTTTTCCGATAACATGCTGTTCGGCCCTGCAATCGTCTTTAATATCAATTTGGCCTTCCTCCAAATCGCTGGTATGACTCAGCGAGATAAACGACAATATCCTTTTCCTCCTTGCCCTCTGTCGGGCAACATTTATAAGGATACTCATAAAAAATGTTTTGAGAGATGACTCATTACGGAATGAGTGAATCTTTTTATAAAGTATTGCGAACGCCTCCTGAGATACATCCTCTGCTTCATGATAATCGTCGGTGATCCTGTAGGCGAGGGATGTCCCTGCTTCCCTGTACATATCCACTATCTTTATAAAGGCTTCTTCATCTCCGTTTTTCAGTCTTTTGATTAGTTCCTGCTCTTCCTGCATGCAGTGCCCTGTAGTTTAGACGCACATCGGATGTAAAAGGTTTACATAAATGTTACATAAAGATATGTAAAACACCTGCACAAGTCAAATTTATTTATACATTTTGTGCTGTCAAAACTACAGTCAGGATGTTTTTAAATATAATTTCGGGAGGCGATGTCATGCCCTGCTGGTATTGCATAATCGCCTATCTATGCTTCCTGTCCCCCGCACCCCTATTTATCCCCCTGTCCCTTACATCCTCACGGCGGTCTCTTCTATCTTCTCTCCTGTCTCGCACATCCTCTCGTTTGTCCCTGATATCTTCTCTCCTATCTCTTATATCTTCTCGTATGTCCCCTGGTCCAGTGAATGTTTGCCTATCTCTTATATCTTCCCTTCTGTCTCTGATATCTTCGCGCTTGTCGCGCACATCTTCACGTCTGTCCCGTATATCCTCGCGGTGGTCTCTTATATCTTCCAGTCTGTCCCTGTGATTAGCAATCCACTCTCTGTGCCTGTAAGCTTCCTTGGCAATAGCCGGATGTTTGTTAAGGAACTCTTTATTTTCATAGAGTTTTTTTGCTATTTCTGGATGGGTTGCAAGCCACCTTCTGTTACTGTAAATTTCTTTTGCAATGTTGGGATGTTTTACAAGCCACTCCCTGTTCTCTGCAAGTTCCTTTGCAATGCGAGGGTGCTCTTTAAGCCATGTCCTATTTTTGTATAGTTCTCTTGCAACCTCGGGATGATTCTTCAGCCACTCGGCGTCTTTAAGGTTTGCATCAGGATGTTTTTTCTTTAAGTCTTCAATAGCCTGTTTTTCTAATATATCACGATGTTTCTTCTCCCACTGTTTCTCAGCCTTTGCCTCCTCAAGGCTTAGCAAGCCGTCGTTATTTGTGTCTGCATGCCGGAATCTCGCATCGTCCCTGTAGTATTCAAAATCCTTCTGGGCAGCACGCAATTCATTTTTATCCAGAATACCGTCTTTATTGGCATCCGTTGAATTAAATCTCTCCATGTCATAGAGTTCATCGTACTTCTCCTCAAGACCCGGCATTTCAGCACTGGCTGTGTTTGCTGTTAACAGCAAAAAGCCTGCAAGCATTAAAGAATATAGAATTGTTTTCATCATTTTATTACCCTCCTTATAATAAGTTAGCAGATTTTTTTAACCAATTATACCACAAATCGTCCTGCCACCTCCTTTCCACAGGCAATGCATCTTCCACCCGTAAGGTTTATTCTCACCACATCAAACCCTTTTCTGCTTATTGCGGTGTTTCCGCAGTTAGGGCAGTATGTATCTCCACCGGGATGTCCAGGTATGTTTGTTGTATATACGAATTTAAGTCCGGCGGACATGGCTATATTTCTTGCATTTTCTAATGATGTTATAGGTGTTTCCTGCAGACTCTTCATCCTGTATGCAGGATAAAACCTTGTGAAGTGGAGAGGTGTATCGTTACCCAGATAATTCTTAATCCATACAGCCATATCCATTATTTCTGCAGGATTGTCATTCAATGTAGGGATTATCAGGTTTACTACCTCAAGCCATTTGCCTTCTCTCTTAATTGTTTCCATTGCATTAAGGACATTGGAAATTTCAACGTTGCATACCTTGCGGTAGAAATCGCTGCCGAATCCTTTAAGCGTAACTGTAAACGCATCAACGTTTTTTGCTGTTTCTTTAAGGACATGTTCATTTATGTAGCCTGATGTTGCTGCTGCCACTGCCAGACCATTTGATTTAGATGCCTCAGCAATCTTTGTCATATATTCCAGATAAGCAACAGGCTCTGTGAATGTAAAAAGTATCCCTTTAAGTTTCTTCCCTCTGGCTGCAGAAACAGCATCTTTATAGTCAAATCTGTAATTTCTGGTCTCTTCTGGCGTGTGCTGTGATACAGTATGGTTCTGGCAGTATGAGCACCTGAGATTGCATCCAGAAACCCCTATTGCAAGAAACTCAGTACCGGCTGCGTAATGATAAAGGGGCGCAGATTCTATCTTTGCCATTTCTACTACACTTGGGTTATTCCATGCACTGGTCATGAGTTTTCCTTTTATATTTGTTCTTGTGCGGCAGAAACAGGTTTGTCCATCCTCAAGAAGACAGTTTTTGGGACATATTTCACATTGAACCTTATTATCTGCAGTACGGGTATACCACTTGGTTTCTTTATAACCTGATTCTGCTGATGATAAATCAGGCGATATCATGTCCCAGATATACGGCAGCGCTGAAATAGAGATGCCTAGTTTTACCCCCCATGCTACAAATTCTCTTCTTGTTGTCTCTTTTCTGATTAACATAATCCGCCCCCTTTATTTAGTCTTAAGTGCACAGAACTTGCTATCATACTCACCTTTTATACTTAAAAGCCCGCTGCTGCCTGTATGATTTTGTCCTTTTGATAATTTAAGCCTTTTTTCAAGTATAGTTATAACCTTCTCATCCAGTAAAAATCTTCCTATATTTCCCATCACCAACCGTGAATTGATATGGTCAGGTTTTTTATTGCCGTCATCAGGGGTTATATACATGGCTAATTCTCTTTTATTAAGTACAAACTCCTCATCAGTCATATTACGGGCTTTATCAATGGCTTTCAGGAGTAACGAGGTCTTTATATTCTTTTCTGCTTCTGTCATCTCACCCATATGCGATTCCATCCGATTGATATACTCATTGGCAATTATGGGCACTACTTCTGCATATTTTTTATCCGGTATAGAACGTGTCCTCTCCAGGAGTTTTTCAGCAGGAGAAGAGTCAAATGCCTGTCCTGCCCTTACAGGGTTTTTTAGATCTTTTGGCGGAATCAGACACGGCTTAAATGTCTGTACTATCTCTGTTTGTCCGGGTGTAAGCACTGATTTGACTTTTTCTTCTATCCTCTTCAATTCCTTTAAAACCCACTCCTTTTTTTCTTTAATTTCATGGTTAAGTATTGCTGCGTGTCTTTCAATATCCGCAGATGGTTTTGAGTTCTTGTCATACAAATTGTCTCTTAAATGGGTAAGTGCGGTTATAAAATCAGACTCCAGAGACTTATAATCCTGCATTGCAGGATCCTTTACAGCCTTTGCTTCAATAGCATATTTCAGTATTTCTTTTGCCTGCTGGTCCGTAAGATTCAGACCATTGATAAGGTTTAAAATAGTAATCTCTCTGCGCAGTTCTTCAACATCGTTTTTCTCGTTGCTGAAAGACCATGCAGGAGAATATGCAAAAAAGGTCAATATTATTGCAGACATTAAGGTTATACCAAGACTTTTCATTGTTTTATCCTCCTTCTGTCCTATTAGTTGCATGGACAGACTAAAAGGTTTACATGGCAGCAATACACACCTTGACTTTTTTTGAGGCATCGGGTATTTTGATGAATATGGAAAAAACGCAGTATATTGCTGTTGAGGGTCCTATTGGTGTAGGGAAAACCAGTTTGACAGAACTGCTTGCAATTGAATTTGACGGAAGGCATATATTTGAGAATATAGAGGAAAACCCATTTATCCGAAATTTTTACAAGGACAGACAAAAGCATGCGTTTCAGACCCAATTGTTTTTTTTGCTTAGCAGGTATCAGCAGCAAAAGGATTTGAGTCAGCAGGGGCTTTTCAACAGGGTTACTGTTGCAGACTACATATTTGCAAAGGACAGGATATTCGCGCACTTAAATCTTGACGATAATGAACTTTCATTGTATGAGCAGATATATAAACTGCTGGACGCGAGGATAACAAAGCCTGACCTTGTAATATACCTTCAAGCTGAACCAAGGGTCCTTATAGAGAGGATAAGGAAAAGGAATAAGGATTACGAAAAAGATATTGAAGAAAGTTATCTGCATGACCTGATAGAGGCGTACAACAACTTTTTTTTCTATTATAAGGAAACACCGCTTTTGGTTGTAAATACAACAGATATAGATTTTGTCAGCCGACCCCATGACCTGTCCAACCTTGTAAGGGAGATAAGGACAATAAGGGGCGGGGTGCATCACTATATACCATTTGTCAGTCGTTAAAATACTGCCTGGATCCATTAATGGACCGGGACAGAGGGAATAAGTTTAGTCGTAAGTTTTAGGGAAATGACCTTCTGTCTTTGGACTGGAGGTTTTTTTATTTTATGAAGATTACTGTGCCGGACATAAAGAGGATGAAAGAGGAGGGCAGGAAGATACCTGTGCTTACTGCCTATGATTATACTATGGCTAAGATACTTGACAATGCTGGCATCCCAGTCCTCCTTGTTGGTGATTCCGCAGGCATGGTTTGTGCAGGACATGAGAACACACTGCAGGTAACTGTAGATGAAATGATATATCTTACCATGGCAGTTGCAAAGGGGAGGAGGAGGGCGATTGTTGTTGCAGACATGCCATTTTTATCCTACCAGATAATTATTGAACAAGCAAAGATGAATGCAGGGAGACTTGTAAAAGAGGGCGGTGCTGAGGCTGTTAAACTGGAGGGCGGTGAGAATATAAAAGATACAATAAAGGCAATAGTTGACATGGGAATACCTGTTATGGGGCATATTGGTTTACTGCCGCAGTCTGTTCATAAAATGGGTGGATATAAGGTACAAGGTAAAGGCAGGGTGGAAAGGAAACAACTTTTAAGGGATGCAAAGGCTGTTGAATCTGCAGGGGCGTTCTCAATTGTGCTGGAGGGGATGCCTGCAGACCTTGCAAAGGAAATAACCGGATCAGTTTCCATACCGACTATAGGCATAGGCGCTGGAAGACACTGTGACGGTCAGGTTCTGGTCTTATATGATATGCTCGGGCTTTATGGCGACATCTCTCCAAAGTTTGTAAAAAGGTATGCGAACCTGAAAGAGGTTATTACATCTGCTATCAGGAATTATATGGAAGAGGTAGAAAATGGCAGATTTCCTGAAAAAGGGCACAGTTTCTGATATGCAGATTATAACCGGCATAAGAGAGATGAAGGGGTTTTCAGACAGTGCAAGAAAAGAAGGGAAAACTATTGCGTTTGTCCCTACAATGGGTTACCTGCACGACGGACATATGAGCCTTCTAAAAGAAGGCAGAAAATATGATTGTCTGGTTATGAGTATATTCGTAAACCCTATACAGTTCGGTTCGGATGAGGATTACAATACATATCCAAGGGATATGGAAATGGATTTAAAGATTGCAGCAGATAGCGGTGTTGATATTGTATTTAACCCAAAAGCGGGTGAAATATTTCCCGAAGGGTTTAAGACCCATGTTGCAGTCAGTGAACTTAGCAGCAGACTTTGCGGTATTTCACGACCCTTACATTTTCAGGGTGTTGCTACAGTTGTGGCGAAATTATTCAATATTGTTAAGCCTGATGTTGCAATATTCGGGCAGAAAGACTTCCAGCAATTTATTATAATAAAGCAGATGGTTAAAGACTTGAATATTGATATTGAGATTGTTGGCATACCTGTAGTAAGAGAAAAAGATGGTCTGGCAATGAGTTCACGGAATAAATATCTTACACCTGAAGAGAGGATTGCCGGTACATGCATATACAGGGGAATAATGAAGGGGATGGATGTTTTCGACATTGGAGAAAGGGATACCGATATAATATTAAGGGAGGTGAGAAATGTCATAGAAAATGAACCATCTGCAAAGGTAGACTATGTTAAAATATGCGATATTACGACGTTGGAGGGTATCAAGGTTATAAAGAACAGTGCACTCCTTGCTGCAGCAGTCTGGATTGGGAGAACAAGGCTGATAGATAATTGTGTGCTGGGCAGGGGGCTTATGTAGGCAGACCATAGACCATAGACTGAAGACTAAGAAGTCTAGAGTCTAAAGTCTCTCTTTTTCACTTTTAAACGGAGGTTTAAGTATGCAAAGACTTATGTTGAAATCAAAGATTCACAAACTTACAGTTACAGACGCAAACCTTGACTATGAAGGGAGTATAACGATTGATGAGGAACTTATGCATGAGGCGGAGATTCTCCCGTATGAACAGGTGAACATATATAATGTTACAAATGGTAACAGGTTCCATACATACGCGATAAAAGGACAGAAGGGGAGCGGTATTATTTGCATAAATGGTGCCGCAGCACATCTGGCAAAAAAAGGGGATGTAATAATTGTTGCCACTTATGCAATGCTGGAAAATATGGCAGCAATTGCACATAAACCAATATGTGTGCATGTAGATGAGTCGAACAAGATAAAAGATGTAAAACGGATTGCGGTGGGTATGTAAACCCCGTTAAAAAGTTTTTGACTTTCTAACGGGAGGACTTACACGGGGTTTTCTAACGGGGTGAATATGGTTAATTTAATGAAGGCAGGTTTTAAGAGGTATTTTTTTACAGGTATTCTGGTTGTAGTTCCTTTGTATATAACAGGGTATGTCGTCAGTATTATAATAAACTTTATGGATGATGTTATGGGGTTCCTGCCAAAGATACTGCATCCGGATACATATCTCCCGTTTCATATACCAGGGGTTGGTATTATAGTTACACTTCTAATAATACTTGTAACAGGTGCTCTTACTGCAAATCTTGCAGGTAAAAAACTCGTCGAGTTCGGCGAAGGTATACTGGACAGGATACCATTTTTACGAAGTATTTATTCATCTACAAAGCAATTTATAGACACACTCTTTATAAACAAGCATGAAAGTTTCAGGAAGGTGATTCTTGTAGAATTCCCTAAAAAGGATATTTATACAATAGGTTTCCTTATAGGTCCTGTAACAAAGGAGATAGAAAGCAGGATAGAGGAAAAATTGGTTAGTATATTTATCCCCACTTCACCTATCCCAACAACAGGGTATTATCTTGTTATTCCTGAAAAAAACATTATACCGCTTGATATGAGTATAGAAATGGCATTTAAGTTGATAATAACAGCAGGTGTTCTTACATCTGAAAATAATAAAGGGGGAGTGGTAATATGAAAAGAATACCTTTGCTGGACATTGACGCACAGTTAAAGCCGATAAGAGAGGAAGTAATTTCTGCGGTAACTGAAGTAATAGATTCTAAACAGTATATTCTTGGGAAAAGGGTGCAGGAACTGGAGGACAAGATAGCACGGTATTCCGGCTCTCACCATGCTATCGGCGTATCATCAGGCACAGACGCCCTCCTTATTGCTCTTATGGCACTTGGTGTGGGCAAGGGTGATCTTGTCATTACAACACCATATTCATTCTTTGCTACTGCCGGAGTAATAGCAAGGCTTGGTGCGGCGGCGGTATTTGCAGATATAGATCCTGTTTTGTATAGCATTGACCCTGCAAATATTGAAGAATGGCTTAAGAAAAGGCCGGCAGATACTATAAAGAGGGTAAAGGCGATAATACCTGTCCACCTTTACGGACAGTGTGCTGATATGAAGGATATAATGGATGTGGCAGGCAATTACAATATCCCTGTTATAGAAGATGCTGCCCAGGCTATTGGCGCTGAATATCCTTTTGATGGCAGTATAAAACGTGCAGGGAGTATCGGGTTGATGGGCTGTTTTTCTTTTTTCCCTAGCAAAAATCTGGGCGGGATTGGTGACGGCGGCATGGTTATTACATCCGACGAGGTTTTAGCAGAAAAATTAAAGATACTAAGAGTGCACGGTGCGAATCCGAAGTATTATCACAGGATGATAGGCGGCAATTTCAGGCTGGATACAGTTCAGGCAGCGGTCTTGCTTGTAAAATTTAAATACCTTGATGGATGGCATGAAAGCAGGCAAACCAATGCCATCCGTTATGATGAGTCGTTCAGAAAGGCAAATATCCCTGACAGTATGATAAACACTCCATCACCATTATACAGAGGCTCTGTAAGGCATTATCACATATACAATCAGTATGTGATAAGGGCAGCAAGGAGAAATGAACTTCGCACATTTCTTGAGAATAACGGTATTGGAACAGAGATCTATTACCCTGTCCCGTTTCATCTTCAGGAATGTTTTACTTATTTAGGTTATAGAAAAGGTGATTTTCCTTATTCAGAAAAAGCAGCAGATGAGACACTGGCGCTTCCTGTGTATCCTGAGATAACAGAGGATATGCAGATGTATGTTGTAGATAAGGTAAAAGAATTTTATTCAATGGGTTGATAGGAGGCGGGAAAAAAGTGAAAAACAAAAAGCGAAAAACTAAAAACTAATGTACCTTTGTTTTTCGCTTTTCGCTTTTCGTTTTAGATGTATATATGCCTCCGCCCCATGTGCCTATTAAAAGGCTGCCGTTCTTATCACTGCCTATGGTTTGGATAATACGGTTTATAATCCCGCTGCTTATATCTTTCCATTCGTTAGAGCCCTTTTTTGTTACAAACAAGCCGTCATATGTACCTGCATAAATATCCCCTGTGTCGTTGATAAACAGGGATGAGACCCTCCTGTTCTTTAATCCTTCATTTATATCTTCCCACGAGATACCTTTTCTCCTTACAAATATGCCGCTTCCGTCTGTTCCAACATAGATATTGCTGTCTTTATCTACAGCAGCGGATTGGATTATTCTATTCTCAAGATTGCTGCTTAAGTCTTCAAAAGTGTTTTTGTTAATATCTCTGCTTCTGAATATACCGTTGGATGTCCCCACATAAAGGATGCCTTTAGAATCAAATGTAAGTGATACTATCATCTGGTTTGCAATCCCTTCTTTCAGTTCATTCCATGATTTGCCTTTATTACTGCTTGCAAAAAGACCATCTCCGTGGGTTCCTGCAAAGATTACATTGTTTTTATCAATGGCAATAACAGATATATTTACATATTCGGCATGTCCTTTTACGCGAGCCCATTTTTTGTCAGCAGGGTCGTACCTCCAGATACCGCTTGTTGTCCCTGCATAGATATTGCCTTCTGAATCCTTTGCAACTGCCTGAACTCTTTTTCCTGAGAATGTCTCTATCTCTTCCCATGCCCCATCCTGTGTTTTCTTAAATAACCCCCATGATGTCCCTGCATATATTGTGTTTTCATTGTCTGTAAAGGCAGATATTATCTGGAGGTTGGCAATCCCGTTGTTCTTCTTAAGCCATGTTGTGCCGCTGTCCCTGCTTATATACACGCCCCTGCCGTAACTCCCTGCCCACAGTGTATTATTATGCATGTGCTTTATGTTCTTTATGGAAATGCCTTTCAGTCCTATGGATTTCCACTCCTTCAAATCAGGCAGGAATTTAAAGATGCCGTCTTCTGTTGCTGCGAATATCTCTCCATGGAATGACATTGTCATATGTCTTACATACGGGTTTATCCCTC
>Ga0154468_114_pt1 | contig 24649 bp, 27 predicted proteins | sample RifGroC2_FD_115947 | JGI IMG/M metagenome (GOLD analysis project Ga0154468, IMG submission 115947) | Deltaproteobacteria bacterium GWC2_42_11 | reverse complement strand
GGTCTTCTTTCTTCGCCGCCCTTGCCGAATACATCTGATGCCATTGTTGCGCCGTGTATGCCGTCCCTGCCTGTCTTTGAGCCGACATACATTACAGGATTTCCAACACCCTTTGCCACTCCCTTAAATATCTTATCCTTATTCATTATGCCGACTGTCATTGCATTAATAAGACAGTTTCCATTATATGACTCATGGAAATATACCTCGCCCCCGACTGTTGGAACGCCAACACAATTCCCATAACCTGCTATGCCTGCAACAACGCCGTTTACCAGATGCCTTGTCTTTGGATGTTCAAATGAACCAAATCTTAAAGAATTTAGATTTGCAATCGGTCTTGCACCCATTGTGAATATGTCCCTTAAAATCCCCCCTACACCTGTTGCAGCACCCTGATACGGCTCTATGTATGAAGGGTGGTTGTGTGATTCCATTTTGAATGCTATTGCCAGACCGTTTCCAATATCAACAATCCCTGCATTCTCACCAGGACCTTGCAATACATATTTACCTGTTGTCGGAAAATTTTTTAAATGGACTTTAGAGGATTTGTATGAGCAGTGCTCACTCCACATTACAGAGAATATGCCAAGTTCCAGAAGATTCGGCTCTCTCCCGAGTATCTCAAGAATCTTTTTATATTCGTCTTCTGAAATCCCGTGCTGGTTGATTATGTCTTTAGTAATATTTGCACTCTTCATCTGCTATCCCTGAAATACCCCCATATCCCTGTATTTCTTACACCTGTTTTCGACCAATTTTTCCTTTGGCACAGCCTTTAATTCCGCCAGATTCTTTTTAATTACATTCTTTAAAATCTTTGCCATACCTTCGGGGTCTCTGTGTGCTCCACCAAGGGGCTCCCTGACAACAGCATCAATTACTTTAAGTTCAAGGAGGTCTTTTGAAGTTAGTTTCATTATGCTCGCAGCAGTTTCAGCCTTTGTCCCGTCCTTCCAGAGAATTGCTGCACATCCTTCAGGAGATATAACAGAGTAGATAGAATATTCCAGCATAATAACCCTGTCGCCAACACCAATTGCAAGCGCACCACCGCTCCCACCCTCACCTATCACAACAACAACTATCGGAATCTTCAATCGGGACATAACCATCAGATTTTTCGCTATTGCCTCTGCCTGCCCCCTCTCCTCAGCACCTATGCCAGGAAATGCACCGGGTGTATCTATAAATGTAATGATGGGTTTGTCAAACCGTTCTGCCATGCTCATAAGCCTGAGCGCCTTTCTGTAACCTTCTGGATTAGGCATGCCAAAGTTCCTTAATATCTTTTCCTTTGTTGTTCTGCCTTTTTGATGACCGATTACCATGACGGGTTCATTATCAAATCTCGCAAAACCGCCGACCATTGCAGGGTCATCCCTGAAATTCCTGTCACCGTGAAGTTCTATGAAATCTTCAAAGATGTTTGCAATATAATCGAGCGAATAAGGTCTGTGAGGGTGCCTTGCGAGTTGTGCAATCTGCCATGGGGTAAGTTTTGAAAATATCTGGGTTGTGAGTTTCTCAATCTTCTTCTCAAGCCCTTTTATCTCCTCAGCGAGGTTTGCATCAGAAAACTGCTTTAATTCTTCAATCTTTCTTTCCAGTTCAACAATCGGCTTTTCAAAATCTAAATACTGTTGAAGAACCATTAATCTGCCTCCGCTATCTGAAAACTGACTATACCATAGCAAAACTTAAATGCATGTTCAAGAAAAAGTCCTGCTGTTGTAAAGGTTAATTGCCCTTGACAGGCTTAAAGAATTCTATTAGTATAAGTCCAGTATTTGGTTGGGTATCAGTTTCCATAGACAGACAAGAAAGGCTAAAATAAGGAATCAGGCGACTTCTGAGAAATGTCAATTGTATGATAACAAAAAGTTGAAGATTGTCAATTGCAATTCTTTATGACAGACCTTTCATACGTAAAAAAAATAGCAGTAATCATATTCGGCGCTGCACTCGGCGCTTACTTTATTGCACTCCTCTTTATAGTCCCGATAAACCGTTCAGATAGGGAAACAAATCTCATCCCTTCACCATCAGTATCAGACACAGAAAAAATCATACCCAATCGGGTCATGGAACTAAAGGTAAAGAAAAATGATACCATATTCAGCATGCTTTCATCTTTCCATGTTTCACCTGACAGGATAAATGAAGTTGTATCTGCAAGCAGGGGGGTATATGACCTGCGAAAAATAATGGCAGGGACAGATGTAAAAATCTTTTTAAATGGGAGTGAGTTCAAGGGGATAAGACTGGATATAGACGATTCCAGCTACATTGTTGTTGAAGAAAACAAAAAGAGATTTCTGTCACGCAAGGAACAAATACCGTACGAGACCAGAACTAAAGTTGCATCAGGGAGAATAAGCAAATCCCTGTATGAAGACGCTGTGAGTGTAGGCTTGCCGCCTGAAGTTATTATGAACCTCGCAGATGTATTTGCATGGGAGATTGACTTTGCAACTGAAATACAAGAAGGTGATAATTTTAATGTCCTCTATGAAATGAAATACCTTGAAGGCAAGCCTGTTAAAAACGGACGAATACTTGCTGCACAGTTTAAAAATAATGGCAGATTATATCATGCAGTTTATTTTACAGATAAAAATGGTAAGGGCGGCTACTATGGCATGGAAGGAAAATCGCTTGCAAAACAGTTCCTCAAATCGCCGCTTAATTACAGGCGAATATCCTCATATTTTTCCAGAAACAGGTTTCATCCCATATTAAAAACCTATCGTCCGCATCACGGCATTGACTATTCTGCTCCAAAAGGCACACCTGTTGCTGCTGTAGGTGACGGAAGGGTAGATTTTATTGGGTGGAAGACAGGGTATGGTAAGTTTATTGTCATAAGACACAATAACGTATATTCTACGGCATATGGACATCTGTCTGGTTTTGCAAAAGTACTTAAGAGAGGAACGACAATAAAACAGGGTCAGGTTATAGGATATGTTGGTTCAACAGGCATTTCAACAGGACCTCATCTGCATTATGAGTTCAGAAAGAACGGGAGTTTTGCGAACCCCCTCAAAATAGATGCCCTTCCTACAGCGCCTGTAAAACCTGGATATATGGCTGCATTCAAAGAGGTAAAGGATGAAATGATGAGTAAACTTTCGGAAAGTATATTGGTCGCTGCACAAAAAAACCATGTTTATCAGGATTAGGATATACACAAGTGGAAAAGAGGGTATGCTTTGCCGTATTCGGCTCTACGAACAGCGTTTTAAAGGCAGAAAAGGTTTTTAAAAAAAACAATATACCATTCAAACTTATGCCTACACCAAAGCAGTTAGCCCCTTATTGTGATATTTCCATCACATTCAGCGAATCAAGGATTAAAGATGTAAAAGATATGCTCAATAATGCAAATATAAGGGTCAAAGGTTATTATATAAAAAATGGAGAAGAATATGTTGAAGTGTGATTTGTGCGGAAAGGAGTTTGATACAGTCAGGAGAATCGCTGTTGATAAAGACTACGACAGGCTTTCAATAAGGCATGAGATAAAATACTCCTGCCCTGAATGTTTCAAGAAAAAAGAGGAGAGCAGGAAAAAACAGGAAACTGTATCACAGAACAGCGGCATGAATTTGCAGCAACTATACAGAGCATCATAATTTCGCATACCTGCGTTGCTCCTTGGTTCGTTGTTGCGGCGTATGCCAAAAATACGCCTCACTCCTCACCTTCGTCGCGCCTTGGTCTGCTTTGTTCTGACGCTCTGTATGCGCAACTATTTATGTCGCTGTGTATAATACAAACACATTGACATCACTCTACTGTTACACTCTTTGCCAGGTTTCTAGGCTGGTCAACATCAGTGCCCTTTAATACTGCAATATGGTATGCAAAGAGTTGCAGCGGGATGGTTAAAAGTATTGGCATAAGAAACAGGCTTGCACAGGGCACCTGAATAACTTCATCAGCCTTTCCTGCCACATCCTTATCACCTTCATTTACAAGTGCTATAATCTTCCCGCCTCTTGCTTTAACCTCTTCAATATTCCCCATCATCTTTTCATATGTCTTACCCTTTGGCGCAAGCACTACCACAGGCATATCTTCATCAATGAGTGCAATCGGTCCGTGTTTCATCTCGCCTGCCGGATAACCCTCTGCATGGATATAGGATATCTCTTTCAGTTTCAAGGCGCCTTCCAGCGCCACAGGATAATTCATGCCCCTGCCCAGATATAAAAAGTCCCTGAAATTAAAATATCTCTTTGCTATACCTTCTATTCCTTTTTCAAGGGTCAGAGTTCTTTCAATCTTGTGAGGAAGTTTAACAAGTTCATGGACCATTTCAATTGCAATATCCTTTTTGACCATCCCCATCCTTCTAGCAAAATACAATGCCATGAGATAGAATGCTGTCAACTGCGTTGTAAATGCCTTTGTTGAAGCAACCCCTATCTCTGGTCCTGCATGGGTATAGACCACACTATGAGATTCCCTTGCAATACTGCTCTCTATGACATTGCATATAGATACAACCTCTGCCCCCTTCCTCTTTGCCTCTTTGACTGCTGCCAGTGTATCAGCAGTCTCACCTGACTGGGACACACCTATAACAAGGGTGTTCTTATCAATAACAGGGTTGCGGTAGCGGAATTCTGAAGCAAGGTCAACCTCTGTCCTTATCCTGCAAAGTTCTTCTAACAGGAATTTACCCACCAGAGACGCATGCCACGATGTCCCGCATGCAACGATATATACCCTTTCAACCTCTTTTAGTTTGTTCCTGCTTATCTTAAATCCGTCAAGTATTACATCACCGGTTTCCTCTGAAATCCTTCCACGGAATGTATCTGCAACCGCTCTCGGCTGTTCAAATATCTCCTTCAGCATAAAATGGCGGTATCCGCCTTTTTCAGCCATTGTCGGGTTCCAGTCAATTATTCTCAGCGTCTTCTTTACTATAACCCCCTGTAGGGTTTTTATAACAGCCCTCTCCTTTGAAACAACTGCTATTTCACCGTCTTCCAGAAAAATGACCTTTCTGGTTTTATTTAGAATTGCAGGAATGTCTGATGCAATAAAATTCTCTCCTTCACCAAGACCCACCACCAGCGGACACTCCATCCTTGCGCCTATAATTTTATCTGGTTCATCCACACACAGAACAACTAGGGCATATGAACCCTTTACCAGTTTAAGTGCTTTTCTCACAGCATTTTCAAGGTCTTTGCCATTTTTCATTTCATTTGATATGAGATGTGCAAGCACCTCTGTATCCGTCTCTGAGTGGAATATTGCTCCATGCCTTTTCAGAGATTCCTTGAGGGTCAGGTAATTTTCAATTATGCCGTTATGCACAACAGCGACATTTCCTTCAATATGCGGGTGGGCATTCTCTTCAGACGGTCTTCCATGTGTTGCCCAGCGGGTATGCCCTATGCCTGCTGTGCCTTTTACAGGCATTTCATTTAGTCTTTTTTCAAGGTTTATGAGTTTGCCGACACTTCTGCGCACAAGTATACTATTGCTGTCAATTACAGCAATGCCGCTTGAATCATAACCGCGGTATTCCAGCCTCCTCAAACCGTCAATGAGGATTTCACACGCATCTTTATTTCCTATGTATCCTACTATTCCGCACATAAATTGTTGATTCACGCTGAAAAACGCCCATCTGCTACCTTGTCGCTGCGGCTTCTGCACTCAACATACTAATAAAGTATGCCTCGTTTGAAGCCTTGCTCCGCCTTGCATCTGGAGCTTTTTACTTTGCCGTGAAAAATTTACTCCTTTCAGCGGGTTTTTACTTTAACTTTTTCATTATAAACAAATATTTAAAGCCTCTCAAATAAAAATTGAACTGCCTTGCTCTATTGTGCCACAAAGGAGTATTTGAAGTTTAATTTTTTCTCGTTAAACAGATAATATCAATCGGCTCAAAATATTTTTCTAATCTTTGCCAAAGCAAAAAACCAACGGGAGTAAATTTCTTTTTGATCCACTGGTCGGCAATAACCCAGCCCATCGCTTTTTCTGGTTTCAAAATCCTTGTAATTTCAGAGGCAACTTTTTCTAACTCATCGTAAAACTCTATTTTCTCACAAGAAATTTTTCCGACACACTGTTTCTCATCTGAATACTTAATATTGTCAGAGTAAGGCGAATCTATAAAGACAAAGTCCACAGAGTTATCATCTAATGGAATCTTCCTTGCATCATTTTGAATAATGGTCAATTCTTCCTTTAATCCACTCCCAATTTGGGTTGTAATGATTAAAAAATGCTTTAAAATTATCGGCAAGCCATTCGTAATAATCATCTTCAACATATTTGCAAAAAGTCCCGACAAGAGATTTCTTTGAAATCTCTTTGGGGATTTCAATCCCTGCATTCTCAAATTTTTCCTCTAAAAATTCTTTTACAACTTGCCTGTCTAACATTTCTCAATCCTCCAAATAAATTATTTTTTTAAGTCTGCCACTATCTGCCTCCTGTTGCAGTATTGAGTTTGAGTTGATTTATCTGTCCTTCTGTGAAAAGCCGATTCTTTGCTAATTCGCAGTATTTCTTATCAATCTCAATCCCTATACCTTTTCTTTCTGTTCGCAAACAGGCAAGTAAAGTTGAACCGCTGCCAAGAAATGGATCAAGTATTGTGTCTCCAACAAAACTAAAAAGTTTTATGCACCTTCTTGGCAATTCAACAGGAAACGGAGCAGGGTGACCTATTCGTTTTTTACTCTCTCCGCTGAAGTTCCAGACCCCATTTGTCCATTCCATGAATTCCTTTTTAGTTACATCTGATTTTCTACTTCCGCTCATCTTTTTCCATTCCTTTTTATAAAGAACTACAATAACCTCAACAGGTGCTATGACATAAGGAGCTGATGCTGAAAGCCATGAACCCCAAGCAGTCCTGCGGGAAATATTCTGTTCATTCCATACAATTGTAGAGTGATATTTAAAACCTATCTCCTTTGCAATAGTTGTAATGTCTGCACAGACGCTTTGCTGTCCACCCTTATTTTTATCAAGGGGTATATTTAAACAGAATCGTCCATCATCTTTTAAAAAATCATAACACCTCTCAAGCCATTTTTTTGTAAAAGAAAGGTAATCGTCATATGACATCGTATCATTATGGGAATTGTATAGAATGTTAACATTATATGGGGGAGAAGTTACAATTAGATCAATAGATTTGTTTTCGATTGAGTTGAGATTCAAAATGTCATCATTATATATCCAAATAAAATCGTTATGATAATAGGGTTTGCTTATTTTTACTTTATAATCAGTAAGGGTTTCTCTTATTTGAAATTTATTTTTTTTATACTTGCTTGGATTTTGAGGAGCTTCAATTGTAAAGCTATTTTTTAAGTATTTTTCTAACACATCTTTACTGAAACGTCTCTGTCCACCAGGAGTTTTAGATGAAATAATTAATCCTTTTTTCTCCATTCTGTAAATAGTAGCAATGCTAACACCCACATAATTAGCCGCTTCTTTTGTAGCAAGTAGAAATTTAGATTTTATCATGAACAACACTTTACAACACTAATCAACATTTGTCAATTTTTAAAGACTATAATAGTTGTTTGAAGAAAACTATGCTTTAAAATATTGATATATAGACTTTCCTAATGCCCTTGAAACAGGTAATATCTTTTTGCCCGTCTTCTGTCTAATTCTGCGTAAAGCCCTTTGCCAATCAAGAGAACCTTTTGATATTAGTTGAATAGTGCTTGATGGTATATCTTGGTTTGGGAAGGCATCAAATAATGCTTCAATTCTGGACTCTACAGTTGAAAGCGAAAGAATCTGCTTCATTATCTCGGGTGGATTTGACTTTACCCATGCTTGTTTGCCAGCATTGCATTCTTCACACAGCGTTTGATAATTAGACATTTCTGAAAGACTACCCCATTCAACTGGGATAATATGATCAATCGTTAGTTTTTTACCATCGGTTACACCTAATCCGCAAATTCTGCATCGTGAGTGATCATTATGGAAAACCAAATATCTATCTTTACGACTGATAGGTTTTCTTATTCCTTTTGGTGGAAGTTTTTCTTTACCTAATAATCTATGATAGCCATCTCCTCTTGTCTCTATTTGCCAGCCTTCCTGACGCAAAGTTCGGATAGTTCTTGGGACATCATTTGCCCCTGTTATTTCACGAAATTTCTGATTATGAACCCATTCTCCAATATGCTTCTTAAAATGTTCTATTATAAGGCTCTTACTACCTTGTTTTTTCAATTAATTGCCTCCATTTATGGTTGCTGTCTGCCTTGTATCCTCTTGTTATCGCACATGCAATTGTTGTCCCGCTTCCCATAAAGAGGTCATTTACATGAGGCTCTTTAATACCAATAAGATACTCGTCAAAAAGTCTTTCGACCAACTGAGGAATAAACTTCGCAGGGTAGCGATGATAGCCGTGCGTGATATACGCCGTGTCTTTTCGTGTTTTGTCGGAAAAAGACCACGAGTAATCAATTTTGGTTTTATTCAATAATGAAATGACGGTTTGGCTCATATTATTTTTTTCTTTTTTTTAGCCCTTTCTTCTCCACCCATCCTTCAATATTTCTCTGCTGAACCCTTGATAATGCAAGCGCATCTTTCGGCACATCCTTTGTAATCGTAGAGCCTGAACCGATGTAGGCGTTTTTGCCAACCTTAACAGGCGCAACTAATTGTGTGTCGCTGCCGATAAATGCGTTGTCTTCTATAATGGTTTGATGTTTTCTCATGCCGTCGTAATTGCAGGTTATTGTCCCTGCGCCGATATTAACATCCTTGCCGATTATTGCATCGCCGATATATGATAGATGGTTTGCCTTTGAACCTTTGCCAAGCCTTGACTTTTTAACCTCCACAAAATTGCCTATTCTTGCACAATCATCAACAACTGTGCCGGGTCTTATCCTTGCAAAAGGACCTATGGAGACATTCTTCATTATTTCCGAATCCTCAATAACTGAAAAATTTTTAATCCTTGAACCGTCGCCAATATTTGAGTTTATTATCCTGCACCCATGTTCAATTATACAATTTGCCCCTATCTTCGTGCCACCTTCTAAAAAAACCCCCGTATATATTACTGTATCCATCCCTATTTTTACACCCCCCTGGATATATGCTGCTTCCGGGTCAATAAGTGTAACGCCAGAAAGCATAACCTCATTATTTATCCTTTCCCTCATCTCCTTATTTGCCTCTGCAAGTTCAATCCTGTTGTTTATGCCCATGACCTCTTTCGGCGAAATATGCAACAAACCAGAGACCTTTCTCCCCTCCACTGCGGCAATCTCAATCAGGTCAGGGAGGTAATATTCACCCTGTTTATTCTCTTTCTTTATCCTTTTAAGGTTTTGGAAAAGGAAATCGGATGATATGCAGTATATGCCTGTGTTTATCTCCCTTATCTTCCTCTCATCCTTATTTGCATCCTTATGTTCAACTATTCGTATGACTGCATTGTCTTTACCCCTTATAACCCTGCCATATTCTGAAGGGTCTTCAATTATTGCGGTAATAAGCGATAATACAGAACCTGACCTCCTATGAATATTTATAAGCCCTTTAATGGTTTCCCGTGTTATAAGAGGCACATCCCCTGACAATATAAGAACATCACCTTTAAACCCTTTTAAAACACCTTCCACGCACATGACAGCATGACCTGTACCTAACTGCGGTTCCTGATTAACGAATAAGATATTGTCCTTTGCAAACAGGGAAGATATTTGGTCCTTGACTACCTCTCCTTTATGACCAATGACAACTATAATCTTTTTTGCACCAATGGATTTTGCTGTCTTAATGGGGTAAAAGAGCATAGGCATACCAGAGATATGGTGCAGCACCTTAGGGATAAATGATTTCATCCTCTTACCCATACCAGCACATAGTATGATTGCAGCAATATCTTTCATTAAAAATCCTCTTCAAGATAAGGTTCGTCAGTATCTTTATTCCTTTTCAGTTTTAAAGGTGTCTGGCAGTATGGACAGTATACCTCTTCACCTGTCTTTTCATCACCTGTCAAAGGCATCTCTGCGTCACACGTCGGACAGTTTATATATTTACCTGAATATTTTGTCATAATACACCTCGGCTACTCCACAGTTGTGAGTTTATAAAGCGTATTTTTATATACTTCCATATCCCTCTCTGAAAAAAGCACAAACCTTACAATTTTGATGTCTGTATTTGCTTTCGCAAAATCTATAATGGTCTTCAGGGCAATTTGAGATGCCTCGTCAACCGGATAGCCGTATGCACCTGTACTTATTGACGGGAATGCGATACTTCTTAAACCCCTTGCACTTGCAATCTCAAGCGACCTTTTATACGCACTTGCAAGGAGTTTGTCCTCTCCGTGTTTCCCGTCCCTGTAAACAGGTCCGACTGCATGGATTACGAATTTTGCTTTAAGGTTCCCCCCTGTAGTAATAACAGCATCACCGGTTTTACAGCCGCCAATCTTTCTGCACTCCTCCATTATAAGCGATCCGCCTGCTTTGTGTATTGCGCCGTCAACACCGCCTCCACCTGCAAGCCTTGAGTTTGCTGCATTCACAATCGCGTCTAGTGTTTCATTTGTAATGTCGCCTCTGACAAGTGAAACGACAGCCTTATTTATAGTTATATCCACAGTTGTATCTACCATCTTCTAAAGACCGCCCAGTCTTAAACTAACCGCAAGAAAAACTATAACCAGTGCTATTAAAAGGTTGACCCTCCCGAACCACCTTGCAATTATACTATATCTTTGCTCAGACCCCGCCTTTGGCCCGTATATGAAGTCGTGCAGAAAACTGGTAATTACAATAAGAAACACCATGCTTAATTTTACACCAAGAGCCATACCAAAAGAACTGTTGTAAAATGCAGGGTTGAAAATGGCAGTCAACGGAACACCCATAAGATAGATATTCAACCAACCGGTAATAAGGAGTAACGATATAGCAACCCATCCCCATAACCTGAACTTCTTACCAACTGTATGATATATGTTAGACCGCTCATGAGGGTTGCTTATGGTCTGTAAAAAAGGCGCTACAATCAGCGCAAAGAACAGCATACCGCCAATCCATAACATGGCAGACAGTATGTGTATTAAAAGCGATATACGAAGGATATGTAAAGACATATTTTATTGGTCTTTATTCTACATGCCTGAATGCCGCCCTTCCGCCTTCCTTCGTTACCTGAAGCAAGAAAGGTTTTTTTGCGGTTTCACCGTATCTGCCCATTGATGTCCTGCCTGTAACACCATCAAAATCTTTAATACGGCTGAGTGCATCCCTTACCTTTGACGGCTCTATAGATTTTGCAGTCTTTACTGCCTCTGCAATCAACATAAGCGAGTCATAAGATACTGCTGCAAATGTCCCTGGTTTTTTGCCTGTCTTTTTCCTGTAATTTGAAACAAACTTCTCAACTGCCGGAGATTTTGCCTCTGAAAAAAAGCCTGAATAGATAAGTGTGCCAGCAGTAAGTTCGCCTCCATTTTTCAGAAAATCGTCAGTATAAAGTATATCACCGCCTATCATGGGTGCTTTTATGCCCTGTTTTCTTAACTCTTTAAGTATATCTACAGCAACAGCATCATCACCTGCAAATATCACTGCATCTACCTGCCCCTTTGCATCTTTCTTTAACTGTGAGATTGCCTCTTCGGTTGTTGCACCCATAAACAGGTGCGTTTCAGATGTGATTCTGCCGCCGTTATTCATAACCGCCCTTCTGTACAAACCGCCTATTGTAAGGGATGTCTCATCATCACGCATTGATGTTACAATAGTATAGTTCTTATAACCCGACTTCCTGACCACATATCTGATAGCCTCTTCAGTTGCAGTCTCGTCAGCAAGTGCATTCCTGAATATAAATTGACCGCTTCTGCCTATATGCCTTTTACTGCCTGCTGACATAAATATAATCTTTGATTCATTTGCAATCCAGACAGGGGCAAATGTAGACCAGCCGCCTGGAGACGCTATAATGGCAATAACACCTTCTTTTATCATCTTGTAAACAGCGGTCTGGGTTATTTTAGGATTACTCTTATTATCATAATGGATGAGATCTATCTTTCTGCCGTCTATACCGCCAGCATTATTTATCACATCTTTAGCCAGTTCCACGCCTGTAAGTGTCATAATGCCTGTTTCTGCATCCTCCCCTGTCTCAGGACCTATCACACCTATCTTCAATCTCTCTTTAGAGGCAGAAGGGGATGCATCAGCCGCAGATAATAAATGGACTCCTGCTGCAATAATGAACAGGATGTAAAACAGGAGGCTGGGGACAGATTTGAAATCTGTCCCCACAGCGGGTTTGCAGGCAAGGCAGGCAGCCGTAAAACTAACAAGATTTTCATCCCCCGATGTAGAGCCTAGGCTCGTGTGTGTTTTACCTATGACTTTATTTTTGCCCTGCATTTCTCGTCTCCTCCAATTCTGCTGAAGACTTTGGTATGGGTAGGATAAAATCCTCTTCAAGGAGAAATACATTCTTTGCATCCTCCCTCTTTGCAAATAGACCCCTCTGCTTTTTTTCCTTCTCACCCACAAGGAGTTCTATCTTCTTCCCGTGCTCATCAATTATGCTTATCTTCAGCCTCGGGTTGGAAAGTCCGTAGGGAGACAAGTCCTTTGGCTCTTCGTCTATAAATGCCTTTATCCTGGACTCTTTTATTTTATAAAGTATTTCAGTAATTTTATTTGGATTTGCTATGCCTTTTGCAGGTCGGGTGATATGCCATTTCCCCTCTGACGGGTGGTCAACTGTTATTGTTTCGCCGCCATTCCATTTTATCTCAAAACCCTTGCTCTTGAGAGGCTGAAAATTCATAACTGCCTTATCCCGCAGGTCAAATACTGTCTTATCTGCCTCAGCCTTAATATCAGCGGTTAGCCTGAATATGCGCGGGTCATCTTTTAAAATTGCGAAACCGAGATTCATACCTGGGTTTCTATCGCCAAATACGATTGTTTTTAATATGCGGGAAGATGTTCTTAAATGAAGGGTCAGACTGGTTGGACTGTCTGTTATCCCCATCTCTCTCAGTTTATCCACGGGCTGGTTTTCAAAGAGTATTCCGTCAATCTTCGCTTTGACCACACCTTCAAGGAGTTTCTGGACAGTATTCTTATCACCAACTGCACGGAAAGGGCTTTCCATAAACCAATCATCCCCTTCTTTCCGCAGCAGTATGTTTTCTCCGCCCCTTATTATCTGGAATTCATTGACATCCTGCGGCTCAAAAGGGAAAACCTTTTTTTTTTCTTCTTCTAAAGTCTTCTTTTCCTCCACCTGCCTGTCCATCAGGTAGAACAAACCGCCGATAACAGCCATTATAATAACCCAGAAGATGGTCTTCTTAAAAAACCTCACTTCTTAATTCTCCGTCTGTTTAATATGAATATGCCTGCAATTAAGACTATTGACGGCATTATAATAACAGGCAGCCAGAACATGAGCCTCCCCTGTGCCTTTGTTAATAAGAGAGGTGTTGAACTTATTTCCTTTTTCCTTATGGTGATAAGGTCAGCCTCTTCTGCAAGCCAGTTCACGCTATTTAGGAACAGGTCTTTATTACCTGCAAGGTTGATATTTGTATTGTTTACAAAATCAGAATCGCCGATTACAACTATCTTTGCATATCTCTTTCTATTTGCATTATCCTTTTGCTGTTCTTCCACCTTTGCTTCAACTGTAACAACGCTTGCAATTGATACAGGTCCCTTTTTATCCTTGTCCCCGTTATATTCAGCCTTTCCTTGTTCAAGCGCCTTTTTATCAGTCTCTGCCCAACTCTGTTCCCCTGTCATGGCAAGCGGATATATACCCTTTGACAAGTCTTTCTCAACAGCAACAGACCTTGCAAGCGGGAAGAATGTTGCGAGGTCAAAATCCTTTGTTATCGGGTGTTCCTTGTCATACTGTGCCACAACAGGTGTCAGATAATTTGCTCCAAAGACCTGAGAGAGTTTGTCTATAATAATATCATCTCCGATATTAAAACCGTATCTCTTTAAAAATGACACTGTATCAGGGACAGTAAACGGGTCTATCATGAAAAGAACCTTACCGCCTGAATCTATATAATCCTTTATCCTGTTCAGTTCTTCAGGCAAAAGGTCTTTTTTGGGACCGCTTATAACAAGAACTGATGCATCCTCCGGCAGAGTTAAAGTCTCAAGGAGGAGGAGTTCTTTCACCTGATAGTTCTCCTTTTCAACAGCCTCCCTTACCGCCTTGTATCCACTGTTCTGGAAATCTGTAATATTGTTTTCACCGTGCCCCTTCAGGAAGTATACGGTCTTGACCTTGCCCCTTGTAACCTTCAATATTGCATTTGTAAGTTTTTCTTCTGACTCAAAACCGACAACCTCCTGTTTGCCTTCGCTCTGGATAAGTGTAGTCCTGTAAGATGTCACACCATATTTAGACGCAAGCCCTGGCCTTTTATCAGGGTCAATAAATTGATACTTGAATTTAGGAGAGTAGGTAGAATATTCCTCCATGAGGTCTTCCATCTGCTGTTTAGTCCGTTCATCACTCCGGTAAAATGCTGTGGCTGTAACATCCTTTTTCAAGGACTTTAAGAGTTTCTGTGTCTGGTCAGAAAGCGTATATCTTCCTGCTGCTGTCAAATCCCACCGCAACTTGTATTTTATTGACATTACCGCTATGAGCCCCAGGACAACAAAAAAGACAGCGACCATTACCGCTGTATTGAAACCGTATCTTGTTGACCTCTTTGAGATCAAATCTTTTATACTGGAAAAGTTTGAATAGAGGGATAAGAGAAGCAGTATGAGTCCTACCCATATAAAGGTCGCTGATAATGTCGTAGTCGCACCCTTTACCAGAAAGGTAAAACCGCCTCCTGCAAGAAGCATAAGACCCAAAATCCATGTAAATGACAAATATCTTTTCATATCTAATCTCTAGAGACTATAGACTAGAGACTTTTTAGCCTTTAGTCTATGGTCTGCTTTAAAGTCTAATCCCTGTCTCTTTATCCCCTCCACTTATTTGATTCAAGTATCCTTAAGGTCAGGAACATGAACAGTATAATAAATACCGCATAATAGATAATATCTTCGGTATCAACTACACCCTTGGCAAATGCCTCAAGGTGGTCTGTAAACGATATATATGAGATAATCTTTCCGATAGAAGGGTCAACAAGGGCAGACGAAAAACTCATCATCCAGAAAAATATAAGGGCGCCGAATGCAACCGTTGCAGCAATAATCTGGTTCTCTGAAAGGGATGATGCAAATATGCCTAACGAGATAAACGATGCACCAAGCACAAGCAGCCCTAAATAACCTGTAATAACAGGACCAATTTCAGGCTGGCCGTATATTATGAGAAGCAGAGGATATGTTCCTGTTAAAACAAGCATAAGGACAAAAACAGCAAGACAGGCAAAGAATTTCCCAAGCAGCACTTCCATATCTGTTACAGGGTATGTTAAAAGCAGTTCTATTGTCCCTGTCTTTTTCTCTTCTGAAAAGAGACGCATTGTGAGGAGCGGCATCATTAAAAGCATTATAACACTTATATTACCAAACAGCGGTCTCACTACTATTTCTGTGACATTCAGCAGCCCATACTGCTTTGCAACCATCGGGTTTATAGTCGCCTGATAACTTATCGTGGCAAATGTTGCCACGATGTTATAAAAGAAATAGCCGCTTATAACCATAAATATCGTTATAACAACATATGCAATCGGCGAAGTAAAATATGATTTTAATTCCTTTTTAAAGATGAGATAAAAGTTTCGCAATCAAAAAGCCCCCCTTTTTAAAAAAGTTTCAAATATACGGCAAAGTAAAAAGAGCCAGATGCAAGGCGGAGCAAGGCTTCAAACGAGGCATACTTTTAAGTATGTTGAGTGCAGAAGCCGCAGCGACAACACAGGGGCACCCATGACAAAGTCATGGGTCTGGACTTTTTACGAAGCCGTTATTCCTTTGTTACCAATTTGATAAATATTTCCTCAAGGCTCATTTCAAGCGGCCTCATTTCAAGAAGCCCCCATCCATTTTTCACAACTTGAGATGCAACCCACCTTCTTGGGTCTTCACCTTCCTTAATATCAACAATATATTCTGAAACAGAACCTGACATAACTTCCTTTACTTCAACTTTATCAACGCCTCTTACTGTCTTAAGTTCTCTTTGTATATCCCCTGACGGCCCGTCAATCCTGATAATAAGTTTATTCCTGCCATATATCTTTGATGTAAGATTCTGGGGTGTATCAACTGCAACTACCTCCCCTTTATTTATTATAACAACCCTCTGGCATGTCATGCTCACTTCAGGGAGTATGTGGGTGCTTAATATAATCGTTCTTTTACCTGCAAGGTTTTTAATAAGTTTTCTTATCTCTATTATCTGTTTCGGGTCAAGCCCGATGGTTGGTTCATCAAGAATAAGAACTTCAGGGTCATTTACAAGCGCCTGGGCAAGTCCGACCCTCTGGCGGTAGCCCTTTGACAGTTCACCAATGAGTTTATGGGAGACATCTGTAAGGGCACAGTCTTGCATAACCTTCCTGACCCTATCTCCAATATCCATTTTTTTAATACCCTTGATACCTGCTGTAAACCTCAAATAGTCCGAAACGACCATATCGCGGTACAACGGCACATTCTCAGGCAGATAACCGATGCGCTTTTTTACCTCAAGCGGCTCTTCAAATACATCAAACCCTGCAACCTTTGCCTTACCTGATGTGGCAGGGAAAAACCCTGTAAGTATCCGCATTGTCGTGGTCTTGCCTGCACCATTCGGCCCAAGGAAACCGAGTATCTCACCTTTTTTAACAGTAAAAGATATCCCCTTTAACGCCTGATAACTGCCATAATTTTTTGTAAGGTTTTCCACCTCTATCATATAACTATCCCTTCAGTTTAACGCAGATAATTCGTGAATTTGTGAAATTGTCGGCAGCACAATTCGGGTTTAAGCCTAATGTGTTGTATGCTGCCCCTCTGCTGGCAAAGGTTTCATTACTTCTTTGTATGTGCCTTCTGCAGTCTTCCCCTTCAAAGCAGTTTCTATGTCTCGTTCGTTTACAGGTGTATTGAGCAAACTTAAAAGGGTCTTATCTCCCTCAAGAAGTTTTACCAAATCCTCTTCCCGCCAATGATCCTCCCAGTTGCCTACAAGTGCATTCCAAACCTGAGTTATTGCAACTGCCTCGGCATCACTCATATTACTAATCCACTGCATACCCGGCTTATTCTTCTCAATAGATATAAGTTTCTTCATATTGTGCAACACAATAATAAACGGGGGTCCGCACCTCATGCAGTATTTTGCAACCTTGTCTATCGGATGGCATTGCTTGCATTTTGTGTATGCGATTTCCTGTGCCTCAGCAGGTGTGTATTCCATGTACCCTTTAGACTTCACAAACATTAATGCCCTGTCTTTAAAGCCGCCTGTCCAGAGTAAGAATACGCCGGAAACTGCAAGGACAACAGCCAGTATTATATAAACATGCCTCATAATAAAAATAGAGAGGGCACGACCCAATCCTTTAAGCCGTGCCCTGTTAACCTAACCCTCTATCGACATCACTTGCCTTATCAGAATAACGACCTTTGTCAGAACCCTGATTTAACAATTGCAGAGTTTGTGCAGGTATTTCACCATCTCCTTTATTTCATCTCCGGTAATTGTACTTCCGAAAGGCGGCATTGTAGTTGATTTGCTGGTCGCTGCACCACCCTGCTTTATGACATTCTCAATGTCCCCGTCTGTCAGTTTTTTCATGTCCGCTGGGTTTGTGTGATTTCTTGGTGTAACAGGGAGGTCTTTTGAATTTATACCGTCCCCCTTGCCTCCGCTGCCGTGACACTGTGCACAATACCACTTGTAATTCTCATCAGCGCTTGCAGCAAATGCACTGCCACCTGAAAAAGTCATAACAATTGAAACTGCAATAAAAAAGGGAAATATCCGCTTCATAGGCAATGCCTTCCTCTCCTTGAGTGTTTATTTATTTAAATGTAGATATATATTGAGCAATACCCTTCATCTCGCCATCGTTCAGAATACCTTCGTATACAGGCATCCTTTTGACTGGTATCAATACCTTGGGGTTCTTTAGATACGCATATACCCAGTCACCTTTAAGCCTCTTGCTTGCATCAGCAAGGCTTGGACCTGTAAGCCCTCCTATAGGTTTACCCAATTTGGGATACTTATGGCACGCAAAACAACTGACCTTCTTTTCAAAGGCAAGTTTACCCTGTATATTTGACGCACCTTCCTGAATAACACCTTCCTGAACATCCTTTGATTTGAGGGTCATGAGATATTCTGTCGCATCTTCAGATTCTTTCTTTGCAAGTTTTGGATGGTTGCCAGGGTTTGTCTTCTCTATGGAATTGTACTCAAGCGGCCTAATAGGATTAGGGTTCTGCATCCATTCTGCCAGCCACTCCTTCTTGAATTTACTGCCTGCAAACCAGAGGTCAGGACCCTTTTTCTTCAATTTGTCTGCAAAGGTCTTTTCAGTGGCAGTACCCTCTGTCTGATGGCAGTCACCGCATTTCTTTCCTGCAAACACCTTCTTGCCGTCTTCTGCACCTGCATTAGCCTGACCCGCATAAATACAGGCAAAAACCGCCAGAAAAAACATTACACCTGCTGCTTTCAGAAACTTTGAGGCTCTCATTTTTTTCTCATTCTCCTTTCTAAAAAATTTGTGGTTTATGTATATCTCACAGACACAGTTTTGTCAAGGTTTTTTGTCGGCATTTTTGGCTTTTGTCGGCATGGGGTTTTACCTCCTATCAAGTCTTTTCGTTTAAACTTATGTTAAAGAAATCACAGTATTTTTTAACCTTACAAATCTCACATAGTGGTTGTTTTGCCCCGCATATATTCCTGCCGTGAAGTATCAAAAGATTGGTTGATAAAGTCCACTTATTCCGGGGGATTATCCTTAAGAGTTCACGTTCTATTTTATCAGGGTTATCTGATTCAGCAAGTCCAATCCTGTTAGACACCCTTTTTACATGCGTATCAACTGCAATAGCATCTTTGCCAAAGGCACTACCTAAAACGATATTTGCTGTTTTTCTGCCAACACCTGGTAAAGTTATAAGTTCTTCAACTGTATCAGGTAGTCTGCCATTAAAATCCTGAACGATTACTTTACAGCACTCTTTTATACTCTTTGCTTTATTCTTATAAAAGTTTATTGACCTTATGCTCTCTTCCAGTTCTTTTAAATCAGAATCAGTAAAGTCCTCTGCGGTCTTAAATCTTTTGAACAATTCAGGGATAACCTTATTTACCCTTTCATCAGTGCATTGTGCAGAAAGGATTGTGGCAACAAGGAGTTGAAGCGGGGTTTTAAAATTAAGGGCAATCTTTGGATTGGGATATTCTTTTATTAATATTCCAACAATCTTTTTTGCCTTTTCGGTTTTGTCCATGAGAAGATAAATGTCAACTTACCTTATATCCAATCTTCCTCAAGAAATCTTTCCTCTTCTTTTTGTCATCATCTCCCTCGACACCTTTTGGAGGAAAGCCGTCAACAACACCCATTATCCCCCTGCCCTGCCCTGTTTCAGCAATTATTACCTCAACAGGGTTTGCTGTTGCACAGAAGATGCTGCATACCTCCTGACAATTCTTTACTGCATTCAGGATGTTTATCGGAAAGGCGTCCCTGATTATAATTATGAAAAAATGCCCGGCAGATACATTGGATGCGTTTTCAACTGCCTTGTTTTTTAGTTCCTCGTCATTCCCTTCAAACCTTATAAGGCATGGACCAGATGCCTCGCAGAATGCAATCCCGAACTTAGCCTGGGGCACAGTAGTAACAATAATTTCATAGAGGTCTTCAATGGTCTTTAGGAAATGTGTCTGCCCCAGAATTATATTTGCACCATGGGGGATGTCTATTTTAATAGTTTTCAGTTCCATATTTATTTTTGCTCCTTTTTGAAGGGCACACCCCTTCCTACTGCTTACTGCCTTTCAAAATCTCCTTTCAAATACATATTCAGAAAATCCGAGCAGTGCGGACTTTTCAAGCGAAGGCTCAAAAATATCAAGAGAACTCTTTGCCTCGTCAATGTATCTTTTTGCCTTTGCCATTGTATATTCAACTGAGCCGTATTTATTTATCATATCAATAACTGATATAAGTTTTTCCTCATCTAATTCATGGGAGCCTATCATCTTAATCACATTTTCCTTTTCGTCAGGTGTAGAATTTCTCAATAAATGTATGAGGGGCATTGTAATCTTACCTTCCTTCAGGTCATTGCCTACAGTCTTGCCAAATTCATCATTACTTGATGTATAATCAAGGCAGTCGTCTGTCAATTGGAAGGACATGCCTATATTTAAACCAAATCTTGCCAACGCCTCTTTCTTTTCTTTCGAGACCCTGCCCAGGATAGCGCCAATCTGACATGCAGCAGACATGAGCATAGCGGTCTTGCTCTTTAATATCTCAAGATACTCATCCTCTGTTGTATCAGGGTCATTGCTCTTTAAAAGTTGAAGTATCTCGCCTTCTGACATCTGCGTTGTTGTCTTTGATATAACCCTGAGTATCTCCATATCACCATGCTCAATCATGAGATAGAAGGATTTGGAATAGAGAAAATCCCCGACAAGAACACTTGCACCATTACCCCAGACTTCGTTCGCAGATATATTCCCCCTCCTCATATCTGCCTCATCAACAACGTCATCGTGCAGAAGGGTCGCAGTGTGTATAAATTCTACTATTGATGCAAACGGGACATGACTCTCCCCTTTATAATTGCAGAGTTTTGAAGATAGAAGCACAAGAAGAGGTCTTATCCTCTTGCCTCCGCTGCCCAATATATATTCACCCATCTTCCTTATAAGAAATATGTTTGAGTGGAGGTTTTTCTTAAATTCTGACTCAACCTTTTTAAGGTCGTCTTTTATAAGGTCGTATATCTGCTGTATTGTAACAGTTTCTGTATTAGTTGCCTTTTTGTAAGATATCCTCATACCCCTTCTCCATATAGCCGATTCTGAAAACCCTGCCCAAATCAAAACCTGTAAACCATATCTTCCACAAGTTACCGTCCTTTATTACCCTTGGACTGAAACTGGATGCCTCATTCCATTCTCCGTTATCACCAATATCTATAAGCGGTTCTTCTTTTGGTTTAATCCATGATATGCCATCTTCTGAAAATGCAGCCCCTATCCTCATTGCACCGCCATTATTGTTTGCATCCACGCCAGTATACCACATAAAATAACCGCCTTCTACTGATACAACCATTGGATATGATACTGCATAGCCATCCCATTCTTCTTTTCCGCCGGCAATAAGCACAGGTGACAGAAGTTTTGTCCATTTAATCCCATCTTTTGATTCAGCATAACCTATTTTCCATTCTCCAAATTTATTTGAGCCCCCATACCACATTTTGTAAACAGAACCTTCTTTGATTATAACCGGATAGGCAACCATTTCATCATCCCATGAACCTGCATCACCAGTCATAAGGACAGGGTTTTCTGTATACCTCTCCCAGTTTATGCCGTCATAGGATGCTGCATAACCTATACTTGGCGGGTATTTTGGTGAACCCCCATAGCCATAATACCACATCTTATACATATCTCCGTCCCTCATAACAAACGGATATGCGACCTGCACATCGTCCCATGAACCGCTGTTACCTTTGTCAAAGACAGGGTTTTTATCAAACCTCTGCCAGTTAATCCCATCATTAGAAACTGCGTACCCGATCCTAAATGTATCTCCGTCATGACCCGAATACCACATCCTGTATTTCCCGTGTTCCTTCAAAATCCAGCCGCCTGCCACACCAAAACTGTCCCAGCCGTCCTTTGCCCCCGGGTCAATTGCTTTATGCCCTTCAAACCTCTGCCACCTGTAACCATCTTTTGAATATGCAAATGCAATCCTGTTTTTTGAGCCGTCAAACTCCTCATACCACATCTTATATACACCGTTATCCATAATGACCATTGGACCTTTAATATCCTTTATCATACCATCGGGCTTAAACTGCACACCGTGCCTTTTCCATTTTATCCCGTCTATGGATGATGCAAAATGTATCTCATAGCCATTATCTCCATAGACTGAATACCACATCCTGTAAGCGCTCCCATCTTTTACTACCCATGGTGAAATTATACCCTTGCCTTTAATAACAGGGTTTCCAGAGATTTTCTCCCAGTTGATACCGTCTTTGGACACTGCAACCCCAATCCATTCCTCTTTGTTATTATAGCCAACATAATACATCCTGTAGCCGTTTGATTCCTTAATTACACATGGATATGCTGCCTGTGTGCTGTCCCACCCGTTCCCTGTCTTTAAGACAGGTATATCTTTATACCTGTGCCAGTTAAGCCCATCATCTGAGTATGCATACCCTATCTGCAGCATCCTGCCATCATACCCCGTATACCACATCCTGTAAGTTTTTCCCTCTTTTATGACAGAAGGGTAACCTGCTCCCATCCTGTCCCAATTATCACCGGGTGTAAAAACAGGTGCAAGAGATTTCCGCCAGTTTATACCATCCTTTGAAGATGCAAACCCTATCTTTGTTTTATTACCATTAAAACCCGAATACCACAACCTGTAAGTATCCCCATCTTTTATAACACTTCCGCTGAAAACCGAATCGCCGTCCCAGCCTGCACCCTCACCCACTCCCAGTACAGGGTTCATCTTATGCCTTATCCATCTATTTCCATCAGCAGATTCAGCAAAACCTATCCTTGTCCTCCTCCCGTCAAATCCTGCATAAAACATCAGGTAATTATCCCCCTTTCGCAGCACAACAGGCTTGAAAACTTCTTTTATCTCCCAGCCCAAATCTGGTTTTAATGCATCGCCTTTCATCTCCCATATAATGCCGTCTCTTGAGTCTGCCAGACCTATCTTAAAACCTGCCTTTGGCTCTGTCTTTATGGAATACCACATCTTATATCCCTTTGAGTCTTTAATAATCCATGGATGGAAGGAATGCACCCTGCCGAAATCTATTGGTGAATTTTTAAGTCTTTTCCATGAAATCCCGTCAGATGATTCTGCAGCGCCTATTTTATACGATACCCCTGCTGACCCTGTATAAAACATGAGATACCTCCTGCTGTCCTTAACCACCATTGGATACTGGACACTGAATCCATCCCATGTATCTTCTATTGCAGGCTCAAATACAGGGTTTTTATGTCTATCCCATGAAATGCCATCATTAGATGTGGCATAACCTATTGAGAGTCTCCTGCCGTTACTCCCTGTGTACCACATCTTGTAGATATTACCGTCTTTTATCACGCAAGGGTATGCAGCGCTGGAATTATCCCATGAACTGCTGTCCTTACTGTGTTCAAATACAGGCAAGTCAGACTTTTCCCATTTAAAACCATCGCTTGATACAGCGTATCCAATCCTGTATCTCTTTCCATTATAACCTGTATACCACATCTTGAATAAATTTCCGTCTTTGATAACACTCCCTGGTTCCGTGTCCTGACTGTCCCATGGTGCTGGACTACCTGCAGATAACACGGGCTGGGCATTAGAAACAGTGATGAGTGAGAAGTGAGGGGTGAGGGGTAAAAAGAATAAAATACAAATGAGCATTAGACCCTTGAACCCTCGAACCCTTGAACCCTGTTTTATAATCACTTAAACATCTCCATAAGTTTGTCTTCTATGTCAGCAAACCAGACCTGCGTCTCAAGCGGGAGGAGCAGGTTAATATATGCGAGATAGCCGCTTACCATTAGGACACCAAGTGATATAAATATAATACCGCTTATCATGCTTGTTGAATGTAAAAGGAGTGTATGCCCAAGTATATTAACCTCCCATCCCTTACCCTTTAAAAACCTCCAGAACATGCCGTCCCTGTCCATATTTTTAAACATGAGGGAAATCACCATAAGGGGCAGACCGAGACCCAGTGCATAAATAAACAACAACCCTGCACCTTTTATAAGACCTTCCTCTGTTGCTGCAAGGATAAGTATGCCGGCAAGGATTGGTCCAACACACGCTGTCCAGCCGAACGCCATAAAAACACCGAATATAAATGCCCCGCCAAGTGTTGCGGAAGGGCTCCTATGAAATAAATTTGCACCGCTGAAACCCTTGCCTATAAAGGACATAAAACCGAATATTATTATCAGGGTACCACCGATAGTTGTTATTGCAGATATATGCACCCTTAAAAACGAACCGATAAAACCTGCTGTTGCACCCATGACAGAAAAAACCATTGCAAGCCCGAGGAAAAAGAAAAATGTCATAGCCATAATACGGCTTTTGTCACCCTGAAATGTGAATGCAAAATATGCAGGCAGTATCGGCAGTGTACATGGAGAAAGGAAACTCAGCATACCTGCCAGAAATGAAAGGATTGCAAGCGGTAAGATGCCTGTCTCCGGCAATTTTGCACCCCAGTTGAGTTTTTCACCTTGTTTACCCTTCTTAATGCCGTCTGGTTTCATGCTATTGTAAACTGCAGAAATGAAATATACCTGTGCCTGCGGCGGCGTATCCTTATATAATGAGATAAGGTATCCAAGCGTGCCATCTGCAATGTCTTTA
>Ga0154468_129_pt1 | contig 25332 bp, 20 predicted proteins | sample RifGroC2_FD_115947 | JGI IMG/M metagenome (GOLD analysis project Ga0154468, IMG submission 115947) | Deltaproteobacteria bacterium GWC2_42_11 | reverse complement strand
TTATATCAAATATATTCGAACCAATGACTGCTGTTACAGAGGCAGGTGGAATCCTGTTTAACTCCTTCAGCATCCTTGCAACATTATGCGGGTCTTTATGACATGTAAAAATACTCTTTCCCAGCACATCGCCTTCTTTTACACCAAGCATAGTTTCAGCAGCAGGATTGAGTATAATAACCCTGTCTTGTTCGTCAGCAACTATAATCCCCTCTTTTGCACACATAAGAATACTCGCCAGTTTATTCTTCTCAACCAGAAGGTCTCTATGTGACACCTCAAGTTCGTGTGTCCTTTTTTCAACCTCTTGTCTCAGTTCTTCGTTCCACTTAAGTATCCTCTCTCTGGATTCCTTGAGATTGTCTGCCATACTGTTAAACTGTCTTGCAAGACCCTCTATCTCATCCCCTGTCCTTATATCAAGTTTATGTTCAAAATCTCCATCTGCTATCCATTCTGCACCCTTATGAAGTTCTAATATTGGCTTTGTCAGCCTTTGTGCCATCCAGATACCAATAGCGACAGAGGCAAGCATTGATATAATTCCGATAACAATATAAACCATCCGAAGTTTTGATACAGCTGTAAATATTGCCATCTTGGGATACTCCAGAACGAGTATCCAGTAGTCGCCTGATATTTCATCACCTGTGAATATTGGCCCATAAGATATAATACGTGAAGGGTCTTTTATAGTCCCTTTTTTACCGCTCAAAATCTTAGCAGCAATCTCTTTTGGAAAGTCTTTTCCAAGCCCATCTGTTGAACCAAGCACAAACCCGCTGTCAGATGTCTGGCTGTTCAGACGGGAGAGATAAAAGCCTTCCTTATTCACAAGATATGTTGAACCCCCTTTTGCAATACTTGTCATTTGCATCTGCTGGATAAAGTAACTGGCAAATATGTTGATTATAACTACACCCCGTTTCTTTCCGGCACCATCAAAGACAGGTGTTGCTACCCTTACAACAGGTTTATGCGGAACCTCTATCTTCCCCCACTCAATATTCAAATCCATTGGAGAAACATAGCACTTGCCCTTATTGTATTTTATTGCCTCTGTAAAATAATATCTGTCGCCCTTAAACTGCAACTTTTCAGGCGGCACAATCCAGAAAGATTTTCCGTCTGAATCCACCCTTATAATCTCATGGCCGCCTTTGTTAAGATACCTTATCTGGTAATAGTATGGACGAACTGTTGCAAAGGCAAGGAACTCATTCCCAACCTTATTTTTTATGCTGTTAAAATCATTTGAGCGAGGATGTCCTTTATAATCAACAATTGCTTTTATTCCACCAGACTGGCTTAAAAACAGGACATCGTTATGGACATTCTTTAAAAATTTTTCTACGTCCTGAGCCTTTGCTGAAACCTCATATTCAAGGTAATGGAGTGTGCTGTCTTCAAGTGTTTTGATGGAATAATATACCCCGTATGTGCCGACAATCAATAACGGAATAGAGGCAAGCAGAAGAAGTGCGATAACCAGCTTGTCCCTGATATTAAAATGCAACAAAGGTATAGACTTCATTTATTTTTGTTCAACAGGATATTCTGCCTCAACCCATGCATCAAAACCACCAAGCAATGCCTTTACAATCTTAAATCCTTTACTCTTCAAGAACCGTGCCACACGGGCACTTGTGTATTCGTCATCTCAGGTGCAGTATGCAATGATTTCCTTATCCTTTGGTAAAACCTGATACTTCCTTTCAATGGAATCAGGGTCTATCCTGACAGCGCCCTTGATTTTAATTTTGCTGTCCATATAAGAGCCTGATATCCTAACATCAAGAATAAGGATATTATCCCCCTTATCCATCTTTGCCTTGAGTTCTTCCTTTGTGATCCTGTCGTTTGCTGCTAATGTTACAGCAGGCAATAACATAAATAGACATAAGGTGAATAAATATGCATACAGTCTTTTCATACCTTCATCCTCCTTTCAAAGTTTTTTACTTATAGCGCTTCTTTAAACAATACATAGCCTGAAGTTTTTGTAATCTTAAGAGCCTTTGCTATCTCCTCCCTGTTTATATCTGCACTTATATCATTAAATAGGTTTTCAAAAAATCTGTTATAAAACTCATCAGGGTAAACCCACACCTCAAATACGATTTTTGCATTATTATATGATTTGTCTATAAGATAATCAAATTCAAATCTCTTGTTTGGTGGTATCCGTGTATCAAATAATTCTTCTGACAGGTCAAGACTTACATGCCTGCCTATGTATGATTCTTTAAGAGAGGATTTTATCACCCTGCCTTTTTTATCAATCATAAACCCCTTTACAACAACAAGTGGTGTTACATAGGTCGGGAAACAGTGTCCTGTCCCTGTGTTTTTAATTATAAGTTTTGCCTTATTTCCTGTCCGAACAGCAGTTATAGTAATTCCTCTTTTTACCATCTCAGAGTCATGTATCCCCCTGAAGAGATGCCTTCTGTCAGGCATGTGGCAGTTCTGACAGGTAATATTATTTTTGCCATATATACTCTCCTGCCACTCCCTGTATGTATTGGTAAGAATCTTCCCGTTTAATTCATAACCTTCGTCCAGTTGATGACATGCAGCACAAAATTCAGCCTTTTCAAAAAATGCCTTTTCTATAAAACCATTGTGTGGTTTTTGTTCTTTCCCCTTGCCCTTTGACCCCCACCCATCCTTCAGATGGGTACCCGCCCTAACCCCTGCTCTTACTGGTGGTGGCCCATATATTTTCCCATCCCTCAAATGACAAACACTGCAACTCACCCCTGATATTTTAAGTTTACTATCAAAATTTGGATTTTTGATGTAACCATTTTCCCCTTGCCCCTTATCTTTTGACCCTTGACCCTTGACCCTTGACCCTTTCTTCATCTCATTCTGTTCTTCCATGGGTGCATGGCAAAAATAACATGACATGGCAAACTCAGGGTTGCCGGGGACAGATTTGAAATCTGTCCCCGGCAACTGTCCCAGGAGCCCTGGACCAACAGCCTTGCTGTGTAAAGAGCCTTTCCATCCATTATACTGCTCCTTATGACACTCGCCGCAGGCTTCAGGATGAAGTGACAATCCCCCGCGCCCATCCTTCGGATGAGCACCCGCCCCCTTGAAAAAAGGGGGGATTAAGGGGGGATTTGGATTTTGAATTGGTATAGGTCTCTTCCAATATTCTGACAAAAAATCCTCTCCCCCAAAAGTTACAGAGGAGAGGACTGTTAATAAACATAACCCGACTGTAAGAAAAAATATTACTTTTTCCCGCATGGGTTTTTCATACCACATGGCTGCTTCATACCGCAAGGCTGCTTCATCATTTTGTCATCTTCTTTTGCATTTGCCTGAACATATGCTGCAAGGGCAGTAAGTTCAACTGAATTCCACGCAAGGGGTTTGCCTTTCATTGGATTCATCATGCAGAAGTTTATCATCTGGTCAAGGGTTACAATGTCATTCGGCATTTTTAAATATTTTGGAAATGGCGTCTTTTTTAAACCATTGCCATCAGGATGACAGGTGGCGCATGCAGCCCCTGATGTCCCAAGTTTTGTATCATTCCAGAGTTTGGCACCCATGTCCATAAGTTTTGCCTTATCAGTTATGGCATTTGTCCTGATAGGCTTAGGCTTCATAGCGCATGGATTTTTTGCCGCGCATGGATTTTTAGCGCATGGATTCTTTTCCGCTGCATAAACATCCTTAACCCCTCCTGCCATTATCAGGGGAACTGCCAACAACACTGCCACAAATACCCTTTTTAGATTTTTACACATAGTCACTACCTCCTTTGTTTTATTTGTGGGGACAGATTTGAAATCTGTCCCCAGTCCTTCTTATACGCATAAACCTATCATGCAATGTTAGACGCTAATTTCTCTCCATTTTCCTTCAGCATCCCTTCTGTATATATCTCCATATGCTTTTTCAGGGAGAACAAATCCTTAAACCTCTTCCTGCATACAGGACACCTGTAGCCTCCCCAGACCTTGAAAAGATATGGATTTTTGAGTTCCTCTATTTTCCCTTGTATATACTCGCTTCTTGTTATGCTCCTGACTGACTTAACCGCCTCTATGGTGTCTTTCCTTTTTACCCTTGGGAGTTTTTTCGTCTTTGCAATTACTGAGACTATGTCTTTTGCCATAAGGTATCTCTTAGCCTCGTAACTGCTGCCTGCTCCAATGTGCCCGTGTTCTAATATGACCTCAAAATATTGCATCTTTTTAAAATGACCCTCCTTAATTTTGCGTTTTTCACCTGAAAATACCACACAAGCGGCTGTCTGTCCTGCTGGCAAACCGTCTGGGTGGGGGGCTTTAAGAGGCAACGGGTTTGCAGGCAGGACAGACAGCCGCTATAACTATAATAATATTTTCATTCTCCTTTGTGCCGAATTGTCGGCATGTGTGTTTCATTTTGAAATTTTCATTTTCACTCCTCCACCCCCATTGCCTTTCTTGCCTGCGGTGGTAGAAGTTTTTTTGTAGCCTCATCAACAACCTGCTCGCTTACTTCTTTGTATCCGTTCTCCATTGCATAATCCTCAATCGCCTTCTTTGCCATGCCCTTGGCAAATGATGGAACCTTGTTCAGCCTTGATAATGCGCCATCTGTCCATTTTATATTCAAATGCATGTCTGTTGGTTTGATAACCTCTTCAGGCTCATGTCCCTTGCCAGCAATAAATACACTGCACGGAGCAAGCCTTAACAGGTTTTCTGTGCTGCTACCTATATCTGACTCCTCTACTTGATGAACTCCAAAATGCCCCACCATTAAAAGACCAGGCTTTGTCTGTTGGATATGCTTTAGGATTTCATCATATGCCTTGCCTGCTAAAAGGGTTGTCTTTATGTCAATACCTCTTGCCTTTGCTATGCTTTTTGCTGTATCCAAATAACCCTGATAGAGTTTTGCCATGCCCTTGTCTATAATCTCATCATGGAGTTTTTCCTGCTCCTTAAACCTGAATACCTTTGCTGCATCTTCTGATAGGGCATCTGCTATGTTTCTGAATGCTACCTGATGAAAATATGGGTCAAAGGCTGATACTGCCTCTATTTGTGGGGACAGATTTGAAATCTGTCCCCAGTCCTTTTTGAGGGCTATGGCGGCCATTAAGCCCCAGTAGGAGTATGGACTCCCGTCTATGGCTACAAGAATATTTCCACGGTTTTGAGTTTTCGGGGCACCCACGAAAGTGGGTCGTGAGTTTTGAGTTTTTATTATAAGCATGTCTTTTCTTATTTTTCTTGCTACCCTCTCTGCTACGCTGCCTATTAAACTATGCGCCACAGCGCCCATCCCTAAACCACCCATTACCACTAAATCGTAATCCCCTTCTTCTGCCTCTTTTATGAGTTCTGCAAAGTTTTTCCCTTCTCTGTTTTTGCGGGAACAGGTAATTTCTTGTTCTGCGCACTTCTTCTCAAATCTGTCCAGATATGAGTCTGATATTACACCAAGACCTTTGGATATGAGACTTTCATGGACATCCCTTTGTCTTTTGAGTATTGCCTCTGACTGATACCTTTCAGGCAAGCCTGTCTCCATGTCCATGAATCTTGTCTCATGGAGTTTTGCTGCATAGACATGACAGCCGGTAATACTTCCTCCAGATGCCTTTGCAATGGCTATGGCATGCTCCATTGCGTTGTCTGAATAGGCAGAATTGTCTAATGCTAATAGTATTTTTTTGAACATATCTTTTTAGAAACCGTTATACGTGAACGTGATGCGTAAAAATATTTTGCGCCTTTTCGCATCACGCATAACGCCCACGCATCACGGCTTTTTTATCCTCCTTACTATCCATATCTCTACTCCTGCCATCCCGATAATCCCGAATAGTGACCATAGCCATACTGTTGCAGGTGTTGATGTCTCTAAGATGACATAGTTCCATGTTGACAGACTCATAAGAAGATTATGCTCTCCGTTTGAGCCGTCCCATGCATTTAAAGAAAATGGTATGAACTTGCCCTTTTCAAATTGGGTGTCGTTCTTGTCAGGGGTTAAAATGGGCCTTTTTATTATAACCTTCCATCTTCCGCCGTTCCACAATGACTTTGCTACAACCTGCTGCTCCTTGGCATCCTGAACCTTTAGAGGCTGCTTGAAACCTGTTCCAATATTTTCCTCTACAGCAGTTTTCCCAGATACATCCATGTCAGCCTTCCAGAGCCATATATTTATCGGATTACCAGCGTCCCCTCTGAAGAAGTGCGGTCTCTTTGTTCCTTCAGGCATTTTTATTGGAAATTGCAAGGCAATAGAGTCGCGAAATGTTTCCAACTTTCTATGTGCCATTTTATTAGGGTCTACATAGGAATTATATGCCCCTGCACTGCTTATATCCTTTGGGTCAAATTCCAGAGATTCATTATGAATAACATCTTTAAATGGGTCATCCCACTCTAGTAGAAATCCTATTTCCTTTTCATTATATACTGCCCTTACTGTCACCATATCTATAGATGGATTCTGCCAGCGCGGCGCAGCAATAACCTGACCTGCCAGCCTAATATCTATCACCTCAGATTTAGCCCAAACAGGATTTTCAAAGTCCATTGGAATATCACCTTTAATCTGTTTTGCCTTTAAAACAGACTGGTCATTAGGTTTATACTGAAGGGACTTTATAAAATTTGCAAGATGCCACCTTTCTTCTTCCTTTAGAGAGTCAATAAAGGACGGCATTGGTGTGCCGTTTATCCCTGTAGAAAATCTCATAAATATATCTTCAGACTCGCTTCCCGCCTTGATTTTCCACGGCTGGGTTACATTTCTTATACGAATAGGAAAACCCCAGTCATCCTTTCTCTCCTCTTTCACTCCATCACCTTTGCCGCCTTTGCCATGGCACTCCCAGCACTTTGTTTTTTCAAATATTACCTTACCCTTTTCAACACTCTCTTTTGAAAATGGAATATTAGAAGATGAGGGTTTTACAATGCTTTTGTATGGGTCTAGTTCCTTGTTTGAAAATTCAGGTGCAAACGTTTTTATATAATAAATGACCTGCCACCTTTCTTCTTCTGTAAGACCATTCTTGATTTTATCAATGTCAAATGCCTGCATCCCAGTTCCTGAAAGTCCACGGCTTATAGTTTTGAAAAGGTCTTCATCTGTAGGCAATTCACCGCTTGCTGTTGTCCTAAATTTAAATGTCCCTATGGTGAAATCTCTGGGACGAGGGTCCATAAAATCAGCAGCAGGCCCATTTCCATCTCCAATGAGCCCATGACAGAATGAGCATCTTTTAAAGTAAATAGTCTTGCCTTTTGCAAGCATCTCAGGTGTTGCAGCAGGTTTTGGTTTTGTAGGTATATCACCAGCATTAACTGCAGTGGACAATGAATAGTGAATAGTGAATAGCAAAAATAAGATAAAAAACTTTTTCATTTATGAATTACCTCCAAGTTTTAAAACCGTTATACGTATGCGTTATACGTGAGCGTGAAAAAACAAAATCTTTTACGTATAACGCATCACGCTCACGCATCACGGCTACTTTGCCTAGTGCTTCTCCGGTATCCTCGGTGTCTTTTGTGCTAAATCGTATTCAGCCATTATGATTTTCCATCTCTCTTCTTCTGTAAGATTTAAATTCCATACAGGCATTGCAGAATCCCATGGAGTTGCCTCTGGAGGTAGTCCAAGCCCGCCTGTTGATACCCTCCAGAATGTATACCCCTCTACTATGGTTTCTATTGTTCCATTGTCTGTAAAGTTTATAGGACGGAGTTTAAATCCATCTGCCATAGGTCCGTCTCCAGCAGCAGAGTCCCCATGACATGGACGGCAGTTCATGGCATATAATGCCCTTCCTTCAAAAAGGTTCTTTTCATGAAGGGCTGACTTTGCTGCCTCCATAGTTACATTCCCTGCCTTTATTTCTTTTAAAAACTTGTCTATAGGCTCTGTTGGTATAAATCCAAGTATATGATTGTCAGGATTGGTTTTTTTCCATCTTTCTATATCTGCCTTTAACTGAGGAATAAATTCTACTGCATTTGCCTTTGCCTGCTCTATAAATGTATTTATAGCATCTTGAGACGGGTTTTCTATAGGGCTCTTTAAGTCCTCCATCTTCTTAGGAAAGTTGCTTGATGGATGCTGGATTCTAATGGATGTCGGAGGAATTACCTTTGGTGATGTTACATCATATACCTGCCAGCCTACTACAAAGGGAAGTACGCCTAATACAATATTCCTAGGCAGCATGCCGTAACTTCCTTTAATAAAATCTATAACAGGTCTTTTAAACCCTTCTAACCTCTCCTCTGAAAATGTGGTGTAAAGGAATAATGCTGCTATGGTTAAAACCATGTAAAAGAGTATTAGTGTGGACGGCACAGGCAAAGGAAACGGCATGCCTGTAATCTTCCTTGATATGAATGGTATTGCAAATTTTACAATGCCATAGATTATAATAAGGGTAATGACCGTTGACCAGAATGTGCCTTGTTTGAATTTGCTGCCCATTTACAAACCTCCATGAATACCGTTATGCGTGTGCGTGATGCGTGTGCGTATTAGAAGCCGTTATACGTGAACGTGATGCGTTATGCGTAAAAATGTTTTTGTCTTTTCGCATCACGCATAACGTATAACGCACACGGTCTTTTCTACGCATCACGGCTTTTTTTGCAAAAGCATGAATGCCACTACATCCTGAAAGTCTTTTACTGTTAATACCTCTACAAGTTCATCAGGCATTAAACTCTTGTTCTTTTCTAATACAAGTTCCTTTATATCTGACTTAGGCGCTTTCAGGATTTGCCCTGCGCCTATTGCGATTTCTATATTTTCATTGTCCTCTTTTATCTTTAGTCCTGAATACTTCTTGCCGCTTTCATTAAACATCTCTTTGCCGTCTTTCTTTATGACTGTGTATGTCTCATATCCGGGCGTGAATGATGCTGCTGGCTGAAGTATGGATTCCTGTATGTGTTTTGCACCCTTTAAGCCAATCTTGCTTAAATCAGGTCCAAATGGACTGCCTGTTCCGTCAAGGGTATGGCAGTCTGCACATCCTCCCCCTACGAAGATCTCTTCCCCATGGGCAGGGTCTCCGCCTCCTGCTGCTGACGCTGCTGCTATCCTGTCAAAAAACTTTTTAGATATTTCACCCGGATTGTTTACTGCATCTACATTTACCTCGCCGCCCTGACTCTGCAGATAAACTATTACTGCCTTGATTTCATTTAGAGTAAGTGATATTGGAGGGGCATATACTACTGCCATCTCGTTCTTAAACCCTTCAACAAGGTATGCAGATGGATTTGCCAGACTTTCTATTAGATAGTCATTTGCTGTGTATGGCAGTCCTGTTGCCTTTTCCCTTTCCTTTGCCCTCTCTGCTGCCCTTTGTCCTATCGGTAGAGGGAATTTATCACCCCATAAACTAAGATTTGGACATCTGACCGCGCTCCCCCTGTCTCCTATGCTGTGGCATGTATAACACCTCCCCTTACCCCAAAATATGCTTTCACCTCCCTCAGGCGTGATTTCTACAACCCCGCCTCCCTTCTTCTCTCCGCCTGTCATCTTTGTTATGGCGCTGCCTACCCATAAAAACAGGGTTACAAGCACTATTAAAAGGATGAATGCCTTGCCTACTGCACTGCCCATGTAAACCTCCTATAGCATGGAGCAAAGAGCATAGCGCATGGCGTTTAATGCTTTGCCCTATGCCCCATGCCCTTTGCCCTCTGCGTCCTTTCCTTTCGCTATCCCTCCAAGCCAAAACATGAATGCAACTCCTATTAAGAATACAAATACTGCAAGTCCCACCATCTGCGTCATTGTAAAGTTACTTGGTGTATATGCCCACTGGGATGTGTCTCTCATTACCCCGAATATGTGCCAGTCGCTTCTAAGTCCACTTCTTATAAACCCCATGAGCCCCATGTTCATGGTGATGATTATAGATAGAAGGAGAAGGGCATATTGACTTCTTGTTGTCATTTTGCCCCACTTGAGTTCTCCTATTACCTTTGCGCCTTTGAATAGGAATATGTCTATTGCTGTTACAAGGATTATGCATGAGATTAACTGCAAGAACTGGCTCACTGCCACATTTCTAAGAAGCGGACTTGCCTTTTCCATTACAATAAAACCATATACGCCTAAGAATCCGACTACGCTTATTGCTGTTGTTGCTATGTATAACCCTTGCGCAAGTATGCCTCTGTCTTTTAATGTGAGTATTACTGTTGCTATTACTGATATGCACTGGGCTGCAAGAAGCCATCCTATTGTCCTGAAGTAGACTGCCCTGTCTGGAGGAAGGTCTAGGATTTTAGGCTCTGCTGTTAAAAGAAACCATGCATACTGACCTATTATTGCTATTGCTATCAAGCCTGCTATGGATATAATCACCTTTGGAAGTGTGCCTTGCTTGGATATAGGCACTCTCTCACCTTTGTTTCCCCTCCTGTATAATAGGAAACTAAAAAATGTTGAAAGTATTATTAGATTAACTACTGCATTTTTTGCAGGCATGAGTCCAAAGAATTTTAGTGTTGGATGGTATTGACTCCCTCCCATGTCTGATACCTCTTTGCCTGAAAGAGGCAGATTATGAGGGGTGAGCCATATTGCAAAGGATATGACTATTGCAAATAGAATGAATTTTATATATTTGTAATACCTTTCTGAACCGGGTATCCTTGTCATCCCGCTCCAGAGGTAATAATTGCTTATTAAGAATAATGAACCGACCAGCATTGCCTGTATGATGAATGTCCATGAAAAATCCCCGCCCATCATATTATTGCCCATAACTGCGCTGGTTGAATAGACCTCCCTCCCAAGATAGTATCCTGCAAATGGAAGGGGGATTAGCCCTGCAATTGCAACAAAGTTTGCTATGTATCCCATCCAGTCATAATGCGCCTTGTCTTCTTCTGTCTTGCTTCCTATGAATTTTACTGCTGCATATGCGCCTGCTATAAGTCCTCCAAAAGCAAGGTTGCCTAGCATTCTGTGTATTGCTATTGGCGTTGCAAGGATGTTTTCAAATACCTGCCATGTGGTGCCTGTTAAGTCCCCTTTTTCATTTACCCCTGCAGGACTCATCATAAACCCTGCCATGCTGTTTGCCATCTGCATAATACCTGTGCCAAAGATGTTTAATAAAATGCCTATGAAGATATGGACTGATTTTCTGTCTTTTATTATGTAAAGCCCTGCACCTAAAGGAAGGATATACAAAACTGCCATGAATACCCTTGTGTCTGTCCTCATGTGCGGTGTGCCTATGCCAAGAAGGAATAAAACTCCGATGAGAAAAATGATGCCGCCAAGTGCCTTTGTTACAATCTGCCAATTGGAGCATAGGGCATGGAGCATGGAGTTTTTACTCTCTGCCCTTTGCCCTATGCCCTTTGCCCCTTCTTCACTCAGCCAATCCCATCCATAATAATAGAGATACAAACAGAAGGTCTCTCCAAAGAATAAAAGGGCATACAAGAACAGGACATCCTTGAATAATCCTGCCATGTATCCCATGAATGTCGGATATAGGGTAAAGAGTGCAAATGCCATGAGTCCGCCAAATGCCGCTGTGGTGGCATATGCTACAGATAAAAGGCTTGTAAATTCGTATGCTAGTTTGTCAAACCTCTTGTCTTTGCTCCGCCAGCCAACAATTTCTATTATGACTGCAAAGAGAGGAACGCCTAGGACAAATGCGCCAAAATATAAATGCATCTGCGCTAAAAACCATACCAACTTCCTTGAGTCCAATCCCATAAACTGCCGATATACATTCTCCTCAAGGGCATAGGCAGATGAGGCAAAAACAAGCACAATTGAAAGCGCCAGAGTTATCTTCTTTGACATAGATTCTCCTTATGAGCATAGGGCAAAGGGCAGAGGGCAAAAACGCTATGCTCTCTGCTCTATGCTCTATGCCTTTTTATCTCCCTAACGTCCTCATATACCTTATAATCTCTATCAATTCCTCATTCGTCATCTCTTTTTCTATTTCACAGGAACGGCATATATCCAATTGTCCCTGAAAATTTTTTAAAGATTTTGTATCAGGAACATCTGTCCGCAGTTTTGGCAAAGACTTGCTGTGACACTTAAAACACTTTTCTTCAAATGCCTTATCGCCTGCAACTACACGGGCAAAGGTCAATACCTGCTTGAGTTCTTCTTCTGTAAGAATGTCTTTCCATGCAGGCATCAGATTCTTGCCGTGTCTCATGGTATTAAGGAGTTCCTTATCGTTCTTCTCCATCCTCTCACCTTTTGCAAAATTTGGCGATGCTGGCAAAATAGGATTGCCGTCTATACCATGGCATGCAGCGCACCTTTCATGGAATATCTCCTTGCCTCTCTGGATATTGACAACCTTTCCCTGCTTACTATCTGCAGGGACAAGTTTCTTGCCATCCCCTGCAATGGAATCACCATGCCAGGAGATAAAAAGAAACAGGGCTGGAAAGAGCATTATGACCCCTGCTTGAAGCCTACAGGGGCAAGGTTTTGAGTTATGGGGTTTGAGTTTTGACATTTGAGTTTTGGGATATATTCATACTCCCGTAAATAACAGACAGCGCCTCTATTGCAGTCCAATGGTCATCTTTTCTGCCCTTGTCATTAAGCGTATCCAGAATAAGTTTTACTGTTTGAGCCTCATTTATATTTTTGCAGGCAAGCGCTATATCCCGTCTCATATTATTAAACCTTTCATAATCATAAAGCCGCGAGACCAGAAGGATCAATACGCTTTCATTGCCGATTTTACTAAGGGCAATAACCGCCTCTCTCCTGACATCCTTATTTTCATCGTCAAGCAGCCCTATAAGTGAATTGACCCCCTCTCTATACCCTGCGCTTCCGACCGATTTTACAGCGGCATATCTTAAAAATGGGTCTTTGCTTTTAAGACAGGATACAAGAAAATTGACTGCATTCTCATTTTTTATATTCTTGACTGCATCGCATATCTCTTCAAGACAGATGCCCTTTTCAGGCAAGGTGGGGATAATTTTGGTTATTATTTCAAACCCTGCATCGCTGCCTCTGTATGCAAGGGATACTGCGGCCTGTTTTTTTATCTCTCCATTTTCGTCATTCAAGAAACCTAGAAGAACCCTTTCTGATTTAATGTCCTTAAACTCTTTAAGGAGTTTTGCAATGGAGATATTTATATTCGCATCCTCACAGTTCAGGAGTTCCAAAACAGCATCAACCGCTATAATCTCTCCTGACCTTCTTAAACATTCAAATGCGCTGTCTCTAATGGATTTGTCTGCATCCGCATCTTTTATAATTTCCAGAACTATATTCAATCCTTTTTTGTCTTCATTGATTTTTAACAACCGCAGCGCCTTGTTTCTAACAAATGGACTTCTGCTGTTATTCGCGATAATGCTTATAATTGCATCTTTTATATTTTGCACCGAAAAATCCCCCTCACCTTTATCCTCTCCCCTCTGGGGAGAGGGGAGGGTGAGGGCAGTGATTGCCTCGCTCGTCATGTCATCATCCACATTATTTAAAACCTGAATCAGCGGTTTGATGCATTCTGGATTAGATATCCTGCCAAGAAGTTCAATCGCTGTTTTTTTAACCGCACTGCTTTTGTCATTAAGAAGCAGCAGGATATGTTTTACTGCCACATGCTTATTGCCAATTATCTTTGCAATCGCCTTTATGCTCTCTATACGAACCTCTTCATCTTCATCCTTAAGGAGAAGGACAAGAGGGACAATGTCCTTTTCAGCGCCCAGTTTTCCTATGGTCTGGACAGCACTTGTCTGGACAAGGCTGTCTTCATCTATTACAGCATCAGCAAGATATTCCAAAACTTGAGGCTCATCCGCATGGGTAAATGCGCTTGCCGCCTTTCTTCTGACTGAAACATCTTTGTCTTTCAGATACCCTGCCACTGCTTCAATCCCCTTCATATCGCCCTGCTGTATAAGGGCTCTGAATATTGCGCCTTGCATTACATCCACATCATCATCTGTAAGCGCCTCAATGAGCGCCTCAACAGCCCTTTTATCCTTTATTATCCCAAGCGCCTCTGCTGCCCTTTCTTTAATCTCCCACTGATAATCCCCTGCAAAATCGCCCATGCTGTATGAAAAGCACCGGGTTTTTGTTATGGCATGGATAAGAGGCTCAACTGCCCTCTTATCGCCAATCCTTGATAGAGCCTGTATGGCAGACAACCTTACAATCGCCTCCTCATCTTCAAGGAGTTGAATTAAATCAGGGACAGTTTCTGAACTCCCTATTTCACCTAATGCGAGAGCAGCATCGCACCGGACATCAGGGTCAGGGCAATTCAGATACTTTATAAGAGGAGTAACTGCCTCATTATCATTTATTGTTCCAAGCGCCTTAGCGCCGAAACACCTCGCCCTTTCATCTCCTATTTCCATAGAAGACGCAACAGCAGAGACCGCCTCTTTTTTTAAATCGTGCGAATACATATCAATTTTATCTTGTGCAAGCGCTGTGTTCATACTCACTAGACAAAAAGTGGGCAAGGGCTTTTGCCCTTACCCACTTGATTCTCATATCCCAACCGCTTTTAAACTATATCCCTTCTTGCAAATGTCATTGCGCGGAAATCATTTTTATAAGGTGATTCCCCGATTTTTTTAACCTTTCCAACGCCGAGTTTATACCTATACTGGTTTGTAAGCGGGTCTGGAACCCTTGGCGCAAGGGAATTTGCAGGCTGCGTAGGGTGCAGAAAATACATGTAACTCACACCTTTTTTTACTGCTGGTGTTACAATGGCAACAGCAGTAACACTCGCCTTTGTCATCTTGATATGCCCCTGTTTTACAAGGTTGCTGTATTTAGTATCCAGCGCATTAGTCCCCATGTTTGAGTCCTTCCAGACAGGTATCCTTTCGCTGTATGCAAGAACCATGTCCCCGCTCTCAATGCCCCTTGCCTTTGCATCATCAGGGTGAATCTCAATAAAGTTTTCCGGAAACCTTTGTGTTATATACGGCCTTCTCTCCACATCGTCAAACCCTGACTGCCATATTTCATTTATTCTGCCGTTTGTTACCCAAAGTTCATCGTCCTTTGGCTTTATAGCGTCAAAAAAGTCAGAGAATACATCCCATGGGCTCTTGAGCCAGTTTGCCTTTCCCGACTGGGTATTGAATGCTGTAAGGATTTTTGGGTCAACAAATCTTGCGCCAAAATGAAAGTCTGGCAGTTTCCATTCAGAGTCCTGAAGTCTTGCAATGCCGATGATTTTATAGCCGTCTGCCTTAATGTCATTTGAATCCTTCATTGCCTTTGGCATTGTATATTCTGCGCCAGGCCTGTCGTATTTATAATCCTCATCTACGACAACAACTGGGGTCTGGATGCCTGTTGTGCCGAATTTTTTGAGGAGTTCATACGCCTTGACACCCTTCTTCTTTGCCATCCAGACAAGCGCATCGTAATTATTGTCCTGCCTGCCTCTGGAAAATCTGGCGGCTTCTTCAAACACATCATTGGAATCCTTCCAGTCATAGCCTTCAAAACCCATCTTCTTCGCCCACTTTGCAACGATCCACCAGTCAGGTTTTGCCTCTCCAGGGGCATCGTAGAATTTGGAGTAGAGCCTCAGCCTTCTCTCACCATTAGCACGGGTAAAATCAACCTCTCCCCATGTTGCGGCAGGAAGCACAATATCGGCATACTTTGCGCCAATCGGATCGCGGAGATATATCTCCTGATTCACAACCACCATGCCGCCGCTGTCAACCCTCTTTTTCAAGGTCTCGATTATTTCCTCTTTTACAAGGCTCATTATTTGATGCGGATTCTGCCGGGTCAATTTGTTGAATGTATCCATTAAGCCCTGCGAGCCAGCCATAGCAGACAGCCATGTATTGCCTACAACCCATGCTAGCCTCACATGCCCGGATTCCACCCATCTGTCCACATCCATTGTGAGCCTTCTCCTGCCGCCGAACTTATCAGGAGACTTGTTATCGGGATAATTCCCTCCGCCAACTCCGCCCCTCTGATGTCCGCCCAATCTTCCCATCATCCTGCCGGGTCTGTTTCCGCATCCTGTAAGAAGCGCCAGAGAGCCGAGTGATGCTGTATTCAGATAGTTGTTGCTCCAGTAGTTCCCTTTTTCATAGGCAAAGGAAACCTTTTTCTTGCCGTCTGCATTTCCAAGGAGTTCTGCTGCCTTTTTAATCTTTTCTACAGAGACGCCTGTTATCTCTGACGCCTTATTTATTTCAAACTCCTTTTCACCCAGCAGCCATGCCTTCCAGTCATCATATCCCTTTGCTGCAAGTTTTCCCCATGTGGTTATCCACTGCCAGTGTGTGTTCCTTGTGCCTCTGCCAAAACCAGATTCTGTCTCCCACTGCGGCGCAGAGAAGTTTGATGTCCAGTTCTTTATAAAGTCCATATCCTGACCGTTGTTCTCAACAATTACCCTTGCAATGGCATTATACAGGATTGCATCTGTCCCAGGATACACATCAAGGAAAAGTCCGCCGTTTGCCTCTGCATATGCAGCGCCTGCTGTCTTTCTCGGCAGGACCATAATGACCTTCATCTTCTTTTTCTGAATCGCAGGCATTATCCATTCATTCCAGAGAATCGTCTTTGTCTCAAATGGGTCTGTGCCTGATATAAACAGGACATCTGCATTTGCCCTGTCCCAGTAACCAGCGCCAAATGTCATAAAGCCGGCAAATGCAACGCCTGCTGATTCTTCACCGGGCGCAGGGGAATCATGCCATGCAAACGCAGGGGTATTGATATCCTTCAATGCAAAACGGGTTATGGCATAGGTATTTTCAATGAACTGGTAGCTGTAGGTCTTGCATGCCCATGCGTTTTCGCTGTGATTTTTGAGGACATACTTTGATATTTCAGCGCAAATATCCAGCGCAAAATCCCATGTAACAGGCATAAGCGTATCAGCCACCCTGACCATCGGCCTCTGAAGCCTGTCTCTTGTCGGCTTGCTCGGGTTATAGACCTTCTGTGCGATACATCCGCCGCGGATACTGTTGTCTCCTGTTAGATTCACAGCCTCTGTGCTTTCATCAGGCACAACAATAACATGATGCGGTTTGCCGTTGGCTATTACGATGTTGTGCTGATTTGGACTCACCCACCTGCCGAGTGGTCCGACAGGAAAATTCTTTTTAAATGCGTTTTCATTTGCCTTCTGACCGCCCTCTTTGCCTACAGGCCAGCGGTATACCTTATATCCACATGCCACAATGCAGTAATCGCAAGCAGTGGTAAATACCTCTGCATTCGGCGGCGGGAGCGGGACTCTGTCTTCTGGTATATAATATGGTGTTGCCATGAATTACACCTCCTTTGTTAGACTTTTAGGCATGGAGCATAGCGCATGGAGTAAAAAACCACACCCTATGCCCTTTGCCCCATGCCCCTTGCCATTACACATTGCTGTTCCTTCCAAATACCAGCCCTATGACACCTGCCGCATATATGTCATCCCCTTCTGTCTCCAGCAGAATCTGAGGCAGGCTCTCTGTCGCATGACCGCTTATAATCATGCCGTGCCTTGTCAGGTCAAAGGTGGACTGATGGAATGGGCATTGTCCGAGGATTTTATACTCTGCCTTATATGCTGTTTCCATTGGTCCGCCCATGTGTGTGCAGACAGGGTTAAAGGCAACTACATCATTGTTTGAACCGACACCGCCGCCTGCCGGGGTCCCAAGTTTAACAAGGATATTCCTTATATCCTTTGTCGGATATGTAAATGCAACCGGCATATCCTGCTTTAAGGCGCTTAATTTCCCGATCTTTACCCTTGGATATTTTGATACAACCGCCTGAACCTCTTTTGCGCCTAAACCGGGTATGCCGGTAAGCATAATAGTGGCAGTAGCAGCGCCGCTTAGAAACAGAAACTGCCTGCGGGTGGTTAAGCAACTAATCAAGCAATCTTTTTTATCTGTATTATCCATTAAAATTCACCTCCCTTATTTTTAGGCATAGAGCATGGCGCATGGAGCAAAAAACCTATGCCCTATGCTCTTTGCCCTTTGCCATTACTTCTTCGGCTGCCAGTCTGCCATTGGCGCATAGTCAGGAACCTTTGGAACAGGCAGTCTGATTTCTTCTCCGCTGGTTGACAGGAGAAACTCCTTTAATGCCTCCTTTTCATCCTTTGAAAGGTTCAGGGGTTTCAGGATTTTAGTCTTATTCCCCCATCTGTCCACACCGCCCCCGTTGTTATAGAAATCTATAACCTCATCAAGGGTAAAGAGCGTGCCGTTGTGCATATATGGCGCCGTATATTTCAGGTATCTTAAAGGCGCTGTCCTGAACTTGCCTCTATCCTCAAGCCTTTTCTGTGTGAAATAAATGCCGGGGTCGTGCTTGTATGTCCTATATACTTCTTCAGCCGAACCCTTTGCATAAAACTGGTATCTGACTGTAACCTGCTGAAGCCCGCTCTCTTCAAATTCAGGCGCATCCGCTACGCCAAGGTCATAGAACTTCTCGTCGGTAAGCATTGCGCCATTATGACATGCAGCGCAGTTTGCCTTGCCCTTGAAGAGTTCCATACCTTTCTGCGCCTTTGCAGAGAGCGCATTCTTATTGCCCTTCATGAACTTATCAAACGGCGTATCAGGCTGAGAAAGGTATCTTTCGAATGCTGCCATAGCATCCCAAACATGGTCCATATTAGGCCACTCTACCCCGAATATCTCTTTAAATCTTTGGACATATTCAGGCGTAAACCTTACTCTGGACTCCATCATATCAGGAGAGCCGTTGCCTGCCACTCCGCCTGTTGCTGCAGCCGGCGCTTGCGCCTCAAGGCTAAATGTATTACCCTCCCAGAAGATTTTATTAAGATAACCGGAATTTACCGCTGTCTGTGAATTTCTCCAGTGAACTGTCCCTGGATAACCCCTGCTTATAGGGTCTGCAAATCCCCATCCCTGTTTTGGGTCATGGCAGTCTGCGCAACTTATACTTCCGTCACCAGACACCTTCGGGTCAAAAAACAGAAGATAACCGAGTTCCTGCTTTTTATCCATCTTTGACGGATAGACATTTGTCCCTGACGGATTATCCGTTGGTATAGGAGGATTGGAAGGGAGCGGCATAAGTGGTCTGGATTTGCCTGCATCCGCTGCATACACAACACCAGCCGCAGCAATTAACATAAACGCAATAAATAAAATAAAAAACTTTTTCACTAATTTTGACTTTTGACCCTTGATTAAAGCCTTCAAGGGCATGCTTTTGACTTTTGACTTGTTTTTCATCAGTTCTTCACCTCCTTCCACTTGGGAATCGGCTGATACTCCACCTTGACACCCTTTGGCATCTCAACTGTAATCGGGTCTCCGCTCAAATTCAAAAGAAACTCCTTTAATGCCTCTTTTTCTCCTGCTGTCAGCCCAAGCGGTTTCATTGCCGCATCCTTCATTCCCGGTCTGTCTTCGCCGCCGCCCTGATTGTAAAATTCTATAACCTCATCAAGGGTAGAGAATATGCCGTTGTGCATATAAGGGGCTGTGTATTTGAGTTCCCTCAACGTTGGTGTTATAAATTTACCTACATCCTTTCTGTCCTTAGATACAGTGTAGTAGCCCACATCCCTTCTCCAGTTCATCCTGTTGTCAACACCCATAAACATCATATACGCAACATATGTAAAATGCCTCTGCGGGTCTTTAAAGACCTCTGGATTTTCAGGGACGCCTGTGTTATGGGGTTTTACATCAGAAAAATAAGGGCCATTATGACACTGTATACACCCTGCCTTGCCTTCAAAAAGTTCCCTCCCCTTCTTTGCATTTGGAGAGAGATTTCCTTTATCAAAAGGCACATTCTTTGATGTCAGGGTCTCAAGGAACTGGCCGATTGCATTCCTTGCAACATAGTGGGTCATCTCCCCTCTCTGGGATGTTCCCATGCCGCCCTTGCCCCATCCTGTTTCTTTATACGCATCGTGCGTAAGCGCTGCAATCTTTTCATCCTGTTTAAACCTCTCCTGCATGATTTGCATGTCCATATTCATGTTCATAGAATCCGTAATCATGTCCCTCATCATGTCATCCAGATCATCAAGCCTCCCGTCACTTCCATATGCCTTGCCTTTGTAAACAACATTCAAAAGCGTTGACGCATTCCTCCAGTGTTTTGAACCGGGATATGCATCAGAAAGCGGCATCCTTGTTGTGAAACCCTGCTCGGAGTTGTGGCATGATGCGCAACTCAAAGCAGCATCCCCTGATACCCTGGCATCGAAAAACAACATCTTCCCCAGTTCCGCCTTTTTTGAGTCCGGAGCCTTTCTTTCAGGAAGCGGACCTATATCCGGATAATCCCCCGCCATAGCAATACTGGTAATAAAAAGAAGTATCATGACAGGCATTGCATACAAAAATCTTTTGCCTAAACCCATAACCTTCACCTCCTTCCCCTCTCCTTTATCCTCTCCCCAGTGGCACAGGCTTCCAGCCTGTGGAGACAGGCAAGATGCCTGTCCCACCAGAGAGGAATGGTGAGGGATTATTTTGAAAACTCAAAATTTACATCTGCAGTTCCTTTTGCAGATACAGTTGCCTTCCCCTCTTTCAGTCCAAATCTTGGGTGCCATGCCTTGACAGTATAGGTTCCGGGCGGGACATCCTTGATTGTAAATGAACCGTCTTCGCCAACAACCTCAGCATAAGGATGTTCAGGCGCAAGCATAAAACCAAACATAAAATTATGCGCCTCGCAGTTGATTGAAATAAAAGAAGACCTTCTCGGCTTTAATTCCTTTTCAATATCGCCAGGGTCAGGCTGTCCAAAATTAAAGATAACTTTTTTGACGGCGCTTCCGCTCTCAACGCCAATCATTTCCCTTGTATTGATGTTATGCAGAACACCCTTGTCGCTGTTTCTGATTGTAATATTCCCTGGTCTTATAACCTGCGCCCACGGATAAAAACGGCAGCCCTTCTGGTCAATCAGATACTTTCCCCCTTCTGGCTTTGACCAGTCCTTGCCCTTTGCAATGCCGTCAATAAAGACAAACACCCCTCGTAAAGCATTCCCCTTGACATCAATCCACACTACCTCCCTTTCCCCTGTGCCGCACACATCTGTGTTTTTTGTAATTGTAACCTTCTCAACAGCATCTGCCGGCAAGGCACCTTTAAATGTTACTTTACCCTTTACAACACCGCCATCTGCAACAGGCACTACATCATAGGCATTAACCAATGATGCACATAACAGAACTGCCAGGACTAAAAACACCTTCCTCACCAAATCACCTCCTTTTTTGTTTAGTACTTCTGGAATTACACTGCAAATCACATACCACTTGATAAGACAAAAAAATCATCCAGTAATTCTTCAGTAAAACCAACCTGATAAGGAATCAGAAGAGATATTTTCGAGAAAAGGTTAATTATGTGACGGTGCTATGATTGGAAAGATATTTATCGCTTGGGTGGTAAGGTTATTACCATCAATTGATTTTATCACTGATATAGTATTTTTTTATTTTGCTGCGAAGTGTAAGGCGGGAGATGCCGAGGGCATTGGCAGCACGGGTCTTATTATACTTAAAGTCCTTCAGGATTTTTATGATGTGGTTCTTTTCAATATGGTCAAGTGAGAGTGCGGATGCAGGGAGTTCTGGAGGAGCAGATTCTTTAAGAGATTCTGCTGTCATCTCAAGCGGGAGACATTCAGAATTTATCTCTGAAGATGCAGCAAGTATCACCGCCCGCTCTATAATATTTTTGAGTTCCCTTATATTACCATGCCATGAATAATTGAGCAAAATATCTTTTACATCATTAGATAGTCTTCGCACCTCTTTGCCAAGCGCCTTTGCATATTCCTGTATAAAATATTCAGCAAGAGGCAGTATGTCCTCTTTTCTTTCGCGAAGCAGAGGGACATCTATAACCATGACATTCAGTCTGTAGTATAAGTCCTCGCGGAATTTACCTTCCTTAATCAGCGCCTTCAGGTCTTTATTTGTTGCTGCTATAATCCTGACATCTGCCTTAATATCCCTCACACCGCCAACCCTCCTGAATGTATACTCTTCTAACACCCTTAAAAGTTTCGGCTGAAGGGATAGACTCATATCACCGATTTCATCAAAGAATATTGTCCCGCTGTCAGCCAGTTCCATCAGTCCCTTTTTGGTCTCTTTTGCATCTGTGAATGCACCCTTCTCATAGCCGAACAGTTCTGTCTCCATAAGATTATCAGGTATGGCGCTGCAATTTATTCTTATCATAGGCATACTATTTCTTGCACTACCGCAGTGTATTGCATTTGCAACAAGTTCCTTGCCTGTGCCTGTCTCTCCATGGATAAGAACAGGTGTGTTTGGTGTTTTTGACACCTTTACTATCAGTTCCTGTATTCTCTTAAGTCCCCTGCTTTCGCCTACCATCTTAAACATGCATTCACTTTCAGTTTTGTGCTGAAGACGCAGGACTTCGCTTTTAAGATATTGTGTCTCAACAGCCTTATCTACCAGAAGTTTTAATTCCTCCAGTTCAAACGGTTTATTTATGAAATCATAAGCGCCTGCCTTTATTGCAGATATTGCAACCTTAACCTCAGGATATGCTGTCATCACAATTACAAGTATAGAATCATCAATTGCCTGTATTTCCCTGAGAACAGATATGCCGTCCATATCAGGAAGCCTGATGTCAAGGATAGCAATATCTATACTCTGCTTTTTTATAAACTTTATGGCATCTTTTCCACATTCTGCAGAATGGGCATTAAAACCCTTTTTTGCAAAGACCTCCGTAAGCGTCTTCCGCATAACATCATCATCTTCAACAATAAGTATGGTATATTTTTTATATATGCTCATTAATCTAATACCCAAAAATAGACATTGATTTTTGGGGAAACCTGCAAGTTGGCTGCCAGACGAGGCAGCGGACAATTTTTGAGACGAGCCGTATGTTCACCGAGAGGGACAGGCTACTTTTTTTGTAAAAAAGTTGCCTGTCCCTTTAGGAGCCCAGTTTGTAAAATGGCGAGGTTTTTAATCGCTATTTTACGGTAATATCTCAAACCTGTAATCCTCAATAACTGTATTCGCCAGAAGTTTTTCGCACATCTCTTTTAGTCTTTCTTCCGCCTTCTGCCTTGAAGGCGAATCAACCTCTATTTCCATAAACTTCCCAACCCTGACATCCTTTACCTCTCTGTAACCCATAGTCCCCAAAGCGCCCATCACAGCCTTCCCCTGCGGGTCAAGCACGCCCTTCTTGAGGGTAATATATACCTTTGCCTTCATAGTTTATTATAACTCCCCTATTTTAAGAATCTTGAAACTTCCTGAATCAGATTGGTTATGTTAAATTTGACAAGATAGCCGTCAGCGCCGACAAGTTTTGCCTTCTCTTTATTTTCCTCTCCGTTCAGTGATGTATTTATCACTATCGGCAGGACATTCAACTGCCGGTCCAACTTAACGTTTCTGGTAAATGTAAACCCATCCATCTCGGGCATATCAACATCAGATATAATCAGGTTAATATAATCTGTAACAGGCTTATCGCCTGTCTTACTGAGGAAATCCTTCAGTATATCCATTGCCTGCTTCCCGTCAACAGCCTCTATTACATACAGTCCCATATTTTCAAGTGTGTCCCTGAGTATCTTCCTTGCAACAGAGGAATCGTCAACAATAAGGACATTACCGCTTAATTTCATTTGTGCCCGCTTTCAGAACTTCAGGTAATGCACCGATGCCTTTAGCCATAGATTTATCCTCCTTGCCTATTTTTCCGCACTTACTAATTAACATTGTTCTTTAAATAAACCGTCCTTATGGGGAACGGTATCTCAATCCCCTCTTCCTCAAACCTCTTCTTTATCTTGCAGTTTATCTCATCCTGAACTATGCCAACCTCCATGCAGTTCTTCACCCAGTAGAACATCTGGACTGTCAGGGAAGAATCTGCGAATTCTGTAAACAGTACTATGGGCGGCGGGGTCTTTACAATCTGGGGATGGCTGTTGGCTATATCAAGCATTATCGCCTTTACCTTATCAATGTCAGCGCCGTAAGCAACGCCCACCTTTGCCTTCCCCCTCATTACACTGTCAGGAAAGCACTGGTTTATAACCTTTGTGTTTACCAGTTCTGTGTTCGGGACAACGAGTATATTATTTTCAAAAGTCCTTATCCTTGTGCATCTTAATCCTATCTCCATAACATCGCCCGTTTCACCGCCTGCAAGTTGAATCCTGTCGCCGACCCTGAATGGTCTGTCAACCATAAGCGTAAATCCAGAAATCATGTTTGCAAGCGTGTCCTTTGCAGCAAGACCTATTGCCATAGACGCAACACCAAGCGCTGTTACAAGTGAAAGTATATCATAATTAAAATGCTTAAGGATAACAATAAGACCTGTTATCAGTATAAAAACAAATATGACCTTTTCAATGAGCGGCAGGAATTCCTCTTCTACCTGGCTGTCAGACTTAATGGCTATATTGTGTGTGTACCATTCTATCAGGATGCTGATAACATTATAGACGATATATACACCTATACATACCCCGAGGATATATATTATTCCATCTGTTATAGTAATTACTTTAAGCGGGAGCGGGAGTTCAGATATTGAAAGCGAAAGACCGAAAAGGATAATAATATAATAGACAGGAGTTTTTACTGCCTCAATAATCTTATCATCAAGTTCTGTTTCAGTGTGCTTTGTAAATCTTGAAACCCATCTTGCAAAAAAATATCTTACAAATCTGGCAAGGAGCCAGAAACCAAGCAAGATAAGAATTGCATAGATAATCTCCTCACCCCAGAGTTTTAGATTTTCACTTATTGTAATATTCATTGTTTATTCACCTTGAACAATATGCGACAAACCAAATTTTAACCCATACATGTACTTTTGTAAAACACGTCTCGTAGAAACAGGGTTTTTTGGCGGGCATAGCCCACCCTACACCGCTATCCCCTAACCCCTGTCTTTAAACACCCTCTTGAATATATAATCCTGTGCTGTCAGGAGTTTCCTCCTGACAGCATACTCACCAATCCATATCAACAGGAATTGCCGATGCTCCAACTGAGAGGTAATCCCTTGCGCTGGAATAGAACCATTCCTCTGGTCTTAAAACTAATCCTTTCCTCACAGGATTCTTATGGATATAGTTTATCTTGGTCTTTATTGTCTCATGCTTTGTTAAAACCAAATCGTCAAAGCGGCTTTGCCACAGTTTAAATACCTGCCCCTTGACGCTCTGTGCATTTATTCTGAGCATATTCAAAAGTTCAGCCTCTCCCTGCTGTTCTAAAACTTTCCTAATCTGCACTGAAGTGTATTT
>Ga0154468_122_pt1 | contig 25991 bp, 24 predicted proteins | sample RifGroC2_FD_115947 | JGI IMG/M metagenome (GOLD analysis project Ga0154468, IMG submission 115947) | Deltaproteobacteria bacterium GWC2_42_11 | reverse complement strand
TTTAAAAATTCAGGGTTTGATACAACATCAAACGGTATATCAGCGCCCCTTTTTGCAAGTTCCTCTTTAATTACTGACTTAACCTTTTCTGCAGTGCCTACAGGGACTGTGGATTTATCAACTACAACCATGTAGTGAGATACATACCTGCCTATATCCATTGCCACATCTAATACATGCTTTAAATCAGCGTTCCCATCCTCACCCATAGGTGTGCCAACTGCAATGCAGCATATTTCGCTGTTGTCCAAAGCCTCTTTTATATCAGCGGTAAACTTCAAAGTGCCGAGTTTGAAATTTTCATGGACGATTGCCTCAAGGCCAGGCTCATATATAGGGATAATCCCTTTTTTACTGTTTTCTATCTTCCCATCATCCACATCCACACATATTACACTATTCCCCATCTGCGCCATGCATGCGCCTGTTACAAGCCCCACATATCCTGTGCCTATGATTGAAACCTTCATCTATTTTCTACTCTGTACATTGGCAATGCTCCGCCCTCTCAGTTACATATCCTGTTTTTATAGCAGGACTGCAGCCGAAAAGGGAAGTTGGAGTTGTGAACTCCTCAACTCTCAACTATTTAGAAAACGCCCAATAAATTGGGCAACTACACTCTAAACTCTTTCCACATCCGATGCATCTATCTTTAAAGACACGCCCTGCTGGATTATATCTACAGAAAGAACAAGCATATGCTGTCCTGCCCTCTTCACAAGTATGCCTTCTACCCCGGCAAGCGGCCCCCTTTTTATCCTCACTGTCTGCCCTTCTTTTAAATAGGGGTATGGGTCAATATCCCGCTTATTCTCAATAATCTTTTTTAAAGATATTATCTGCTCTTCAGGTACAGGCGCTGGCTCGCCGGGCAAGATGCCTAGAAATCGTACAACTCCCGGTATTTTTAAAACTGTCAGGATATCTGAATAATTTTTCTGTATGTGCACGAACAAATATCCCGGAAATAGCGGAAAATCCACCAGTTTTTTCCTGTCCTTCCATTTTCTCAGTTTTTCAACCACTGGCAGAAAAAAGTCTATGCCAATATCAGCCAACCTGTTAGATATCTTAAACTCATGTCTAGATCTTACATAGAGAGCATACCAATATAGATTCTGACTATACAGAGCATCATAACTTTGCATACCTGCGTTGCTCCTCGGTTCATCGTTGCGGCGTATGCTAAAAATACGCCTCACTCTTCACCTTCGTCGCTCCTTGGTCTCTCTTTGTTCTGACGCTCTGTATGCGGCTTTATTTATGTCGTTGTGTATATATATTATATCAGCCATTATTCAAGATAGTATATCTTTTCAGGGCTTATATTCAGTTGTTTTATGGAGCCAACTGCATCGTCTGAAATAGATGAAATAAGAATAGCGTCCCAGTCTATACTTTTTATATCCTCAACCGAATAAATCCTTAAGCCAAAAAATCCACTGTCTTTCTTTTGATTGTCAATTATACCCACAATCTTTATAGGAAGTCCGCGCGTAGATATATAGCACAATTCAGCAACTTCGTTATCTCCCCAAAGAAGGACATTTTTAACGCCAGATTTCTCCATTGATGCATAAGTTGAGTCAATCCTCTGTCTTACTTCTCTTAAATAATTTATTGAGCGGTGTATATAGTTATAGGTGAGTCTTGCCTTTTCTGACAGCCCATGAGGTGTGAGGATATATTTAATCCTGTTCCGCGGAAGGTTTTTAATCTTAAGATATCCTTTCTTGTAGAGTTTCTTTAGATAGGCATTAACAAGACCGACTGCTATCTCAAGGCGGGCAGCCAATGCCCTCTGAGTAATCAGCGGCTCTTTTGCTAACTCATCAAGCAGTCTGAACGATATTTCATCAGAGGCATGGTTGTTCATGCCGTGAACAATAACACGGAAAAGATATGTATGTCAAGGTCTTATTCACGCTTTGCTAATCCCCTCTTATACTTCTCGGCACCCCGTATGATGCTGCCTTTCTTCTAAGTTCATCAAATTCACTCTTAAGTTCCTTAAGCCTTGCTTCGCTCTCTGTTATCTGTTTCTTATACTGGTCATATGCTTCTATTTCATCTTTTGTGTAAGTCTGCCCCAGGCGCCTGCCCCTTTCAAAAACATCAACATACCTCTTCTGCTCTGATATGGTCTTCTCAAGTTCAGAAATATCCCTTTTTATTTTCTCAAACTCTGCCTTCCACCACTCAAGCGGATAATTGCCAAAAAGTTCCTCTGAAGGAGGGGATATTGTCTGCTCCGGTCTTTCCTCAACAGGACGTCTTCGCTCAATCTCAACAGGCTTCTCTTTATATATCTTTACCTTATCCCTGTATTTTGCAGGCACATTAAGAATATCATCAACAACATGGATATTCCCTTTCTCATCTGTCCATTCGTAAATATCCGCAAGTACTACAGGCACATGGATTACTGTTATCAGGCAAATTATGGATAGTAAAATTATTTTTGCCATTTTAGCCCTCCTTTGTGAGACGGTAATCAGCTGCTCATGCAGGCTTCACAGGGATATATACCTTAAAAGTGCTTCCTTTTCCAATAACAGAATCCACTTCTATCCTGCCGCCATGTGCATCTGCTATCTCTTTGCATATACTCAAACCAAGCCCTGTCCCGCCGTCCTCTCTTGACCTCCCTTTATCAACCCTGTAAAACCTGTCAAATATAAACGGCAAATCTTCCTCCTGTATTCCAATCCCTGTATCAGAAACCTTTATGACAGCATTATCATTGCACCTTTCAAGCGATACAATGACATTCCCGTGATCATGTGTAAATTTAACTGCATTGTCTAAAAGATTTAAAATAAGCTGCCTTAACCGCAGGGGGTCTCCAGACACAAGAACCTCTTCATTTTTAAGCAGTTTCATCTCAACCTTTTTAGCCTCTGCAATATGTTTTGTCTGCCTGAACTTCTCGTCAATTATCTCATTCAGTCTTACATCCTGAAACTCATGCTTCACATCTGTATCGCTTTTAACGAGCGTCAAAAGGTTATTCACAATCCGCGACATCCTGTTTATTTCTTCGAGGTTGCTCTCGAGCACACCCCTCATCTCCTCCAGACTCCTGCATTTTTTAAGTGCAACCTCTGTCTCACCCTTTAATATGGTGAGAGGTGTCCGCAGTTCATGCGATGCATCTGATGTGAACTGCTTCATCCTTTTGAAGGATATTTCAAGCCGTCCTACCATCTCATTGAATGTATCTGCCAGGTTGTCTATTTCATCCCCTGTCCCCAGCACAGCAATCCGTTCGTGCAGGTTTTCTGCACCTATCCTCCTTGCAGCAGTTGTTATCTCATGGACTGGTGAAAGAGCCTTTGATGCAAGGACAAACCCGCCTGCTGTTGCAAGTATTATAACAAAAGGTATTGTCAGGTAGAATATATAAACAATGTCTGAAAGCGTGCTCTGGACAGACTCCATGGATGCAGCCACCTGGATAATATAATCAAGGGTGTTATTGTCCATTGCAGGATATGTTATGACCCGCAGGGGCTGTCTCCCTACATAGTCAACTGTCTCGTATGTGGTCTTATTGGCCAGTGCATTTTGCACAGCCTTGCCTGAAAGCGGGAGACGGGCTTTACCCAACGTTTCTGACCTTGATTTCACATTGCCAAAACGGTCAGTTATCTGGATGTAACTGCCTGATGTCTTCAGCCCGAAAAACCTCTCCATCAGGACATCAAAGTTCTGCGGCAGTATCAGTTGTGTATGGGGTTTTATAACTGTCCGCGCCATTGTCTCGGCAAGGAAAAGGAGTTTTGTGTCCAGTGCAGTCACCATTGCCTGCTGCGCTGCAATATAAAGGAATATCCCGGCAGAGATAAGGCTGAATCCTAAAAGGCTTGTATACCAGAAGGTGAGTTTGGTGCGGATGGTGAATGGCATACTACTTATCTTCTTTTAGCACATACCCCATCCCACGGATAGTATGGATGAGTTTATCAGGGAAATCCTTATCTACCTTGTTCCTGAGATGGTTTATATAGACATCAACCACATTTGTCCCGCTGTCAAAATCATAATTCCATATATGCTCTACTATCATATTCCTTGTAACAACCCTGTTCGGGTTCCGGAGGAGATATTCAAGGAGGGCATATTCCTTTGCAGTAAGTTCAATCTCCCTGTCCCCCCTGTATGCCTTTCTGGTTGCACGGTCAAGTTTTAAATCAGCAAAATTCAACGTTGTTAGTTTATGCTCCTTTCTTCGCAAAAGCGCCCTTACCCTTGCAAGGAATTCGTCATATGAAAATGGTTTTACAAGATAATCGTCTGCCCCGCTGTCCAGACCTTGAACCCTGTTTTCAACAGCATCCAGCGCTGTAAGGAGAAGTACCGGTGCAGTCACACCCTTTCCCCTTATGGTTTTAAGGACATCAATGCCGTTTTTCTTTGGGAGCATAATGTCAAGAACAATAACATCGTAGTCATTTGTAATGGCAAGATATTCACCTTCTATCCCATCACCTGCAGCATCAACAGCATATCCCTCTTCAGTCAGCCCTGACTTGATGAAATTTGCCACCTTCCTCTCATCTTCAACAACAAGGATTCTCATAACTACCCATTCAGCAGTTTAGCAGGGCACGTTAAACGTGCCAGGGATATTTTTTCTGCTAACATCACCCATTGCAACCATTCCAATAGATCCATTTGCAAACATATCCGATGCCAGTTCCATCAAATCATCTTGTGTAACCTTCTCAATCTCCCTGATTATCTCCCTTATCGGCACAGTCCTCTTGAAATATATTTCATCCCTTGCCAATTTAGTCATCCTGTTCTCAGTGGTCTCAAGACCAAGGAGCATTCCGCCCTTTAACTGCTCCTTTGCAATGTTAAGTTCATCCTGACTCACGGGTTCCCTTCTCAACTTACCAACCTCTTTTAGTATTAAATCTATTGTCCTCTTAGTATTGTCCTTTGAAACACCTGCATAAACCACAAGCGCACCTGCATCAAGATAGAGGTTGAGATATGAATAGACAGAATATGCAAGCCCCCTCTTTTCCCTTATCTCATGGAATAGCCTTGAACTCATGCCGCCGCCAAGGATGGTATTCAGCAGATATGCCTTATACCTTGCAGGTTCTGATTGTGAAGGAGACGGCACACCAAGACATATATGCACCTGCTCAAGTTTTTTCCTTTCAAGCACAAGAAAAGGTGCAGGTTTTGCCTGTTTAATTTTTCTATTGAACGGACGGCACTCCATCTCCTCAAACGACCTTCTCAATAGTCTGACCAGTTTACTGTGTTTCAGGTTGCCTGCTGCTGTTATTATTACTGTATGCGGGAGGTATGCATTCCTGAAGTATCTGAGGATTGCATCCCTTTTAATGGATTTGATGATATCCGCACTCCCGATAACAGGCATGCCTATTGAATGCCCCTTCCAGAAGTTTGCTGCGAATATGTCATGGACAAGGTCATCAGGTGTGTCCTCTATCATCTTTATCTCCTGCAGCACAACAAGCCTCTCCTTCTCAACCTCCTTTTGGGCAAACCTTGAGTTTAAAAATATGTCTGAAAGGAGGTCAATGGCAAGGGGAATGTCATCACCCAGCACCTTTGCATAAAAGCATGTATATTCCCTGCCTGTAAATGCGTTCAGTATCCCGCCTACAGACTCTATCTCCCTCGCGATATCCCTTGCAGACCTTTTCTCAGTCCCCTTGAAAAGGAGGTGCTCTATAAAATGAGACACACCGTTCTCATTTTCCATCTCATCCCTTGAGCCGATATTGACCCATATACCTATTGATGCGGACTGGAAATCATGGACCTCTTCGGTGATGACATGGATGCCGTTCTCTAGTCTTGTTTTCTGGATTTTTGACATGGGTGAAATGAGTTAAGGATTTGAGGAGTTAGGGAGTTAAGGAGTTTTTACTCATCAACTCCTTAACTGTATTTTCTTTTACTCCTTAACTCGTAACTGCCTTTCCCAGCGCCTCTTTACGGGACAATCTTATCTTGCCCTGTTTATCAATCTCTAAAACCTTCACAAGAACCTCGTCCCCTTCTTTCAGCACATCCTTGACATCCCTGACCCTTTCGTCAGAGAGTTGCGATATGTGCACAAGTCCGTCCGTTCCCGGGAATATCTCAACAAATGCGCCGAAATCCATTATCTTCCTCACCTTGCCGAGATAGATCTTACCGACCTCTGCCTCCTGAGTCAGTTCTCTTACCATATCCACTGCCTTCTTCGCGGCATTTTCATCTGTTGAAGCAATATTTACTTTTCCTGTGTCATCTATGTCTATCTTTACACCTGTTTTCTCAATAATCCCTTTTATGTTTTTGCCGCCAGGACCTATCACATCTTTTATCTTGTCCTGTCTGACATATATGGTTAATATGCGGGGGGCATGGACAGAAAGTTCAGTCCTGTGTGCGGATATGGCATCCTTCATCTTTGAGAGTATGTGGAGCCTCCCCTCCCTTGCCTGATAAAGGGCTGTCCTCAGAATATCTCTTGTAACGCCGCCTATCTTAATATCCATCTGCAGGGCAGTAACCCCATCTTCTGTGCCTGCAACCTTAAAGTCCATATCTCCGAGGTGGTCTTCATCTCCGAGTATATCAGAGAGTATTGCCACCTTTTCACCTTCTTTTATTAAGCCCATTGCAATACCTGCAACAGCGGTTCGTATCGGCACACCCGCGTCCATTAACGATAAAGATGCACCACATACTGATGCCATTGACGATGAGCCATTGGATTCAAGTATCTCGGATACGAGCCTTATGGTATATGGAAAATTATCGTTCGATGGGAGTACCTTTGCAATCGCCCTCTCTGCAAGCGCTCCGTGCCCTATCTCCCTTCTCCCAGGGCCCCTTAGTATTTTTACCTCGCCTGTGCAGAACGGCGGGAAGTTATAGTGCAGCATGAATGTCTTTGATTCCCAGCCTGAAATGGCATCTATCCTCTGCTCGTCCACTGATGTGCCGAGCGTTGTGACAACAAGCGACTGCGTCTCGCCCCTTGTGAAAAGTGCGGAACCATGTGTCCTTGGAAGTAAACCCACTTCTATTGTAATATGCCTTATATCCTTCATACCCCTGCCGTCTATACGCAGCGAGTCATTCAGTATCGCATCTCTCATTACCCTGTATTTGATGTCCTCAAATATCTTTATTATCTCATCTTCCCTGCCTTCATATTTTTGCTTTAACTGAAGAATGAGTCCGTTTAATATATTGCTCAGGGTCTCGTATCTCTCCTGCTTGGCATTTATCCTGAGCGCTGCCTCTATCTTTTCCTTTGCAAACCCTGTTACATCAGATATGAGTTCTCTGCCTGCATTCAAAGGAGGGACAGGCATCTTGCTGTTTCCTGTTTCTTCTGCCATGCAGTCCTGTAATTCTATTACAGTCTGGATTGCCTCATGTGCAAACATCAGCGCCTCCAGTATATCATCCTCAGGCACGATATTCGCACCGCCCTCTACCATGATTATCGCATCCCTGGTCCCTGCAACAACAAGGTCTATGTCGCTCACCTTCTGCTGGGCAATGCTTGGGTTGCAGACAAACTTACCGTCTATCCTCCCTACCCTTACGCCTGCAACAGGACCATCAAAAGGTATGTCTGATATGGTTAGCGCTGCAGAAGCACCTGCAAGCGCAGCGATTTCAGGGTCGTTTTCAAGGTCAACAGAGAGCACTGTTGCTATTATCTGTGTCTCGTTAAAATATCCCTTATGAAAGAGGGGCCTTAACGGTCTGTCAATAAGCCTTGAGGTAAGAACCTCCTTCTCACTCGGTCTTCCTTCTCTCTTGAAAAACCCGCCTGGTATCTTGCCTGCGGCATAGGTCATTTCCATATAATTAACTGTCAAAGGGAGAAAGTCCGTCCCTTCAGAAACCTCTTTTGCAGCAACAGCGGTAACAAGAACAACTGTATCGCCGTACCTTACCACCACACTGCCGTTTGCCTGCTTTGCCACCTTCCCTGCTTCTATAGACAGTTTCCTGCCGCCAAACTCCACCTCATATTGTTTTACCATTAGTTTTTAGACCTCTCCTGATATATGTCTTTACTTCCTGATACCGAGTTTCTCTATCACAGCCTTGTACCTTGCAGCATCCTTTTTCTTGAGATAGTCCAGAAGCCTCCTCCTGCGGCTTACCAGTTTCAACAAACCGCGCCTTGAGTGATGGTCGTCTGTATGCACCTTAAAGTGTTCTGTAAGGTAAGATATCCTGTCGCTTAAGAGCGCTATCTGGACCTCCGGCGAGCCAGTGTCTTTTTCATGGACCCTGTACTGTCCGACAATCTGCTGTTTTTTTTCCGTTGTAAGCATTTTTCAATCCCCCCTTTCTCAATGGATTCATTTAGTTTAGGCTGCTCTTAAATATCCTCACCCACTTAAACCTGTCACCGTCAAAATGCCCCAGTGCAATAATCCTGTCAAGAAATATATATTTTATCATAGTACCATCTTTATACAAACTGCAACTAATTTTAGCCCTTTCAGGATTCATGCCATTCATAACATACCGCATGTCTGCCTCGTCAACAAAAACAGCAGGGAGTTCCTTAAACATCTCTTCAAGGCTTATTATCTTATCCATTGACACACTCTCTATATCCAGACTGTCTCCCAGCGAAAATCTTCCGTTCCTTATTCTTTCAAGGGAAACAAGATGCGCACCGCAGCCAAGTTTTTTACCGGCATCGTGGCACATTGACCTTATATAAGTACCCTTTGAACATACCACTCTGAATTTTACATAAGGGATGGATGCCTCCATGACTTCAACCTCATAAATATTAACAGTCCTCGGTTCCCTTTCTATATCTATCCCCTGTCTGGCAAATTTATAAAGTGGTATCCCGTTCTTTTTTAAAGCAGAAAATATGGGCGGCACCTGTAAGACACTCCCCTCAAAACCTTTCAGGACAGACACGATGTCATCTTCCCTAACAGGTGACACATCATTTTTAGCAGTTATCCTGCCCTCAAGGTCGTATGTATCAGTCTCCTCGCCGAGTTTCATTACAGCAACATACTCTTTAACATCACTCTCAAAAAACCTTGCAAGGCTTGTAGCCTCGTTAATGCAAAGCAGGAGCACACCTGTTGCAAACGGGTCAAGCGTTCCGGTATGCCCAACCTTTTTCGCATTTATAGCCCTCTTAACCTTCTTCACAACATCGTGCGAGGTTACACCTTTTGGCTTATTTACAACCAGGAAACCGTTCATTTGTTCACAATCCCTTTTACCTTCTTTGCAGCAGCAGCAATAATCTTGTTTTTTGCCTCCTCAATTGTGCCTTTTACACTGCAGCCCGCAGCATTCTTATGTCCGCCGCCGCCAAACATAACACCGACTTCAGAGACATCTACATTACCCCTTGACCTGAAACTAACCTTGTACTCCCCTGACCACACTTCCCTGAACAGTATCCCTACCTCTACACCGCTTATAGACCTTGCATAGTTTACAAAACCATCTGCAACATCCTTGTCTGTATCTGCATTTTTAAGCATATCAAGCGTAACAATCAGAGTTGCAATCTTCCCGTTTTCTATTACCTCCAGCGTATTCAAAACCATGCCGAGAAGTTTAAACCTCTTCGCAGGATAACTCTCGTACACCCTCTGGGAAATATCCCATGGGTCAACACCAGCCCTTATCATCTGCGCTGCTATCTCAAGTGAGTGCGGCGTTGTCCCTGAATATCTGAACGAACCTGTATCTGTCATAACCGCAGTATAGATGTTTATAGCAATCTCTTTTGTTATCTTAACCTGCATAGCATTCAGGAGGTCAAATACCATCTCCCCTGCTGCTGATGCGTCAGGTGTAATTATATTTATATCGCCGAAACTGTCGTTTGTTATATGGTGGTCTATGTTTATAATCCTACCGCAGTTTTTTATCTTCTTAAAGTTGTCGCCGAGCCTGTCTATCTGTCCGCAGTCAACAACGATAGTTGCATCGAATGCAGCATTGCCGTCAATATTATGCACAACATTATCAGCGCCGGGCAGAAACATGAATACATCAGGCACATTGTCGTGCAGAAAGACCGTTGCGTCCTTGCCAAATTCCTTTAATCCAAGTCCCATGGCAAGCGCAGAGCCGACTGCATCCCCCTCAGGACTAACATGGGAGACAACAAGGAAGTTCTTACCCCGCATTATCTCTTCAACGACCTTATCAAAACGATTGTCCATAAAATATAGGTTGTAGGTTATAGGTTGCAGGTTTTCTCTAACACCTATCACCTATTACCTGTCTTTAGCCCTTTCAATATCTCGTTTATATGACTTGAATATTCAAGCGAATCGTCATATCTGAATGTTATCTCGGGGATATGTTTCAAACTCAACCTCCCTGCAAGCGCCCGTCTTATATAGCCGCTTGCATTCTGCAATCCCTCCAGAGACCAATCTCTCTCCTTCTCTGTCCCGATAATGCTGAAAAATACCTTTGCAGAGCGCAGGTCATCCGATACCGCAACCCTTGTGATAGTCACAAACCCTATGCGCGGGTCCTTTATTTCCTCCATCACGAGCATGGTGGATATCTCTTCCCTTATAAGATCGCCAACCCTGTCTGAACGTTTGTAAGCCATAATCATAAAGATCGTTATGCGTGTGCGTGCTGCTTCGGTGGGACAGGCATCTTGCCTGTCATCACAGGCTGGAAGCCTGTGCCACTCACGTATAACGCACACGTTTAACGGCTTTTCAGTAATTCACTATCTCTATCCTGTGGTCTATTATCTCTGCCAGGTGCATACCATCTATAAAATCAATTGTCTTGTCAATGACAGAATTTATGAACTTCGTATCATTCCCGACCGCACAGAACCCTATCTGAGACCTCTGCCAGACATCGTTGTCACCAACCTCTGCAACAGCGACATTAAAACGCGATTTTGTCCTCTCAATAATTCTTCTTAAGACCTGCCTCTTATGTTTAAGGGACTGGCTGTCATGTATCAGTAAATCTATCTGACAGATACCTACCACCATAAATCATAATTGGAAATTGTAAACTGCACTTCTTTATAATTTCCCCGCCACCTCTTCCATCAAATACGCCTCTATAACATCCCCAACCTTTATATCATTATAACCTTCTATACCCATACCGCATTCATAACCTGCTGCAACCTCTTTTATATCATCTTTGAACCTTTTAAGAGACGAGAGTTTACCATCATATACAACCACATTATCCCTTATCAGCCTTACATTTGCTCCCCTGTTTATCTTTCCATCCACAACATAACAGCCTGCTATATTACCAACACGGCTTATGTGGAAGACATCTCTCACATCCGCCCTTCCGAGAACCTTTTCCTTCAACGTTGGCTCAAGCATCCCCTCCATCGCATTCCTTATGTCGTTCGTCACATCGTAAATTATGCTGTAAAGCCTGATATCCACACCTTCTTTTTCAGCAAGTGTATGCGCCTTTGGTTCGGGTCTGACATTGAAACCTATTATAATTGCGTTTGACGCAGCAGCAAGCATTACATCCCCCTCATTGATACCGCCTACTGCATTGTGCATGACCTTTATCTTTATTGCGTCCATCGGAAGTTTTTTAAGTGACTCTACAACCGCCTCAACAGAACCCTGCGCATCCCCTTTTACAATCACACCGAGTTCCTTGACCTCACCAACCTTTATTTTGTCGTACAACTCATCAAGACTTATCTTGCTCGTCTTCCTGAGTTCAGCCTCTCTTTCCTTCCTCTGCCTTATGGCTGCTATCTGCTTGGCAGTTGATTCGTCCTTTACAACTATAAACGCATCCCCTGCATCAGGAGTGCCTGATGCACCAAGCACCTCCACAGGCATGGATGGACCAGCCTTCTCCACCCTCTTGCCCCAGTCGCTTATCATTGCCCTCACCCTTCCCCAGTGCACACCTGTAACAAATGCATCCCCTACCTTGAGAGTGCCGTCCTGCACGAGTACTGTGGCAACAGGCCCCCTCCCCTTATCCAGTTTTGCCTCAACTATTGCCCCCCTTGCAGCCTTGTTTTCGTCTGCCTTGAGTTCTAGCACCTCTGCCTGAAGCAGTATGAGTTCAAGGAGTTCTTTTATCCCTATTCCCTTCTTTGCAGAAACCTCGCAGAATATTGTACCACCACCCCAATCCTCAGACACAAGTTCGTATTCTGTAAGGGACTGCTTTACCCTCATAGTGTCGGCTCCGGGCAGGTCTATCTTGTTTACAGCGACTATTATCGGAACATTTGCAGCCTTTGCATGGTTTATTGCCTCTATTGTCTGAGGCATTACGCCATCGTCTGCTGCAACCACGAGGACTACTATATCAGTAACCTTTGCACCCCTTGCCCTCATGGATGTGAATGCCTCGTGTCCTGGCGTATCAAGAAATGTAACATCACCCTTATCAAGGTGCACATGGTAAGCGCCTATATGCTGTGTAATACCGCCTGCCTCGCCGGCAGCAACATTTGTCTTCCTCACAGCGTCAAGAAGTGATGTCTTGCCGTGGTCAACATGCCCCATGACAGTTACAACAGGGGACCTTGTTTTTAATTCACCTGCTTTCGTAACCACCTCTCTTAAAAGGTCGTCCTCCTGCAGTGTTACATTCTCTACCTTATATCCAAATTCACCGGCAACAACGGCTGCTGTATCAACATCAATGAACTGGTTTATTGTCACCAAGGTGCCCATGTCCATAAGTTTCCGTATAATCTCCCCTGCCTTTATACCCAGCCTCTGGGAAATGTCCCCCACACTGATTGCATCTGACATCCTTATAACCTTCTTTGCATCCTTTACAGGGATGATCTCTGTTGGCTTACCCGGCTTTTTCGGCATAGGTATCTTTGACAGCCTGTCCCATGTCTCAAATGCCTTCTTTCTTCTAAAAACCTGATTCTGTGCAGCGCCCCTCTTCTTCCCGGTCTTTTCAGCAGGCGATATCTTTATCTCTTTTACATCTTTGCTCCCCTCTCCCAGATCAGGCACAGGTAATAAAGGCAAAGGCTCAACAACATCTTCAACTGGCTTAAAAGAGACAGGTTCTGCTTCCCGCTCTATTTTAACCGCTGCCTTTTTCTCATATTTAACCCCCTTCCTTGCAACAGGTCTTGCCTTCTCCTTTTTTGCAGCCTTTTGTGCAGATATTTTTTTAGCGGCATAGGCAGACTCCTTCACCTCTTTTTGTGGAGGCTCTGGAACAGTTTCCTGCTTAATGCTTACAGGGACAGCCTTTTCAGGAAGAGGTGGCGCAAGCGGCACCTCTGCACTCACAGGAGGTTCTGCAGCAGGTTTTGCAGCGCGTCTTCTTATAAGAGTGGGCTTAACCCTCTTTTCTTCTACATCTGTTGTACTTTTTATATTCTTTTTTTCAGGCATTTTATATTTCCTGTATAATGCTTTTACTTTTACTTTCCCTTTTTCTCTTCCAGATACTTATTTGCAGCACCGATAATCTTTTCAGCCTTTTTGACGCCTATGCCCTCTATTGCTGAAAGTTCATCAACCGTTGCCTTTGCTATGTCACCGACAGTTTTAAAGCCAGCGTCGTTTAATAGTTTACCTGTCTTTTCACCAACACCCTCAATGACATCCACACCTGCGTTCAATAAATCATCACCTGTCCCTTCAATGCCCTTTTCAGCGCCTTCGGGCAACTCTTCTGCTCCTTCTTTTGCAAACACATCTTCCATCTCTTCCTTATGTATCTTAATTGCCTCTGTTTCACTCTTTATGTCAAGTTTCCAGCCTGTAAGTCTTGCAGCAAGACGGACATTCTGCCCCCTCTTGCCTATTGCAAGCGACAACTGGTCATCAGCGACTACAACCTCCATGAAATGCCCTTTCTCATCCAGAAACACCCTGGAGACCTGTGCAGGCGAGAGGGCGCTGCATATGAATTTGACATGGTCATTGGACCACGGCACAATATCTATCTTTTCACCCCTTAACTCCTGAACAACTGCCTGAACCCTCGAACCCTTTACACCAACGCATGCGCCTACAGGGTCAACATCGCTGTCCTTTGAATATACTGCTACCTTGGTCCTGTCCCCCGGCTCCCTCGCTATACCTTTTATCTCTATTATCCCTTCGTATATCTCAGGCACCTCGTCTTTAAATAGTTTTCCTACAAAATCAGGATGTGTCCTTGAAATCACAACCGATGGTCCCTTTGAAGCCTTCCTCACCTCGATAATCAACCCCCTTATCCTGTCACCCTGCCGATAACCTTCTCCCCTGACCTGCTCTTTCTTGGGGAACAGCGCCTCTGCTCTCCCGAGGTCGACTATAATATCGCCGCGCTCAAACCTCTGCACAATCCCCGTAACAACATCCCCTCTCCTCCCAATGTATTCATTATATACTGCATCCCTCTCTGCATCCCTTACCTTCTGCGTGATAATCTGCTTTGCTGTCTGGGCTGCAATCCTCCCGAGGTCGCTTATATCGAGTTTTATACCAAGGCTGTCACCTGCCGCCACATCAGGGTCAAGTTTCACGGCGTCCTCAAGTGATATCTCTGTATCAGGGTCAGAGACCTTGTCTCTTACTGTCTTAAACTGGAATAACTCTATCTCACCCAACTCTTCATTGTAGTGGGACTCTATCTCCTTATGGCTGCCATACTTCTTGCGGGCAGCGGTAAGGAGCGCAGATTCTATAGCATCGACAAGCACTGATTTATCAAGCCCCTTGTCCTTGCCGACCTGTTCCAGAACATTATTCAAACTCAAACCCATTGATACCTCCGGCATATTAAAACTATTCAGAATATTATCTCAAGTTTTGCCCTTTCAATACTACCTATAGGGATATTCCATATCCTGCTCTCGCTGTCCCTCACAACCACACTATCGTCCTCAACACCTTCAATCACTACCCTGAAATTTCTCCTGCCATTTATCGGCACCTTTGTCTTTATATATGCCTTTTTATTCCTGTACCTTATAAAATCCATTTTCTTTACAAGGGGCCTGTCTATCCCCGGAGAAGATACTTCAAGGCTATAACTGTGATGTATAATATCCTTTACATCAAGGATTGCACTTATTTCCCTGCTAATCCTTTCGCAGTCATCAAGTGTAATACCGCCCTCTTTATCTATAAAAAACCTCAAAACCCGCCGACCCGCCTCCATCCTGTATTCAATGTCAACAAGTTCAATGTTATTATCAGCAAGTATCGGGACAACAAGTTCTTTAACACTGGAAATTATATCTTCCATTTGGCATACCAGACATCATTTTTACCAATGCCCTCAAATAAAAAAGCGGGCTTGAAGCCCACTTATTGAAAAATCTAACATACTAGAATAGTTTATTGCAAGAGAAAAATAATGGCTGAAAAAAAATGATAGATCACATTACTTATCCAGCGGACTTCGTACACCAAGGATGTTTGTTTGAATGCGGCAAGCATAACTTTACTATGAATTATATTGCATGCAATATAATATGCAACTAAAAATTATTCTCCTTAATTCCTGATAAGTTAAAAATATATCCCGGCAAATTCCCCCTTGACTCTCCGCATAAGTTAACCTAAAATTCACTAAAAAATGTATGTAGACATAAAAAATAATGTTCCCGCCGCTAAACGCGGCGGGAACAAGTCATGAGAGTTGCCGCTCAATTCCGCCGTTATGTGTCTCCAATAACTGGAGATTGGCTATCATGAGCAACTCACTAAAAGCAGCACTTCTATCGGGATTGGTATTCCCTGGCATTGGTCAGGTCGTTCTAAAACGCTATAGACGGGGTATGGTCTTGATGCTTACCGTTTTGGCCTGCCTTTCGGTCATCGTAGCGAAAGCAGTACAACAAGCTTTTTCCATACTCAAACAGATTGAGTTGGCGGGTGGTGTAATCAATATGGATGCTATTTCAAACGTTGCCACTCAATCTTCCACGACTTCCGACGGTCTAGTATTTAATTCCGTCTTGTCACTGATAATTGTTTGCTGGATTCTTGGGGTAGTTGACGCTTACAGAATTGGAAAGAAAAGGGACTTGGAAGAACAATCAACGAGTCAAGGTTCAAATAGCAAAGGCAATTAGTCACATAACGAGTTGCTCAAGAGGGACGCGGCATAAAACCGCCGCGTCCCTTATCTTTTGCATTAACCTGATAAAAAATTCAGATAATCATACCCGCCAGTTATATAATTCAAAGTCCTTATCAGGGACCTTCTCAGAGATATAGCCTTTTGTCGGCCATCGCTCTGATATAAACCCGCTTGCACCCATCGTTATGAAAAACCTTATCTCATCGCCGCTCTTAAAACCCAGTTTATCAAACTCTACAGCAAGTTCAACAACATCCTTTACCGCTATATCCATCTCATCTGCTTTAACGGCCCATTTGCCGTCCTTCTCTTTCTCAAGGATGCGCGCAGCCGCAGCATTAAACCCGTCCAGCCTCACTTCAATTTTATAGTCCTTTGGATAAAAGAGGTTTATAATAAAACTCCACTTTATCTCTGCCTGTATAATACCTTTTATAAAATCAAGTCTGAAAAACAATGAACTTAGGTTGAAGCCATAGTTTACAGATGCGACTATACTGCCGCCTTTCTTATCCCTGTGCATTGCACTGCCGCCTTCTGAAACCTCTATTATTCCGGATGAAAGCCACTCAAAATAGTTTGTTATCTCACCATCTATAACCGGCGTTATAAACGCTGTTGGCCTTGCTGCAGGTTCATAAACCTTTTCCTCTGATATTATTGGTATGTCTAGGTTTGCAGGCGGTTCCATGTCCAGCAGGAGATATAGTTTCTTGAGATGACTCCTGAAAAGTTCATCAAATTCAACATCATTCATTGAAGAATGATCTTCCCCATACCACCAGAACCAGTCGCTCCCCTCTGCTGCATATATCTCATCCCATGCCTGTTTCAGTTTCAGGGCGGCTTCCCTGCTTAACTTCTTATTCTTCTCTCTAATGTTGTTTTCAAATGAAACAAGTATATCCCTTGCCTGGGTCAGGTGTTCCCATGCTGTATTATCCTCATGATGTCCAATCCATATCTTGAAATTATGGTTTATCCATGAACCGGCGAATAACCGCGGTAATTCTTCGCCCGGCTCATTGCCCGCAAGGTATTCACTGATTGTTACTGCCTTTATGAGATGGCTGCCAGACATCTTTGAATAAAGTGCGTTGAGAAAATCGTTCCCATCATTTTTATAATGCTCCCATACATTCTCACCGTCCAGAACTACTGTAACAAGGCTGCTATTTACACTTGCCCCAAGCGACCCCCTTATATGCAGAAGCCTTTCCATAAAGTCGTCTGCAGCCTTATCTGCATCCCATTTTGAATAGACAAACCCGATAAGGTCAGAAAGGACGCGGTCCCTGAACACGATTGAAAGTTCCCTGCCGTCTTTTATTACCCTGTACGGTTTATAAAGGGTATGCGGGTCAAGACACCTGCCGCTGCTATCCTTCCTGATAGTCTTTCCCAGAGACATGCCGAGTATCTCTTCATCAGTTGCAATCCACCTTATCCCTTCTCCTGCTATTACAGGTATAACCTGTTCACTCACAGAACCCTCGGAAGGCCACATACCTGCTGGCATTTCACCGAACACCTTCTTATGAAATGATATACCCCTTCTCACCTGCTCCACTGCATCCTCAGGGTGTGCAAACCTTTTATTCGGAAGTCCTACCCAAGGCATAGCCTCTCTGGCAGAATTGGTATCACATAAAAGAGGGAGTATCGGATGATAGTAGGGGGATGTTGAAATTTCAATAATGCCTCTCTCTTTCAATTCCTTATACTTTGGTATTATCCGCCCTAATATCTCTCTCTGTTTCTCAATTAGGTGTATTTTTTCCTCCTCGGTATATACCCTCCCCTTCATTACAAGTTTCTTGAGAAAACCGTCTCTTTCACGAATTGCAGGGTCTATCCATGAGAGGTTAAAGAGCACCTGCAGGTCTAAAAAATCCTGCACAGTATAATACCGCAGGACATCTTCCACATACTCATCATACAGATTAAAACTCCTCTGTTTGAGAAGTTCCATGTATCTGGGAAATACCATTATCATATTCTCCCAGTTTGCGAAGAAAAATTTGCTAAGGATAAACCTCTTGTCTCCGGGTGTTAATCCGGCTGCAGGTTTTAAAGTCATCTCAAGAAATTTATCCTGTGCATTACCTGCAGCATAGTCTATTATCTGTTCCAGAAGAGACGGTACTATATTGAATGTCTGATGGATATTGGGGTACTTCTCGAGGATGGCTGCCATATCATAATAATCCTTTGTGCCGTGCAGCCTGACCCATGGCAATATATATTTGCCGCTTATAGGATTTTTATACAGCGGCTGGTGCATGTGCCAGACAAATGCTATATGTAGGGGGTTGTTGGTCATAAAGTTACAGAGTTAAGGAGTTAAGGAGTTTTAACTCTTCAACTCTCTAACTCTTCAACTCATTCCTTGCCTTTATACACATACAATTTCCCCTTGTTGTTTGCAAAGAGGAGTTTGTTATATGCAGCAACAGGTGTTGTGGCTACGGCAGAGTATGTGTCGGTTGTCCATACAAGTTCACCGGTATTCAATTCAAACATATCTACATAACCGCTTGTCGTTGCCAGCAGTTCAATGTCAAACGGGACTGAAGTATGGTTTGATGCAACTATCAGGTAACTGCCTGCCACAATGGCAGATACAGGCTTTCCATTGCTTACCTTCCTCCTCCAGATTGTCTCGCCTGTAACCTTATTCACAGCAAATATCTGCCCTTCGGGGTGCATGAGGAGTACCATGTTTTTCTTTATTGCAAAGTCAACAGTTTGCGTAGTATCAAACCTCCATTTCTCATTGCCATTTTCAGGGTCAAGCACGACCAGCATTCTCTCGCCGTTTATAATGTACAGCATGCTGCCGTCTATCGTAGGAGTAGAGCGGCTATATACAGAACTCTTCTCATCTATTATCTTCTTCCACATCTCTTTCCCTGATAACGCATTCAAACTTACCAGATAGCCGTCTGAAAAAAGCATATATATCCTGCTGTTAAAATATGCTGGGGAAGCGTACTGTCTTTTTATCATCTTTCCCTTGACATAGGTTCTGCTGTAATGCCAGACCTTTTCACCTGTAGCGGCATCCAGCGCATAGAGTCTGTCATCCACTGATGTAAAATAAACCCTGCCGTCTGCAATCAGAGGTGCGGATATAATCTCTGTCCTTATGTTAAACCGCCAAATCTCCTTGCCGTTTCTGGCATCAAGGCAATAAAATATACCATCATTTGTGCCAAAATAGACCCTTCCGGAAAATACAGCAGGTGATGATTCCACTGCACCTGTTGTATTAAACTTCCACAGCGCCTTCCTGTTCTGAAGGTCAAGTGCGTAGAATATCCTGTCTGTACTCCCTATATATGCAGTGTCATCAACAACAGCAGGGGATGAATTCTGCATTGGATAGAATGGGAGGATATTAAAGATACTTGTTATATCATAGGACCAGTATGAACGGAGCGGATGTCCGATTGTATCATCTGTTGCACCTGACCTCTCTTTATTCTTAAGATACACCTCCCACGGAAGGCTCTTGACCTCTTTTGCGGGGAGATTGTCACCCTTTTTACCTGAAGTCAGGGCGGTTAAAGAACCGCAGCCTGCGAGCAATATAACTGATAAAATCAGACAATTACTTACTATTAACCTTAAATACCCTTTGCAAAATATCATTGGCATTTTTCTCCAGTCTTTTTATATCGTCTTCCTCAAGCCCTGCCCCTAAAGCAACAGCCCTTGCTGCATCTCTATCCAGCAGGTCTGACGGCGCATGTGAATCGCTGTTTAAGACCATATTTGCACCGTGCTTGACTGCTATCTTTGCCACATACCCGTTTGTCAGATTATGCCCTCTCCTCGCTGTAATCTCAAGATACACACCCGATTTTGCAGCAAGCACCACATCCTCCTCTTTTATAAACCCCGGGTGAGCAATGATGTCTGCCATGGACTCAATAGCTGCCCTGTTTGTACCTGGAATTACAGGCTCTACAGGTGTTTCACCGTGCACGACAACAAGTTTTGCGCCAAGTCTCCTTGCCTCCTGAATCAATCCTTTTATCTGCGAAGGCGGCACATGTGTTAATTCAATGCCCGGTATGACCTTTATGCCCCCTGCTGCATTCAGTTCTCCCGCAACCTTTACAATACGCGGCACAATGAAATCAATATTAGAGGCATCTGCATGGTCTGTTATTGCAATTGCAGAGTAACCCCTTATATCAGCCCTCCTCACAAGTTCAGACGGCAGCAGTTCCCCGTCGCTGAACAGTGTATGTGTATGCAGGTCTATCAAATTTACACCCCTTTCAATGTTTTATTCAACAGGTTTATTTAAGCCAATTTTTAAATAGTACCTTAACAATACTGAATGTTTCAATGTTGTTATGGTTAAACATAAATACAGGCACATCGGGCGCTATATCCAATTTCTTTTTAAACTCCTGTTCTTTCCCTACGTCCATCCCGTCTGATGCGACAAATACAGAGGCTGCAGGCATCCTGTTTATGACAAAGTCCAGGCAATCCCTCGCGGCAGTGCCTGCATCAAGACTCTTCTCATCTGATATGACTATGAGTATGGAACCTATTGCATCTGCAGAAAATGTGTTTAAGAGCGGGATGATATTCCTGCTAACAGGGAGGGCAAAGAAAAAAATATCAGTCCCGCCATGTATTTTAAATGCCCCGACCTCACCCATCGGAAACTCCCTGTGGGATGCTGATGATGCAAACTGTGCGTCTGTTTTAAAATGCGGCAGTTCCTTACAGGAGTCGATAAAAAACTGCACCAGACCTTTATCTGAGTAAAGGAGCATAATCTTTGCATGGTCCGATGCAATCTTTTTCCTGACCTCAAGCGATTCTTCCGGCGAGATAAGTTCCTGCTGCACCTTCATGCCTGCAGCGGCTGTCTCTGCTGCAACCTCTTCTACAATATCCTTTTTTATGAGGTCATCAATAGTCTGACAGACCTCGTAATCCGGGAATGAACACAGGTTTACAACATCCTCAACTCTTGGATTGGATTCTATCAGAAACAGTACCTCATATATAACTGGCTTCAATCCCTTCGGGAGTATCGAAAGGTCAATCTTTATTTTAAGCACTGCGTCAGGCTTTAGGAATTTATCCTTACTCCGCTGTAATTCATCATACTGCCTCATCCCCTCCATTAATAGGTTGTCAACAGAACTCTGTATCTTCGGCGGTATATCTATTGTCTTTGGCTCAAATTCGAACCTCCCCTCCTTCCATTGCAGGAGTCTGAACAAAGCCTTTTCCTTTTCAATCTCCCCGATAGATGCATTAAATATGTCACCGTCTTTTATATATATTAATCCCTTCCTGTCTTCAAATATAATTTTTAACACACCCTCTTTTCTGTTCATATGCAGAACCTGGAGGATATCGGCAAGTGACATCTGGGAGAGCCTCCCTTCAATCCCCTTGCCGCCGCCAAAACGCATATCCTTCCCGGCAATGCACTGCTTAACCCTTGCAAATAGTTCATCCCTGTTAATAGGTTTTATAAAAAGGCTGTCGACCTCTTTCCTGAAACCCCTGATATTGGCGACATCCTCTACTATAAAGATAAAAGGTATATTTTTTGTGCGCGGGTTATTTCTTGCAGAGTTAAAAATCCTCTCACCGTCAAGCGCTTTTGCAGATGCATACAGGGATTTCGGACTCACCTCTGTTATTATAACAGCAAGGTTCTCTTTAAATACGGCATCAGCGGCTTCTGATTCGTCTCCAAAAAGCAGCGGTTCGAACCCCTTTTCGCTCAGGCACTGACCGTATGATGCGAGGTCGTCTCTGTCAGACAAAGCGATGAGTACCTTTTTTACACCTTCTCCCATTTATAACTGCTCCTGCAGGTAATAATCCCTCTGAAACTTTTCTATCAAGCCCTCGGCAAGATAGGGGTCAACACTATGGAAGCAGGAAAAAGTCCCGCCCCACCTTTCTCTGCACACAACCACATAAGCCGTATCTTCCCTGATAAAAAGTATAAAAAATGTATCCAGCAGCCTGTCGTCAGATACATATATATGTGTGGCATTCACAATATTTAACTTATCACTCTCACCCCCACCTACAATAAATACCTTGGTCATTGTCTTGGGCATATTACTTATGGTCTTAAGCATAATACTGTCAGGTGAAATATTTCCCAGCCCCATGTAAAGTATACCTTTTTTAGACGGGTGACGGATTATTTCGCGAAGCACAGTTTCCTGAAGCAGGCTGATGAAAACCGGCGGAAACTCCATATCTGCCCCCACATCAAATGTAGAGGCAACGTTACCATCGTCATATTTATTCTGAAGGAGTATTGAGACAGCCTGCCAGAACAGTTTATCCTTGATGCCGAATTTTGCCCACAACCCGCTTTTTTGGCCGCTTATTCTCTTCTCCGCTGCACCAAGGAGGTCGGTGTAACTTTTGCCATCACTTGGATATGTAGATTGTGCAAAGTTGACGGAGACTTGCGGATACTCTTTTGCCATAACATCTACTGCCCTTCTCATCTTCCTTATCGTAATCAGGGAACCGAGATAGTCTGTCTCAGGCAGTACGGTTATAAACCTGTCATCAACCCCCATACCAACAACATCACAGTTCCTAGATGAACCCGAAATTATATCGATGACATTTTTCAGGACTTCTTTTTTCTTCTTATCATGGATATCCGCATCTGCCCATTCTAACTTCGAAAGGATAACAGAGAAATACCTGTGATACCTTTCGGAGCGGAGTATCTCAATAGTCCCGTATTCCTCCACAAAAGAACCGCTGTATATGCGGGCTGCTGCTGTCTTCTTGTTACCCTCTTTGCTCATAAGATTATCAATATATAAATCTGCATTTTACATATGGACTAAATGAAAGGCAGGTCTTATATGGCAGGAATCAGCCCGCTCACATTTTATACTTTCCAAATTCGTCAGCAGGAAGATTTTCTAATATTTCAAGCAAGTCCTCTGAACTCCCCTCGCCTTGATATTCCTTAACTTTTCTCAAATTAATATTCTTTGACCTTTCAATAACCTTCCTGTCAACGAATATAGGGCTCCCTGTCCTGATTGCAATGGCTATGGCATCGCTCGGTCTTGAATCAATCAAATGCAGTTTCTCGTTATGCAGGAGGTGTATTGTGGCATAATATACATTGTCTTTCAGGTCATTAACCTCAACCCTCACAATATTGGCATTCAAATTTTTAAGGACTTCTTTTAAAAGGTCGTGTGTCATCGGACGGCTCAGTTTAATCTTTTCAAGTTCCACAGCAATTGCACTCGCCTCCATGAGTCCTATCCATATAGGCAGGGCATTCTGGTCTTCTGAATCTTTCAGGATTACAACCGTCGTATTTGTATACGGGTCAACTGCAATTGCAGAAACTTTCATCTCAAGCATCATAAATCATCCTCTTTTGGAGTCCTCCGTCTACTTTTTTCTGCTCTAGTACAACAGAACCTTTTAATGAGTTGGAATACCCATCCTCTATCCTTACAGGCATGACTCTGCCTATAAGGTCTCTCCTGCCGCAGAAATTTACAATCCTGTTGCAACCCGTCCTGCCTGTCAACTCGTCTGAGTGCCCTGCCTTGCTTTTACCCTCAACAAGCACCTCTTTCACTTGCCCTGTCATTGCCTTATTCTTCCTGAGTGTTACCTCTTTCTGAAATGCCTGTAAAAAAGCAAGTCTTTCCCGCCTTACAGTATCAGACACCTGCCCATCGTATCTGGACGCCTCTGTTTCAGGTCTTGGTGAATAATTAAAGGAAAATATGCCGTCATACTCAACCCTCTTGATTATATCCATTGTATCTTCAAAATCCCTGTCAGTCTCGCCCGGAAAACCAACAATAATATCTGTGGTTACTGATATATCAGGACATATTTTTTTGACTTTATCAATCTTTGAGAGATACCCATCCCTTGTATAGCCACGACGCATCATTTTAAGTACCCTGTCAGAACCGGACTGTATCGGCAGATGGATATATCTGCATAACTTTGGCGCTGCAGCAAACATTTCTATAAGTTCCTGAGACATGTCCTTTGGGTGCGATGTCATGAACCTCACCCTCTCTATGCCGGCTACCATGCACACTGCCTTAAGCAGGGACGGGAATGAGATATCGCTGCCGTTATTCCCGTACGAATTTACATTCTGCCCTACAAGCATCACCTCTTTTATCCCGTTTTCAGCAAGCCTCCTGACCTCTGCCAGTATGTCTGAACTTTTTCTGCTTGCCTCCCTCCCCCTTACATACGGGACAATACAATATGTGCAGAAATTATTACAGCCGCGCATTATTGTAACAAACGCCTTGACACTGCTGCCTTCCAGCGGATAGTCAAACGAATCTTCCAGGTCAATGGCATCAGCAAACTCTACTGCAATAGCCTTTTTCCTCCGCAATATTACACTATCTATAAGTTCAGGGAGTTTATGTATACTGTGCGTGCCGAATACAATATCAATGTAAGGAATCTTCTTAAAGAGTCCCTCACCCTCCTGCTGCGCAACACATCCGCCTATACCTATTATCAGTTCTTTATTTAACTCTTTCAATTTCCTAAACCTGCCTGTTGCACTGTAAACCTTATGCTGTGCATTATACCTTATGCTGCAGGTATTCAGGATAATAATGTCAGCGGCAGCAGGGTTATCTATCACAGTGTATTCCATCTTCTTTAAAAGCCCTGCTATCCTGTCAGAGTCGTTTTCGTTCATCTGACATCCGAATGTTTTAAGGAATAAGAATTTTTGCTTCTCTGATGGCAAGCCTGTATTCATCTGAAAATACCTTTTTATCCCCTTTTGTAACCGAAAGTCATGTGGGTTTCATAATATCAAATCATGCCTAATGACTGTAAGACAAAATTTCCTTTCTGGTGGGCTTAACATGCCATGTCCTGGCAACACCGTATGCCTTTTCTATCTTTTTGCCAGCACCCTTTGCCTCACCTTCTGACTGATAAAAGCCAACCCTTAACCTGTACCACTGCTTGCCTTTGAGATTAAATTCAGTGACATATGCGCTATAGCCGCCATCTTTAAGTTTCTTCTCCATTGACACCGCCTCATCCTTTGTCACATAAGATGCCACATGAACAGCCCACGAACCCTTTACAGCCGCTGGTTTTTCCTCTTTCATGGACGCTACCTTCTTATTCTCCTCTTTTTTGGCAGCCTCTTCCCTGACCATCTTCTTCTCTATCTTTTTTTCTGGTATAATAATTTTTTTTGATTTTTGTTCTGCCTTTGCCTCTGTTGGCTTCTTTTCTGCAACTTTTATCTTCTCCTCTTTCTTTGGCTCGAGCATCGGCACAGGCTTTTTCTCTACTGCCTTTTCGTCTTTTTTCTGTTCTGCTGGCTTCGTCTCAGTTGGTTTTGTCAGGGCTTTGCCTTCTTCATGGGCAACTTTCTCCTCCTCCTCAGGAACCTCCACTTTCACCCGCTTCGCAACCTTTTCCGCCTTCGTGGGTTCTACCTCGCTTCCATTTGAATATAGAAAATATACAATGCCACCGCCTGCAACTACAAGCAATACTGCAATAATTATGTTTTTCATATTCTTCACAATGTTACCTCCTTACCAACTTGATTTACTTATTTTCCATTCGCAAAAAGTATAGCACACCATTTTTTTATATCAACAATATTTTACATGAACCTGCTAGCAGACACTATATTTCCCCTTTGCCAATTCCATGCAGAATTTCCTGATATTTGAAAGCCCTGCATCTATTATCTTTTCTGATGCCCTTCTGACCTTTCTTTCATCAACACCTTTTTTTAGGATAATCTGAGCAGATGCAAGATGAGGTTTGTCAATCCTTGTTCCGATTTCGCTCAAAAGCCATACATAGACCTCTTTTATGCCTTCAATATTATCATATAT
>Ga0154468_118_pt1 | contig 26966 bp, 24 predicted proteins | sample RifGroC2_FD_115947 | JGI IMG/M metagenome (GOLD analysis project Ga0154468, IMG submission 115947) | Deltaproteobacteria bacterium GWC2_42_11 | reverse complement strand
GGGATTATAGATAGATTGGGGGACGAGGCAAGGTTTGGGCTGGCGTATTATGCGAGCAGCTATGAAGGTGGGAGAATCGCGGAATATGTGGATTTTGGCGCTGCCACCAATATGATTACCAATATCGCTGGTATGGTTCCATCTACATGGACACCTCTTGGAGAGACCCTTTATGAGATGACGAGATACTTCAGGCAGGACTCTCCATATTATTCCAATTCCCCTGCTGACTACCAGACAGGACTTAATTATGACCCTTATTATTTCAATTATACAGGTTCCAGCACAGACCAGTATGTCCCATGCGCCAAGTCATTTATACTATTTCTTACAGATGGAGAGTCAACTCAGGATACAAGTATTCCAGGGGCATCTACATCATCGCCGTATGCTCCCTGTTCGCTTACCAATATAAAGGCGTGTTCAGGTTACGGAGGTCTTCCCAACCCCAGATTTGCAGGAACCTCTATTGGACAGACCTATGGCAGCAACGGCAGAGATTATATGATTGATGTTGCATACTGGGCAAGGACAAATGACGCCCGTCCAGGGTCATGCACAACCACTCCGACTTCATGGCAGCAGTGCCTTCCGGGAAACCAGAATGTAGTCCTTTATCCTCTATTTATGTTTGGAAGCGGTTCAACCTTGCTAAAAGATGCGGCAATATACGGCGGGTTTAATGATGTGGACGGCGATAATCAGCCTGACTGCTTAACGAATCCGCAGGAATGCTACAGGGATTCAGACGGAGATGGCACAGTAGAATCCAATGGTGATGACCTGCCTTTGACCTATTATGAAGGTGACGATGGTTACGCATTAGAGACAAGCATTACTGATGCCATTACTGATATCTTAAGGAGAAGCGCTTCAGGCACATCTGTTTCAATCCTTGCTACATCTCAGGAAGGTGAAGGCGCGCTCTATCAGGCATATTTCTATCCTGAAAAGATAATGGATGATGGTTCAAAAAGGGACTGGCTCGGATACTGCAGGGGGCTCTTTCTTGATTCCTACGGCAACTTGAGAGAGGATACAGACAGCAGTTATCCAAGCAGCAGCGCAAGTCAGGTGTTTAATATAGACAAGATTATAAGGATGGAGGTTAATGAAACTACAGGCGAAGTTTCAGCAGGCCTTTACAGTGATACAAGTCCTGAAGATGGAGAGGCAGACTTACCTACACCTGATTCTTCGGTTGCGATGGATGATATTAAGCCCATCTGGGGAAGCGGCAAAAACCTTGCCATGAGAGATAAGACCACGCGGAATATGTATGTGTGGATAGACAGCGATGCTGATGGTGTTGTAGATAACGGTGATTTTGGGAATCCAACAGGGGAGGCATTGTTATTCACATCCGGCAATGCCTCAAACCTACAGCCGTATCTCCGTGCAGCAGATTCATCTGAGGCGGTAAATATTGTAAATTTCACAGTAGGAATCCCTGTCTCAGGCTATAGAAACCGCTGCCTACCTATAACAGGCGCATCGCAGGAATCCGGGTGTTCGGGCGCAAATGAAAGGTCATGGCCTCTTGGCGACATAATAAACTCAACGCCAACTGTTGTTGCAAGTCCAAAAGAGCAGTACGATGTTATTTATGGCGTTAGTTCATATATCAACTTCCGCGGTATGTATAATAACAGGAGGAATATGGTTTATGTTGGTGGGAATGATGGTATGCTTCACGCGTTCAACGCAGGTGTTTACACAGGAGGCGATGATGCAGGCACTGCTTCGGTTACAGAGCACGGCATGTTTTCAGCAAATCCAACAACAGGCAACGGCTGGACACCGCCTACGCCTACTCTAGGCGATGAACTCTGGGCATTTATCCCATACGATAATCTGCCTCATCTTAAATGGCTGACAAGCGATGACTACAGCCATGTTTATTTTACTGACTTAAAACCAAAGATTACTGATGTCAGGATATTCTGCGACAGTGATACAGCCCTTGACCCTCCTGTTACCCCAAATTGCATTGTGGGGCAGTATGGTGCTTCACACCCCGGAGGATGGGGGACAATCATGATAATGGGTCTCCGGCTTGGCGGAGGCGCAATCAATGTAGACCTCAATGGTGATGGCGATACCAATGATGCTGGCGAACAGTCCTTCAGGTCTGCATATTATGCCCTTGATATTACAGACCCTGAGAAGCCTCCAAGACTTTTATGGAGATTTACAGACAGCGGGCTCGGTTTTACAACCAATTATCCTTCTATTGCCCATATAAAAAGCGGGTCAAGTGAAAAATGGTTCATGGTTGTGGGTTCAGGTCCTGACAATAATGCCCCAAATGGCACAAGGGGTTATGATGGCTCCAGCACGCAGCAGGGCAAGGTCTTTGTTGTGAATATATTGAACGGTTCACTTGCAAAGACATTTACTGTAGATAATAATGCATTTATGGGGAACCCTACAGCAATTGATATTGACCTTGATTACAGCGTGGATGTAATTTATATAGGCAGTGTAATTTCAAAGACCAGCGGCAAGATTTACAGGATAACTACAGGTGAGAATATTGACCCGAATACATGGGTCTTGTCCACCATGTTTGATCAGGGCGCACCGCTTCTTGCAGCGCCAACTGTATCAAGGGACAGCCTCAATAATTTGTGGGTGTTTTTCGGCACAGGCAGGTTCTTTGATACTGATGATAAAGTAAATTCAGACCAGCAGAGGTTTTATGGGATAAAAGACGCATGCTGGAGCGGTTCATGCACAACCACATATACACTAGCAAATCTATTAAACACCTCTGCGGTTCAGGTTTCTTCTGCAACAGGGACAGCCGCACAGATAAGCGGCTCTACATCTGCGTGCGGCGGCGCTGCAACATGCTCTTATGCTGTGCTTATTGATACTGCAAGGAACAATTATCAGGGGTGGTATATAGACCTGTCAAATCCAGCAACGCCGAGTGAGAGGGTTTTGTCATCACCAGTCCTTATTGGCGGGATAGTGCTTTTCACTGCCTTCATACCCAATTCTGATATATGTGCATTTTTGGGTGATAGTTATGTATATGCGCTTTACTATGAAACAGGGACAGCGTATATAAAATCTGTCATAGGCACAGAGACTATAAGCGGGACAGAATATATAAAGAAATCTGCCTCAATCGGCAAGGGTATGCCTACTACTGTTGGTATAGCAGTAGGCAGGGAGACAAAGGGATTTATACAGACGAGTACCGGTACCATTGTTGAGATAGATACAGAGACACCAAATCCAAAGAGCGGTGTGACAGGCTGGCGTGAGAAGTCAGGCGGCGGCACAGTGGAGATAGAGAAGATATATAAGCATATAGTGAAGTAAGATGAAAAATTGGGGACGGGTTCATATTTTTCTAAGCATATAGTTATTAAGGGTCTCGTAATAGTAACGATATTCTTTTAGCTTTTTAAATCTAACCAGTCAATTTTGTCATGCCCGAATGTTTCTATCCCCGATAGAAGCATTCGGGGAGGCATCCAGCGTCTTTTTTGATACGGGCTAAAACAGAAAGACTCTGGATTCCCGCTTAAAGATTGCGGGAATGACAGCGTGTGAAGTTTTTTGATTTATGTAAATACAATTTTGAGACCCTTAATAAAAGTGGTCAGTGGTAGGGGCGAACCTGTGTGTTCACCCTCTGTGGTCAGTGGGCAATATGGCTAATAAAATATATATATGTGTATTGGTTACCTTTATTGCAGCATCATCAGGCTGCACAGGGGATAAAAAAGATGTTTCTCCTAATAAACAGGGGAAGTCTCCGATTGCCGCCAATGTGGGGACAGGTTTGAAATCTGTCCCCCAGCCAGAGTCTTTACATACAATGGCTGATATAACCAAAGAAGGTGCGGCTGAAGAAAGGAAGATTAAGCCCAATGAACTGCCTGAAGTCATATCAATAAGACTGAGTCCAAGGCTTGTCTATCCGGGGACAATAGTCAAGGCAGAGGCAGAAGGCAGAGACCCTGATGGTGATTTGGTTTCACTCCATTACGAATGGAAGAAAAATGAGGAAACTGTGTTTGAAGGGAGCATGGATGAACTCAAAACCGATGGGTTTAAAAAAGGGGATTTTATAACCGTATTTGTAACCCCTTCTGACGGCAAGATGAAAGGCAAAACAAGAAAATCCATCCCGCTTATTATTGCAAACAGACCTCCTGAAATAAAATCTACCCCCTCCACTGAAATTGTTAACGGTAAATATACATACAAGGTGGAGGCTTCTGACCCTGACGGTGATGTATTGACATTCTCTCTTGAGGAATCGCCGGCAGGCATGGCTATTGACCCTGCCGCAGGGATTATAAAATGGGATATCCCCGCTGTTTCACCTGATTCAAAAACCCCTCCCTCTTATAATGTGAAAGTGCTTGTCAGCGACGGTGATGCAAAGGCATTTCAGGGATTCAGTCTGACTTTAAAAAGGTAACCCATAACCCGCCTTTTTATCATTGCAATTATATCTAATTTATATTAAATTATAAAAAATTAAAAAATATCTTGACAAATTATATTTTTTGGAATAAAGTCCATCCAGACTACTATTAAAAGGCAGGTGGGATTATGACTAAGAATGCCAACAACCTTAAGAAGGTTAGAGAGAATTTGCTAATGAGCAAGGCTGAACTTGCAAGGAAAGCGGCCATCTCCCCGCTCACGATAGACAGGATTGAGAAAGGCTATGGCTGCCGTGTTGATACAAAGAGGAAGATAATACAGGCGCTTGGTCTGAAATTATCAGAAAAGGAGAAGGTATTCAGGGATTAAGGATAAAGTTATGCTGCCTTTTTTAACGAAAAAGAAAGATGTTATAGGGCTTGATATCGGTTCAAACTCTATAAAACTTGTTCAACTTGCCAAAGTGAAGAAGGGTTACAGACTTGTAAAACTCGGGGTAATCCAACTGCCGCCTGAGGCGATTGTTGACGGCTCTATCATAGATTCAATGACTGTTACAAATGCCATAAAGGAACTCCTCGCACAGCAGGGAACGAAGGTTAAAGACGCTGTGTCAGCGTTTACAGGTCATTCTGTCATTATAAAGAAGGTTGCCCTTTCTGCAATGACAGAAGATGAACTGGCAGACAGCATCCAGTGGGAAGCGGAGCAGTATATACCCTTCCCAATAGCGGATGTCAATATAGATTTTCAGATACTCGGTTATGACACAGAAGGCAAAGGGCAGATGGATGTTATACTTGTTGCCGTCAAGAAGGATATGATAAACGACTATGTCAATGTAATTAAAGAGGCAGGGCTTAACCCTGTTGTTATAGATGTTGATTCTTTTGCGCTTGAGAATATGTTTGAGGCAAACTATCCTGTGGCGCCGACAGATAATATAGCCGTTGTGAATATAGGCGCGGCGGTTACGAGCATAAATATCCTGAAAGGCGGCGTAACGGCATTTACCCGTGCAGTTACAATAGGCGGAAATTTCTTTACAGAAGAGATACAGAAACTCCTGAACATAAGTTTTAAGGACGCAGAGACACTGAAGATAGAAGGCACGGTAAAGGATGTTGATATAAGCGCGGTCCAGCCTGTAATTGACAAGGTCTGCGGTAATATTGCGCTGGAGATAAAGAGGTCTATAGATTTTTATCTGGGCGGTATGCCAGGCGACTATGTTACAAAGATATACTTAAGTGGCGGGTGCAGCAAGATGAAGGGTTTATTGAATATCATACAGGAAAGGACAGCGCTCCCTGTTGAAATAATAAACCCGTTTAGTGCAGTGGAATTCAACCAGAAGGTCTTTGACCCTGACTATATTGCTGGCGTGTCCCCCGTGTTTGCAGTTGCAGCCGGTCTTGCGATGAGGAGGGCAGGAGACAGATGATAAAGATAAACCTGTTACCTGTAAGGATTGCAAGGAAAAAGGAGAGCATGAGGCAGCAGTTGTCTGTTGCAGGGCTGTCCCTTATCCTTTTAGCCCTTATTATCGGGGTAGTAAACTATTATGAGTCCAGGGAGATAGAGAAATTAAATAACACTGCGGCTGATAAAGAAAAAGAACTTACCGCGCTGAAGGCGCAGACAGGTGAACTTACAAAGGTCAGGGAAGAAAATAAGGTTATAAAGGGGAAACTGGACATTGTGAGGCAGTTGGAAGATAACAAGGCAGGTCCGGTGAAATTGCTTGAAGAGATCGCAAGGGCAATCCCTGAAAAGACGTGGGTAAATAAACTTGCAGACAGTGACACCACTATTTCTATTGCAGGGAATGCACTGTCAGATGAGGAAATATCACAGTTTATGAGGAATCTGGAGAAAATGGCAGGTATAAGGAAGGTTGAACTTGATGTCGTTGAGATGACCGAAAAGTCCGGAATAAAGATAAAATCATTTTCAATAAAGATGGAGAAAGTCCATCAGGCTTCTCCGAAGGCATAAAAGTGTATGGCTCTGGATATAAAAAATATAAACCTTGATAGCATATTAAAACTGCCTTTCTCCAGGAAACTCATGCTGCTTGGGGGTATTTACCTCTTTATAGCAGCGATATACGGATATATGTTTTACTATCCCAAAATGACACAGGCAAGGGAACTCAAGACGAAGGTAGAAGACCTCCAGGGGCAGGTTGACAATGAAAGGCTTACAGCAAGTCAACTCCCGAAAATAAAGAAGGAGAGGGAGGAGTTCAAGGTTCAACTCGAACAGGCGCTCACACAGATGCCTAATGAAAAGGAGATACCAAACCTCTTAAGCAGTATATCGTCATCAGGCAGTAATTCTGGGCTGGATATATTATTTTTCAAACCCCTTAATGAGGTTCCAAAGACTTTTTATGCGGAAGTCCCTGTTGATATGAAGGTGAAGGGGGGATATGAAAGTCTCTTCATGTTTTTTGACAAGGTTGCAAAACTGGAAAGGATAGTTAATATCAATAAACTAAATGTCGGTGATGTAAAAGAAGAAAAAGGGAGTGTTGTAATTACATCAAGTTTTGTGGCTACGACATTCAGGTTCATGGGTGAGGAAGAGGTCAAAAATTTGGAGGAGAAGGACAAGAAAAAGAAGTAATCAGAACAGGCAGGTCTGTATAAATAACCTATGTGCAGGATAATTTCATTTTATAGAATAACGGTAAGGGCTGCATTGATTTCTTTATGTGCGGTGTTCCTGTTTGCAGGCTGTAAGCAAGAGGCTCCGCCGCCTCTTGAACCCCCGAAGCCTGTTGTCGCACCGCCTCCTCCTATCTCAAAAGTAAAGACAGAGGAGGGTGAAAAGAAGGCTGAAAAAGAAACCCCGAAGCGGAATCCGTTCAAACCGTTTATATCGCAAGAAGTTTTGAAGGAGGCAAGGGTAGTAGAGCCGCAGACACCACTCCAGAGATATGAGATAGGGCAGTTAAAACTTGTAGCAGTGGTATGGGGGATAGACGGTTCTGTTGCTATGGTGGAAACACCGGACGGCAAGGGATATAGTGTAAGGAAGGATGCCCTTATAGGAAACAGGGGCGGGAAGATTTCAAAGGTATTAAATAACCAGATTGTTATAGAGGAAAAATTTAAAGATTATACAGGTGCAGTCCAGACAAATGAACAATTTTTATCACTGCCTGCATCAACCGGGGAGGGACTAAGATGAATACTAAAATAAGGGGCGAGGGTCAATGGGCAGAGGGCAGAGGGCAGAGGGGCAAGGGGCAAGGAGCATGGGGCATGGAGTCAATGCCATCTGTTCTATGCGCCATGCGCCATGCGCTCTGCGCTATGCGCTATGCTCTATGCGTCATACTCATAACTGTCTTTACAGGCTGCCAGCAAAATACAGCACAGGTAAAACCTGACAATATCATCCCGGGTCAGGAAAGTCACGCTAAGCGTGAAAGCCGGCAAATGGCGCCGCAGAAGGCTGATGAAGCCTTAATAGACCGTATAACATTTGAGAGGTCGGACAGCGCTATAAACATATTTGTTAAGGCATCAGGCCCTATCAGATATACCACTTTCAAACTTTCTGACCCCACCCGTCTTGTTATAGATATACCTGACGCTAATATGGATAATGTGAAAGAACCCATCGTTTTTGAAGATGAACTTATAAATCAGATTACGACAGCGCAATATGGCAAGGAACAGGCAGGTGCGAACATTGGCAGGATAATAATAGAACTCAAGAACGATGTTGATTATAAGGTTGACCTTATGGAAGGGAGATTGCTCGTCAGTTTAAACAAGACAGCAGCACCGGAAACCCTTCAGGTACAGACAGCGGTTAAAAACATGCCGCCTGAGCAGTCTCTGCAAAAACTTGTCCCTGCAGATAGTAAGCAGGGAGAGGTGATGCAGGGTGCTGTCAATATTGCCGCTGCAAATGATGTGAAAAAGGCCAGCGCTATTACAGGGATAGAGACAATAAAGAAAGAAAAAAATCTTACACAGATAATAGTTTTTGCGGATGGTAATATCGGCAGTTATAATGCTTTTGGTTTAGACGATCCATCACGTCTGGTCATTGATATATGGGGTGTAGGGAAGGGTATGCTGGATAAAGAGGTTAATATAGGCGGAGGGCATATAAAAAAGGTAAGAATCGGCGAACACATGGATAAGATAAGGCTTGTCTTTGAGTCTGTCCCAAAGAACCTCCCGTTATACTCTATAGATGTTGCAGGCTCGGCAATGACCATTTCATACGGCAGGGTAGAGGTAAAGAAGTTTATCCCTGCAGATAGTAAGCATGGAACAGAGCCTCAGGTTGCTGCAAAACCGCTGGTTGAGGAAAACAGGGTTAGCGGTATTGATTTCATGCCTTCAACAGACGGTACAAAGATAACTATAACGACTTTAAAGAAGCCATATTACAAACTTTCCAAATCACTGGATGGTAAAAATATCGTTATTGACCTGAAGGATGTTGTTATCCCGGAAGAACTTAAAAGGACTGCAGATATGGCTGCATTAGATACACCTGTTTCCTCAATAAGTTCTTTCCAGACATCAGCAAAGGGTGCCGGCAAGGGAGCGAGGATTCTGGTCAAACTTAAGGAGGGTGCATTTTACGATATAACGCAGGATAATAACAGCATAAACATAAATTTCCCGGCTCAGAAGGCGCAGGTGATGCAGGCAGTGAAACAGTCTGCAGCAGGGAAAGAGGGGGGGTCTGTTATAGAAGATCCTAGTAAAAACGGTATACAGAAAGATGGACATAAGACAGCATCAAAACTAGTCCCTGCAGATAGTAAACAGAGAGAGGATAAGGTCCAATTAAACGTGAAGGCAGAACTGCCGAAACCTGTTGCAGCATACAGCGCTGAGGGTAATAAGACAGAGGTAAGGGTTGAAGCAGTTGCTGCCCCTGAAGAAAAGAAAGACGAAAACAAAGAAGAGATGAAGGAAGAGGGTAAGGCTGTAGATAAAATACTTGTCCCTGCAGATAGTAAGCAGGGAGAGGTGATGGCAGATGCAGTTCCTGCAAGCAATGTGCAGTATACAGGCAAAAAGATTTCACTTGATTTCAAAGATGCAGATATAGGGAATGTTATAAGACTTATAGCAGAGGTGAGTAATTTCAATATAATCACAACAGAAGATGTTACTGGTAAGGTAACGTTAAGGCTTATAGATGTTCCATGGGATCAGGCATTTGATGTAATCCTGAAATCCAAAGGACTTGGCAAGGCACAGGAGGGTAATGTAATAAGGGTGTTGCCTCTGGCGAGGATAAAACAGGAAGATGATGCTGTGATTGCAGCAAAGAAGGCAAAGGAAAAACTTGAGGACATGGTATCGCAGAAGATTCCCGTAAATTACGCTACAGCAACAGATATGGGTGCAAAACTTAAAAATGTTATAAGCGAAAGAGGAAGTATCACGGTTGACGAGAGGACAAATACGATTATTATAAAGGATATACCAGCAAACATTAAAAATGCTGTTGAATTGGTCAAGAGCCTTGATACTGCCACACCGCAGGTTCTTATAGAGGCGAGGATTGTTGAGGCAGGTAATGATTTTGCCCGTGATTTGGGCATCCAATGGGGTTTGGACGCTTCCACAGTTGGAGGCAAGCGTCAATTAGCCATGTTTGGTGCAACAGGGACAAGCGGACAAACAGGTGTTGGCGGCGTAGGCGGTGTAAGCAATTTTGCTGTCAATCTGCCTATATCTGCAACTGGTGCATTAGGGTTTACATTTGGAAAATTAACAGGCGACCCTCTTACACTGGACTTGAAACTTACCGCTGCCGAAAGTGCAGGGATGACAAAGATTATTTCAAGACCAAGGATTGCTACATTAGATAATAAAAAAGCAGTAATAAAACAGGGCGAACAAGTTCCCTATGAAACTGTTTCATCAACTGGCACACAAACACAATGGGCTGATGTAACCTTGAGTCTTGAGGTGACCCCTCGTATTACACCTGACGGCAGTGTTGGCATGAATTTAGTGGTGTCAAACAAAGAACTTGGCTCATTCAGATCATCAAGCGGTGCGCCCAGCATAAAAGAAAAGTCTGCAACAACAGAGATACTTGTAAAAGACGGCGAGACTGCAGTTATAGGCGGGATTATAAAGAACAGCAAATCAGATTCTGTTAAAGGTGTACCTTATCTGAAAGATATACCTATTCTGGGATGGCTCTTTAAATCTCAATCTGTTGCTGATGTTCAGTCAGAACTCCTGATATTTATTACACCGACAATATTGAAGGGAAAAGAACCTATTTAAGGAGATTATACGAAAGGGGAGAAAGTAGAAAAATGCACCTTAAAAAAGAAGGTGCATTTTTTTTAAGAGGGTTAATTATATGTTGAGGTTTCTTACAGCAGGTGAATCGCACGGCAAATCTTTAACCGCCATCCTTGATGGAATGGTTTCAGGTCTTGAGATTACCCCTGATTTTATAAACAGGGAACTTGCCAGAAGACAGGTCGGTTATGGCAGAGGTGGTAGGATGCTGATAGAGAAGGATGCTGTCGAATTTACCGGAGGGGTGCGGCATGGAATGACTATAGGTTCACCCATTGCAATGGTAATAAAGAATAGAGACTGGCAAAATTGGAAGGATGTAATGAGAGCGGAGAGCGGAGAGCGGAGAGCGGAGGGTGAACAGATAATAACAAGACCAAGACCTGGGCATGCGGATTTGGCAGGCGCTCTTAAATATGATGCGCATGACATACGAAATATCCTTGAACGGTCAAGTGCAAGAGAGACTGCGGCAAGGGTTGCTGTTGGCGCTGTCTGCAAGAGGTTTTTGGAAGAGTTCGGGATAAAGGTTATGAGTTGGGTAACTGAGATTGGTGGTGTTAAATGCAAGATGGGGACTGTCCCAGATTTACGGATGGAGCGAAGCGGAGTCGTAGAATCGGGACTGTCCCCAAAGTCATTTGAACTGTCAGAAGCCTCAGATGTCCGCTGTCCTGATAAGAAGATTTCAGAAAAGATGAGAAAGGCTATTGACAGCGCCAGAAAAAACGGTGATAGTGTCGGTGGTGTCTTTGAGGTTGTTCTAACAGGTGTTCCGCCTGGTCTGGGGAGCCATACCCAGTGGGACAGAAAACTGGATGGCAGACTTGCAATGGCTTTGATGAGTATTCAGGCAATCAAGGGTGTTGAAGTAGGAATGGGGTTTGAGGCTGCTGAAAGGTTTGGCTCAGAGGTGCATGATGAGATATACTACAGAGGTCAAGGGTCAAGGGATGAAAGGCACAGAAGTGCCTTTCATGGTCGAGGTAATGAATTTTGGCCGGCGGTAGAGCCGAGGTTTTTTAGAAAGACGAACAATGCAGGCGGTATAGAGGGCGGGATGAGCAATGGTGAACCAATTATCTTAAGGGCTGCCATGAAGCCCATACCTACACTTTATAAGCCGCTTAAGTCCGTTGATATAAAGACTAAAAAACCGTTTAAAGCGAGTGTAGAAAGGTCAGATGTATGTGCTGTCCCTGCGGCATCTGTAATCGGTGAAGCAGTTATAGCATTTGAGATAGCAGAATCTTTTCTGGAGAAGTTTGGCGGTGATTCTGTTGAGGAAACAATGCGTAATTACAGAGGCTATCTTGAATATCTGAGGGAGTTCTAGAGTCAGAATTTCTAACTTCTGACTTTGTTCCGAAAATGCCTTTTTGCGTCTGCCTGCCCCGCCTGTAAACCCGTAGCCTCTAAAAGCCTCCAGCCCAGACGGTTTGCCGACAGGGCAGGCAGACGCAAATACTAACAAGATTTTCATTCCCCTTTGTGAGATAATCTCATGTGGGTTTGCTATGAAAAATATCATTCTAACAGGTTTTATGGGTACAGGTAAGTCGTCGGCAGGGAGACTTCTCGCAAGGGAATTAAATCTGAAATTTACAGATATAGACGATTTGATTGAAAGAGAGGTTGGGTTAAATATCCCCTTAATCTTTGAAAAGTTTGGTGAGCCCTATTTCAGGTTGCTTGAAAAGAATGTTATCAAAGATGTTGCACTAAAAGAAAGCCAGATAATAGCAACAGGCGGCGGAGCAATAATTGATGACGAGAATCTGAAAACACTTAAGGCATCTGGTATTGTTATATGCCTTACCGCATCTGCAGACGCAATTTTTTCAAGGATAGGGGGGGCTGCAAGGGAAAGGCCGCTGTTAAACCTTCCTGACAGGAGAGAGGCTGTTGAGAGGCTGATGGGATATAGAAAGCCGTTTTATGCAAAGGCAGATGTTTGTATAGACACAACAGATAAAAAGATAGAAGAAGTTGTTTTGGAGATAAAAAAGGAAATTAAAAGGCGAGGTGGATTTAGCCAGAGGGGATGAGTATGGAAATTCTGACTGTAGACCTTGGTGAGAGAAGTTACCCGATATATTTTTCCAGAGGCGGTTTTGAGGATATAGGGACATTAATGCAAAAGCACAGTTTTAAAGGGAGGGTTAGTATTATTACAAACCCGGTTGTAGGTGGGTTATATGCCGAAAAAGTAATATCAAGTCTGAAAGATACTGATTTTTTCCCTGAAGTAATAAAAATCCCTGATGGTGAAGAGTACAAAAATCTAAATACAGTTTCAAGCATTTATGACAGCCTTGTTGGCAGCAGGATGGAACGGATATCACCAATTATAGCATTGGGCGGCGGTGTCGTGGGTGATATTGCAGGTTTTGCTGCAGCAACATACTTAAGGGGTATCCCTTTTGTCCAGGTTCCTACAACACTTCTCTCCCAGGTGGATAGTTCTGTAGGCGGCAAAACAGGGGTGAACCATCCAAAAGGTAAGAACCTCATTGGTGCATTTTATCAGCCGAGGTTTGTCCTTATTGATACGACAGTATTAAAGACCCTCCCGCACACGGAAATAAGGGCGGGACTGGCAGAGGTCATAAAATATGGTATTATAAAAGACCATAATCTCCTTTTATTTCTTGAGGCAAATTATGATGATATTTTAAAACTGGGGGGAGGTATTGATTATGCTATTAAAAGGTCATGCGAAATAAAGGCAGAGGTAGTAGAACAGGACGAAAGGGAAAAAGGATTAAGGGCTGTCCTTAATTTTGGGCATACATTCGGACATGCAGTAGAGACCTTGACAGATTACAGGGAGTTTAAACACGGTGAGGCTGTTGCTATAGGGATGGTTATGGCAGCAGCACTTTCTTATGAGTTGGGTATCTGCAATTATGGTGTATATAAACGTATAAAAGATATTGTGGAAAAGTTCGGGTTGCCTGTAAGCCCTCCGCCGCAGATAACAGCGGATAAACTGCTCAGCGCTATGGAGATTGACAAAAAGGTTATAGATGCGAAACTTCGCTTTGTACTGGTTAAAGAAATCGGCGAAGTTGTATTCCATGAGATAAGGAGAGAGGATTTTCCGCTTGACTTATTGGGTATGGTTTAATTTAATTTGGTTGTATTTTATACAGAGCGTCATAATTTTGCATACCTGCGTTGCTCCTCGGTTCGTTGTTGCGACGTATGCCAAAACATACGCCTCACTCCTCACCTTCGTTGCGCCCGGGGTACCCATGCGAAGCATGGGTCGTGCTTTGTTCTGACGCTCTGTATGCGCAACTATTTATGTCGCTGTGTTTAGAATTAAGGTTTTTCAACAAACTGTTAATTTCCTGTTGAATGGATGACTCCGGGTTATAGATCTTTTTGTGCAGGATTGTTTTTATGCTGCCAAACGATGAAATATATGAAATTGACAGGGATATAGAAAGATACAGGGGTATTCTTGCAAAGGGCCCGCTGTCAATTGTGTTTGCGCCTCTGGCAGAACTTCTTCGCCGCAGAGGGTTTGTTGATGATGCGCTTCAGATATGTTTAGATGGTTTGCAAAAACATCCGAATCATATAGGCGGGAAGGTTGCACTGGGCAGGATATATTATGATAAGGGCATGATTAAAGAAGCAAGAAAAGAGTTTGAGGAGGTTATCAGGATTGCCCCGGATAATATCCTGGCAGCAAAACTGCTTAAAGAGATATGTGAGAAGGGGGATGTGATAAATGCAGGCGAGTTGGATGAGAAATCGTATGACAAGCAGTCAGATGCTTTAGAAGATGGGGATTATGAGGAAATAGAACCCGAGCCGCTAACTGATAATACTCCCATTGCGGAGGATAGATGTGCTGGTAACAAACCCGCAGACGATAAGATTATATATACAATTACAGTGGCAGAATTCCTTGAAAAGCAGGGACACCCTGATGAGGCATTGAAGGTATATGAAAAGATAGTGGAAAAAGATAGCAGTAATAAGACGGCAAGGGAGAGGATAGACAGGATTAAATCTCTCCTGAATAAACATCAGGATAATAAAAAAGAGAAAGAGCCTGACGAGGGTGAAAGGTTTACATTGCTTGCAAACTGGATGAATAAACTTCAAAAACGGAGGAACTGATGAACCTTAATGCTGTACTAAAGGAAATGGTTGATGATATCGATGATGGGCTGGCCGGGATAATCATCAGCAGAGACGGGATCGCTGTCCAGAACTATATAAAGTCAGAGAGGTTTTCTGATACAGAGTCTTTTGCTGTTGAGTACAGCATGATAGTTGATTGCATAAAAAAGTCGTCAGATTCATTGAATATCGGCAGTATAGACGAGGTAGTTATATCTGCCAGCAACTTTACAACCTTGATCAGACTAATAAATCAGGACTATTTTATATTACTTGTTATAGGAAGTGATGCACTTGCAGGAAGGGCAAAGTTTATTTTGAAGAATACCGCTGACAGGATAGCAAAGGAGTTCTGATATAGGCAGTAATATACACAGGTGCCATGAGTTAAGGCTCAGAAGGCTTAAGGCATGTCTTTCTGATTGGAGGGTTGACTCATTACTTGTTACAGGCATGGAGAATATCCGCTATTTTACATCTTTTACAGGGAGCAGTGCTGCAGCGGTTGTTACTCCTGATAGTGGATTCTTCCTCACGGACTCACGGTATATGACTCAGGCGTATAACGAGGTATGCGTCAGAGGTATTAAGATAAAAGGATATAAAAAGCAGATAGAGCAAGTTGCGTGTCTTCTGAACCAGTCAAAGGTAAAAAGGGTGGGTTTTGAAGACAAGGGTATAACATACGAATACTATCAGAAACTCAAATCTAAACTTACCGGGAAAAGGCTTATTCCGCTGTCTGATGAAGTAAACAGATTAAGGATTAAAAAAGACGAGGCAGAGATTGAAACCATAAGAGATGCTGTAAGGATTGGCAAAAGGTGTTTTGAAACTGCAAAGAGGTGTATAAGGGCAGGGGTTATAGAAAATGATATTGCAGTTGCAATGGAATTTGAGATGCGGAAGGAAGGCGCTGAAAAGGCAGCATTTGATATAATCGTTGCATCAGGAAAAAGGGCATCTCTGCCGCACGGAAAGGCGTCCTTAAAGGCAATTAAACGGGGGGAGATGGTTGTTGTTGATTCCGGAGTAATGTATAAGGGTTATAATTCTGACGAGACATGCACATTTTTTGTCGGCGCTGTCACAAAGAAACAGAGGGATATATATAATATAGTCAAAGAGGCGCATGATGCAGCAATAGAATGTGTGATGCCGGGTGTGAAGACGTCGGATATAGATAAGACAGCAAGAGGCATTATAAAAAAGGCGGGTTATGGTAAATACTTTGGTCATGGGACAGGACACGGCGTGGGGCTTCAGGTGCATGAGATGCCGTCAATATCATGCACGGATAATACTGTCCTTGAAGAGGGTATGGTATTTACAATAGAGCCGGGGATATACATACCGGGCTGGGGCGGCGTGAGGGTTGAAGATATGTTGGTTGTCACTGCTGATGGGTGTGAGGTATTAACTAACGTGTCAAAAGATATAACAGTATTATAAAAGCGGAGGCTATATGAACCTTAAGGACATAAAGGATATTTTCAGATTTATAAAGGGCACAGATATAGTTGAAATAGAGGTGGAAAGCGCTGACGGCAAGGTAAGGATAAAAAGGGGGGCACCTTCAATGCAGGAGGGTGTTATGCATGGTGCGGCTGTACATCCTGCTCCTCCTGTGCATGAAACAGTGAACGCGGAAAAGGAGATTAAAAAAGAAGAGGCAGTAAAAACAGATAAATTAAAGACCGTTACCTCGCCGATTGTAGGGACATTTTACCGTTCCCCTTCCGCTGATGCCCCGCAGTTTGTTGAAGTGGGGAATACAGTGAAGAAGGGACAGGCGCTGTGTATTATAGAGGCAATGAAGTTGATGAATGAGATAGAGTCTGAATACAACGGTACAATAGTTTCAATCATGGTTGAGAACGGGCATCCTGTTGAATACGGTGAACCGCTTTTTGTTATAGAAGCGGCGTAATTAAAAGAATATGTTTCATAAAATACTTATTGCAAACCGCGGCGAAATAGCGGTCAGGGTTATAAGGGCGTGCAGGGAACTGGGTATATCTACGGTTGCAGTGTATTCAACCGCGGATGAGAATTCCCTTCATGTAAAATTTGCTGACGAGGCTATATGTATAGGTCCGCCAAAGAGCAGGGACAGTTATCTCAATGTAACATCTGTATTAAGCGCTGCAGAGGTTGCAGACGCTGAAGCCGTCCATCCAGGCTATGGGTTTCTTGCGGAAAATGCCGACTTTGCAGAGATGTGTGAAAACTGCGGTATAAAATTTATAGGACCTTCATCACAGGCAATGCGGCTTATGGGGAACAAGATCGTTGCAAAAACGCAGATGGAAAAGGTAAAGATACCAGTGCTCCCGTGGAGCAAAACTGCCGTGAAGGATGAAAAAGAGGCAGTTGAGATGGCAAAAAAAATAGGCTTCCCTGTAATTATAAAGGCTGCTGCAGGCGGCGGCGGCAAAGGGATGAAACTTGTCCATAGTCAGGCTAGTCTGGGAAATGCATTCCATACAGCGCACAGTGAGGCGCTTGCTGCATTCGGTGACGGCAGTGTCTATATAGAAAAGTATAGCGAGTCTCCGCGGCATGTGGAGATACAGATTATTGCAGATAACCACGGGAATGTAGTCCATCTGGGAGAGAGGGATTGTTCAATACAGAGGAGGCACCAGAAGATACTTGAAGAGGCGCCCTCACCGGCACTTGATGATAAGTTAAGAAATGCAATGGGGGAAGCAGCAATAAAGGTTGCGAAATATATAGGATATACAAATGCAGGGACAGTAGAGTTCCTGCTGGACAAGAACAGGCGGTTTTATTTTATGGAGATGAATACAAGGGTTCAGGTTGAACATCCTGTTACCGAGATGGTTACAGATATAGATATTGTCAAGGAACAAATAAGGATTGCTGCAGGTGAAAAGTTAAGATTTAAACAGAAACATATTAGACTTAAAGGTCATGCAATCGAGTGCAGGATAAACGCAGAGGACCCTGATACCTTTGCACCGTCTCCCGGTAAAATTACGAGACTTAATATTCCAGGTGGTCCCGGCGTAAGAGTGGATTCAGCCATATACTGCGATTATACAATCCCTCCTCACTATGACTCGCTCATTGCTAAACTGATTGTCTATGGAGATACGAGGCTTGAGGCTATAAGCCGCATGAAAAGGGCACTGGATGAATTCACTGTAGAAGGTATAAAGACGAATATACCGCTCCACAAAAAGATATTAAACGAGCATGATTTTATTGAAGGCAGGGTAGATATAAACTTCTTAAACAGGTATGTGTGAGTAACGGTTTGCCAGCAGGGCACGTTTAACGTGTCGGGGCAAGGCTTCAAGCAGAAAGGTATTTTCAGGTGAAAGAATGGCGGTTGATAATAGATGGAGAAAGAAGCGGCAATGAGAACATGGCAGTCGATGAAGCGATGCTCATCGGATGCGAACATGATTTAAGCCCCTCAACAATAAGGTTCTACGGATGGGATGTGCCCACATTGTCTATCGGTTGTTTCCAGAAGGTCAGAGACTATTATGACAGGTGTTTATTGCACGGGATACCTGTTGTTACGAGGATTACAGGCGGGAGGGCAGTGCTGCACGATATGGAACTGACATATTCTGTAGTTACTAATGATGCAGCGCTTTTTGAAAAAGGTATTAACGGTGCATACAGGGTTATCAGCGGTATCTTGCTTGCAGGGCTTAAGGAACTGGGTTTTGATGCATATCTTAATAGTTCTAGACTCAAAAAAAATGGTTCTGAAAACTGCTTTGATTCAGCATCAGGAAATGAAATAATGATAAACAACAGGAAGGTTGCAGGGAGCGCGCAGAAAAGGTTAAAGAATGCATTTCTCCAGCACGGTTCCATAATTATGGATGTGAATAGAGACAGACTTTCGCTGGTATTTGGTGACGAGAATGTTTCCATGATGGACGGGTTGAATTCCTGTATGAATATCAGCAGAGATACACTTATGAAAACCATCTTAAAAAAGTTTGAAGAAGGGCTGTCAATTAAGTTTGTGCATAATGGTCTGACACATTTCGAAACGGATTTGAAAGAAAGACTTATAAAGGAGAGGTATTCATACCAGGATTACCTTTATGGCAGACGATAAGTCAACAATAATGGAACGTGCCCAGAAATACCTTCAGAAGGGCCATCTCGATAAGGCTGCAATGGAATACAAAAAGATTATTGAGATGGATCCGCAAGATGCCACTATAAGACTGAGACTGGGAGACCTCTATGTCAAGATGAATAAGAAAGACGAGGCTGTGAAGGAGTATGGGGAGGTTGCAAAATGGCATAGCCAGAAGGGCTTTTATCTTAAAGCAATCGCTGTCTATAAGCAGATACTGAAACTGGATGACACAATATACGATATTCATTTCAAACTCGCTGACCTTTATTTTAAACAGAAACTTATTGCAGATGCCATGGCAGAGTATAGTTTCCTCATTGGTTTTCTTGAAAAGAGGAATAAGGCAGACGATGTGCTTGAACTCCTCAAGAAGATGCGGGAACTCGACCCTGACAATACAGGGACAAGGCTTAAACTCGCGGATATCTGGTATTCAAAGGGATATAAGAAAGAGGCGTATGAGGAGTATGACATTGTTATAAAAAGAATGGTTGCTGCAGGAAACATAGAAAAGGCAGAAAAGGTGCTGAACAGACTATACGAGTCTGACTCTGAAGAGCCAAAGGTGCTTGAAGGGCTTGTTTTCATATACAGGCAGAAAGGGGACTCTGCGAGATTTATGCAGGCATGTAAGGAAGCAGCGGATATATACGGAAAAGCAGGTTTGATTGCTAAAAGAGATGAGATGTACAGGAATGTGCTTGAGGTCTCTCCTGACGATAAAGAAGCGGCGGATATTATTGGCAGGGGTGCAGAAGAGAAAGAAGAGATTGGAGTGGGAATAGAGGTACCACCGACTGTTTCAGGGAGTATGCCTGAAGAAAAGGCTGCTGCCCAGGTTGAAGAGACAGCCGAGCATGAAGAACCATTAATAGAGTTTCCTACTTTCAGTACAGAGGAACTAAAATCAGAGGTACGGAAAGAAGTTAAAACCATACCAGAAAAAACCCAAGAAGATGCGGGACTGGAAGTGGAGATTGAAATAGAGGAGGCTGAGATAGTAGAGGAATTACCTTTAATAGAAGTAGAGGAAGTAAAAGAAGAGGAGACGACCCCTGAGACTAGAGAGGTTGTGCTGTCTCCTGAAGGTGTAAAAGAAGAAATATTGCATGAGACAAAAGTCAGTGCACCAGAGGTTAGTGGTATTGAAAAGCCTGAAGAGGAAGAGTTTGTTGACCTTTCTAAAGAACTTGGGATGGATGAATCTCTGGACTTCCTGACTGAATCGTGGCGGACATCAGAAGGTGAAGGCGGGAACGAAACATTTGCAGAGTTTAAAAAGGGGATGCAGAAGCAGTTGAGCAGAGAGGACAGTGAAACCCATTATAACCTCGGAATAGCATATATGGAAATGGGGCTTTACGATGATGCCATCCGCGAGTTCAAGATAGCGATAAAAGACCCTGCCCGTGCATTTGACTGTTATGCAAGGCTTGGACTCAGTAACGTTGCAAAGGGTGAACTCAATGATGCGATTGATTATTTTAACAGGGGTTTGGACACCGAAGTGCGTTCTCCGTCAGAGAGGAAAGGGCTTATGTATGAACTTGCATCCACTTACGAGATGGCAGGCGACATCCAGCATGCTGTAGAGATGTTCAGGTCAGTAGAGAAGATAGACCCGTTGTTCAGGGGTGTGAAACAGAAGATAGAAGAACTTTCAGGTATAACTGAAGATACTTATGATATACCCAGAGACGATGATATTATAGAGGTAGAGTTTTTATAACAGTACACCTTGCTGCGGTATGGGCTGGCACTATGACTTTCTTATGAAAGTAAGGTCAGCCTTTTTTTATTTATACGAATATGCCACTCACTAGAAATAACAAAAGGAACAGGGTGATGAGGAGAAAGGATGTATCAAGGCTCAGGGAAGACCCTGTTATATACAACCTCTATCCCTGTCTTGCCGGGTTTGGTATAGATGCCTACCTTGTTGGCGGTGTGGTCAGAAACATCATTTGCAATATCCCTGTAGGCTATGACTATGATTTCGCGCTTACAGGTAAGATAAGGGATGCTGCCGAGAGGATTGCCTTCACCATGCATGGGAGTCCATTCCCCCTGGATAAGGCTGCCGGTTCGTACAGGATAGTTATAAAAGGCGGCGCTTACAATTCCATAAATATAGACCTGTCGCTGGTCAGCGGGAGGGGCATAACAGAAGATGTCCTGACAAGGGATTTTACAATAAACGCGGTTGCCGTTGACATTAAAGAACTCTTTGAAAAGGATAATGTGTCATTGATAGACCCGCTGAATGGAGCAAGGGATGCAAGGGAAAGGCATATTATACCTGTTAAAGATGACATATTTGATGCTGACCCCATAAGGATGCTGCGGGCTGTCAGACTGGCAGCACAGCACTCTTTCAATATAGACAGCCGTACAGAAAAACTTATAAAAGAAAAATCGTATCTTTTAAAGACAACCTCGTGGGAAAGGATAAGGGATGATTTTTTTGCTATTCTGGACTGCTGTAATGCTGCATATAATCTTAAAAGACTGTATGAACTGGGACTGCTTAAAGAGATATTTCCTGAAATAAAAGACTGGGAGAAACTGAAAGGGTATGACCTGCTTTCGCATGTCATAAAGGCTGTGGCAGAAGGGGAGAACCTTATTTATGGTCTTAAAGGATTTATACCTGTGTACGAAGAACTGGTGTTGCAGCATTTCAAATCACCTGCCAGCGGTAATATATCAAGGTCTGCCTTTTTTAGGTTCGTTTTGTTCCTGCATGATGCAGGCAAGGCTTTTACAATGAAATCGGATGATAAATGCCTGCGTTTTACAGGGCATGATGCAGAGGGTGAAGCCATAGCAAAAAAGATAGCAAGGCGGCTTAAACTGAGCAGGAGGTTATTGGTTAGCCTTGGGAAGATTGTGCGGAACCACCACAGGGTATTTAATATAGCATCTCTTGAAAAGGTTTCATTAAGGTCAAAGGCACACTTTTTCAGGGTTATGGACATTGATGGTTTGGACCTGCTCTTTCTATCCATTGCAGACGCAAGGGCAACAAGGGGCAGCGAAGACCATGAACTTGAGGAGCTTGTGAAAGAACTTATTCCGTTTTATTTTGATACATACAGGGTCAGAAAAATGCCGCCCATCTTAAAAGGAGATGAGATCATGAAAATCTTTCAGATACCTGAAGGCATAATAGTCGGCAGGATATTAAAAAAGGTTCAGGAGGCTGAAGGTATGGGTATAGTAAATGATAAGGAGGAGGCTGTAGAATTTATAAGAGGCTGGCTTCATGGTAAAGCAAAAGGGGTTGACATTTAAAAAGGTGGTATAGTATAAATAACCGCACAAATTGTGATGCTGCTGTTCAAACCAACCATATCAAGCGGGCGTGATTCAATGGTAGAATGGAAGCTTCCCAAGCTTCACACGAGGGTTCGATTCCCTTCGCCCGCTCCATATCTTGCCCCGAAAATACCTCTCTTGACAACCGAGACGGCTGTCCTGCCTTCAATAGACAGTTTTTAGTTTTTAACTCAAAACCAAAAACTGTTTCAAGATTTTAGCACTCGAAGCATGAGACTGCTAAAATTCCCTTGACAATTTTATGGGTGGTGAATATATTAGTAACACAAAATTTATAAATCAAAGGAGGTAAGGAAAGTATGAAAATTAAACCGCTTCACGACAGGATTCTGGTGAAAAGACTGGAAGAAGAGGAAAAGACAAAAGGGGGAATAATCATCCCTGACAGCGCAAAGGAAAAACCCGCAGAGGGTGAAATCATTGCAGTCGGAACTGGAAAGGTCAGCGAGGACGGCAAGGTTACACCGCTGGCAGTAAAGGCCGGGGACAAGGTGCTTTACAGCAAATATGCAGGAACAGAGGTAAAGGTTGATGGTCAGGAGTATCTGATGATGCGCGAGGACGATGTCCTTGGAATAATAGTAAAATAAAAAAATAAGTCCCAATAAGTCTCATAAGACCTATTTTTAAAAAAAAAGGAGGAATAAAAATGTCTGTAAAAGATTTAGCCTTTGGTCAAAAGGCAAGAAATTCAATATTAATTGGCGTCAATATACTTGCTGACGCGGTAAAGGTAACACTCGGTCCAAGGGGGAGGAATGTTGTAATTGAAAAATCCTACGGTTCACCAACAATCACAAAAGATGGTGTTACCGTTGCAAAGGAAATAGAACTTGAGAACAAGTTTGAGAACATGGGCGCACAGATGGTTAAAGAGGTTGCATCCAAAACAAGCGATGTTGCAGGCGACGGAACCACAACCGCAACAGTCCTTGCACAGGCAATTTACAGGGAAGGTGCAAAACTCGTTGCCGCAGGCCACAATCCGATGGATTTGAAGAGGGGTATTGATAAATCTGTTGAGGCAGCAGTTGCTGAACTGAAAAAGTTATCAAAGCCGACAAAGGATAAAAAGGAGATTGCTCAGGTTGGAACAATATCTGCAAATGGCGATAACACAATCGGCGACATAATTGCAGAGGCAATGGATAAGGTCGGCAAGGAAGGTGTTATAACAGTTGAAGAGGCAAAGGGTATGGAGACAACCCTTGAGGTTGTGGAAGGTATGCAGTTTGACAGGGGTTATCTGTCGCCATATTTTGTAACAGATGCAGAGAGGATGGAATGTGTTTTAGAGGATGCTTTTATCCTGCTACATGAAAAGAAGATAGGCAATATGAGAGATATGCTTCCTATCTTAGAAAAGATTGCAAAGATGGGAAAACCATTTCTTATCATTTCAGAGGATGTAGAGGGCGAGGCGCTTGCAACCTTGGTTGTAAATAAACTCCGCGGCACACTCCACTGCTGTGCTGTAAAAGCGCCGGGCTTTGGCGACAGGAGAAAGGCAATGCTGGAGGATATAGCAATACTTACAGGCGGCAAACTGATTGCAGAAGAACTCGGCATTAAATTGGAAACTGTTGATATTAAAGACCTTGGAAAGGCAAAGAGGATAGTGATTGACAAGGAAAATACAACAATCATTGACGGCGCCGGGAAAAAGGCTGATATAGAAGGCCGTGTAAAGCAGATAAGGGCTCAGATTGAGGAGACGACATCGGATTATGACAAGGAAAAACTTCAGGAAAGGCTTGCAAAACTTGCAGGCGGTGTGGCTGTAATAAATATAGGCGCTGCAACTGAGACAGAGATGAAGGAAAAGAAGGCAAGGGTTGAAGATGCACTCCATGCCACAAGGGCTGCTGTGGAAGAAGGTATTGTACCAGGCGGTGGTATAGCATATTTAAGAATACTGCCTGTGCTTGAAAAGCTTAAACTGGATGGCGACCAGCAGTTTGGTATAAATATTGTTAAAAAGGCGCTTGAAGAACCCATCAGACAGATTGCAGCAAATGCAGGTGCTGAGGGTTCAATAGTCGTTGACAAGGTTAAAAAAGAAAGCGGCGCATTCGGCTTTAATGCCGCGACTGAAGTATATGAAGACCTTTTGAAGGCAGGTGTTATTGACCCGACAAAGGTTACAAGATATGCGCTGCAGAATGCTGCATCTATTGCAGGACTTATGCTGACCACAGAGGCGCTTATTGCTGAAAAGCCAAGAGAGGAAAAGGGCGGTATGCCTGGCGGTATGCACCCGGGAATGGGCGGCATGGACATGATGTAATACAGGTTGATATACCTGTGAAAAGAAAGGGGCGGTCTAAAAACCGTCCCTTTCTTATTTATACTGACAGTAGATTTTTTAATTTATCTCCAAGATGTTCAGCAGATACCCCTTCAATCTTTACTGATTTTTCCCTGGCTTTCATCCCGTGTAAGATTGTTATCACTCTCTTTTTGATATCAAGGGTTTTTGCCAGAAACTCTATTAACAATTTGTTCGCTGCACCTTCCACAGGCAAAGATATGAGTTTTATTTTCAATCGTCCACCATGCATGCCTGCTATTTCATTTTTTGAAGCAGCAGGTTGTATGTAGAGTTTTAATATTATCCCGTGTTCAGTAGATGACAGAAAAGGGTATTTACTGCTTCTGGAGGAATCTGACTTTTTCATCGTCGACATCTTTTTTCGCTGCGTCTTCTTCTTCCATCTGGATAAGTTTAGAGTGATATTCAAGGAGTGACTTTATCCCTGACTGAAACTCCAGACGCTGCCTTTTTAACTGCTGTATCTCTTCCCGCAGTTCAACCACGCGCTGCTGTGCATTACTTATAATCTCATCAGCCCTGATATTTGCCTCTGATACTATAAGTTCAGCCTCTTTTCTTGCATTATTTTTAATATCCTCAACCATTTTCTGTGCTGTTGTTAGTGTCTCTTTCAGCACCTTTTCCCTGCCTTCGTGTTCTTCGAGACGGTGGGACATCCTGTTCAGTTTTTCCTCGAAGATGTGGACCTTTTTTGCAGCCTCTTCAAGCGCCTCTGCAGCGAGTTCAAGAAATGTATCGACATCGTCCGGGTCATATCCCCTGACCCTCTTTTTAAAATTATGCTGTCTTATGTCCAGCGGCGTTAGTTTCATGCTTTCCTCCATTTGCGTTTCTGCCGGAAGTTTCGTTTTTATCTCAGTCTTATCGCCATGTCTATTAATGTCTGCACAAGAAAGAATTTCAGGAAGACTATTATGATAATAAGTATTAAAGGCGAAAGGTCTATACCGCCCATATACGGCATCCTCTTTTTCAATGGGTATAAAACCGGTTCAGTTATTTGATACAGGAGTTTTACTATTGGATTGTAAGGGTCAGGGTTTACCCACGATATGAGTGCCCTTATTATAATCACCCACATATAAAATGTAAGGACATAATCAAATACAGTTGCAGCAGCATTGAGAAAATTTCCTATTACAAACATGTCGCTTTGCTCCATTGTAAAGTGCAAATTGTAAATTTTAAATTGTAAATTGATTTTCTTCCACTGTAAAATTTCAAATCTTCAATTTTCAATTTACAATTCAATATTGCAGAAATATTGCCTACCTCCCCGCGAGTTCCTTTGACCTTTTTGTTGCAGCCTCTACAGCCTTGATTATATCAGCCCTTACAGCGCCCTCTTCAAGTTTTTCAAGCCCGGCAATTGTAGTCCCTCCAGGTGATGTCACCATATCCTTTAATTCTCCGAAATGTTTATTGCTCTTAAGCGCAAGTTTTGCGGAACCAAGTACAGTCTGTATTGCCAAAAGATTTGCTGTTTTTCTGGGGAGACCGACCTTTACGCCTGCATCTGATAAAGCCTCCATAATTAAAAATATATAAGCAGGCCCGCTTCCGCTCAAGCCTGTTACAGCATCCATCAGTTCCTCTTTTTCAATGAGAACTACCTTGCCGACTGTCTCAAATATCTGAAGGACAAGATTTTTATCATCCTCTGAAACACCATGATAAGGACAGATGCCTATTGCGCCTTCAAGCGCGAGGGCTGGCGTATTAGGCATAACCCTTACAATCGGCGGCACAGGATGCGGCAGGTTTTCTCTTAAAAAATCCATTGATACGCCTGCTGCAATTGTTATTATGAGTTTATCCTTTGTTATGTCCTCTGCTATCTCCATTACAGCATCCTTTATATCATTTGACTTTACAGCAAGGACGATTATGTCAGAAGCCTTTACGACCTCAAAGTTTTTGCTGAAGACCTTTACACCGTAGCGCTCTGCCATATAGGTCAGCCGTTCCTTCACCTTATCAGAAACCACCACCTGCCCTGGACTTATCTTTTTTGACAGCAGGAGCCCGTTTACCAGTGCTTCACCCATATTCCCTGCCCCTATAAAGCCTATTGTTTTATTTGTAAGCATTTTGTGTCCTCCTTTCTTATTTGGTTATTATACAGAGCGTCATAACTTTGCATACCTGCGTTGCTCCTCGGTTCATCGTTGCGGCGTATGCTAAAAATACGCCTCACTCTTCACCTTCGTCGCTCCTTGGTCTGCTTTGTTCTGACGCTCTGTATGCGACTTTATTTATGTCGTTGTGTATAATACGAACGCAATAAATGTCCGAC
>Ga0154468_115_pt1 | contig 27904 bp, 29 predicted proteins | sample RifGroC2_FD_115947 | JGI IMG/M metagenome (GOLD analysis project Ga0154468, IMG submission 115947) | Deltaproteobacteria bacterium GWC2_42_11 | reverse complement strand
ATACTTTTTAGGTATGTGAGGATTCAAGCCCGCAGTCCTGACAACGCAGATGGGGTATTATTGAGCGTGAATTATTAGAACGCTGCCAATGCCGCATAAACCTGCTCATCCGTATACCCCCGCAAATCAATACTCTTACTCCTGCACGCCGCAACGCAAACGCCGCATCCCTGACATACGCCCTCATTCACCCTTGCCAGCATCCTTATAACAGCGCCCTGTCTGTTCTTAACCTCTTCCTTTTCAATCGCAGTATACGGACATGCAACAACACAGTCCCAGCACGCATTGCATGTGTTTCTGTTTACAACAGATGTTATCGGCTCCCTTGCCATCTGGTCATTGGAAAATAGAGCCAACACCTTGCTCGCAGCAGCGCTGCCCATAGAAACAGAATCAGGTATGTCCATCGGACCCATGCATGTTCCTGCAAGGAAAATCCCTGCTGTTACAGTCTCAACTGGTTTTAATTTCGGATGATATTCATTGTAAAATTTATATTTGTCATAACCTATGCCGAGTTTCTGCGCAACAGTATCTGCTCCTTCTCTTGATACAATGGCTGTCGCAAGCACAACCATATCCGCCTCTATCTCAACCTGATTGCCGCTCAAAGTATCCGCACCCTGAACAATCACCTTGCCGTCTTTTTCATAGACACGAGAAACCCTGCCTCTCAGATACATTGCGCCGTCATGCTCAATCGCCCTTCGGACAAATTCTTCATACCGTTTGCCGCCTGCCCTTATATCCATGTAAAATACATAAGACTGTCCGTCATGCACCTTGTGTTTATAAAGCATGGTGTGCTTTGCAGTATACATGCAGCAAATCTTTGAGCAGTATGAGACGCCCTTTTTCTCATCCCTTGAGCCAACGCACTGGATAAACACAACATTCTTTGGGGTCTTGCCGTCTGACGGTCTTTTGATTTCGCCGCCTGTTGGTCCTGATGCAGACGCAAGCCTTTCAAACTGCAATCCGCTTATAACATCCTTTATCTTGCCGTAGCCGTATTCACCGAACCTTTCATTGGGCATCAACTGATAACCTGTCGCAACAACGATTGCGCCGACATCTTCTGTAATAACTGTATCCTGCTGTTTAAAGTCTATACATTTTGGCCCGCACACAATGGCGCATGTGCCACACTTATCCTTTTGAATCTTGGGACAGTTCGGCGCATCAATAACAGGGATATTCGGCACAGCCTGAGGGAACGGCGTGTAAATCACCTTTCTCTGGCTCATGCCCATCTCAAACTCGCTCTTAGCCTTGAACGGACATTTTTCAATGCAGAGTCCGCAGCCATTGCACAAATCCTCATTTACGTATCGTGCCTTTTTTCTGATTTGGACTGTAAAATTGCCGATATATCCGTCAACCTTTTCCACCTCGCTCCATGTCAAAATCTTTATATTTTCATGGAGCGACGCCTCAACCATCTTCGGCGTCATAATACACTGAGAGCAGTCCATTGTAGGGAATGTCTCGGAGAGTTTAGCCATATTGCCGCCAATAGACGGCTCTCTTTCAACAAGTATGACCTGCCTGCCGCCATCTGCAATATCAAGGGCTGCCTGAATCCCAGCAATACCGCCGCCGATGACAAGCGCCTTTTTCTTTATCGGTATCTTTATCTTTGAGAGCGACCTGTTTTTCTTGAGCCGTTCAATCGTCATCCTTGTTAAGTCAATACTCTTTGCCGTGCCTGTTGCCTTTGTAGGGTCATGATGAACCCATGAACACTGCTCTCGGATATTTGTTATCTCGCATTTATACGGATTCAATCCTGCGGCCTCACACGCCTTTCTGAATGTCTTTTCGTGCATGTGCGGAGAGCAGGCAGACACAATAACACCGTCAAGTTTGTGCTGTTTTACAATCTCTTTCAGATTATCCTGACCCGGCGCGGAACACATGAATTTATAATCACCGGTATATACAACACCCGGTATCTTTGACATCTCGTCTGCGACCTTTTTGGTGTCAACAGTAGATGCTATGTTTGTTCCGCACTGACAGACGAATACGCCTATTCGCGGCATCGTTATATCCCTCTCACTTTCAACATTGGTCTCACATCAAACAAATTCTTCTCAAGCCCCAGACTCCCCTCATCCTGTCCCAGCGCCAAACCGAGCAGTTGCGTAAAATATAAAATCGGCATCTGCAAATTTCCTGAACCTTCAGCAAGTTTTTTCTGGCTATTCTCCAGATTATACTGGCACAGGGGACAACTTGTTACGATAATCTCAGCGCCTCTGTTTTTTGCTGAATTCAAAACATTGCCGGAGAGTTTCGTAACAACAGCCTCATTCCCCATTGCCAGATGCGCGCCGCAGCATTCTATCTTATTTGGAAATTCTACCGTCTCGCAACCGAGCGCCTTAAGCAAATCTTCAAAGATCGTCGGGCCCTCTGCCTTGTCTATGCCTATATCTTCAAACGGCCTGAGCAGCATACAACCATAATATGCGCCTGCCTTCACTCCCTTGAGCGATCTTTTTACAGCACCCTTTACTTTTTCAAAGCCTACCTTATCCCTCAAGACCTCAAGGAAGTGAATAACATTCAGACCGCCGTCATATTCTTCTTCAATAAAGCTATTGACTACCCCGCGCTTTTCCTTATCATCCCTCACAACCTTGTTGGTACGTTTCAACACATTGTAGCAGACAGAGCAGAGGGTTGTTACCGTATCCCCTTCCTTTCTCGCATTGACCAGAACCTTTGTCGGAGCGGTCAGACCTATGACATTGTCCGGAGTGAGAGGAAATGCAGCACCGCAGCAGTTCCACTGGTTGAGTTCTTTTAATTCAAAACCGAGCAGGACAGCAGATTCTCTTGCCGAGGTATCAAAACCTTTGGCAACGGTATTTAAGGTGCAGCCTGGATAATAAGCTATCTTCATATTTTTTTGTATTCGCAATGCATCTGCTTTTTAAGTTCACGCTCAAAAATCGCCCAGATGCAAGGCGGAGCAAGGCTTTAAGCGAGGCATACTTTTAGTATGTTGAGCGCAGAAGCCGCAGCGACAACGCAGCAGATGGGCGATTTTTGAGCGTGAACTAACTTACAAATTTCCTAAACCCGCACACAATCGCCTGCTGTGGGGCGTTTTTCATAAACGGGAATGGTATTTCCTTAATCTGCTCATGGTCTTCGCCTTTTCTAAGAGTAATCTGCCGAAGCGCCTCTAATATCTTTGCGGCGCTTACACCTTTCGGACATCTACAATAGCATTGCAGACATCCAACACAAAGCCACATGGAATTTGAATTTTTCACAGTATCTTCCTGACCAAGCTGCAAAAGCCGTATAATCTCTCTAGGCCCGAAATCCATTGCATAAGATACAGGACACCCTCCTGTGCAGTTGCCGCACTGGTAGCAGTTTGCAAGTTCCTCTCCGCTTATCCTTTCAATGAGTTTGACAAATTCGCTGTGTAGGTTTTCTTTAGTTAATTTTATTTGCATAGTTTGCTGTCAGAATGTAGCCGCAACCTTTAGGTTGCGCTATTTACGCAGGCTAAAGCCTGCGACTACCCTTTACAATCTTCTATATTTCTCCACCCCTATCTTAAACAAATCATTTCCCTGCATATCATTCACCACAATGGCCGGAAAATCCACAACCTCAAGCCTTCTTATCGCCTCCGGTCCTAAATCTTCATACGCAATAATCTCCACCTTTTTAATGGTCTTTGCAATTAAGGCTGCTGCTCCGCCCACTGCCGCAAGATACACAGCCTTGTTTTTCTTCATCGCCTCAATCACATTTTGAGAACGTTGGCCTTTGCCGATTGTGCCTTTTAAACCGAGTTCCAAAAGTCGCGGTGTATATGCGTCCATCCTGCCGCTGGTTGTGGGACCTGCAGAACCAATAATTTGTCCGGGCTTTGGAGGCGTTGGACCAACATAGTAAATAAGTTGTCCTTTAACATCAAAGGGCAGTTTCTCACCTTTATCCAGAAGTTCAGAGAGCCTCTTGTGGGCAGCATCCCTTGCAGTATAGAGGACTCCTGTTATCAGGACTTTATCTCCTGCCTTGAGTTTTTCTACATCCTTATCTGTCAAAGGCGGGGTTATTTTGATTAAGTTACCCATTGTTAAAATATCGTGACAAACGCAAGATTTGAGCTAAAGACAAGGAAAATCTGGTTGGACAAAACGGAGCATACTATTTTAGGTATGTGAGTATTTGGACAGCCAGATTTGACGCAGTATTTAGCCAAAGATTGTGTTTGTTTAAATCACTACCTCCTTATGCCTTGCTGCATGACACTGTATATTCACTGCAACAGGCAGACTTGCAATATGGCACGGCGCTGTTTTTATATGAACAGCCAGCGCGGTTGTCCTTCCGCCGAAACCCATTGGCCCAATGCCAAGGTTGTTTATACTTTCCAATAATTCTTTCTCAAACACATCCAATTCCCTATCAGAATTTGGTGTTCCGATATTTCTTAAAAGCGCCTCTTTTGCGAGGAGTGCGCTTTTTTCAAAATTGCCGCCTATGCCTACACCCAGGATAATGGGCGGGCACGGGTTGCCGCCTGCTTCCTTCACAACGTTTATTATAAAATCCTTTATATCCTGCATGCCCTGAGACGGCTTGAGCATGGCAAGCCTGCTCATATTCTCACTGCCCGCGCCCTTTGGCGCAATGGTTATCTTTATTTTATCTCCTTCAACAATCTTTGTATGTATAATTGCGGGGGTATTATCTCCTGTATTTTTTCTTGTAAGCGGATGGCAGACAGACTTTCTCAAATACCCTTCGCTGTAACCCTGCCTTACACCTTCATTTATTGCATCTTCCAAATTGCCGTCAACTGCCGCATCCCTGCCTATTTCAACAAAAAAAACCGCTATACCTGTATCCTGACACATGGGTACATTTTCTTTTTGGGCAATTTCTGCATTTTCAATAATCTCATCAAGTATCTCTTTACTCAAAGGGGATTCCTCTTTATTCCTTGCCCCTTCCAATGCACCTACAATATCTTTTCCGAGTTCATAGGCAGCCTTTATACAGAGTTCTTTAACTTTTTGGGTTATTTCTAATGAAGGAATATGACGCATATTAACTACCGTTATACGTGTGCGTTATACGTGATGCGAAATAAAGCCGTTATACGTGAGCGTGATGCGTTATGCGTATTAGAAGCCGTTATACGTGAGCGTTATGCGTGAGCGTGAAAAACTTAAAACACGTATAACGTATAACGCACACGGTCTTTCCTACGCATCACGGCTTTTTATATCTTTATCTCCTCAATCAATTTCTTTATTGCCTGTGCTGAATTATCAAATGCCCTCTTCTCCTCTTCGTTGAGTTCAATCTCGATAATCTCCTCAACACCGTTAGAGCCCAGTTTAACAGGCACACCTATAAACATATCTTTAACACCATATTCACCGTTGCAATATGCAGCACAGGGGATTATCCTCTTTTTATCCCTTATTATGGATTCTGCCATCTCAACAACAGCAGCGGACGGTGCATAAAATGCGCTCCCTGTCTTTAAAAGATCTACTATCTCCCCTCCTGCCTTCTTTGTCCTTTGCATTATCTCATTAATCCTCTCTTTTGAGATTAACTGACTAATCGGAATCCCTGAAACAGTAGAGTATCTTGGCAGAGGCACCATCTCATCTGCATGACCTCCTATAACCATCGCACTGATATCTTCAACAGATACATTCAATTCCATGGAAAGAAATGCCTTGAGCCTTGCTGCATCAAGTGCCCCTGAAAGCCCGATGACCCTGTTTTTAGGGAAACCACTCACCTTCCATGCCACATAGACCATTACATCAAGCGGGTTTGTGACGACTATTATAATCGCATTGGGTGAATATCTTACAATCTGCTCGGTAACACCCTTTATAATCCCTGTGTTCGTATTTATCAGGTCGCTCCTGCTCATTCCGGGCTTTCTTGCTATACCTGCTGTTATAATGACCACATCTGAATTGGCAGTATCCTTGTAGTCATTTGTCCCTAAAATCCTTGCGTCAAAACCCTCAACCGGCGATGCCTCTGCCAAATCAAGCCCTTTACCCTGCGGGACCCCCTCTATAACATCTATCAGAACTATATCCCCGAGTTCTTTTATCGCTGCCCATACAGCAGCATGGGCGCCCACATTACCTGCACCAACAATTGTTATCTTTTTTCTGGACATTTATCTTTCCCCCCTTCTTCTATCACAAAATTCAGGCAGATGTTTGCAGCCCTGATCCAGCAGTTCCTCTGTTGTAATCGCAGATGTCCTGTCGCCCTTATACTGCTCAACCACCCATTCATATATCTTTGCAATACCCGGGTGCTTTTTATCAACCTTTTCCTGCTCATCCAGACCAAAATAATTATTAAACCAGTATGCAACCCCTGCAAGACCTGACTTATCAGTAACAGCAACGCCAATTGGTCTGTTTAAAATCTTACCTGTATCAAATATATTGTATATCTCCTCGTTTTTCATTATGCCGTCTGCGTGTATCCCTGCCCTTGTAACATTAAAATCAGAGCCGACAAACGGATAATTTGACGGAATCTTGTATCCTATCTCCTTTTCATAGTATCTTGCAATCTCTGTGATAACTGTTGTATCAATTCCGCTGTCATTACCTGTAAGTGATATATATTCAATGATAAGCGCCTCAACAGGCGGGTTGCCTGTTCTTTCACCTATGCCGAGGAGCGTCCCGTTTGCAGCGCTGCACCCATAAAACCATGCACATACCGCATTTGTAAGCACCTTATGGAAGTCATTATGCCCGTGCCATTCAACAAGTTCTTCTGGTGTGCCGCCTTCATCAATCACAGCCCTCACCCATTTAGGCACACTCCTTGGAAGTTCTGTATCAGGCCACGGCACACCATAGCCCATTGTATCGCATATCCTGACCTTTATAGGTATTCCGCTTTCCTCACGAAGTTTTGTGAGTTCCTGAATAAACGGTATGCAGAAGCCGTAAACATCTGCCCTTGTAGCATCCTCAAGATGACATCTCGGCGTAACACCTGCGTCAAGCGCTGCCTTTACAACACCAAGATACTCATCCATAATCTGTTTTCTTGTCTTTTTTAGTTTTAAAAATATATGATAATCAGAGGCAGATGTTAAAATCCCTGTTTCTTTAAGCCCCATTTCTTTTACAAGTCTGAAGTCCTCTTTAACTGCCCTTATCCATGCTGTTATCTCAGGGAATTCATATCCAAGTTCAAGGCACTCTTCAACAGCCTTCCTGTCCTTATCAGTGTAAATAAAAAATTCCGACTGCCTTATAATACCGTTCGGACCGCCCAGTTTGCTTAAGAATTTATATATGTCAACTATCTGCTTTACAGTATAGGGCGGTCTTGCCTGCTGACCATCACGGAAGGTTGTATCCGTTATCCAGAATCTTTTTGCAGGCTTTCGTTCAGGAAACCTGTCATCAAATATAATCCTGCATACAGAATCATAAGGAAATATATCCCTCATGAGATTGGGCTCTGAGACATCCTTTAATTCGTATTTTACAAGTCTTGTCCCCATAATATACAACTACTTTCGTTTTGTTTTAAATGGAGAAATTATTTTGAGGGATTTTGCAGGATTTTAAAAATCTCCCTTATGTATACTGTATACAAAGTGTTAAAGGGGTGTCAAGGATTTTTTGACGATTTTTTTGACGAAATGAATTATTTGACAAACATCCTTTTTGCTCCTTTTTACTTGAGAAGAGTTGGCTTTTCCGTTACAATATGCACGCAATATTAACCATGGTCTGGTCAGGCAGGGTTGCAGCCCTGTATCAAAAACCATATAAAAATTTGCGAGGTGGAAGATGGCAGGCGAACCTTTGATATTTGAAAAGAGTGCTAGTAAGAGAAGGGGAATATCCATACCAAAGTCTGATGTGCCTGAAACAAGCCCTAATGATGTCATACCTCAGGGGATGTTACGGGATGAGATAGACGGGTTCCCGCAGGTATCTGAAATAGATGTTGTCCGACATTTTGTAAATCTATCCCACATGAACTTCGGTGTGGATACAGGCTTTTACCCGCTCGGCTCATGCACAATGAAATATAACCCAAAGGTAAATGAAGATGTCGCAAGGCTTTCAGGGTTTTCAAAGGGGCATCCATACCAGCCGCCTGAACTAATGCAGGGTGCACTTCAAGTTATGTACGAACTGGAAGGCTTTTTATCTGAAATAAGCGGTATGGACGCAGTAACGTTACAGCCTTCTGCAGGCGCTCAAGGTGAATTCTGCGGGATGCTCATGATAGCAGCGCATTTCAGAGCAATGGGCAAACCAAGAAAAAAAGTCATAATACCTGACACGGCGCACGGCACAAACCCGGCAAGTTCACACCTCGCAGGTTTTACAGTCGTTAGTATCAAGGAAGGAAAGGGTGTAATCAGCCCGGAGACAGTCGAGTCTGTAATGGATGAGGATACAGCAGCGCTCATGCTTACAAATCCGAATACACTTGGTCTGTTTGAGAGCAATATCAAGGAGATTGCAGATATAGTTCACAGGAAAGGCGGTGTTGTGTATTGCGATGGTGCGAACCTGAATGCCATTATGGGTATTGCAAAACTTGGTGATATGGGTGTGGATGTGGTGCAGTTCAATCTGCACAAGACATTTTCAACCCCGCACGGCGGAGGCGGTCCAGGTGCTGGGCCTGTCGGGGTAAAAAAGATACTTGAGCCTTATCTCCCTGTACCGAGGATAATCAAAAAGGGTAAGAGGTTTAATCTGGACTTTAACCGTCCCATGTCTATTGGGAGGCTAAGGGCATTTTACGGTAATTTCGGTATAATGGTCAGGGCATACAGTTACATAAGGGCAATGGGTGCAGAAGGACTTAAAAGGGCAAGTGAGATGGCAGTATTGAATGCAAATTATATAAAGGAGAAACTCAAAAAAGATTTTTACCTGCCGTTTGATGTGCCGTGCATGCATGAATGCGTGTTTTCAGATAAAATCCAATCTGAAAACAATGTCCACACAATTGATATTGCAAAAAGGCTCATGGATTTCGGGTTCCATCCGCCGACAATATATTTCCCCCTTGTTGTATCAGGTGCAATGATGATTGAGCCCACAGAAACAGAGAGCAAAGAGACACTGGACAAGTTTATAAAAGCAATGTCTGAAATCGCAGACGAGGCAAAAAGTAATCCCGAAATGGTTAGAAACGCCCCGCACACCACCCCGCTGACACGACTTGACGAAATAAGTGCAGCCAAAAAACCTGTGATGAGGTGGAGGAAGGGATAAGCGGGTGTGGTGATTCAAAAACCTATCTTACCTGTCTATAAAAAAATGTCTGGATAATATACTCAAATGTAGCGGCTATGGTGAGTTTTTCCAGTGTAAAACCTTTTGGAAATGGATTATATGGTGCAGCCAGTTTGACAGCGGATATCGCCTCATCATCAAGCATCGGATAACCTGATGATTTAACCAGTTTCACTTCCTCCAGTGTCCCGTCCTTTCTTATTGTAAATGAGAGTTCAAGTATCCCCTGCTGCCCTGCCCTCGCTGCAGCATCAGGATAGTTCCATACAAGTTCTATCTTCCTCTTTATGCCTGTAAGGTATGAAATATATCTATATTCGCTCGTATTAAGACTGAGTGTCTTCCCTTCTTCTATGCCAGGGACACCTTTCTGGTACTCCTTGTCAAGTTCTGAAAGCCTTTGCTCTGATGGAAAGAGTTTTTCAATTGAAGGGAATTTTTCAGGCTCTCTGGATTCTTTTTTAGACTCTTTAGAGATAACAGGCATTGTTTCTTCCTTTTTTGCAATTATATCTTCCCTTCTATCATCTTTTCTGCCCTTCTCGTCCTTATCCTTCTCAACTACTTTGAGTTCTTCTTTGGCAGAAGGCTCCTTCTTTTCCTCCTGCGATATTGCTGGAGTAGTGGCAGGGACTTCTTCTTTTTTAACCTCTTTTTTTACCTCATCCTTTTTTTCAGACTCTGCCTCAATACCATTTTCTACTGCCTTATATGTTCCATCCGTATATTTCGGCAAAGGTATAGGCTTGGGGCTTGTCTCCTTCTTTGCTGTAAGTGTTCTGTCAGCAAGTCTTTTTGCAGGGGTTCCGGGCAGTTCCTTTGCAGGCTTCTGTCTTATGTCTTCAGGAATATCCACTATCTCGCCTCTCGGAGGGATAAACTTTCTTTCCGGTATATCAATAATCTCAACAGGGACGGATAGTATCGGGAATTTTGGCAGCTTATGCTCAAACTCAGGTATCGAGAAAAAGAGTATGAGGTGCAGGACAGCAGATATTACTAAAAATATTATAAAATTGTTGACACCTCTTCTAAAAAATATTTTTTTTATTGACATATATGCCCTAATGTGTAAAATCTAAACTAAACAATATTACTTTAAGGAGGTTTTAAAAAATATGTTTGGTCTAGGAATGCCAGAACTTATAATTATTTTGGTCATAATCCTCATAATATTCGGTGTCGGTAAACTCCCTCAAATCGGTGCAGGGCTTGGTCAGGCAATAAAGAGTTTCAAAAAAGCCACTAACGAAACCGAAATCGATGTAACCCCGCAGAAAGAAGAAAAAGAGAAACAAGAACTGGAATCATCCGTAAAGACTGAGAGCGCTGCAAAAAGTGAAAAACAGAGAGTTTAATTATGTGCGGTTGTCTCTCTTATCTATAATAGCCCCTGCTGCGCTTCTTACCTGAGGGTGGATTGCCTTATCCTCAGCAATATCCCTTAAGTCCTGAACGAGCAAAAACTCTACCATACCAAGTGCTATCCGCGGCGGTGTATACGGGTTCTGGACAAGCGCCTTTTTTATATTATACCTGTTCCCCCACTTTTTGTGAATGGATATGAGTCTTAATGTCTCTCTGGAATTGGGTCTTTTGGACGCAATCTTCACAATCTCACTCTCTGTTATCCTGGGGTTGTTTAACAGGTTTGATATAACTACAGGATCGGGGTCTGACAGGAGCCTGTCGAGCATATCCTTATTCCACCTTTTTGACAGAGCCCTCCTTTCACCCAAAGTTGTAAGTTCCATTCTTGCATCCTCCTCAGTATCATAACCTGCAAGTGCAGACTTTTGAGGCGGCATGTCAGTCAGCAGCCTGCTTACCCTTGTAAGCCCGAGTTCAATAGACGCCATGTAAATCAGCCTTATCCTCTCGTTGCCCAGTATATCCCATATTGCCTTGTGATTGACAAGAAGCATCTGCAGTGTCCTGTATTGAGGGGAATGCCCCTTCTCCTCGCTATATATCTTATCCAGGATGATTGCTGCATCAAATGGGTTAACAGCAGATAACCTCCTGCAGAGGAGATTTATCCGCATATCTTCTTCCGGCAGGGCAGATACATCTTTAATCAGCCTTTCCACAAAGGGATGTAATACCTTTTTCATTATTCAGGATGGGTTTTCTAACCGTATGAAGGGAAACAATTACTGAACCAGTTCTACCTCAAACTCATGAGGGCTGTCTGGCAGATCACTAAATATCACCATGAAAGGCATGCTCCCTTTGGACGGCAATGCGCCGCCTTTCATGACTTTAAACCTCTTTTCCAGTTCCTCTTTTGAAATCGTTTTAAGGTCATCTGATATAATGACACCAGGACTGACAACCTTTTCTGCTATAATATTCCCTTTTTTATTGAACACAGCACCTTTTACACCCTTTATATTCTTATCGCTGTTAAATGTACTGGCAATCTTACCCTCTATGACGAACAGTTTACCTGTTGATGTATTTTCTATGGAATACCCTTTCAGCCCTGCTATATCAAATCTGCCTGCCGGTGTCTTCTCTCCCAGTATATCTTCAATATATTTCATGCCGCCTGTAAAATAGAACAGACCAAGACCTGCAATAACAGCAAGTATGCCCGCCAGTAAAACCAGTTTTGAACGGTCATGGGCTATCTCTTCAGGCACAGGGACTAACTCATCCTCTGCACTTTCATGTCTCTCCCCTGCCTCGTCAGCCGCATCTTCATGATGGACAACAGACGGGACTTTCATTACGGCAGTCTCTAAACCTTTTTCAGACATATCCCTCTCTGTTTCAGAAGTTGGTATCTCAAACGGCAATCCAAAGTCAGATTTCTCTTGATCAGAAGGGTGTTTTGTTTCTAGTTCAAAGATTGTAGTCTTCTCTTTATCTTCTTCCTGCCCAAAAAGGTCAGGTTTATCAGATGATCTCTTCTCTTCCATCTCACTGAAAGAAAGCGAAAATTCCTCATCTGTACCCGACGTCCCTTTATCTGAAGGTGTTTCAAAGATATTGAAATCCTGTCCCTGCGGCTCTCCCACAGCAGGGGACGGTTTTTCCTCTTCCCCAAATGATATACCCGCAGCCCACTGCGCTGCTAATTTTTCATCAGGGCTGACATCCTTCTCTTCAGGCAGTCCTGGTTCTGGCTGCGGCTGAGGCTCTGGCTGGGATTCTGTTCCTAAATCAAAGGATATATCAAATGAAGGCTCTTTCTCTTGGGATATTTCAGGCGGCAGTTCTTTGGCAGAGGGTCTTACAATAAAGGTATTCTGGCATTTTGTACACTTTACCTTTACACCTTTATCAGTGATCTTTGAGTCGTCTATCCTGAACTTCGTATGACAGGTATCACACTGGACTATCAATTTTTATACCCCGTCTGACATGATATGATAAAATTATTAGCACAACCACATCTTAAAAGCAAGACAAATCTGGTCATGCCATGCTGTCCATTGTCGATTTGAAATGTTCTACAAAGTCCTCGCCATGCATGGGTCTGATAACTATCCACTTCCTTTTTTTGTCAAGGTAAACCTCCACATCAGAACCGGGGATGAGTTCAAGATACCTCATATAATCCCCAGGTATTATCACCCCTTCTTTACCCCTCTGAATTGTTATTATCTTTTCCTTCATATTTCACCTCTTTTGTTTATTTATTTCACTATGGCAGTTGACGCTCAAAAATTGCCAAGATGCAAGGCGGAGCAAGCCCCCGATTGAAACTATTTAAACCTTTTCAGAAATCTTTTCACCCAACAAGCCGGCAGGTCTGAATATAAGGACAAGTATCAGCATCACAAATGCAAATACATCCTTATATTCGCTCGAGATATAACCTGCGCCCAGACCTTCTATAAGTCCGAGCAAAAGTCCGCCTAGCATCGCACCCGGTATATTCCCTATGCCGCCAAGTACTGCTGCTGTGAATGCCTTTATACCTGCCACATACCCGATAAAGAAGTTTACACTCCCATAATACATTGCAACCATAATGCCTGCAGCAGCAGCAAGTATTGAACCTATCACAAATGTGATTGCTATAATCCTGTCTATGTCTATACCAACAAGCCCTGCCATCCTCTTGTCCTGACTGGTTGCGCGCATTGCCTTGCCAAGTCGGGTATTTTTTATGAACAGGTGCAGCAGGAACATCAGAATAAATGATGCTGCAAGGATGAACATCTGGAGATAGGTCAGGGATGCACCCATAATTGTTACCCCGCTGGGAGGTATCACATACGGGAATATCTTATCAGTAGCACCCTGCGTAAGCATAACATAATTCTGGAGGAATATTGACATGCCTATTGCTGATATCAGCGGCGAGAGGCGGTGCGCATGTCTTAACGGTCTGTATGCTATCCGCTCAGCTGTAATGCCGTATGCACCGCAGAATATGCCTGCTGCTGCAAAGACAATGAATACAGAGAGCGGCAGGCTGTATGCCGTGATGCCCGAAACAGTGAGCAAGCCAAATACAATAACTGCAAGGTATGCACCTATCATATATATCTCACCGTGGGCAAAGTTTATGAGTCCAAGTATGCCATAGACCATGGTATATCCCAGCGCAATCAGTGCATACACAGAACCGAGTGTTATGCCGTTTATTAACTGCTGAACTAACATGGCTGTTCAGGGTTGAGGTTCCGGCATCTTATCGCGGGCACCGGAAGCAATATTTCTATAGAGCATCTCCTTTAGAAACTCATTTGTCTTCTTATGCTCCTGCAAAATCTCTTTCATAAGGCTTTTCATTGTAAATATATAGAACGGGAGGAGAATCCATACTATTAATAAAACCGTGAACAGAAAAATAAAAAAAAGCCCGAACACACCCATAAATGCAGTTGACATACCACCACCTTCTGACATATACATAACCCCCTCCTATTTTCTTTGCTGACTCCTAAACCTTTTTGACCTGTGCAATCTCGTCAATAACCCTTTCAGCAATCCCTTCAATATCAACCTTCTCCTGCACACCTGTCTTCATATCCTTGAATGTTATCTCTCTTTTTGAAATCTCATCATCCCCGAGTATCAATGTAAACCTTGCACCCAGTTTATCAGCCATTTTCATCTGCCCTTTAATGCCCTTATCATGATAACCGATCTCAGCCCTTAAACTCCTCTCCCTCAACTCCTTTAAAATCCTTATCCCCTCGGTCTCTGCTTCTTTCCCGATGCACACAATAAATATTCCTGCTTCATGCGATGTACTGCCGCTGCCCTCTTTCAAAAGCATTGCCAGCCTCTCCATGCCTATTGCAAAACCAAAACCTGATACATCAGGTCCGCCCAATTCCCTTACAAGACCGTCATACCTCCCGCCTGCGGCAACAGCGTTCTGCGAGCCGAGTTTGTCTGATGTTATCTCAAATGTCGTCCTTGTATAATAGTCAAGCCCCCTGACCATCCTCGGGTTTATTGAATACCCTGCGCCGAATAGATAGAGGTAACCCTTTACCTCTTCAAAGTGTGTTTTACACTCATTGCATATATAATCAAGTATTGAAGGTGCATCATCTGTCACCTCAACACATTTGCGGCTTTTGCAGTCTATTACCCTCAATGGATTTGTATCAATCCTCCGCTGGCAGTTATCACAGAGCTGCTCCTTCTTCTCTGAAAGGAACTGTTTTAACTTTTCTCTGTACACAGGACGGCAGTTTTTACAGCCTAATGAATTCAATTGGAGTTCTATATCATCCAATCCTATCTTCTTAAAAAAGGCGAGGAGCATATCAAGTGTCTCTGCATCGGACATGGGGTCAGAAATCCCCAACACCTCTGCGCCTATCTGATGAAACTGACGGTACCTCCCCTTCTGGGGTCTCTCATACCTAAACATCGGACCGATATAATAGAGTTTTGCACACGGCATATTGCAGAGTCTGTGTTCAATATATGCCCTCACAACAGAAGCGGTCCCTTCAGGCCTCAGGGTAACGGATTCGTTATTCCTGTCAGAAAATGTATACATCTCTTTTTCAACAATGTCCGTTGTATCACCTATACCCTTGGCAAACAGTTCGGTCTTTTCCATTACAGGCACCCTTATTTCGGAAAAACCGTAAACCTTAAAGACCTCCCGTGCAGCCCCCTCTATGTGCTGCCAAAGCGTTGTCTCAGGCGGGAGTATATCGTTGAACCCCCTAATGGAAGTAATCATCTGGATTTACCTGCCTTTTGTTGCCCCGAAAAATACCTTTTTAAAGTTGCCTGCCCTGCCGGCAAACCGTTTGGGTGGGAGGCTTTTAGAGGCAACGGGTTTGTAGGCGGGGCAGGTAACTTTAGTATTGGTGGCACAGTACATTCTATTCTCTGCATTTACCTGCCTTTGCCTTTGACCCTTGTTTTTTTGATATTACTGCCCTTACTGCCTCTGCAATATCCGATGGCATAAGCCCATAGTGCAGGAGGAGTTCTTCTGCCAGCCCTGACTGTCCGAACCTGTCCTGTATGCCGACCCTTTTCATTGGCACCGGACACTCTTCTGCCAGAACAGCAGCAACAGCCTCTCCAAGACCGCCGATTACAGAATGCTCCTCTGCTGTAACAACAGCACCTGTTATACGACCTGCCTTTGAAATCAAATCCCTGTCAAGAGGTTTTATAGTCGACATATTTATGACCATTACAGAAAGACCTTCTTTCTCAAGTATGCCGGCTGCATCAAGTGCATGACTCACCATAAGACCATTTGCAATTACTGCAGCATCCTTTCCATCTCTCAAGACCACACCCTTCCCAATCTCAAACTTGTAGTCATCAGGCATGATAACAGGAAACTTTGCCCTTGCAACCCTTACATAGACAGGTCCGTTATATTTAACAATATCCTGAATAACACCCCTTGTCTCTATGCCATCGCATGGCACTATTACAGTCATGTTTGGGATTACCCGCATAATGGCAATATCCTCAACCGACTGATGTGATGCGCCATCTTCACCAACAGTTATCCCGCCGTGGGTTGCAACAATCTTTACATTAAGCCGCGGGTAGGCAATAGACTGCCGTATCTGTTCCCATGCCCTGCCTGACGCAAATATGGCAAATGTTGATGCAAATGGTATCTTCCCTGCAGACGCCAGACCTGCGGCAGTTCCCATCATATCCGCCTCTGACACACCCATATTGAAGAACCTGTCAGGGAACTTTTTTGCAAACACCCCTGTCCTTGTAGAACTGGACAGGTCTGCATCAAGCACAACAATATCAATGTTAATCCCTCCAAGTTCAGCAAGGGTGTCTCCATAGACCTCACGGGTGCCTAAAAGTTTCAATTTTCCCCTCCTATTGTAAAAGCAACTTCATCAAAAAGCCTTCTTTTACTGTAATTGCCCCTTCGGGGCATATCTCCTGACAGCAGAAACATCTTATACAATTATCATAGTCTATTTCAATTGCATCTTTTATCTTCTTCATTATAGAAGGCGGGCATATATCAACACACATACTGCATAGTGTGCAACTTTTCTTATCTATGTAAGGTTTGGCTGTAAGATGTTTTTTCAGATGCCTGTGGAGATTGAAAGGCAGGGGGAAACCAATATCCACAACTTTGGGGAAGACAAAGTCCTTCACCATAACAGAGGCAATATCTTCCCCTAAAACTTGAGTCCCTGCAATATCTGTCCCACCGATATCATCATCTCTCGCAACCTTGCATGTAAAAAGGTCATCAACCCCTGCACCAACTATCTCCAGCACAACCCTGTCAAGCGCTATTGCGTCCTGAGATGCAAGGATAACACCCAAACCTCTTGGTCTGCCGCTTTTCCCTGGACCTTCTCCTTCCAAAGCAACAATGCCGTCAAGTATAGTCAGCCGCGGCTTAAAGAACCTGTAAAGGTCAACAAGCATACGGGCAAAATATTCTCTGTCAGAACTTGCTGCAAGATGCCATTGCGGTTTCCTCTTGCCAACAACACAGCCGAACATATTCTTAACACCCAGTGTCATGAACATCTGGGTATGCGTCTTGAGTTTCGGCAGGTTTATTATCCCATCCACATCCAGTGCCTCTTTTGCTATCTCAAGCCTCTTGAATGTTTTACCGCCTGGATTTTCTACCTCAACAGACTGTCTCAATTCTATCAGAGGGACATCCTCTTCCTTGCAAACATCCAGAACACCGCATTTCGCTGCCACCTTTGCGGCAGAGCCTATACCAGGGCTGTCACCTACAAAAGGATATGCACCTGCCTCTTTTAAAACTCTTATTACTGCTCTGACAACGGAAGGATGTGTGGTTACCGCAGCATCGGGCGAAGATGCAGAAAGGAGGTTGGGCTTTACGAGTATCTTCTCACCACTCTTTATAAATGCAGAAATGCCGCCAAGAAGGTCTATATTTTTTTTAACAATGCTATAGACTTCATCTGTTTTGTAAGTGCTGCATTTTCCTATAGCAACCTTTGGGGACATGGTTAGACAATTCAGAATTCAAAAATCAAAATTAAAATGCAAAATCAGATGAAAATCTTGTCAGCATTTGCGGCTGCCTGTCCTACCGGCAAACCGTCTGGGCGGGAGGCTTTTAGAGGCAACGGGTTTGCAGGTGGGGCAGGCAGCCGCAAAAAAGTATCTTCAGAATAACTACTTTATCTCATCCAGTTTTTTCTTCGCTATAGATGCCTCTTCTGTATCAGGATACCTTGATTTCACACGCTCCAGAAGGAGTCTTGCCTCTGTCTTATTGCCGAGTTCATAAAAAGCCATCCCCTGTTTGACCATAGCAGCAGCAGTCTTGTCCCCTTTCGGGTACTTCTTTATAACCTCATTAAATTCCAGCACTGCCCTTTCATATTCCTTTTGCGCATAATATGCCTCACCTATCCAGTACTGGGCATTGTCTGCAAGGTCGTGCTCGGGGAAGAGATTTATAAACTTCCTGAAATTACCTATTGCGCTGCTATAATCCTTTTCTTTTATCTGCTGAAACCCCTGTGAGTACAATACCTCTGGCTTTGGAGGTTCTGATGGAGGAGGTTCTTCCTTCTTCTCTTCTTTTAACTCTGCTTTTGCCTCTTCTTTTACACCAGTTTCTTTTAAATCAGTCTTCGCCTCCTCTTTTACACCCTTCTTAACGGCATCCAGTATTGCCTCCTTCTGTTCCTGCATCCCTTTTTCAAGGAGGGCAATTTTATCATTAATGCCTTTAACCCTTTCTATATTCAAATTCATCTGCTTTTCAAGTGCTGCAATAGATGACTCAAGCCTTACGAACTTATCAGACACATCCTTCTTATCAGCGGTCTTTGCCTGAAGGGATTCCATCGCCTCCTTTGCCTTCTGTGCCTCAAACTTGCTCTCTTCAAACCTCCCTCTCAAAAAAGCCATCTCATCCTTTATCCTGTCAAGGGTTGCAGATATATCTGCTTTATCCCTCCTTAACACGTCAGAAATGCTGCCTATCTCCCTGCTCTGGAGTTCAATCCCTTTCTTAATCTCTGAAACCTCATTTTCTATTCGCCTGTTTTTTGCCTTTAATTCTTCGGCAGTAAGTGAGTTTGCCCTAGCCTGGTTATCTAGTTCTTTCTTTATACTGGCAATATCCTTCTGCATCTCCTCCTGTTCATAGGTAAGAAGGGAGGCAGTACAGCCAGGAAGGAACAAAGAGAAAGTGGACAGCAGGCAGAAAAAGAAAAAAGAATGTATCTTTATTTTATTTATGTTCATTAAAAACCAGAGAAAATGCGGTTAAATAATCAGGTCAGGGGACTGATGTACCAAAACACACCCGCCCCTGACCATAAACTTTGATAAATACTATCTCGCTACAACAAACTCAGCCCTTCTGTTCTTTGACCAGCAATCTTCACCGTGTGCTGAACAGGCAGATTTTTCTTCTCCATAACTCACTGTTGAAACACGGCTTGCATCAACCCCGAGATTAACAAGGTATTTATTTGCACTCTGTGCCCTTCTGTCGCCAAGTGCAATATTATACTCGTTGCTTCCGCGCTCATCGCAATGCCCCTCTATCTTTACCTTTACCGCAGAGTTCTTCTTCAGCCACGCAGCGTTCTTTTCAAGGAATGACTTCATATCATCCCTTATAAAAGACCTGTCAAATTCAAAGTAGATTGTATATAATTTTCCTTCCTTCTCAACAAGCGCGGTCAATTCGTCCTTCGCCATAACAGGTTCACTTTTAACAGGTTCTGCCTTTACCATCTTTTCAGCACTTCCCTCAGCCATAGGGGAACTCCCTGCCTTATTCTCTTTCTCAACCTTTGAAGTCATAACAGGTTCAGATTTAACAGGTTCTGTCATTTTCATCTTTTCCAAATCCGATGCTGCCAGCTGAGAACTGCCTGAAGAATATTTGTGCTTGTCTGCTTCTGCCCCAGCCCCTTCCTGCGTCTGGGCAATCCCTCCAGCCCCTTCTTCCTTGACAACCTTTTTGGAGCACCCGTATGACGCAAGGCTTAAGGCAATAAATAATACCCCTGTAATCACCATTAAACGTTTCATCTTAATATCCTCCTTTTTATTTATTAATTCATCTTAAATTAAACACACGGCTTTGTTCCGAAAATATCTTTTTGCCTTAAAATAAGTTGCGGTCCTTCCCTGCACCTTTCAATCAGAAGGTAATTACCTTTAAACCATTCCGCAGGCATATTATAGGAAACCATAAAACTATACCACCCTGTCTTATTCTTCTATCTTTGAAATGGAGACCATGCAGGCTCCATCTGCCTCATTGTATCTCTTGTTACCTTCCTCTGAATACCGCCTCCGTCTGCCCTCATTATATATACAGCCCTTCCTTCCCTCGTGGAACTAAACACTATGTATCTACCGTTAGGAGACCATGAAGGGTTTTCATTATTACCTGAATTTGAAGTGAGTTTAATCTGCTCACCCCCGTCAGTATTCATAATCCATATATCAAAACTACCCCCGTCAAGTCTGGCAAATGCAATTTTATCACCTTTTGGTGACCATGCAGGTGATGCATTATATTTCCCATCAAAAGTCAGGCGGGTCATATTTGTACCATCAGAATTTACCACATAAATATGAGGATTGCCAGAAATATCAGATACAAATGCAATTTTTTTTCCATCAGGCGAAAATGTGGGCGAGACATCAATCCCTGAATTATTTGTAATCCTCCTCATCTCCTTTGTTTCAAGGTTCAATACATAGAGTTCAGGGTTGCCGTCCTTGCTCAACGTCATTGCTATTTCTTTGCCGTTTGGCGACCATCTCGCCCCTATATTTATACCATCGTATGCTGCTATGCGGAATTCCTTCCCGCTGTACAATTCAAAAAGGTATATATACGGCTGCCCCTCCTTATATGAAGTATACAGGATGCTCCTGCCGTCAGGCGACCAGTATGGTGAAATGTTTATTGACCTGTTATGCGTGACCTGTTTTACATTATAGCCGTCATAATCAGATAAGTATATCTCCTTATTCCCTGCTGCATCTGAAACAAAAAGGAGTTTTGTGTCAAAGATACCTTTCTCACCTGTGAGTGATTCAATTACATCGTTGGCGAACCTGTGCATTATCCTTCTTACATCCTCCGCCTTGCCAACATACCTCTGGGCAATTATTGTCCTCTCAAGTATAACATCAAAAAGCCTTATCTCAACTATAAGGTCATTTCCCTTTAAAATTATGCCGCCTTTTACCAGTCCTTCTGCTCCTACAACACTCCAGTCCTTAAAGTTTATCTCCTTCTCAGTAAGTTTTAATTTCGTCGAGTCTTCTATGTAGGATTTTCTGTCAAGTATATCAAAAAAACCTGAATAGGTGAGGTCGCTGACAAGAATATCATTCATAATCCCTGCCAACTGCCCTGAGGTGTCATTGCCTTCCACAACTTTAAAATCAGGGATTGCCACCGGAAACCTCTTTGAAACAGGTGATGTTATGTCTATATACACCCTCGCATGGACAAAATCAGAAATCAGAATTATCTGCAATGCAGCGATAAGCAGAAAATTTTTCCTGAGTATCATTCCCCTTCACATCCTCCGGAACAAAATCTAAAACCAACACCTTCTGAAGAAAATCTCTCTGCCACCCCATCAGGCGGCGGAGGGAAGGGTACTGATTTCTCAATAGCCCTTACTAAAGATTTATCAAATGCCGTATTGCCTGATGGTTCTTCTAACCACTTTTCTATTAATCCGCCTGACCTATTTATCTTTACAACTATCACTATCTTCAAATCCTTCCTATATTCGTTTGGAAATATCCAATTAGATGTTATCAGCTCTGCAAGTCTAAAATAATATGCCTTTTCTTCCAATTCTATAAGTTCTCTGGTAATCATCCCTGCAGGTTTGCTGTCAGCGGTATTAGACTTTGATTCAATATGCTTAAGCGGGGGGCTTATTTTTACCATTCCTCTTACTATAGCCTCCCTCTTCTCTATATCCTTTTTCAGTTCATCTATCCTTCTCTGTATCACTGCACCTGTCTCAATCTCCTTTATCCTCTCCTGGACGGTCTTCTCCTCCTGTTCCTCCTTTTTCACCTTCTCTGCAAGTTTACTAACAGCGATATCAATATCACGGGTATCTTCTTTAATAACATCTTTTTTAACCTTTTCCTTTATGGGGATTGCCTTCTCCACACTGGTTTTCTTTGCAGTTTCAGTCTTCTTTGTTGTATCCGCATCAGATTTGATTATTGGTTTTGATTCTTCCACTCCCTGCTTAATATCTGCAGGGACATGCTTTACAATCTTATCCTCTGCAATTTCGTCAGGCTTTACAACTTTTTTAACAGGCTTTTCAGGGGAATGTCCTATAAGGTCAACTGTATAAACAGGGGTTATAAACTTTTTCGCAGGTACAAGTGTCAGCAGATACAAGGTGCCGCCTATCACCATAACATGGATGACTGCAGAAAACGTAACAAACCTCGGGAGGTTGTCCAGTCCTTTATAAGGATATATCATCTTATCTCTCTGTTTCAGGAGGCTCAGTCATCATCCCTACCCTTTCTATACCTGCCCTCCTTATCTCTGCCATTGTCTTTACAACATAACCGTAAGGCACCTCCCTGTCCGCCCTGAGCAGAACAATCTTTTCTCTTTTCCTTTTATATATTGCCCCGAGTTTATCCTTCAACTCAGATAGAACCATCCTGTTCTTATTGACAAATATACTTCCTGCCTTATCAATGGTTATTATTATCGGCTCATCCCCTGAAAGAAGCAGCGCCGATGTCTCCACCTTCGGAAGTTTCACATCCATACCCTCCTGGAGCATTGGCGCAGTTACCATAAATATTATTAAAAGGACCAGCATTACATCTACAAAGGGTGTAACATTTATCTGCGACAGGACTGTCCTGTTTTTACCGTTGGTAATCATAGAAATTAATGCGCTCTTTTGTGTCCTTTTAAAAAATGCCTTTCTACAATGTTCAGGAAGTCGGTCATAAAGTTTTCCATCTCCACCGCCATGCGGTTTATCCTCGTTACATAATGGTTATATGCAACGACAGCAGGTATGGCGGTAAAGAGACCCACTGCTGTCGCAATAAGAGCCTCTGATATGCCTGGTGCAACGACTGCAATGTTTGCTGAACCCTTTATGCCAATGTGCCTGAACGAATCCATTATGCCCCATACCGTGCCGAAAAGACCTATAAACGGCGTTGTGTTGCCTGTTGTTGCGAGGAATGGGACTGCTGTTTCCATCCTGGCAATTTCCCTGTTCATCACCTTTTTGAGTGTGCGCTCTATTGCCTCACCCTCTGTAATTTCAAATGAGAGGGGCGCGGCACTGTCAGATGCCTGGACACCACCCTCCTCTGTCTTTTTCATGGTGCCGAGTTCAACATAACCTGCTATAAACATCTTTGCAAAAGGGGAATTGTTATATTTTTTTGCAATATCAAATATAGGACCGAACTGTTTTTTCCCCCAGAAATATTCAAGGAATGTATTCGATTCCCTTTCCATCCTCCTGAAGAATACATACCGTGAAAATATTATTGCCCACGATACTATAGAGAAAAAGAACAGTATAATCAGGACGAATTTTACCATCAGCCCTGCACTCATTACCATTCCGAGAAGTGTATCATGCAGGTTTGTCCCCAGGTTCTCAACACTCAAGACTTTATCCATCTTCATTCTCCTGTCAGAAAAGTATTGTGCTTCTTCTCCTTACCTATAGTTGTTGTTGGTCCGTGTCCGGGATAGACCACAACACTGTCACCAAGCGGCAGGAGTTTATTCTTTATTGACGAAATCAACTGTTCAAGCGATCCACCGGGGAAATCAGTCCTGCCTACCGAGCCTGCGAATAATGTGTCCCCTGTAAAGAGTACATTATCAAGAAAAAGGGAAACCCCACCTTTAGTATGGCCGGGTGTATGTATGACTTTTATCTCCAGCCTCCCGACCCTGATTATATCACCTTCGTTTAAGAACATATCAGGCTTTGGAGGGGTCTCTGAACTTATACCGAAGAACGTTGCATGCGATGCAGCCTCATCAAAAAGGGAAACATCATCTTTATGTATTGCGATACTGGCGCCGGTCTTTTGCTTCAGTAACTCATTACCTCCTGTATGGTCAAAGTGACCGTGAGTATTTATAATATACCTGATTTGAAGACCCACTTTTTTTATTGCACCATATATCACATCAGCATCGCCGCCAGGGTCAATGCACACAGCATCTTTTATTATATCATCTCCGACCAGATAACAGTTTACATCCAGCGGACCAACTACAAGTTGTTCTAAAATCATCCTGTTATAAAATCCCTTCCTGCCTTCATAATCCGTTCGAGGTTTTCTTTGCTTCTTGCTTCGCCGTACAGCCTTACAAGGGGCTCTGTGCCTGACCCCCTCATCAGGAGCCATGAACCCCCTGCCAAGAATATCTTGATGCCGCCGTCTTCTGCTGTCCTCATATTATTAACAGCAAAACCTGCAAACAACGTCGGCGGCTCTTTCATCTTTACAGACAGATTCCCCATCGCTGAAACATCAATCTCAATATTTTCCCGCGCTGAAACAAACCTCCCAACACTTTTGTACAAGTCTTCAAGGAGTCCCCCTATGGTCTTCCCTTCAACAGCGACCATCTCTGCAACAAGGAGACATGCAAGTATCCCGTCCTTTTCAGGCACATGCCCCTTTATTGACAGACCTGCACTCTCTTCACCGCCTATAATTATCTTATCCTCTTTTATGAGTTCGCCTATGTATTTGAAGCCGACAGGCGTTTCATAGACATTGATATTATGTTTTTCAGCGACAGCGTCTATAAGGTGGGTTGTGGCAATGCTCCGTGCAGCCCCTCCGCGCAGCCCTTTAACACGTACAAGGTAATCAAGGAGGAGCGCTATGATATAGTTCGGTTCAATATATCTCCCGTCGGCATCTATGACGCCGAACCTGTCTGCATCACCGTCAACCGCCAGTCCAAGGTTATATCCACCGCTTTTAACAACTTGAGCGAGTTCTGCAAGGTTTTTTTCAGACGGGTCAGGTGCTTTCCCGCCGAACCATGGGTCATATCTATTGTGGAGAACTTTTATCTCACAGCCCGCTGATTCAAACGCCTTGTCCAGATAGCCGATACCTGCACCGTAAAGAAGATCAGCAGCAATCTTGAGCCCTGCCTTCCTTATTGAAGACATATCTATCTTTTCTTCAAGTGCCTGCATATAAAACTCATGAGACTCTATCTCTTCACACAGACCATTATCTATTGCTTCTTCCAGTGGAACCCTGCAGTATGCAGTACCTTTCTCAAGCATCTTGTTTGCCAGTATTTCAACCTCCCTTGTTGCCTGTGGAAGGGCTGGCCCGCCCCATGATGAAGAAAATTTTAAGCCATTGTATTCAGGCGGATTATGGCTCGCTGTAAAATTTATAGCGCCGCCTGCCTTTCTTCTTAATATTTCAAGCGAGATGACAGGCGTGGGCGTCGGCCCCTTGGTTAAATATGATTTAATGCCGTTCCCCAGCAAAATAGACACAGCCTCTCTTGCAAACCTCTCGCCTAAAAAACGGCTGTCATAACCCACGACAACACCCTTTTCAGATTCTTTTGTGTCTTTTAGATAATCTGCTATTGCCTGAGTTACAATCCTTACATTCTCAAATGTAAAATCCTCTGCAATGATGCCCCGCCAGCCGGATGTGCCGAATTTGATTTTGCTCAAAATGCCTCCAAATAATAAATTTTCAAATTTTGACAAATGTTAAACTTTTCTTTTTTTTAACACCTTATTTTTTCTCTTTTGATTTGGTTGTCTTAATCTTAAATATCGGCTCTTTTTTTCTTTGACAATTTCTTGAGATTTGGTCAATTGAGATTCTTCTTGTGCCGCATATCTGGTCGGACTAAATAAATTAGGCTGGACTGTATTTTGTTTGTATAATTTGCTATTCTTCCCATGCTTGCCGGTAAATTCGCCCCTTTCCTTTCTCTCTTTAAAAGTCTTTTCTACAATATGCTTTGCCATCTCTTCATTTGCTAATCTTATTTCTGCCTTATAATTTTTTATTCTATTATCAGCAAATTTAATATATTCATCTGACATTTCTATGCCTATAAAATCATGCCCTAATATTTTCGCTGCCGCTAATGTCGTGCCGCTTCCGCAGTAAGGATCAATTATTACCCCTTTTTTCTCATCCATAATTGAATAAATCGCTCTAATTGGCAATGCCAGTGGAAAAGGGGCAGGATGAGGAACTTTCCGTTCTGGTGAAAATCGCCAGATTGAGGTTAATAAAGCATGCTTTGATTTTAATTCTTCGCCAATAAGTTTTGTTCCATTAGGTTTATATAGCCAATATATCCTTTCTTCTACCTGCCAGAATCTCCAACCCCTTATGTTTGCTGCAATCATCCTGTCCCAGACTATTTCCTGTTTAATTGTCCATTTGGTTTTTCTTAGCCAATCCATCGGGTGGAGCATTTCTCCTCTTTCCCATCTAAGTTTATGGTTATAGAAAAATGAACCGCCCGGATTGGTAACTCTAAAAAGTTCATTTAAAACTTCTATTTGAGTTTTTTGATATAAATCTTCAGGTAACTTATCCGTTGCACCGGAATATTTTACATTTGCAACTAACCACCCTTTTTTGTCTTCGCCTTTATTATAGGGCGGCGATGTCACACCCACGTCAACAGTTTCGTCAGGTAAAGTTTTTAGAACAGTCAAAGCATCGCCGTGAAGTATTTTGTTTAAATAGTTATCCGATTTCACTTTGCTTGTCCCTCTAAAAACCTGTAAAAATCTTTAACCATGCATGGTTCATATTTTACCAATTCATCTATATTTAAAAGGTAAACAATTTTGAGATTTTGACTTTCAATAAAATTCTTGTAGTCAAAGTCTGCGCTCCTTAAAAATTGTCCTTTTGTGCTTTCACTTCCTTTTAATTTCTTCTGCCATTTTTGTATTTTTATTTCTAAATTTTTTATAAAATCTGGAGATGTAAAAGGAAACTCAATGATATAAATAAGTTTACCATCTACAAAGCCGCTTACTAACATATTCAAACCTTTTTCCTGTTTATCTTTTTCTAGTCTTGCAGGTGTATAATCAGTAAAATTTCCTCCTCCGTTTAATTTTGAAGGACTCGTTTTTCTTTCGCCTCTTTTATATTTTTCAAATTCCTCTGTGTCAAAGTTTTTTGGTTTGGCTTCACATTTTAGAGTTTTCCCTTGGGTATATGCGTCTTGCTTAAAACCATTATAGCCTATCTTTCCTATTTTATGCTCATATCCTGCAAAAGTAACTGTTATAAATTCTCTTATTGTTGATGAGTTCTTATCGTTTATATACATCGTCAACAAATCTACTAACATTCCAATAAGGGTATCTTTTGATTTCCCTATCAAATAATTACTCAATTCCTTATGAGTGCCTGTTGAATATATCTTTATTATGTTTGCCAAATCTTGGTTCATATTATCATCTCGTTATAGTTAAATTTCTCAATTCACGCTCAAAAATGTCACAGATGCAAGGCGGAACAAGCCCCCGACAGATTCAATCGGGGGGGAGGCATACTTTTATAGTATGTTGAGCGAAGAAGCCGCAGCGACAACGCACGGGGCACCCAGCCGAAGGCTGGGTCGGGGCATTTTTCAGCGTGAACAGTTTCACTTCTGCCATTCCTCTATCTTATTAACATAAGTCTTTATAATCTCTTCTGCCCTTTCTTTTGTTGATGCCTCTGAAACAAGGTAGAAGTATGCATGGTCCTGACTTGGATACGCAACAATCCAGTCTTTATCGAAGAATATCTTTATGCCGTCAATAAGCTGCACATCTTTCCCTTGAGAATCTTCCATCAGATTTCTCATTATCATGCCCTTCTTTTCCCATGAGCATGAAACCTTTTCCTTTACCATAAAACTTGGAGGTATCTCCCTTGCTAGTCCATGAAGTCTTACCCCTTTTTTTGCCATCATCTCCAGCAGTTTTACTATTGCAAACATGCCGTCAAACACCGGCTGGAATGCAGGAAATATAAACCCGCCTGTCTGCTCACCTGCGAATACGACACCATTCTCTGCTGCGGCATCCATCATGCTCCTGACAGATGTTTTTGTCCTCTTAACAACAAAGCCA
>Ga0154468_145_pt1 | contig 28254 bp, 30 predicted proteins | sample RifGroC2_FD_115947 | JGI IMG/M metagenome (GOLD analysis project Ga0154468, IMG submission 115947) | Deltaproteobacteria bacterium GWC2_42_11 | reverse complement strand
GGAAGCCGAGTGGATTTGGTCCCCAGATTTTATAATTCAATACATAGAATAAAGATAATACAGGTCTATAATAGAGTTGTGCTGATTTTTCTGAATCTGCCATTTTCCATAAAGGGGTTATGAAAACTGACGGTAATTTTTTCAGCGGAAGGTTAATTTTGGGGTTATCTACGACAAGCGGCTTGTCGTCCCATACAAATTGATTTTGAAGGGAATTTGCATAAGTGGCTAGAATAAGCAGTATCAAAATTAAATATGGCTTCATTTTGCAGTATTTTTCCCCAATCTTCCAGCAGCAAGAAAAGCCTCATTTGCCTTTATTTCATAACCTGCCTTTAATAAAGTCTCTCCTAATCTGTTATATGCATCTGCAAGTTTTGGTTCAAGTTTGATTGCTGTTTCATACTCATTTTTCGCCATTTCAATTAAACCCTTTGCCTCATAAACAGCGCCTAAATTATAATGCGCCTCTGGCAAATTTGGGTCTAATTTAAGGGCAATTTTATATTCTTCAGTTGCCTCGTCAATCATGCCTTTATTTCTATAGACAATTCCAAGATTATTATGTGTTGTAGGCATATTTGGATTAAGAGACAGAGCCTTTTTGTATAATTCTATTGCTTCATCATCAAGCCCTTTTATCTCATAGGCTGAGCCAAGATTATTATAAGCCTCTGGAAACTGAAACCTTGTCTCATACTGAATTGCATAATCCATTGCAGTGTAATAATTTTTTATTGCCTCATCAATTAAGCCTTCATTTTTATATACAACCCCTAAATTAAGATACGGCTCATGATAATACGGGTCAATTTTGATAGCCATTTGAAATTCCTCTTTAGCCTCCTTCAACATACCTTTCTCTAAATATGTTGTCCCGAGTCCATTATGAGCGCTTGCCCTATTTGGAGATTTACTCACCTCATCAAGCCATAAATTTAAAGTATCCTGCCATATAAGATTTCTTTGGTATGTCAAACCTGCAAAGGCAAATGTCAATATTCCAATGATTGTAAATAGATACTTGAATAAAAGTTTGCCTATTTTCACTTGAAGAAAATTGAATAAATAAAAAAGGAAAATAACTAGCGATAAAATAAATCCTGCGCTTGGAAGATAAACACGATGCTCAAAGATAACATGCCATATTGGTATTACAGAAGACTCTACTGACAGGGTTATAAAAAACCAGAGGATGCCGAATGAGATTAAAAGACCGTGTGCGTGATGCGTGATGCGTGAGCGGAAATAAATATAAACAGCAAAAGAAAATATCATTAAAAGGAAAATAAATGACACAAATACTGCTGGTTCAAATATAGAGTTTGACAGAGGAAAATCATATTCAAAGTGCTGGTTTATTGGGAATAATAAAAGCCTTATATAAGTGAGGATAACTCTGAATTGTGTAAGAATATATTCATATTTTGAAAGTTTCTCTATGTCCAGCAATTGTGCTGTCCGCAATTTTTCTGTTATCTCTTCACTTATTAATAAGAGATTTAATGGAATAATTAAAAGTGCTAAAAAATATGGGATAAGATATAAAAGCCGTGTTCGTATTTTACCAGAGAATATTCCCCTCACCCCAACCCTCTCCCGCAAGGGGAGAGGGGACTCTGCGGGAGCAGGTTTCAAACCTGCTCCCGCAAGAGGGGGATTAAAAAATGTCCACTCATAGAGGATAATTATAAAAGGCAGGGTAAAACTTATCTCCTTTGTCTTCATCGCAAGAATGGTGGAAACAAGGGATAAAACATAATAGGTAGTCGCAGGCTTTATGCCTGCGTATCTATCGCAACCATAAAGGTTGCAGCTACCTTTACCCATAGCCTCTAGCCCATAGCCTCTAGCCTTTATGTATAAAACAATTGCCAAAAGATAAAAGAATGTTGCAAGGGATGTAAACCTCTGGGTTATGTAAGACACTGCCTGTGTCTGGATTGGATGGACGAGGAAGATGAGGGAAACAGAAAAGGCAATGAGACTGCCGTGAGTCGTGAGTTGTGAGTCGTGAATGATAAATTGTTGCTCTGCTGCTCCCGCCCCTTGACCCACAACCCTCAACTGTTGTAATGTAAGACTTACCAAAAAATACACAAGTATTGCGTTTGAAATGTGGATTACAACATTTACAAGATGATAGCCAAATGTATTTAATTCCCCGAAGTAGTAGTTTATTGCAAAACTTAAGAAGCCAATATACCGTGTGCCTGAAAAATCAGTGAAATTAGAAATATCCCTTATCTGATAGTTATCTAAAATATAAATCTCGTCATCAAAAATAAATGGCGCGCGCAGGATATTGGAGTAAATAATAAAACCTATAAAGACAAGGATTAGCGGAAATGTGTATTTGATGATTTTCACAAGGTAGAGATTATATCTGAAACTAAAGTTAATGGCAATTGGGATTTTGTATTCCGCTTTTATATAATATTTTATTTGTAAGAATATTAGATAATTGTTATATTTAGTCTGTGAATACCCTTGAGATACTTGAAATTATCAAAAAAACAGAGTCGCCTTTAAAAAGACAACTCTTGATGGCTGCGCTGATTACGAAACTCCTTGAGGAAAAAGGAAAAGGCGCGCCGATAGTCATAGGCGGCTGTGCCTTATCCTACTATTCAAGAGAGGTTTATTTTACAGCAGACATAGATTTGGCATATGCTGACAGAGAGGCATTGGATGTTGTTTTAAGGAATATCGGCTTTAAAAAACAGGGCAGGTACTGGATTAACGAAGAACTAAAAATGGCTGTAGAAATACCGGCATCATTATTAATTGGAGAAGATTCGCCCATTGAGGTTGTTGAACTTGGCGCAAACCTTAAATGCAATATCATTGGTATAGAAGATTTGATAATAGACCGCATGAATGCATGTAAATACTGGAAATCTGAGATAGATTGTGAGATGTCAGAACTGCTTATAAAAAGGTATAATGAAGAGATAGACTGGCAATATCTTGAAAAAAAAGCTGCACTTCCTGAAAATAACATCTTATCAGAAATTTTTGCATTAAGGAGAAAGGCTGGGCAATGAAGATTAGAGTAAGGAAATATGAAGATATATCCCCTACAGACTTTCTCACCTTAAGAGATGGACTGGGGATAGGAAGGTATAGAAAAGGAATCGTGCGGGATAAAGAAAAAAGGAGAATACTTTTGGATTTGGGATTAAAGAAGATAGAAGAAAAGGAAAGGGATGACTTTATCCCTATTGGTTATAGAAAAAGGAGAATCAAAATCATATAGCAGTAATATGACATTATGCCAAGAAAGTTATGCTGCCTGCTTAATCCTATTGCATCATTGCTCCTTATTTGCTAGTATTTCTAAAAATGTATTGTTAAGGGGGTAAAAAATTATGATTATGAAAAAGAAGAATGGATTTTCACTTATAGAACTTCTTATAACACTGGTAATCCTTGCAGTGCTCGGCGCTGTTGCGATCCCAATATATACAGGTTATATCACGGGCAGCGCCAGAAGCGAGGCAAAGTCAAACCTGCAAACCATTTCCCTGCTCCTTGAAACATATTTTGCGGATAATAACAGGTACGCACAGGTTGGAGATGCAATTCCTGCAACATATAACTGGGTAAACGATGATGCAGGAACTGTTACAACAGATAATTTTGCAGCATGGCTTCCCTCCTTTCAACCCCAAAAGGCAACAGGAGGGCAGGCTGCAAATTATAACTACCAGCTTGTTATAGCATCAGCAACAACCTATACCGCAACTGCCACAGGTGTCAGGGGACCTGTTAACGGGGATTCTTTGACTATCAATCAAGCAGGAAACAAAACAGGCAGTTGGTAGTTTTACAGAATTTATATCAGAATTTTTTTTAACTCCTCTATATTCTCAATCAAGAAATCTGCGCCTGCGTTTACAAGTTCTTCTCTTCCCCTGAATCCATAAACAGCGCCGCATGCGGCTATGCCTGCGTTTTTACCTGCCTCAATATCTATCTTTGAATCTCCGACAAATACAGCATTTTCAGGTTTAACAGACAAATCTTTTAATATGACCTCAACCGCCTGCGGATGCGGCTTTTTGTTTTGAACATTGTCTCCTCCGATAACCTTTTGAAAATATTTTGATATAGATAAACCATCAAGGATTTTTTCTGTCAGCCCAATCGGCTTGTTTGTAACTATCGCAAGTTTTTTATGCTTAAAATATTCAAGAATATCTTTTACCCCTGAATATAAATGTGTATCAATAAGGAGATGTTTTCCATAATGCTCAAGGAATATCTCCCGTGTCTGGTCAAGCATATTGTGCCTCTCTTTAGGGATAGCCTGCTCCAGAAGCATCTTTACACCCCAGCCTATATAGGACTTTATTACATCATATGACAGTTCACCAAATCCGATGTCTCTCAAGGTCTTATTTACAGCCCATGCGATATCCCTGCTGGAATCAATAAGCGTGCCGTCTAAATCAAAGATTACTGCATCAACCTCTATTTTAATCTGTGCAATCTGCTCTCTATAATCTGCGTAATCTTTCATATAATTTCAAACCTCACCCTTCCAATCAACTGACCGCCGTCAGTCTCAACATCAACCGTCCATCGCCCCTTCATATTATTCCCGCTGATTGTCTTTTTCGACCATGTCCTGTAACCCTCTCTTCTGCCACCGCTAATCTCCTGCCTGACTTTTTGTATAACCAAACCGTCTATCTTCCAGACATGCCACAATGTTTCATGTATGCCCATTGGCGCAAATATTGATGTGTAGCAGTATATTGTTTCCAGCCCTTTTGAAGTTCTGCTTTCAAATGGTTTTATCGGTTCTTTTTTTATCCTGTCAATATCTGTAGATGCTGTGCCTGTTACAAGTTTTAATGGAACAGGCGGGATAAAACCCTTTGACAAACTTATAGCCAATATTGAAATGAGAATCATTCCAACAATAACTGCCGCCTTTGACCTTCTGAAAATTTCTCTGTAATCAACAAACAGAGGCGCAAGCAAGAGAACACTCAAAGAGATGCTTATGTAAAGGCTATAGATATTCCGTATGCCAAAAATAACAGGCAGACCGAAATTTAAAAATGCAAATAAATTGAATGTATAAAATAAAAACTGCGTGATTTTATTCTTTAAAATCAAGCCGCGATAAACATTATCAAATGTTGTTATGATGGACAAGACTGCAATTATAATAACGAATATGACATTTGCTGAAAGGATTGTTGAACTCTGATAATAGATTGGCAAAAGAAATAATGTCAAATCCTGATAAAGGTTTTGATTTATAAATTCGATGCACCAGACAGCAATAGAAAAAACCCTGTTTTCCTGCGGTAAATCCTTTGCAAACCTTAACAAAACAAGGGTTGTAATGCCTATAAATATTAGATATATGAATACCCATCTGATAAATTCAAAACCCCTTTGCCATAATACTACTGTCAATATACCCAGTAAAAGGGAGAGATATGGGAAATATTTATAATACCTGTTTGAAACACGGGTAAGATTGTCTGCCAGTATGAGTATTTTATCTTTCAAGTCAATTGCACCTGACCCTCTCACCCCGCCCTCTCCCATGTGGGGAGAGGATTAAGGTGAGGGGGAATTTCCTCTTGACTATTTTCAAATCTTAATGTATTGATTATGTCATATTTTCTTAAATTTTCTATAAGAATATTTCAGAGATTATGGATGATAAAAATAGGAAGATTATTTCTGGGAAGTTCCCCAAAGATTGCAGCGGTTATAACAAACAGCAGCGATAAAAAAAACTTAAAGAAATCAATAGAGCACGGGGCAGACCTTTTAGAACTTCGCATAGATTTTTTTAAGGATATAGAGCCAGCCATTCTTTCAAGGGCAATAAAAGGATTAAGGCAGTATAAAATACCCTTAATCGCTACTATAAGGAGCAGAAAAGAGGGCGGTAACAGGGCATTAAGTGACAGGCAGCGGCTGGATATCTTCCGTCATATCATCCCATATGCAGACGGTGTTGATATTGAACTTTCTTCAAAAAAAATCATTAAAGATATAGTTTCTGCTGCAAAGAAGAGTAATAAAAAGGTCATAGTATCGTACCACAATTTCAGAAAAACACCTGATGCAAGGAAACTTAACAGGATAATTCAAGAGGGTAAAAGGGCAGGCGCAGATATAGTAAAAATTGCAGCAATGGCAAAAGATATGAACGATATGTTAAGACTTGCTGAATTAACCCTTAAGCATAAAAACCTGATAATCATTTCTATGGGTGAACTTGCCAAAATATCAAGGGTATTTTTCCCGATAATGGGGTCTTTTATAACCTATGGGACTGTATCTGAATCATCTGCGCCCGGGCAGATGCCGTTAAAGATATTAAAAAGGGAATTGAATTTATATAAACCGTAATATAATGTATTTTCTTTAACTATCTAAATTTAAAATATAATTTAAGGAGGCAAACATGGCAATAAGGATTGCGATAAATGGTTTCGGAAGGATTGGGAGGAATGTCCTACGGGTATCACTTCAGGATAAGGAATTTGAATTTATTGCAATTAACGATGTTACGGATGCAAAAACACTTGCCCACCTTTTAAAATATGATTCTGTGTTTGGCATATGTGATGCTGATATAAAGGCAAAGGAAGGGGCAATTTCCGTAAACGGAAATGATATTAAAGTAACAGCAATAAAAGACCCTGCGCAACTGCCGTGGAAGGAACTTAAAATTGATGTGGTTCTTGAATGTACAGGTCTTTTTACAAGCAGGGAAAAGGCGTCCGCACATCTGACAGCAGGTGCAAAAAAGGTAATTATATCAGCGCCTGCAAAAAATGAAGACCTGACAATATGCATGGGTGTAAATAGTGATAAATACGATGCAGGCAAGCACCACATAATATCAAATGCCTCCTGCACAACAAACTGTCTGGCGCCTGTTGCAAAGGTTTTGATGGAGGAATTTGGCATACTGCGCGGCCTTATGACAACTGTCCATGCATATACAAATGACCAGAAGATACTGGATTTGCCGCATAAAGATTTAAGGAGGGCAAGGGCAGCAGGACTCTCAATGATACCAACAACAACAGGCGCTGCAAAGGCAGTGTCTCTTGTAATCCCTGAACTAAAGGGCAAACTGGACGGTCTTGCTGTAAGGGTGCCTGTACCTACTGTTTCTCTTGTTGACCTCGTTGCAGAATTACAAAAAGATGTTACAGAAAAAGATATAAATGAGGCAATGAAAAAAGCATCTGAAGGCAGGCTCAAAGGCATACTCCAGTATTGCGAAGAAGAACTTGTCTCCGTTGATTTTAAGGGCAATCCCCACTCATCAATATTTGATGCACTCTCAACAAAGGTCATTGGAAACAGGATGGTAAAAATACTTGCATGGTATGATAATGAATGGGGTTTTTCATGCAGGATGAAAGACCTTTTAAAACTGATGGCAGAAAAAGGGCTATAGGAGGTATAGATTGGACATTGATTTAACCTATATAGACGATATTAACATCAAAAACAAGCGGGTGTTTATCAGGGCTGACTTCAATGTCCCCCTGGATGACAAGGGAAATATTACGGATGATACCCGCATCCGCGGCGTCTTACCCACAATAAACTATGCATTGGATGAGGGTGCAAAGGTTATACTGGCGTCCCATCTTGGCAGACCAAAGGGGAAAAGGGCGCCTGATATGAGCCTTGCACCTGTTGCAAAAAGGCTTGGCAGACTCCTGCAAAAGGATGTCATAATTGCGCCTGACTGCGTTGGCGAAGATGTTGAAAAGATTGTAAATGCTATGAAGCCTGGTGATGTTATCCTTCTGGAAAATCTGAGATTTCACTCTGAGGAAGAGAAAAACGATGATGAGTTCGGCAAAAAAATGGCAAGCCTTGCAGATGTATATATAAACGATGCCTTTGCAACAGCACACAGGGCGCACTCTTCAAATGTTGCAATCACAAGGCATATTAATGGAGAATGCGGGGCTGGTTTTTTAATGAAGAATGAACTTTCCTATTTTAAGAGGGCAATGGATAACCCTTCACGTCCCCTAATTGCGATAATAGGGGGTAAAAAGGTATCTGATAAGATAGGGGTTCTTTTAAGTCTCTGCGAGAAGGTTGATAAACTGATAATAGGCGGCGGCATGTCGCTTACATTTTTGAAGGCTCGCGGATACAAGGTTGGAAAATCATTTGCTGAAGATACTGTCCTTGATAAGGCGCTGGAAATAATAAACAGGGCGAGAGAAAAGGACATTAAATTATATATGCCTGTTGATTTCGTTGTGGCTGACAAGTTTGACCCATCTGCCGAGACAAAGGTTGTAACATTTCAGGAGATACCAAAAGACTGGATGGCTCTGGACATAGGTCCTGCTACAGTAACATATTTCAGCGAGGCAATACAGAATGCAAAGACAATAATCTGGAACGGTCCAATGGGTGTATTTGAAATGGATGCATTCAGCAGGGGAACATCTGCAATGGTGAGCAATGTGGCAAATTGTTATGCACTGAGTATTGTTGGCGGAGGGGATACAGATGTTGCAGTCCACAGGGCGGGTGAGTTTGCAAAGATGTCATACATCTCAACAGGCGGAGGCGCATTCCTCGAACTCCTGGAAGGGAAAAACCTGCCTGGCATAACAGCGCTGATGCATTGCAGGAAGGCAGACTGAATTATGCCCAGACCTTTTATAGCAGGGAACTGGAAAATGCATATGACAACCCGTGAAGGAGAGGAACTTGTAATGCAACTACGGGATAACCTGAAAGGGATGGACCCCTCGGTTGAGGTTGCAGTTGCACCGCCTTTTACGACATTATATCATTTAAACCCGATATTAGCAGGCAGCCCGATAAAACTATGCGCACAGGATGTATTCTGGGAAAGACAAGGCGCTTACACAGGTGAAATTTCTACCAAAATGCTTGTTGATACAGGCTGCGAATATGTTATTATAGGACATTCTGAAAGACGGCAGTATTTCTGTGAAACGAACGAAACTGTGAATAAAAAGGCTATTGCTGCAATGAAAGATGGACTGAAACCTATCCTATGCGTAGGCGAATCCCTTCAGGAAAGAGAAGACGGCAGAACCTTAAACATAATAAAAAATCAGGTTGAAAAGGGATTAAAAGATGTCCCGTCAGGTGAAATGAAGGATGTGACCATAGCATACGAACCTGTATGGGCGATAGGGACAGGTAGAAATGCAGCCCCTGCGCAGGCAGAAGATGTCCATAGTTTTATAAGAAATATGCTCTACGAGATGTTTGGACTGGAGGCAGTTAAGGACACGAGGATAATCTACGGCGGCAGCGTTAAACCTGATAATATAGACTCGCTTATGGCAGAGGCTAATATAGACGGTGCACTGGTCGGCGGCGCATCACTTTCACCACAGAGTTTTGCAAGGATAGTAAAATTTCAGAGTCGGGTTTAAAATTTCTATAAAATAAAAGAGGAGACATAATAAATGTTTGCATTACTTGTTACACTTCATGTAATAGTGAGTATATTCTTGATAGTATCTGTTTTGCTTCAGGCTGGTAAAGGCGCCAGCATAGGAGCGGCATTTGGAGGCGCTTCAAGCCAGACGCTCTTCGGGAGTTCAGGTCCTGCACCATTTCTGGCAAAGATAACGGCAGCGTGCGCTGTAATATTCATGGTTACATCAATCACTCTGACATATATGTCTGCTAACAGGCTGAAGTCGTCAATAATGAAAGATGTACCTGCTGTAACTCAGCCGCAGCCTGAAAAAGAAAAACAACAGTAACTTATTTGATATTAAACAGGTTAATAATTATAAAAAGTATTTCTGCAACTTCGCTGTAAAAACCAAATACATCCCCTGTAACACCACCTATTCTCTTTCTAAAAAACCGTGCTGTAATGGTGGTAAAAACCATGAATGCGGTGATGTATATTAAACCTATCCACCTGAAGAATATAAATGAAAATATGAAAGTCCATAGAGTTGCTATAATAACCTCTCTCTCTGTGGTATATTCAGCAAACGGCTTCCCAACCCCCTCCCCTTCCCTTGCATAATCCAGCAGATATGCCATCGGAACAATTGCCCACTTTCCGAAAACAGGAAACAAAAAAAGGATTACGTTCTTTGATTCTAAAGAAAGTGAATTGATTGAAAGAAATTTTATCAGAATAAGCAGGACAAGCGCTGCAACACCTATGGCGCCTATGCGGCTGTCCCGCATTATCCTGAGTCTCTCTTCTTTTGTATTCCCGCCGGCAATGCCGTCAATGGTATCCGCAAAACCATCCAGATGGAAACCTCCGTTTATAAGGATTAAGATAACCAAAAGCAGAGCATCTGCAAGATTGTGCGGTAGAAATTTTGACAGGATAATATTAGAAACAACAAGGATTATGCCTTGCAGCGCGCCTACAAGCGGGAAAAATGCTGTTGAGCGGCCCAGTTCATCCGCTTCTACACTCTGCGTAAATCTGATTGGGAAGACTGTTAGAAGTTGTATGGCTAGAAAGAGACCTTTCATTGAAAATACCTTTTTGCTGTTGCCTGCCCTGCTGGCAAACCGTCTGGGCTGGAGGCTTTTAGAGGCTACGGGTTTGCAGGCGGGGCAGGCAACAGCAAATGCTAGCAAGATTTTTATCCCCTTTTGTGACTGAAAGTTATGTGGGTTTCATCTTTCTTCACTTTCCGAAACCCCTGCATCGTTGAATGTCGCCATCTCTCTGTAAATCTTCACGCCTGCCTCTATTAAAGAAATGCCAAGTGCAGCACCCGTACCTTCACCTAACCTCAAATCCAAATCAACAAATGGTCTTAAACCAATCCTCTCAAGCATAATCTTATGACCCCGTTCAACTGAATTGTGTGCTGCAAACATATAGTCCTTAACCTTTGGCTCAAGTTCATATGCAATTAGTGCCCCTGCTGTTGATATGAACCCATCAATAACAACAGGGATTCTGTTTTTTGCAGCGCCCAGTATAAGCCCTGCAATGCCTCCAATTTCAGCGCCTCCAACCTTTGCAAGAACATCAATCGGGTCTTGTGGATTTATCTTGTTTATTCTGATAGCATCTTCAATAACCTTAACCTTACTCTGGAATAACTTATCATCAATACCAGTTCCTCTGCCTGTAACCTCTGCAACAGGCTTTCCTGAAAACACCGCTATAATTGCGCTTGAAGGGGTTGTATTTGCAATACCCATATCGCCTGTGCCGAATATGTCATACCCTTTGTTTGCATATTCATCAGCAAGTTCAATCCCGACTTCAATGCACCTTTCAGCCTCATCACTTGTCATGGCAGGAGATTTACGGATATTCCTTGTGCCTCTTACAATTTTTCTCTGAATAAGCCCGTCAACATTGCCGAAATCATAATCAACACCAATATCCACAATTGCAACCTCACAACCTGTATGTCTTGCGAGGACATTTATTCCGGCGCCGCCCCTTAAAAAATTTAATACCATCTGAGGGGTAACCTCTTTTGGAAATGCAGATACACCCTCATCTGCAACACCATGGTCGCCCGCAAATATAAATATGACCTTTTTATTTATCACAGGGTTTAAGTTCTCTGCAATCGCCGCTACCCTCTTTGCAAATTCCTCAAGTCTTCCAAGACTCCCCTGCGGTTTTGTAAGATTATCCAGATGTTTTTGTGCCTTTTCATAAAAAGATTCATCTATTGGTTTAATAGCATTGAGCGTTTGCTGAATGATGCTCATCTATCTCCTCCCGAAATAGTCTTCATGTTTAAAAACCTGCGGTTCGCCTTCACGAAGAACATCAGCATCAACAACCTCTCCAATAAAAAGCGTATGGTCTCCTGCAGGATAGGTTGATACAAGTTTGCAATCAATATATGCAATAGCATCTTTTAATATAGGCGACCCTGTTACCCTTGTCTCGTATTCAATGCCCTTGAATTTATCTACCTTTCTTCCGCTCTTTGTGCCGAAGTGTTTGCCTATATCTATCTGCCTTTCATCAAGAATATTTACTGCAAAGACTTTGCCCTCTTTCATAAGTTCATGAGAATATCTCCCAAGACCCACAGCGACCATAACAAGAGGAGGGTCAAAAGACACCTTTGAAACCCACGCAGCAGTCATGCCATTGATTTTGTCCTTTGCCTTTGTTGTTATAATATATACGCCGTGTGTGAGTTTAGACATTGCAGCATTTATATCTGACATAACGATACCTCAATCTATTTTATTTTCAACGGAATCCCGCTGACCACAAAATATACATCATCTGATGCTGCTGCTATCCTCTGGTTTGCAAGTCCTATAATGTCTCTGAACTTCCGGGCAAGTTCATTATCAGGGACTATACCTAGCCCTACTTCGTTAGATACGATAATAATATTTGCTTTTGAGTGTTTGCACGTAGAAATTAAATTAACAATAATTTTTTTGAGTCTGGAGTCTTTCATCAATAGATTAGAAATCCATAGTGTAAGGCAGTCCAGCAGGATAACATCACATCTCTTATTTTTTTTGACTGCATCAATTACATTTATCGGCTCTTCAATCGTAGTCCAATTATTACCCCTTTCTTTTTTATGCTTCTTAATCCTTTCAGCCATCTCTTCATCAAAAGGCTCTCCTGTTGCAAGATAGAGTTTTCTGCCATTCATTGATTCTGCCAGTTTTAAGGCATATTTACTCTTTCCGCTCCTGCACCCGCCGGTAACAAAAATCAGTCGTGAGTCGCGGGGCGAAGGTTGAGGGTCTTTTTTTGAACTTTGAACTTTGAACTTTGAACTTTTAATCTTAATACTCAATCCCCTTCCTCGCCTTTATACCATTATCAAAAGGGTGCTTAATCTTCAGCATCTCTGTAACATAGTCTGCCATCTTTACAAGTTCAACAGGTGCGTCCCTGCCTGTGAGAATAATCTCAAGTTTTTCAGGCTGTTGCATCAGAAATGCTATGATTTCGTTTACATCAATCCAGCCGCCGTTTATGACGCTGTTTATCTCATCAAGGATAAGCAAATCTATATCATTGATTTTCTTCCTGACCTGTTCAAAGGTCTCTGTAACAGAGTCTTTAATCTTCTTATCATCCGCTGTTTGTTTTGTGAAAATAGGATGCCTTACATCTGAACGGATAAGTTCTATTTCCGGGATGCACCTTCTTATGATTTCCTTTTCACCTGATGCTGCATCATCCTCTTTAAAAAACTGGACAAAGAGCACCTTCATCCCCTGCCCTGCTGCACGAACAGCAAGACCAATTGCAGTGGTTGTTTTCCCCTTGCCTTCGCCTGTGTATATGTGAATTAGACCCTTTTTCATTTTATGTCCAACGGATTAAGTGTAAAATCTAAGATATATATATACGCACCATTGACAATTGAAAATTGACAATATTCAATCTTCATATTGTCCATTTATTGTACTGTGGGTTTGCATTTGTTTTAAATAACAGGATGGATGAATTCTTTATCTGCAACTTAATAAATGCAAAACATACCCTTTTATTTTTCTTTCTTAATGTTCAAGAGGGTCTCTTCGTATATATTCTTACGCGGCCCGATTGCAACAATTTCAATCTGATTCTTTTGACGGGTTCTATAAATTATTCTGAACCTGCTTACACGAAAACTCATCAGCCCTGATAGTTCATCCTTTAATGCCTTGCCTGAATCTGGATTGGATAATATTGCCTGCAAGGATAACTTGATTTTTCTCTTTAAATTTAAAAGAGGATGCATGCTGCGTACAAGTTCTGCTATCTCATCAGGGACTTTTAGTTTATACTTCATCTATTTAATTATCTCAATAGTTCCTCAAGCGTATATAGATGCGCCTTCCTGCCTTCTAATGCTTTCAAACCTCTTTTAATTTCATCCATCAATGCCTTATCTGAACGGACAGCAATTGTCTCTTTCCAACTCTCAAATTCATCGGTACTCACTAACACAGCAGCAGGCGAACCATTTTTTGTAATTACCACCTCCTCATCGGTAGCCCTGATCATTTCCACCAATCCGCTTAACTTCATCTTTGCCTCTGATAATGACAATGTCTTCATATTAAATAGCCTCCTTTCTGGTCAACCAGAATTAAGACCATAATAACAGCACATTGCCTAAACTGTCAAGATACGAAAAATGGACCGGTGGTTACCCTTTCCTCTCAAATGAAAGACCCGCAAGGAGTGTCATGATAAGCGAGAATGCCAGAATAGCGCCTATATCAAAGATAAGAGGAAATTCTGCGCCAAGCGGAGGAGGCATGGAAACAAGAAGCACATGTTTGAATGCATCTATGCCGTAACTCAATGGGTTTATAAATGTCAGATATTGAAGCATAAGCGGGAGTTTATTTACAGGGTATAACGCACCGCTTAAAAAGAACATGGGCAGGACTATAAAGTTCATTATGACATTAAAACCTTCAAGGGATGTAAGGTATGATGCTATTACAAGCCCCATCGCAGTTATTGCAAGGGATAGCAACATTATTAAAAGTAACATCGCTGCAAACTGGTTGATTGAAAGGCTGAACCCGAGTAGCGGTGATACAAAGAGGAGTATCATCCCCTGAAATACCGAAAGTGCTGTACCACTCAAAAGTTTTCCAAGTACAATCGTGAGTCTTGATATTGGCGCAACCAGCATCTCCCTTAAAAACCCGAACTCCCTGTCCCACACAACAGATATTGTTGAGAAGATTGAACTGAAAAGTATTGTCATGCCTATTATTCCGGGGAGTATGAACTGCTTGTAACTTATATCAGAGGGCATGTTTACCATGCTTGTAAACCCAGCGCCGACAATAAATATCCAGAGGAGGGGACGGGAGATTGTAACAAGGAGCCTCCCTCTTTGCCTGAAGAACCTCTTGAACTCCCTGATTATGATTACATATATCGCCTTATAAGAAAGCACAGTTATCCTCTTTTTCTTATCCTGAAAAGTTCGCTGCCCTTGTTGTTATTATCTTCTCTTATCTCCCTGCCTGTCAGGTTTATGAACACATCGTCAAGTGTAGGCTTTTTTAAATTTATTGAAAGTATCTCAGTAGTCAATGCTTCAAATATCTTTGGTATAAATTTTTCGCCTGATTCAACATTAAGTGCAATCCCGTCTTTGAGTCGTGCAGCCCTTATGTCAAATCCCCTCTCTATCTCATCAAAAGCCTTTGCATCATCTGATGTCTTTATGTAAACAGTATCACCCCTTATCTTCTTCTTAAGTTCATCAGGTGTGCCGCAGGCAATAATATTGCCGTGGTCTATTATCGCAATCCTGCTGCAGACCTCTGCCTCATCCATGTAGTGTGTCGTCATAAATACTGTGATGCCTTCTTTTCTTCTAAGGTTGTCTATAAATGCCCAGATATTCATCCTTGTCTGCGGGTCAAGTCCCAGAGTCGGCTCGTCAAGGAACAACACCTTTGGTCTGTGGAGTAGTCCTCTGACTATCTCAAGCCTCCTCTTCATACCTCCCGAAAAACGTCTGACAAGGTCATCCTTCCTGTCGTATAATTCCACAACCTGAAGCACCTCTTTAATACGCTCCTCAGTCTCTTTCCGTTTCATGTTGTAGAGATAACAGTGGAATTTAAGATTCTCGTAGGCTGTAAGGTCATTGTCAAGTGTTGTTTCCTGAAATACAAGCCCGATGGACGCCCTCACATCTGACGATTTTTTTTTACAGTCATAGCCATTGACAATTGCAGTGCCATCCGTTGCTGAAAGGAGTGTGCAGAGTATGTTTATGGTTGTAGTCTTGCCTGCACCGTTTGGACCGAGAAAACCGAATAATTCGCCCTGCCTTACCTCAAACGATATTCCGTTTACAGCAGTTATGCCGTTGTATTTTTTTACAAGATTTTGAACTTGAATGATAGACATTGCACTATGACCCTTGACCGCGCCCAGGGGGCACCCGCATTGACCCCTCTTTTTGTGCTTCAAGTAGCACCGCTTTCAGCGGTACCTTCTTTTCCCTTGCAATCTTTTTGCAGTCTTCATATTCAGGCTGGATATTTACTGCCTTGCCGTTGAAATACGAAACCTTCACATTTATTTTCCCATATTTTGTAGCAACTTTTTCTATCTTCCTTTCAAGGCAGTGCCTGTCAACAGGATATATCCTTATGCCTATGGATGATGTCTCTCTGAAGATTATCTCAAGTAGTTTATCTTTTTTATCTTCTTCACACAGGCAATTTAATAGGACGGCAGGTCTTCCCTTTTTCATCTGTATTGGTGTTAAAAATACATCCAGCGCACCTTCATTAAATAGTTTTTCCATGACATATTCATAAATCTGCGGGTTCATATCATCAATATCAGTTTCAAGCATAATGAGCCTTTCCTCTTGACCGCACCCAGAGGGCACCCGCCCTGACCCTTGACCCCGCTGAGCGGGGTGACCCTTTATTTCCCCTATGATGATACGAAGTAAATTTGGAATCTCCTTAAAATCATTGTCTCCAACACCGTAACCTGTCATACATATAACCATATCAGGCATGTTTCCGAAATCCTCTGCAAGTGTTTTTATAATCGCTGCACCTGTAGGTGTGGTAAGTTCATGCTTTATATCACTGCGTTCAACAGGCACATCTTTTAAAATTTCAAACGTTGCTGGTGCAGGGACTGGCATCATGCCATGAGAGGTTTTGACTGTACCAGAGCCAAGAGGAGGTGGCGAGGCATAAACTTTATCAATACCAAGTTCGCATATGCCTATTGCTGTCCCTACAATATCTACTATAGAATCAACAGCACCCACTTCGTGAAAATGAACATCATTGACTTTACAGTTATGCACCTTTGCTTCAGCATGCGCAATTCTTGAGAATATTTTTAAACTTAAACTCATAACCTCTTGTTTAAGTTTACTCTTTTCAATCATATTTTTTATATCAAGGTATGTCCTGTGATTATGCCCTTTTCCAACCTTTACATTAAAATTTGTGCCTGTAATAGAGTGCCTTTTGTCCTTATTTACATTAAGGGTATAATTTTTAAGCGGCAGTTTTTTCACTTCCCTCTTTAAAACACCAAGGTCAAGTCCAAGGTCAAGTAAAGCGCCGACTACCATATCTCCGCTTATGCCTGAAAAACAGTCAAAATACGCTATTTTGCTCATCTGAAAATACCTTTCTGTCCCGCTTAGCGGGATCTGCTGCTGTCTGCCCTGCTGGCAAACCGTCTGGGCTGGAGGCTTTTAGAGGCTACGGGTTTGCAGGCGGGGCAGACAGCAGCAGCAAAACTAGCAAGATTTTTATCCAAAATTGATGGTTTTCCATCAATTTTTGTGACTGAAAGTCATGTCGGTTTCATTATCATCTCTTCCTGTTTATTAAACTCGCTGCATATCCAGCGCCAAATCCGTTGTCTATATTAACCACAGTTACACCCGATGCACATGAGTTGAGCATTGCAAGGAGTGTTGTTATTCCGCCTAGATTTGCGCCGTAGCCAACGCTTGTCGGCACAGCAATAACAGGCCTTGAAACAAGCCCGCCTACAACAGAAGGGAGCGCCCCCTCCATCCCTGCCGCAACTATTAAAACATTTGCCTCAAATAACTGTTCTTTTTTATGCAGAAGCCTGTGGATGCCTGCAACACCAACATCATAAAGTGTTTCTACTTCATTGCCCATAATCTCTGCTGTTACTCTTGCCTCTTCAGCAACAGGTATATCCGAAGTCCCTGCACTTATCACTAAAATCCTGCCTTCGCCCCTTATCTCAATCGGATGTGATTTTATAACAATAGTCCTTGCAGCATCATTATAAACTGCCTTCTTAAAAATCCTTTTTAATGCCATTGCCTTTTCAGCATTAACCCTTGTTATAAGGATATTCTCTTTCTTTTCGTGCAGCCTTTTTGCAATAGTGATAACCTGCTCTTTGCTTTTACCCTCGCCGAGGATTACTTCAGGAAACCCCTGTCTTAAAGACCTATGGCTGTCAAGTATTGCAAAACCTATCTCTTCAAAAGGGAGGGTTTTAAGTTTTTCCATCACAGTATCAACATCAATTTCACCTCTCTTAAAATTCAATAAAATTTTTTTCAGACTAACAGGATTCATAATTATACCTCTGTATTAAAGGCGGATATTTGCAACATCCATCACAAGCACGGGGTCCCCTTCCCCTGTTACTGTAAAACCTGATATGCCCCGCATACCTTGCAGCACAGCTGGCAGCGGCTTTATATATACATCAAAAACACCCTTAAATCCATCAACTAAAACACCAAACTTCTTGTCAGGATGGTTGATTACAACTATATCAATTATATCCCCTAATCCCTTACAAGGGACATTAAATATCTTACTTAAATCAAAAACAGGTATATCCATATCCCTGTATAAAACTGAAATACCGTTTTCTGTACTCTTTATGTCGGACATCTGGATTTGCAGCGCAGACTCAACCCTTGTAACAGGGAAACATAATAGCATATCGTTAATATACACCATCAGCACTTTTATTATTGCTGCTGTAAACGGTATTTTAAGTATAAACCTTGTACCTTTATTAATTACAGACTTTATCTCAAACCTCCCCCCTATTGCCTCAACGTTTTTCTTGACAACATCCATTCCAACACCCCTGCCTGAAATATCAGTAACCTCTCTTGAAAGACTTAGACCCGGCAAACATATAAGCGAAAGGACTTCCTCTTCACACATACCTTCAATCTTTTCTGCTGATACACCCATTTCTACTGCCCTTTCCTTCACCCTCTGATGGTCTATACCCATGCCGTCGTCAACTACTTCTATAGTAACAAAATCACTCTCTCTTGATGCCGTAATCTTTATCTCTCCTTTTCCTGGTTTCCCTCGTTTTTCCCGCTCATCAGGTGTTTCAATGCCGTGGTCTATTGCATTCCTTATTAAGTGGACAAGCGGTTCTCCTATTGCATTAAGCACTGCCCTGTCAACCTCTATATCAACGCCGTGCATAGAAAATTCAACATCCTTACCTCTGCTCATTGAAATATCACGGACGATAAGCGGAAGGTTTTGCATTAAATCTTCAAGAGGTATCATCCTTGCAGAGACTGTTGTCTCATACATCTCTAAAATTGTATTGTTGAGCACATGGATATGCTCCGAAAGTTCAAAATTGTGCATCTCATTTGCTATCTCATGTATTCTGGATTTTATCCTCAGAAATTCACCTATATCAGCAATGAGGGTATCAAATATACTGGCATCAACTCTCACAGTAGTTGGAAGGATGAGAGAGAGAGCCTGTCTTACCTTCTGCGGTCCATGTTTGGCAACTTTTTTCTCTACACCGCCTTTAAGATGCATATCTATCTCATCTAAGAGGGGACTCAGGTCTGCCTTCACAGGTCTGTCATCAGATACAGTTTCAAGCATAATTCCGAGCACAGCCGAACCTTTTAACAACGTATCGGTTACCCCCTGACTCAAAGGCAGTACATTCTGTCTCATGGCATCAAGAAGTCCTTCCAGTTTGTGACACAAAATAGTTATGGGTTCATACCCCATTGACGCAGCCATGCCCTTTACTGAATGAAACGACCTGAATGCACTGTCTGTATTTTCAGTGTCCTCTGCAGGTTCCTTCCCGAGGCTCAAAAGTCTGTTATTGATATTCTTGAGATGTTCTCCGGATTCCTGCAAGAATAATTTTTTATATTTGGAGGTATCCATGAAAAGATATTTAATGATAAACAGGAGAGAAGACGGACAAAGTAATATTACACTCCCTGACAGCCTTTTCTACACCTTCAATAATCTGACTGCAATCAAGGAGCCTTATGCTCACATCATCCATGGTTATAATTGCCTTAAAGTAGTCATTCTGACTTACAGGGGAAATATCTCCCTTTGCTATATCCTCCTTCCATAAAAAATACATATTCCCGGCGCCTACTGATACACCTATTGTGGTATTCCCCTCCTCTATAATAACAACCCTGTATGGTGGTTCACTCTTTACACTGTGCAGTCTAATAAGTGCAGAAAGTTCTGCAACTGTTATCAATTCACCATGTCGGTTTATGATACCCAGGATGAGGGGCAAGGATATGGGCAGCGGTAAAAACCTTTCAACCTCTACAATATCTTTTATTGAGGCAACATCTATCCCGATATGCTCGCCTGCTAAATTGAATATCAGTTTATCTCCATAATTTATCATTCGCTTCACCTGCTGATAATTGGACATACCCTGCCTCCGGCAGGTCTATTATGGGTTCATATGACTTTAATACTTTAAAACCATCGACCATCTCCTTCAGTTTGCGGGAGAGTTCTGAAAGTTTCTCTGCTGATACAAAAACCTCGTCAAGGGACTTTCTGTGATTATCCATAACAGCGTCAGCCTCCTTTGTTGCTGAAACATTATCCCTTGCGACATTTGCGACAGCCTCTATGGCATGAGCAGCGTTCACAGCGCTCTCGGACTGCCTCTGTGTCAGTTTCAGTATTAAATCTATCTTGCCCGTAACCTCATTGGTGAATATATTTATATCTTTCAGAAAATCTTTTATTTTATGTGTATCCGACCTTCCTTCACTGACAAAAGATGTGCCTTCTATGAAGGCAGTAACAACCTTTCCAGACTCCTCCTTAACATCCTTGACAATTAAGTCAACCTCCACAATACTTTTATTTGTCCTTTCTGCAAGACGTCTTACCTCTTCAGCGACCATTGCAAAACCCCTGCCGTGTTCTCCTGCCCTGGACGCCTCTATGGTGGCATTAAGTGCAAGGAGGTCTATCTGCCTTGATATGTGGGTTATCACATCCAGTATTTTGGGGATGTTATTCATCCTGTCACTTAACGCCAGCATCATGTTCTTCGACTCCTCTATCCTCTGGAATACAGCCTCCATCTTTTCAATGACAAACGAAGACAGTAGTGCCCCTTCCTGCACTATATTATTTGCCCTTGAAGCTGACAGAGATGCATCCCGTGCACTCGCTGCAACCTCTTCAGCAGACTGCGACATATCTTTTACAATCCCTGTTGTCTTATCAAGATGCTCTGCCTGTTCTACAGTACCCGCAAATATCCTTGAGGTGCTGCTGCCCAGGTCAACCACTGACTGGCGTCCTGTATTCACAACTGCATGGAGACCTTCGGATGATTCAGAGAGGCTTGATGCACTCTCATGTATCTGCCCGACAAGTGTTTTCAGGTTCCTGTGCATCATTTCGAGCGCCTCTGCAAGGTCAGATATCTCGTCCATGAAAATCTTCTTAAGGTGGATACGGCCCGGGTGTGTAAGGTCGCCCCTGCTTATTTCATCTGCTATAGATGTGAGATTCTGGAAGTCCCTGCTGAACCCCCTCGTAAAAAATGAACCGAATATTAAGCCGATTACTATTGCAGCTAAAAATGTCACAGTCACCCTCAGCCACTCCGGCATATCAAACCTGTCTATAATAAATGGAGCAAATGCTGTTGCTGCAACCACTGCAATAAACCCAAAGATAAATTTATATCCTATATCAATTCTGATTTTCATACGATTTGAAATGCTCAAACCCTTCATTGAATATTTTTAATTCTGCCCCTTCTTTATCAATGACCTTTAACCCTTCTTCTATTTGCACCATTTCACCTATTGCGGTTATCGGAAGGTTCACCTCTTTTGAGAGTTCTTCTATCATAGTCTTCATATCAGGCGGCGCAGTAAAGAGGAGTTCGTAATCTTCACCGCCTGTCAGAGAAAGCATAATGCCATCAGGGTTATTAATAATATGCCTTTTCATGGCTGTTGACAAGGGGATTTCTGATACATACACCCTTGCGCCAACTCCGCTCTCATCTGCCAGGTGTCTTAAGTCAAGGATTAGTCCGTCGCTTATATCTGTCATTGCTGTAGCAATTTTTCTCTCCGCGATGAGCCTGCCTTCTTTTACACGGGGTACAGGGTCTATATGCTCCAGCATGGCGTCCCTCATAAAAGGGTCTGTTACAGGCTTATCCCCCCTCGCCTTCCATATCTTTAGACCCAGTGCAGAATCTCCAAGAAATCCTGTTGTGTATATTATGTCGCCTGGTTTTGCACCGTGTCTGTAGACCACCTCCGCTGTCAGTGCCTCACCGATTACAATCACCTCAACAATAACACCGCCATTGGACGATGAAGTATTGCCTCCTATAAGCGGCATGCTGAATTCATCAGCCCTTTCCTTAACACCCCTGTAAAACAAGTCCATAAATTCTGTTGATATATTACCCGGAACCGCAACAGATGTAAGAAGGAATTTTGGCATACCACCCATTGCTGCTATATCACTTAAAGAAACACTTACAGCCTTCTTACCAAGGAGATACGCAGGCACATATAACAATGAAAAATGTATCCCTTCAAGCAGCATGTCAGTGGTTGTGAGGAGGCATCTGCTGTCATCCAGTCTTGTGACAGATGCATCATCGCCTATCCCTTTTATGACATCAGGAGAGTCCGTCTTAAACTGCCTCAGTATCCTTTCTATCAGTTTGAATTCACCCAGTTCCCTGATTTCCATTTTATCCTGCCGCTGCACCCGCTCTCTTATTCCTCTTGAACAATGTCATGATGTGTTTCCGTGCCGGCACAGTTTTCTTAATTTTCTTTATGAGGGCAACCTTAAGTACATCGTCCATATGCCTGACGAGTATAAACTTCATCTTCTTCCTGATATCCTTCGGTATCTCCTCAAGGTCTTTCCTGTTGCGTTCAGGCACAATGATGGTTTTTATATTCGCCCTTAGTGCAGCGAGCGACTTCTCCTTTATTCCACCTATAGGCAAGATTCTCCCCCGAAGCGTTATTTCGCCTGTCATCGCTGCATCTTTACTCACAGGCATCTTGGTAAGCGTGGATATAAGTGCCGTTGCCATCGTAACCCCTGCTGACGGACCATCTTTAGGGATGCCGCCGGCAGGCACATGTATATGTATATCAATGTCCTTGTAAAAGTCAGGTTCAAGCCCAAGTTCCCCTGCCCTGCTCCTGGCATAACTCAATGCCGCCTGTGCAGACTCCTTCATTACATCACCGAGATGACCTGTAAGGGTTAGCGACCCCTTCCCCTTCATAATGCTCGCCTCAATAAAAAGGATCTCTCCTCCGACAGGTGTCCACGCAAGACCCGTTGCAACGCCTATCTCATCTCTTTCCTGTTCTTCATCAGGTGAAAACTTGGTAATACCCAAGAACTCATGCAGGTTGTCGTGTGTGACTGTAGCAAGTTCCTTTTCCCCCTCTGCAACCTTTCTTGCGACCTTTCTGCATATTGAGGCAACCTCCCTTTCAAGGTTCCTGAGTCCTGCCTCTTTTGTGTACTGCGAAATGACCTTCCTTACAGCCTCATCGGTTATCCTGAGAAGTCTTTTGTCCAGCCCGTGTTCTTTCAACTGCCTTTCTATGATAAACTTTTTTGCTATCTCAAGTTTTTCCTCTTCAGTATAACCGGCAATATCAATAACCTCCATCCTGTCCTGCAAAGCAGAAGGTATCGGGTCAAGGAGATTGGCGGTTGTTATAAACATAACCTTTGACAGGTCAAACGGGAGGTTCAAATAATGGTCGCTGAACGCAAAATTTTGTTCAGGATCAAGCACCTCTAGTAATGCCGAAGACGGGTCTCCCCTGAAGTCCGTGCCTAATTTATCTATTTCATCCAGCATGAAAACAGGGTTATTGCTCCCTGCCTGTTTTATACCCTGAATAATCCTGCCGGGGAGGGCGCCCACATATGTCCGCCTGTGCCCCCTTATCTCTGCTTCATCTCTTACACCACCAAGTGATATCCTGACAAACTTCCTCCCCATCGCCCTTGCAATTGACCTCCCAAGCGATGTCTTGCCAACACCAGGGGGGCCTACAAAACAGAGTATCGGTCCCTTTATTTTGTCTTTAAGTTTTCTGACAGCAAGGTATTCCAGTATCCTTTCCTTAACCTTTTCAAGGTCGTAATGGTCTTCATCAAGAATCGTCTTTGCCTTCTTAATATCCAGGATATCTTTTGTACTCCTGCTCCACGGGAGTTCAGTAAGCCAGTCAAGATATGTCCTGATAAGCGCTGCCTCTGCCGCGTCAGGGTGCATCATCTCAAGCCTGTCTGACTGTTTTAAAGCCTCCTTTTCAACCTCAGGAGACATCTTTGTCTTTTTTATCTTTTTCTTGATATCATCAACCTCTTCTGATATCTCTTCTATCTCACCCAACTCTGTCTTGATGGCACGCAGCTGCTCTCTTAAAAAATATTCCCTCTGGCTCTTGTCCATCTCCTCCTTTGCCTGCGACTGTATCTTTGCCTGCATAGTTGACACCTGGAGTTCTCTGACAAGATATTCATTGACCTTCTCAAGCCTCTGGAACGGGTCAATTGTTTCAAGGATTTTCTGTGCGTCTTCTACCTTCAAACCCAGATTTGAAACAACCAAATCAGCGAGCCGCCCCGGCTCCTGTATGTTGTCTATAATCATCATTATTTCGGGTGAGATAACCCTCCCGAGTGATGAGAGTTTCTCCAACTGCTCCCTGATATTCCGCATCATCGCCTCTATTTCAAGGGTAACCTGTGAGACTGTCACATCCTTGATTTTTTCGATGGAAACGATATAAGTCGGTTTCTCCTGCACATAGTTTTTAACCATTGCCCTTGAAAGTCCCTGCGCAAGTATCTTTACCCTGCCGTCAGGGAGTTTAATCATCCTGATTATAAGCCCGACAGTCCCTACAGTATAAAGGTCAGGGGGCTCCGGGTCCTCCTTCGTCATATCCTTCTGTGCTGCGATGAAAACAAGCCTGTCCTTTGCCAGCGCCGCATCAACTGCATTTATTGATTTCTCCCTCCCGACAAACAAAGGGACTATCATAAACGGGAAAATGACAACATCCCTTGTTGGCAGCAGCGGGAGGCTGTCAGGTATTATTATCTGTTCCTGTTCCTTAATCTCTGTACTCACTATTTATCCCCTCCATAAAATAACAGTTAGCAGTATGTATTTTGCCAACTGTCAACTGCAAACTACCAATTATTTATTCTATCGGTATCTTTTTAGACACTCCCCTTCTATCCTCAACATTCGGCAGTGTTATGGTTAATATCCCGTCTCTGTAAACTGCTTTAATCCTTGCTGAATCAACAGGCTGGTTAAGTTCTATAACCTTACAGAACCTTCCGAACGAACGTTCCATACATACAAAATTTATTCTCCTGGCGCTGAAACATTCGTATTTCAACGCCCTTATTGTAAGGATATTCCGCATGAAACTTATCTCTATCTCTTCCTTCCTCACACCCGGCAATTCAACCTCAATCACAATGCTGTCAGATGTAGAAAACATATCAACAACAGGCTCATGATTTATGTGTGATACATTAAATTCCGGCTCTCTAACCCGCACATCTTTCAGCAGGCAGTCAAATATACCACCCAGTTCCACAGGTATTGAGAGGTCTTTTTCACTCCTTGTTTTAGCCATAAAAAAACAGTAGTCAGAAGTCCAGACAAAAAACTTTAGACTGAAGACTTTAGTTTATGGTCTATGGTCTAAAGTCTATGGTCTATTCTGTCTTCTGTCTTCTAATATATTAGTCCCTTTAAAAATCTTTTAAAATCATCCTTGAGGTCATCCCGTTTAAGTGCATATGATACATTTGCCATTAAAAAACCAAGTTTATCCCCTGCATCATATCTTGTGCCTTCAAACTCAAGGGCATACACATCCTGCTCCTTTACTATTTTTCTCAAACCATCTGTCAACTGTATCTCTCCGCCTGCACCGTGCCTTGTTTTCTCAAGTGCATCAAATATCTCAGGGGACAATATATACCTGCCTATTATTGCAAGGTTTGAAGGCGCATCAGACGGATGCGGCTTTTCAACCATATCAAACACCCTGTAAAGCCTGTCCTTCACCTTCTCTGCCTTTATTATCCCATATTTGTGAACCTCTTTTTTTGGCACCCTCTGAACAGCAAGGATTGTTGCAGGGTATTTATTAAATACAGAAACCATCTGTTTCATAACAGGCACACGGCTGTCAATAACATCATCACTTAAAAAAACTGCAAAAGGCTCTCTGCCGACAAGGTTTTTGGCGCATAGGATTGCGTGCCCTAGTCCAAGGGGTTTTTTCTGGCGGGTGTATGAAAAATGAATAAGGTTTGATGCCTCCTGTATCATTTTTAAAACTTCTTTCTTCCCCTTTTCTTTCAGAAGCGACTCAAGTTCAAATGATATATCAAAGTGGTCTTCTATTGCAGTCTTGCCCATGCCTGTAATTATGATAATCTCCTCAAGACCTGACTTTTTCGCCTCTTCCACAGAATATTGTATAAGAGGCTTATCTATCAGAGGAAGCATCTCTTTCGGGATTGCCTTTGTTGCAGGCAGAAACCTTGTCCCAAAACCAGCAGCAGGAAAAACAGCCTTCTTAATATTCATTAAAACCTATCCTCCGATGGAAAAGATAATATGACCTTCTTGTATAAAAATCAATGGTTATTTAGCCCGCTTGTTTTCTTAAAACGTTTATGGTCAGATCTTTACTTTCGCAGGTTCTATGCCATAATTTTGGGCCATAATTTTGGGACAGTCTGCTGTCCCATTTTAGTTACCTTGCCTCAAAAACATCTTCTCATTTTCCTTTGGCGCAATCAATTGCGGCGATTGCTCATTGTTATAGACTTTTCTTGCTATCCGTTCCACTTGAGGTTTGATGTAGTTAAAGAGTTCTCCTATCTCTACTGCCCCGTCTCCATTTGCATCGCCCTCGCCTTTTATTCCTTTCAGCATAAAGTAAGTGAATAAGCCATGCCCTTTTTCTTCATATGTGGAACTTATCTGTTCCCCTGATGAGGCTGAAAGGACTGCTACTTTTGAAGGGATTGCCAAACTCTCCATTGTCATTACCAATGGCCTTGCGCCTTTTGCGAGAACGCTCCTGCCGCCTGCTCCTGAAAAACACGAATCAAGGGCAACGATTATCTCCTTTGCCTGCAATTTGCCAAGATTGTCATAGAGCCTCTTCAATGAATATCCGGTCTCGGCAATGAATGACGGGTCTCCGTCGTAAGGCACTAAGAAGGCGTCCCCTGTCTTCACATTCGGCGCGCCGTGTCCTGAATAATAGATAAATACAGAACTGTCTTTTTCGACATTATTGAAAAGCCACTTTTCAAAATATTTCTCAAAATCGCTCTTTGCAGCATGCTCATTCGTAAGCGTAACAACATTCTCTTCTGGATAGCCCATTACCTTTGTGAGATATTCTGTCATTGTCTTTGCGTCAGCTACCGCATAATCAGCCTTTGGAAGCTTCTGACGATAGTTCTCAATACCGATAACAATGGCATAGGAGTTTTTGTTTGGCTTTGCTTTTATTGAAGGAAGTTCATCAACATCGGATTTGATTGTTGGTTTTTCAGTTATGGAAGGCATAGTTTCTTTTACCTTTCCATAGCGATTCTCCATTCCATCCATAATCATTTTTGCTATAAAAGTATGTCCTCGCTCTTGTGCCAGTTGCAAAGCATTTTTGTTATAAGATTCTATTAAGTTATCCTTCGTTTTAATTTCGACATCCGCACCTCTTTCTAACAAAAGTTTTACGGTACTGACATGACCCTCATATGCTGCATGTATCAACGGTGTCCAGTTGCGATAATATGCAAAATTGGTTGTGGAATTTATATCAGCACCTCTATCCAGTAACGCCTTTACTATTTCGGTTTTCCCTATCGATGACGCAGTTAGTAAAGGAGTCCAGCCCATATAACCCTCATTTATATCAGCACCTCCATCGAGCATGTCTGTAACTTTTTTAATGTCCCCGCGAATTGTTGCATCATACAGTGGTGTTGTCGCACACCCTGTCATCGCTATGCCCACAAGCAGAATAAAGATTACACTGATTAAAGAAAACAAATTACCCTTGATTTTCATAACCCCACCTCCTGAAAACTATTTTGAGGTATCACTCTTCAACCCTTCCAGTTTTCTACTTTTAAATTTTCTATTCGACCAAAATGACTTGTATTATCAGTAACCATAACGAGATTGTTAGAGAGGGCAATGCCGGCAATTAAAATATCTATATCATCTATCAGATTGCCTGACTTTTTAAGAGTTGAATATATCTGACAGGAAAATGTAATGCTTGATTTATCAAGATTGATAATATCTGCGAGCTCACAGAACTTTTCGAACTCGGCGATTCGTTTGTTTGCATTTATACTCTTGAGTCCGCTGACAATTTCATAGTAGGAGATTATAGAAATGACTAT